>OMAC01000479.1_pt1 | contig 27189 bp, 17 predicted proteins | sample 1644561 | NCBI WGS metagenome assembly OMAC01 (sample SAMEA103958144, study PRJEB25191) | human gut metagenome
TTATGTCTGGATTCAAGGAAAGTGACCTTGTGTTTCTGGATGAAAGCGGCTGCAATACCGACATGACAAGACGATATGCCTATTCGCTTGGCGGAAGTCGAGCCGTTGACTCTAGGGGAATTTATTGCGCGCATTAAAAATGAAGTTGAGAAAATCGTAAGCGTGAATCAGCAGATAGTTGAATATTATAAATCGCCTGATTTTTTTAAGATTAAGGAAACCTGTGAAGCATTGATGAGTTCTCAAAGAGAGTTCAATGAATACATCAATGAAAAAGTGCAAGCTATTTCTCACCTCTTTGGTACAAGAGTAATTCGGAATGAAACAATTAATGATGACGAATATAACTATATTCGTCCATACAAAAAGACTATCACGCCCTTTACCGCAGAGGTTTCAGCAGCGGTATTCGCAAGTGCTGAAAACAATCCTCTTGAGTATATTGTAAAGTATTTCTATCCTAATAAAAGAACATATCCCGAACAAATCCAGAAACTCTGCCACCTTGTGGAAGAACTTGAAACTTTAAGAGATGCAAAACAAATCATTGAGAACTACAAAGCGGAATACCAGCAGTATCTTGGCGATGTTCCTGCCTATATTATGGAAAACGATGAAGCCGGTTTCTACTCGCGGCTTGGATTTGCTACCATTGATGAAAGTGTGCTTACCGTAGAGTACAAATTCTCCTATACTTCTAACGGCGGACTGGCGCAGCGTTCATTTACAGTTCCAATGACAGAAGAAACCATCGCGGAACTTATTAAGGTGCTTGAAAACAAACTTACTGCAAGTGCCTTTGCACAAGAACAGCGAACCCTGATGACAAAAAAGCTGCGTGAGTTTATCAAAAATCGCGACAATTTCACTTGCTGCCTTTGCGGAAACTCCACTTATGTTGAGCCCAATCTCTTACTTGAGATAGATCACATTATCCCCGTGGCTAAAGGCGGCGAAACAGTGGAAGATAATCTCCAGACATTGTGCTGGAAATGCAATCGTGCAAAGAGCGATAAAATCATTGCCTGAGTTTTAAAATGTGCTTTTCACTAAGCGTGAACAAGAATCCCGGTTTCCACCCTGAATACAAGGTTATTTTACAGGAGCTGAGCGCAGAAAGAAACTTGAAGTACTCGCAACACACGCTCTATGGAAAGAATACAGGCGTTTCGCCATCTCGGCCTGTGTAGTGCCACACACGGAACGGCCTTGGCGATACTTCGACCGCCCACGGACTTTCGTCCGTCTGAATAAGGCTGTTCCACATCCGGCAAAACTCCGCCGCGTCCGAGTATGAGGAAAATAGTCCGTATTTGTTCAGCTTCTGCGCATATTCCTCGCTTATAGGATTTCCCGCCTGTATGGCGGATTCTCCGACATCTCCCGCAACGTCAAAGCCGAGAAAATCGCATTCCGGGACAGGTTCGTTCATTTGGTCTGAGAAAAGGATCAGCTCGTGGCGGGTATTGCTGTAACGATTCAGCTCGGCGCATAATTTGCACAGGATCTGGAACATGCCCCAGCGATAAACGCGCCCGCCCGCAATGCGCCATGCGACGTATTGCTCAAAGTCATTGAACAGATCGTCCCAATCCTGACCGCTTTTTATTTTAGGAATGATCAGAGTCCTTGAAATACCTCGATAACGTCCATAAACAGGAAGCACATTCATGTACATTCCGGTTCCCCTCCAAATGCTTTTGAATGAATTTTACAAAATTGTGTGCGCGATCAGGCCGCGCGCCTGTGCCCGCCAGCCCGGAGCATTCCGGGCCGGCGGGTACGATTTGCTTTTGCTGTCAGCTGCGTATTTAGAAGCTGACACAGTCAATGGGTCAACGCTATACTGCAGGTGCAGCGCTTAGAGACAGAAATTAAAGCGCTTCGGTGGGATGTCCTTGAATTGGGCCTGTAAGCTCAGGGCAATGCGACTGGGAACGATGCTGAGGAGCCGCTCGTAGTTTTTCTTGTTGTAGCGTATTTTGATCATCCCCGGGCCGACGCGGACGTTGTTGATCTGGCAAAGCTCGGCATCCCGCAGACGGCGGTTGCTCAGGACCATGTAATACATGGGCAGACCATAGTATGGATAGAAGGCTTTGTTCACATAGGGATACTCCTTGTATGTGTGTACCTCCGTTTTCCGAAAGATCTGCCGGTATTCAATTCCATCTTTTGTAAAGACCATATGGGCGTTAACGCCATTATATAGAAAGTATATCGGGAAGACGAGCAAGAATGGGAAGAAAAACAAAAAGAACAAGAAAGCGCCTTCATTTACCAATTCCCGAAAGCAATTCGTAAAACCAATCATAAATATCACATCGATCACAATAAGAAGTGCGCTGACAAACATCGTGCTAATGAACAGTTTTTTGTTGAAATAAATGGTGACTTTTTGGGGAGACATTTTAGAAACCTCCAATCTACATGATCATCAATTGTGCGCCCCGGGATACCAGCGCCGCATTGCCCGAGATAACAGCCGTAGTTGTGAGTTCCTTAGCCGCATTTTGGGCTACCTTTTTTACAACAGTCGCAGTTGCTTTCCGAACGACCGCTTTTCCGGCTTTGGTCGAGATGACCTTAGTCGTTTTTCTGCCGCTGTTCCATGCGTCAGATACGCACCGAGCAGAATGAGCTTCTTTTCGGGGAGCATCCTTTTTGTGTATCGCAGCAGTACCCGGTAGGTCTCCTCGAACAGCTCCGCGTCCACACCCTCCTGATGGGACTGCTCGTGCCAGACGTCGTTGACGCCGATCAGGATCGAAATAACGTCCGGACGCAGATTGATGCAGTCCTTTTTCCAGCGGGCAAGCAGATTCGTCACGCGGTTTCCGCTGATGCCGCAGTTCAGCACCTCAATATCCGCGCGGTTCAGGCACAGATCCGCCTGGATCAGGCAGGGATAGCCGCTGCCCACAAAAGCGCCGCTGTCATAGCTGCTGCGCAGGCAATCCGTAATGGAGTCGCCTTGAAATAAAATTCACATAATTGTCCCCCTGCTTTTGAGCTCATGTGTACGTTTTTATCTTAGCATATTTTTAGAAGCCTGTCCATAGCTGCTCCCGCGCAGCGTATAGGCCGCTTTGTCTCTAAATAGGGGGCGTCGGCTCCAGCTTCCCATCTGTGCGGATGCGGTACGTTTGGAATTGATAAGCGCCCAGTGTCAGCTCCTGCGCGGTATTCCATACAGGCAGTCGGACGACAGCGGTGACTGCGTCAGGCTGTGAATTCCAGAGACGGAGCACATAGCTCTCTTTCTGCGGATCATAATACATCGCCGTAAGCTGTACGCACGGCTCTGACAACAGAAGCATCGGCTTTGGCATTGTGCCTTCGCCGGATGGGAATGCCGAAAAGATGAACGGCGCTTCATTCAGCACCTGCGCATCCATGTCTACACACTTTCGGCGTACCCCGGCATCCCCGCCGCAGATGGAAAAATGCAGATGATGCGCCCCCTGATCCATGCGTGGAATAAAGCGCTCCTCCTGCACCAGCGGCCGCGCCCCGATTGGATGCGCCGCATAGGCAGAAGCGCGCAGAAGGGACAGCGATATGGTGCTTCCCACACAGTGAGAGCCATATATGCCGGAATTGCAAATTGTCAGAGCGTGCTTTTCGCCAAAAAGCCCGCACCATTTCTGACTGACGCATTCTGTTCCGTCCTGCGGCAGGCTTCCGCTGCCGAACATCCCCTGCCCGAGGTAGTCGCCCTTGAACGCAGCCGGAATTTCCAGCTTCAGCATCGTATCTGCTTCGTTCCAGAAAATATCCTGCATGATCTCAAACGATGTGCCGGCTTTGGGCAGGCAGTATGTCTGCACCAGCCGGGAGCGGCCCCAGATGAATTCTGCCTCGACCAGCATACGGACAGCTCCGTTTTCAACAATACGGACGGCGGGAACGAGAATTTCCGCTCCGTCTGAGTAGCGATGGGCACGTCTGGCCTCTGTAAGGGCAAACACACCGAGCTTCTGCGGGAAGCAGTTTTTCTCCATATACCACGGATCCGGGCTGTCCTGATACAATACCGGCGCAAACGCGCCATTGGACACATACTCCACGCCGGCAGCGATGTAATGATCCACAAGGCCCGTCCTGATATTGATCGTGAGCTGCATATCCCCGTTATCGAAACGGATATCCTCCTTCGGGAAGGTCACATCCTCCTGCACTGTGCAAGGCACCTGCGTGAATGCACAGTCCAGGCGCGTCAACCCGGAAGGCTCCAGTGTCGCATGCACGGCGACCCGCTTGCGCCAATCCAGATTCATGTTGACCGCCGGGTTTTCCTCCTGACTTGGGATCTGCGTACCATTCTGCGTCACAGTTACCGCATTTCGGAGGACCTGCGACCAGTTCTGGTCGGCGGGCATCAGCTCAAAAACGAAATCGCCCGTAATGGGATAGGGATGCGGATTGTACAGAAATACCGGCGTTTGCTCCGGCACGGCCTTCGGCTGTCCGGCAAGAAGTGCCATCGCGCCCTTCATTTGAAGCCGCGACACAGTCGTCAGGCCGTGCTGCAGCACGCCGATCGAATCGGCTTCACATTCCTGGATCGTTGTACCGGGAAGAATGTCGTGGAACTCCGCAAACAGCAGATCCTGTTCCGCTTCGTGCAGCTGTGCGGACGGGTATGCGGTCAGTCCCTGCACAGCAGCTGCTGTGAGCAGCTTTTCTGCTGCAAACAGATGGTTTTCCAGCTCTCGATGCAGCTGCTTCACGCGCGCCTGCGCCGTATAGCAGCCGACAAACACCGGGCGAAGGTCGTCTGCAAAAACAGGAGCATCCACGCTTTCATCCTCCAAGGCCTGAAAAAACGCTTCCGGCGTAGAATGCACTGCCTGAATTTGCGGCTGCGCGTGGATCCAGCGATCCAATTCCGCAATATCTCTGCGCGACGGCCCGCCGCCATGATTGCCGACGCCCCATGTAAAAAGGCTGATGCTTTCGCTTGCCTCGTCCCTGCACCAGCTCTCTGCATCCTGCGCTGCATGACCCATGGCGCTGCCGTACGAACAATCCAGCCGGTGCGCCAGGATCTCTGAGCCGTCGAATCCCCTCCAGCGTATATTCCGTGAGGGCAGCTCCAACCGCTCCTTTCCCGGACGCATGAAGAGATATCCGGTGTATCCGCACTTTCTGAGGATCTGCACCAAACCCCTGCTGTGACCAAACGTGTCAAAATTTACGGCTACGGTTGGCGCAGCATGAAATTTCTCCATAAAATACCGCTTTCCGGCTATGATCTGACGCAGGATGCTTTCACCGGAAGGAAGGTTGCAGTCCGGCTGCAAATACCAGCCGCCCATGATGTGCCACTTCTTCGCTTCGACCAGCTGCCGGATGCGCTGAAACAGCGCCGGTTCATATTCCTCGACCCAGCTATAGAGCAGCGCCTCATTGTGGCAAAAAACAAATCCCTCCGATTCCTCGCAGATATCTGCGGCTGTACGAAAGGTTGCGATGGCTGCCGCTGCGCCCTCCTGCCAATTCCAGAGCCAGACAGGGTCCAGATGCGCGTTGCAGACCATAAACAGTTTTTTCATTTTATTTTCACCTTTTCTATGGCTTATCTGCGCCGCTGTCTGCATGGGAATCCACAGCTATCTGCGGCGCGTTTTTGAGAGAGCATTGCCGCTCTATCTCACGGATCATTTTTCAAGGCTGCCTTTACCGCCTCCAGATAGCCATAGCCGGTTCGATCATCGGGCTGGAGGTAACTGCCCTCCGTCCATTCGTTCCAGCTGTTTACGGTAATGAGCCTTGCGGGCAGATCGTGGGTGTCCACATATTGCTTCGCCATGCGCAGCGCAGGTTCGAATTTCAAGAGAAATACGGTGGTTTTGCGGTTGCGGGAGCGGAATTTCACCCCGACCTCCGGGCTATGAGGGATGGGAGATAACAGTCAGCGTGAAAATCGCTCCCAATTACCGCCAATCAGGCTGAATAAGCTTTCTGATCTGCTCTTATACAGACGGTATGACCTCCGTGCCGAACAGGCCTGCAAGCCAGTAGAGAACATGCGACGCAAAGCCGTGGCAGCAGCTGGCAGTCGGAAGATTGTTCTCCCAAAGCGTGCCGGTGCGCTCCGCCATCGGCAGGAAGAAGCCGCGGATGTCTGCCAAAAGCTTTTCTCTCTGCCCATCCAGATACAAAAGCTCCAGCCGAAGATAGTCGCCGATGAACGCATTGGCCGGGGCTACGTCCGGCCAGCAGTCCGCCGCACGCTCCGGGCCGAAGTCCCCGACCAGTGTGCGCCAAAGCTCCGGATAGCTCTCCCGGTCAGCGATGCCGAGGAAGAAGGCATAATACTGACAGGCCTCTGACTGATGGCCCGGGTTGACATACCGGCCGGTTTTGTCGATCACCTCATGATCGGTAAAGAAGCGGCCGTTATACGAGCGGCGGCGGATCGTCTCCGCAAGCGTCCGGCCCTTTTCCGCCAGCTCCGGCATGGCGTACAGCTCCGCTGCCGCGCAAAGCGTCCGCGCATAGAGCATATTCGTCGGGAAATTCACATCTTGTACCCAGTCGTTGGCGGCCGACCACTCCACAAAGATCCAGCCGGGCAGCCGCTCCAGAAGCCCATCCGCATTTTCGTACTGCGCCAGCCAGCGCAGCAGCGCACAGACGCGCGGCCGTGCCGCTTCGATCAGCGCTCTGTCCGCGCTGCGCGCCAGATATTCCTTCAGCTCCAGCACGAACCACATCGCCCAGTTTGGAATGTACTCCGCATTGTCGTGATCCGACGGGTAGCACATTGGCAGCATCCCATCCGGGATATGGTCAAAGCGTTCCGGCAGCAGGAAATTCTGAAGAAACGCCCGTTCCAGAATGCTTTCGCCCGTCAGGAGCCTTTCTACGCGCGCGGTAAAGAAGCTGTCGCAGAGCCAGCCTGCCCGCTCACGCGACGGGCAGTCATAGAAGAAATCGACCGCGTTCTGCTGAAAGCTTTCCAGCGCGGCGTGCGCGATTTTTTGCAGCTCCGGATCGTCTTGTGGAATGCGGATGCGCATGACCGGCTGCGGATGCTTGAACTGGATCATTCCGACGCTGCGAAGCTGCGCGCTGCCGCGCACAACGAACTTCAAATACTTCATCGTGTACGGCTGGAAAGATCGGAGCGCATAGCTTCCGGCTTGAAGAGAATACTTCACGCAATTGCAGCTCGTCATGCGCAGGAAATTGACGTCCCCGTCCGTCAGAATCTCGTCGAACAGCGCGTAGACGGTGCAGGCCGCCTCGCAGGAAATTTCAAGCTGAAAAAAGCCGGTCATGTTGATCGGAAATTCATAAAGCGCATATCCGTCCGTTATTTTGTCCGGGAGCGCTGCCCGCGGCATGGGCTGATAGGAAAACTCCTGCGCTTCGTCGGAGAGCCGTTCCTCCAGCTCATCGATCGGGAAGCCGCGCAGCCTCGGGCCGATATCCGTATAGGAACGGTCGCGGTACTTTTCTGCGCGGTTCCCGTGAAAATCCACGGCGCCGGCACCGATCAGCCGCGCCTGCGCACGGGGATACTGCGGATAGCGCACATCGCGCGGGAGAAAGCGCTTTTCGTCCGTCCGGTGCAGCAGGCATGGGGCGTTCTCCCACTCCGGCTGCGTTTCAAACAGTGCGTCGCGCGGCGTAAGGCGATAGGCCTCGGCAAATGTCCGCTGATAGCTGAAGCGCTGCACCCTCTGGATGCGGCAGCCGCGGAGCCATGCCGGGAACGTGCCGTTTTCATCCGTCCAGAACAGGCATTTCCCTTCTGCCGAAATTTCCGCCGCCGCAAAGGATGGCTGATCCTGCAAAGAAAAGCTGTTGATCCGGGCGCAGAGTACGTTCAGAACGACTACGTTCCGTGCCTCGGTAAGATACGGCGTCAGATCGAGTACATCGACCTTGAAAAAGCCTCTTGCCGTTTTGGCCGGACCAAAGGCGGCGAATCGTCCGTTCACGACCAGCTGATATTCTCCGGAGGTGGCGACGCGAAGCTCCGCGCCGCCTGCCTTTTCCATGCAGACCCGGAACGAAAGCTCACAGTTTTTTTCATTTCCCATATCGGCCGCCCAGACCGGCCTTGCCTTTTCAAAAATCATAATATCCCCCATTGCGGCGCATTCTCCGCGCCGCGTTTGATCGATTTTCAGAGCGTCTGCGGCGCAGCGTTCTTAATTTCCACAATGCGGATATCCGTCAGCTCCAGCTCTACGCAGCCGCGCTTCACGGGCCTTTCCAGGTATACCGGCTGCTCTGCACGCATCGGCGAACATTTCAGGCGAAGCTCCAGTCCGTCCCACAGATAGGGGCGAAGCCGGCGCAGCGAGACCTGCCATGGCTCCCCGCGCAGGAATTCATCCGCGATCAGCGTTTGCCCGGCATACAGCTGAACCACGTCCGCCTCCGCGCGGAAGCAGAACAGCGCGTCGAATGCGCCGTCCGTAAGCGCCTGCGGAATGTGCAGAAGATATTCCGGACACTGCGCGGGATCGGCAAACAGATACGGCGCATATGGGTTTGCGGCGGTGATCCTCTGACCGACTGTGCTCGTCAGACTGACGGCGTCCAGCAGCCGCTGCTGCTCCGGCGAGGGCGCGGTCTCTGCCCAGACGGCGATCTCGCCGTCCTGCGCAAAGGCAATGCCGTCGGAAAGCACGAGCCGCACCGCATCGCTTGTTTCGACCGGATAGAAGCGCATACCGTCCTGCGGACACAGAACGATCAGGCGGAGGTCTGCGTTTTCTCCGCAAATATCAAGAGTACCCGGCCGAAGCCCAGTCACGGTCGTGCCGTTTTCGGCCCTTTGCATCCGGAGCGGCGCATCGGAGCGGACACGCACGCCGCTGCACAGCTCCAAAACCGGCTCGATCCCGTCATAGGCCGTGCATACCAGCGTTCGGCGGCCCAGATACATACCGAACCACAGCGGCAGCATCGTCATGAAGCGGATCGTCACGCTGCCGCATTCCAGCTCCAGCGGGAAAACGCCGCAGGAATCCGCCGGAAGCTCCGGCAGGTCATAGCGCCGCGTTTCGCCGGAAATGCCCTGAACGGACACTTGCAGGCCGTCAATGGGGCACGATGGCGCGCCGCGCTGATAGGTGTTGAAAAACAGAAAGCCGGAGCGTCCGTCGCTGCGCAGCGCCAGATGCTTTGCAGCCTCCGGCGCGGAACGGCTGTCCGGGAAGAACGCCGGCATCGCGGCGAGTCGTTCGCCGCAGAAATGGACGAACTGGTGCAGGCGTTTCAGACGGAAAAAGGACTCCCTCGGCTGGCCATACTCTCCGAGCGGAGCTTGAAAATCATAGCTGGAGACAGGCACATCGTTCGGATAGCCGGTCGCGCGGCTCTCCTGATACAGTCCGCCGGGTGGATTGAAGCCGCCGTGGTACATGTAATAGCCGGGAAGGTTGTTGCCGCTTCCGAGCTTTGTCAGCGAGAGCGCCTCGGCATCGAGCGCCGTAATGATCGGGCGACGGTGGTGCGTACACTGATTGCCCGGCCCGATCTCGCAGGTCAGAAACGGCACGGCATGTGCCGCTGCGGTATCCGGGCCAGCACCTGGACGGAGCTGGTCGCTGCCGATATCCGCGTCGTTGCGCCGCGGAGAAAACAGGTAGTTTTCATTCGGGCCAAGCGGCCCGCAGTGCTCCGTCCACGGTGCAGCCGGGTAGGCGCCGTATACCGGGAGCGCCTCTCCCCAGGGAAGCTGTACGTTCGCACCCCAGCCGGTCACGGTATACAGTGGCGTGTGCATTCCGCACGCGAGGGCCAGCGCCTTGAGCCTCCGCAGATATTCCGCGTTTCCGACCATCTCGTTTTCGAGCTGTAAGCCGATGACCGGCCCGCCGGACGCGAACAGCCATGGACGGAGCTGCTCCGCGTAGGCCGCAAACAGGCGCTTCACCAGAGCCAGATATCGTTCATCGCAGCCGCGCAGCGGAACACCGCTTTGCTGGAGCCAGTCCGGGAAGCCGCCGTTGCGGCATTCGCCATGACACCACGGCCCGAGCCGGACGAACGCATACAGTCCGACCTTCCGGCACAGCGCCAGAAAACGGCCGATGTCACGGCTGCCGGAGAAATCAAATTCTCCCTGCACCGGCTCATGAAAGATCCAGAACAGGTAGGTCGCCACGATGTCTGCGCCGCCCGCTTTGATCTTCCGAAGCGCCAGCTCCCATTCCGCGCAGTCATACCGCGTAAAATGAAATTCCGCCATGACCGGGAGCCACGGCTTTCCGTCCCGGAGCAGATACTGCTCACATGCACCGAAGGAATGTGCGCCGCAGCGCTCGGAAAAGAGCGTATGCAGCGCCGTCCCCTGACGCCCGGTTTCAAAAAACAATTCTCTCATAGCGCTCCTAACGCCGCCTCAGGCGGTATTCCCGCGGGAAGCAGCCAACACTTTTTTTGAACAGATTCGTAAAATAGCCCTGTGACAGGTAGCCGACCGACGAAGCGATGGCCGCGACGGTCTTGTCTGTTTCCAGCAACTGACGCTTTGCCTCCCGGATGCGCACCTGATTCAGAAAGGCCGTGAAGGACTGGCCGGTCTCTTCCTTGAAAAGCCGCCCCAGATAGACCGGGTTTGCGTTAAACTGCTCCGCCATGCCGCGGATGGTCAGCTCCCGGCTGTATTGCTTCTCCACGATCTCGACCATCCGGCGGACGCTGGGGTTGATCGTGCTCCTGCGCTGGCGCAGCCGCTCCGCAAAGGAGAGCGAATAGCGCTCCAGCTCGGCGGTAAGCTCTGCGGATGTTCCGGCGGCATACAGGCTTTCCAGAACGCTCCGGCCCTCCCATTCATCCGCCTCCGCGCTGAGCATATCCGAGCGCAGCACGATCAGACGGCACATCGTTTCCGCAACGTAGCTTCGGACAAGCTGCGGATTTGGAGTGGCCGCCGAGACCCGCTGCTTCCAGCTGCTCCAGATGGAGATGATCTCCTCGCTGTTTCCCTCGTAGATCGCCGCTTCCAGCTTTTCGAAATCGATCCTGGGCACAAGCTCGCTCTCGTCGTCGAAATACTGCTTCCGGTACTCCATGACGGAGCCTGCCGGGAGGACGAGACTCAGCTCCGCGACCCTGCGCGCGTCCTGATAGCTCTGATTCAGTCGGAGCGGATCGTCCTGAAGCGAACCGAACGCCGCAAACAGCTTGATCCTGCGCTTCTGCTCGATCGACCGCATCAGCTGCCGGAGCTGCTCATGGAGCTGTTTACCGCATCCGGCAAGCTCGCCCGAGAAAACAAGTACCAGATCTCTGCCGTTTTCCCAGCATACGCGCATACGGACATTTTCCGCCGTCTGCCACGTCCGGATGATCTCCATGCCGACGGCCTGACGCTCGGCGATGCTCCGAATATCCAAGAGCCGGAGCACGCAGGCCTGTACATAGGCGTCGTTCAGCGGCAGATCGAGAAAGTTTGCCCGGTGCCGCAGCGCCGATTCCTCAATGCTTCCGCTGAGCCAGCGTGTCAGAACGGATTGCAGAATGACCTGCTTTTCCCGGTCCAGGACCGTTTCGCCCTTTTCCTCCTGCATCAGCTTGTTTTCAATGCCGGAAAGGGTCTCCAGCAGTTCCTTTTCATCCACGGGCTTGAGAATATAGTTCTCGATGCCGAGCCGTATGGCGGCCTTGGTATAGGCAAAATCGTCAAAGCCCGTCAGGATCACGCAGTGCAGCTGCGGATAAAGCGCCTTGGCCTGCCGGATCAGCTCCAGCCCGTCCATGACCTCCATGCGGATGTCGGTAATGAGGATCTCGACCCTGTGCGTGTGGAGATAGTCCAGCGCTGCGGCGCCGTTTTCTGCCTCGAATACGATCTGCATACCGAGCTCCTCCCACGGCAGAAGCTCCCGCAGTCCGGCCCGGATGACCGGCTCGTCGTCTACGATCACGACCTTATACATAGTTCTCCAACTCCTCCGACGATGTGATCGCCGGGATGCGCACAGTCACCCTTGTGCCGCTCCCGGGTGCGCTTTCGATACGGACGCCGTACTCCTTTCCAAAGAGCAGGCGCAGCCGGTTATTGACATTGGAAATGCCGATGCTGGAATTCACAGCCGCTTCGCTTTCGATCTTCTCGCGCAGGCGCGACAGCTTCTCCGCGTCCATGCCGCAGCCGTTATCCGTGACGCACAGCTCGAGAATGGCCCGCTGCACACGGACGGTGATGCTCAGCGCCGGATTCTCCATATCCGCGCGCAGCCCGTGCGTCAGCGCGTTTTCCAGGATCGGCTGGAGCACATAGGTCGGCACATAACAGCGTCTGGCGGGCGGATCGACCTGAAAATCGACGATCAGCTCGCCGCCGAAGCGGTAGGAAAACAGCTCGACGTATTTTTCGCAGTAGTTGACGGCCTCCGCGACCGTCGTCATCGATTGCCGGTTGACATTCTCCCGGATCACGTCGGCCAGCAGCCGCACCATCACCGCCGTGTCTGCCGCGTGCTCCGTGACGGCGCGCATTCGGATCACCTCCAGCGTATTGAAGAGGAAATGCGGCTTGATCTGCGCCTGAAGCGCGTAAAATTCCGCGTCCTTCTGCAAAAGCTCCAGCTGCCGCTGCTTTTCCAGACCTCTTTTTTCACTTTCCAGCTGGTCGGCCAGCCGCCGCTGCATTTCATTGAGGTTGTGCGCAAATATATCGATCTCGTCGTGATGCTTTGTCTCCGGCAGGACCACATCCAGACGGCCTGATTCGATTTTCAGGATATCATCCGCCAGCTCCTGCATCCTGCGGGAGATCCGGCGTTCATATTCAAACAGCAGGAAGATCAGCAGCGCCAGCACCGCAAACGTGCAGAGGATCACAAACAGCAGCATCTTGTAGACCGAACGGTAAAGCGCGTGCTTTCCGATCGTGCTGATCGCGTAAAAGCCAAAACGGTTGTTATAGCGGACGACCTGAACGCCGTCCATGGTATAGACGCCCGGTGTCGGCGTCTTTCCGGAAAACTCGGACGCGCGGCCCGAGAAATTATGCAGGGAATCGTAGCATAGCTCGCCCTGCTGGGAGACAAGAATGACCTCCATATCGTCGTCGAAGCCCATGGAATACAGCCGCTCCGTGATCTTATCGACGGCATAGTGGAACATCAGAACGCCGAGCACATGACTCAGATCGTCCGGATCGCGTACAAAATCGTACAGCGTCAGCGTACTGCGCGCAGCGTCGTCGGAAAGGACGGGCAGCTCGTAGATACGCTGCTTTGCCGCGCCGAGCTGGGCGGCCTGCTCCGCGCTTTCTATGGCAAGCTCCACATAGCGCTCCCGCTGCTGCACCTCGTCCGTCCAGTAGAACGGGATCAGGCTCTGCGTTTCGAGGTCGTAATAGTTCGCCTGGATCAGCGCGTCATAGTCGCTGCCGAAGCTTTTCAGCAGCTGGTCGCTCAGGAGCTTCTGAAAACGAACCCGGTCGGCGGGCAGATCCGCGCCCTCCTTTCTGGCGAAGAGCTGCACCTGATAGCGGACCATTTCTTCCTTGTAGAGCTGTGTGTTGTAGGCTTTGAGCTTGTTGTACAGATTCGTGAAGTATTCCTCCGCGACGGAAAGCACCTGATAGCTGGAGTCGATGGCCTGACGCTGCTGGTATTTCGTGACGTACAGCGCGATCACAAGGCTCTGGAGCACGATCATGACCGAGGCCGTCAGGACGCAAATACAGATGATCCTTGTGACAAAACGGTTTCCAACGCGGCTTTTCAGCTTTTTCAGCATTTTGTTTTCACCCTCCCGGCCCGCAGCATAAAAACGGAGGAACAGAATCGTCTCCGTGCGGCTGGATCCTGTTCCTCCTTATTCTATCAAGCTTCAGCGGCAGCCGTCAAGCTCAGGGCAGGTACGGATCGACCAGCGCCTTTGCGCGGGCGAACTCTTCCTTGTTCCACTGGAACAGGCCGTCGATGTTGTAATCTGCAGCGCCGTCAATGATGTTCTGCTTCTGAGCCTCAAATTCCGCGTCGTCCTTTGCAAAGACGCAGGAGAGGTAGTTGCGCAGAACGAAGTTCTGAAGATCGGTTGCATTCTTCTGGAGATCGTCCGGCATCGGCTGCATATTGCCGGTGTACTCGGCCAGCGTCAGCTTGACGTTCTTCATATCCTTCGTATAGATGCCGCGGAGGCTGTCCACGCCATAGTGGGCGAAAGCGTCCTTTTCCGCGTCCGTAAAGGTGGAGGCGCGGTATTCCGGGGTGTAGCTCAGCTCAAAGGTGCTGTTGTCCACGGGGCTGATGACGTTCAGCGCGTAGCCCATGAAATGGCCGAGGCTGGAGCCGTACTTGGCGACAAAATCGGCGTCGCTCAGAGCGGTCTGGTCGGCGATGCGCTGCTGGGTGTACTGCGCCTTGCCGTCAACCATTTCCCAGCCCACGCCCTCAATGCCGGAGAACGCAAGGCGGCTGCCCTCCGGCGTCCAGAGGTAGTCGAGGAGCTGGAGCGCCTTCTCGGGATTCTTGCAGGTGCTGGAGATCGCGTACATATCGCCGGTCAGCTCACCGGACCAGTCGAGCGTGATGCTGTCGCCCATGGGCTTGAGCGCGACATAGGACATGCCGGTGTTCTGCTTCAGGTTTGCGGTCTCCCAGCCGGGCATGGTCATGAGATAGCGGCCGGAATAGGCCTTCTCCGTCCACTGGTCGGACTTCTGCGTGATGGAGTCCGGATCGAGCAGACCGAGCTGGTTGAGGTCATAGTAGAACTTGACAGCCTGCCACCAGATGCTGTCCGGATCGGTGATCGGAGAGGCGTCGGTCAGGTCGTTGGTCGCCATGTCGAAGCAGTAGACAAAGTTGGGATCGACGCCGTAGCCCATGGCGAGCTGGATTTGGTCGATGCACCAGGAGCCCCAGGTGCCCTCGTCGGCAAACCATGCGCCGGTGCCGTAGACCTGCTGGCCCTCGGCATTTTCGCCGTGCAGCTCATGCATGGCGGCAAGCGCCTTTACCAGATCGTCCAGAGAGCTGACCTCCGGGTAACCGGCCTGCGCATAGACCTCCCACGGGACGTAGAAGCCGACCGTCGGCTGATCCTCGGCGCCGGTGCCGCCCCACATCAGGACGGTATAATGGGCGCCGTCCATTTTGGTATCGGCAAAGAAGTTCTGGCGGCCGGAGGCGACGGCGTTCGCGCCGCAGAGATTCGGGCAGTTCTCCTCGTTCCAGTAGGGCGTCAGATCCATGATCTGGCCGGCCTCGATCAGGGTGTTGAGGGACTCGATATCCGGGACATAGAAAATGTCGGGGAGATCGTTCGCGGCCATCATTGTAGCCAACTGCTCTTTTTCATTCGAGCCGTTTTCATAGTCCGCTGCGCTGATGCGCACGCCGGTCTCCTCGGCGATCTTGTCCATGATGGGGTCATACTGGGGGCCAAGCTCGCTGGGGTTATACTGGTTGGCCCAGAGCGTGACCACGACCTCTTCCGAATCGGAAGCGGTGTTTTCCGCCGGCTGCTGGGCGTCGCCGTTTGCAGCGGGCTGCTCGGTCTTGGAATCTCCGGCGTTTGGCGTTTCGGTGTTCGCCTTGCTGCATCCAGCCAGAATGCTCAGAAGCATCAGCGCGGCCAGAATGAGTGCCAGACTCTTTCGAATTGACTTTTTCATACTTTCTCCTTTCTGAAGCGCAGCGGAACGGCGGCGTTCTGCCATGGGGAGGCGCGCCGCTTCCGCGCGTTTCCCCAACCGTTTTACGACAGCTTTCTGTTCAGCCCTTGACGGCGCCGATCATGATGCCCTTCTGGAAGTATTTCTGGACGAAGGGATAGACGATAAAGATCGGCACGATCGTGATGACGGCAATGCACATCCGAATGGAGGTCGTCGTCACGGTGCGCTGGCTCATAATGCTGGCCAGATCGCGCATGTTTTCGATCGAGGGCGCATTGGACTGAAAATACTCATAAAGCGTCAGCTGGAGCGTCTTGAGATTCGCGTCCTTGACAAGATAGAAGTTATCCGACCAGGTGTTCCACTGATTGACGGCGCTGAACAGCGTGATCGTTGCCAAAATCGGCTTGCAGAGCGGCAGGATGATCTTTGTAAAGACGGTGAAGATCCCCGCGCCGTCGATCTCGGCGGCCTCCTGAAGCGAGGCCGGAAGGCTTTCCAGATAGGCCTTGATGAGGATCATAAAATAGGCGTTGACCGCGGACGGGATCACATACAGCAGGAAGCTGTTTTTGAAGCCGTAATAGTACATGGTCAGATACCATGGGATCAGGCCGGAGGAAAAATACATAGTAATGATCACGAGCCGGTTGAAGAACCTTCGGAACGGAAGCTTCGGCTGCACGAACAGATAGGCCATGAACGAGGTGCAGACGACGGTGATCGCCGTGCCGAGGATCGTGCGCGCAAAGGACACGCCAAGCGCGTGGAAAATCTTGCTTTCGCGGAGGATCATTGCAAAGTTTGTGAGTGTGACGCTGCGCGGGAGCAGCGTCAGCCCTTTGGCCGCTTCAAGCGGGTCGCTGATCGAGTAGATGAAGATATACCAGAGCGGGTAGATGCAGATAATGCTGAGCAGGATCATGAAGATCGTGTTGAGCGTATCAAAGATCACATGCGACGGGTGGATATCCCGTAACTTTTTTCGTTCCTTCATGCCTCCACCCCCTTAGTACAGGCTGCTGCCGCGAACCAGCTTGGAGATCCGGTTTGCAAGCATCAGAAGCATGACGCTGATCAGCGACTTGAGCATACCGGCAGCGGTCGCAAAGCCGAAATTGTTCTGCCGGAGGCCGATCTTGTAGATGTAGGTATCCAGAACCTCCAGCTTGTTCAGAACCATCGGATTCTGGAACACATAATACTGATCGAAGCCCGCGCCGGAGAGCATTCCGGCGATGTTCAGCACCAGAAGGACGATGAACGTCGGCATGATGCCGGGGATCGTGACGTGCAGGATCTTTGCCAGACGTCCCGCCCCGTCCACACTTGCCGCGTCGTACAGCTCCTGATCGATCCCGGACATGGCCGACAGGTACATGATCGCGGAATAGCCCATTCCTTTATACAGGCAGATGAACGTCTGCATTCGCCACGCGACATCCGGCTGTGCCAAAAGATTTGACGTGTAATCCGGGCCGTAGAACAGGCGGAGAATGACGTTCACCGCGCCGTCCGTCGGAGAAAACAGACTGAAGCACACGGCATACAGCAGGACGTGTGAAATAAAATAGGGCAGCGCAGAGATCGTCTGCGTGAGCTTGGAAAGGCGCTTGAAGGGAAGCTCCGACAGGAGGATCGCAAAGATCAGCGGCACCGGCATCGTCAGCAGAGACAGCCCGCTCAGCGCCAGCGTGTTCCTGACCGCCATGCCCAGATCCCGCTTGGACGACCACAGCAGCTTGAAATTTGCCAGGCCGACGAATTTCTGCTGGAAAAGGCTCTTTCCGGGATTGTAGTCAATAAACGCGATGCTCCAGCCGAGCAGCGGCACATAGCAGAACGCTACGACAAACAGCGCAAATACCAGCGCGAGCAGAAATAGCTGAAGCTCCCGCTTCGTCCACGGCCTGCGCGCTTTCAGCCGGACACCCGGCGATCCTTGTTCTTTCATGTTCCCACCTCACATTTGTGCTTTCATTATATCGGCTGCCCATTTTTCGCTCAAGAGCGCAAACTTTACATTTTTCCGCAAACTAAACAAACAGTTCCTGCGAATTTCCTTTTTCTCTGTCCATAATACCGGCCACGGCCCTTTGGGCCGGAGACGAAAGACGGACACGGCAGCCGTGCCGTGTCCGTCCATCCGGGCGGGATAGCTCCCGCCCTTTTTGATTTTTGCGCGCTCAGAGCTGCTCCAGATAGCGCTGCATCAACGCGGCCACCTCCGCACGGGTCGCCGGGGCGTTCGGCCGGAGCGTTCCGGCGGCGTCGCCGCGGAAAAGCTCCGTATCTACGGCCCATGCCATGGCTTCGCGTGCAAATGCATGGACGCTGCTGCCGTCTGTATACTCGGAAAGCGCTGCCTCCGCACGCGGGCAGCCCGCCATACGCCAGAGGATCACTGCGATCTGCTCACGGGTCACCTCTGCATCCGGGCAGAAGTGCTGCGTGTCCACACCGTTTACGATGCCGTTCGCCGACGCCCATGCGACCGCCTCCGAATACCACTTGCCGCGGGCAACATCCACAAAGCCGGAGGCCGTGCTCTCCGCCGGACATCCCTCCGCACGCCAGAGCACCGTGACCAGCATGGCGCGGGTCATTTTGCCCTCCGGCGCAAAGAGTGTATCGCTCACACCGTTGAACAGGCCGTTTCTGACCGCGTATTCCACCGCGTCATAGGCCCAATGGCTGCGCGCCACATCTGTGAAGGCAGCGCTGCCGGAGGGCTTCCGATTCGACGGGATGGACGGATGCACCGGCACCTCCGCCGGGAGCCACTGTGCATACAAGGTCAGGTTGCCGGTCACCGGCTCGGTAAAGGTATATGCGCTGCCGTCTGCCGTGTACCAGCCGGTAAAGCGGAAGCCCGCTTTTACCGGATCGGCCGGACGGGCAGCCGTCTCGCCGCTGCGCACGGTCTGCTCGTCCACAGCGGAGCCGCCGCGGCTGTCAAAGCGCACCGTGCAGAAGCTGGGGCGCTCTGTGCGGCTTCCGGAGATCACAAGCTCGCCCGTCACGTTTCGGACGGTATAGCTTCCGTCGCCGTTGATCGTGACCTCGACCGGCGCTCCGGCCATAACGGCGGACACCTCGCCGTAGACATAGTGTTCTGCATCGGCGGCCCGGAACGTATAGTCGCTGCCGTGCTCCGCAGACGCGGCGCCGGTGAAGATATCCGGCAGGCTCACAGGATAGGCTGTTTTGCGGATGGTGAAGTTATCAAAGTCTGCCGATGCGGAGTAGCTGCACAGGGCGATATAGCCGCCGCGATAGTCCTCGGCGGTATACCGGATGATCGGCTCTGCCGCGTCTGCGAAATAAACGCTGATCTGTGTGCCGGAAATGCGGATGCGCAGCGTGCCTGCCTGCTCTGCCGCCCAGTCAAGCTCCGCATAGCCGACCGCGCCGACATTGGTCCGGAAGAGCGTCAGCTCCGCCTTTCCGGCTGCCTCGTTATAGCAGGCATAGACAAAATAGCCGTTCGACCAGATGGAGTCGTTCCACTTCTCGCGCCCGAATGCGACGGCTGACCATCCGGCGCTCTTGGACGGGAGCGTCAGCCCGACGCTTGCGTCCATCGACGTGTAGGCCCGTCCGCTCAGCGCCGCCATGAACGGGTCGGCACCGCTTGTGCCGGTCAGCTTCAGCGCACCGCTTTCGCAGGCCATCGTCCCGGCATTGGGGCTGACGGCCACCCATGCCTGCGCACCGGATTCGAAATCGTCCGCAAACGCTTCGTCCCACACGACCGGCTGCTCCGGCTGCTCCGGCTGCTCCTGCGCGTCCGGCTTTTTGACACGGAAGCTGTCGAATTGGCAGCGGCTCATGTAGGCGCACAGGCCAAGGAAGCCGCCCTGATAGGCGTTGTCCCGATAAGTGATGACCGGCTCCTCGCCGCCCGCGAAGTAAACGCGGATCGTTTTCTCCGATACGACTACGCGGAGCTTTGCCGTGTCGCCCTTCGTCCAGTCCACGGCGGCGCTGCCGACGTCGCCGGTATTGGCCTTGAACAGCTTGATCTCGGCCTTTTCGGTCTGCTGATCGTAGCAGGCATAGGCAAAATAACCGTTCGACCAGATGGAGTCGTTCCACTTTTCGCGCCCGAACGCAAGCGCCGCCCAGCCGGAGGACTTGGACGGAAGCACAAGCTCCGTCTCCGCGTCCATATCGGTATAGGCGTACCCCGTCAGCGCAGCGATCGCCGGGTCGGCTCCGCTGGTGCCGGTCAGACGCAGCTTGCCGTTCAGACCGGAGAGCGCGCCCGCCGCATCGCTCACGAGCGTCCACGAATCGACGCCCGCCTCAAAATCGTCCGCAAACGCTTCGTCCCAGACGACCGGCTTTTCCGGCTCCTCCGGCTGCTCGACCTCGCCGAGATCCTGATAGTAGATGTTGTCAAACTCCGCGTCGGCAAAGTCGGAGCAGAGGCCGAAATAGCCGCCCGTGAATGTGCTGTCCTTGACCTCGATCAGCGGCTGCGCCGCATAGTCCACATAGACGCGGATCGTTCCGTTCCGGAGCTCCACCTCAAGATGGACGGTCTGCTTCATGGGATCTGTCGCAATGCTTGCGGACGCCAGACTGCCCGCGCGGTATACGACCAGATTCCCGAGATTTGTCAAATAGACCAGATAGCCGCCGCTGCTCCAGAAGCCGTCCGTTCCGCCGGAATGGAAGTACGCGCCCGCCCAGTTCTCCGTCAGCGCAATGTCCTTCAGCCGAACGTCAAAGCCGATGCGGACATTCTGGAACGTCCGCTCCGTATAGACCAGATCCGGCGAGACGCCCTTGCCCTGAACGCCGTTCTCGGCGTCGGCCTTGACCAGCACACCGGAGGTGCACAGCTTTCCATCCGCAACGGCGATCCGCTCCGGCTCCTTGACTTTTTTCCACCTGACGAGATCGCCGCTGAAATCGTCCAGCAGCACGCTGTTTTCGTTCTGCCGGACACCTGTCACGGCAAAATCGTCAAACGAGACCTCACCGCCGCAGGCGTTGAGGGACAAGAAGCCCTCCGTGTAGTCCGGCGCGCTTGCCGAGAGCACCGGCTGCTCTGCGCCGTTCACATAGACCTCAATCGTCCCGGCGCGCCGGACCACACGCACCTGCGCCGGGCCGTCCAGGGCGCTTTCGAGCTGCGCGGAGGCCAGCGCACCGCGCGCCGACAGCAGCTCCACGCGGCCTGTTTTGCGCAGGAGCAGCAAATATCCGCCATAGCCCCAGATATCGCCGTACATGGTTTCCCTGCCAAGCGTCAGTCCGGCCCAGTGATCCTCCGCATTTGCGGTCGTCTGTGTGCCGCTGAGATCGCAGGTAAAGCTGACCTCGCACTCTGAGAACACGCGCCCCTCCAACGTAGCGCTGCCGATATTGCCGCTTCCGGCAAAACGCAGTGCGCCGTCCCGGATCTCCGCGCCCTGATAACGCCAGATTCCGGTCTCCGCCGCAAAGCTGTCCTGATAGCTCTGGTCACGCATAACTGCGCTGCTCACGCAGGGCGTTTCCACGCCGTGATAGCTGCTGAGCCGGAAAGCGGAGAACTCCGCCTGAATACCGGTCCCGACCAGGCTGAGATATCCTGCCGCAGGCGCCTCTGCGTCCGTGTCCTCGGCGTCGATCAGGAGGCGGCTCCCGTTCCAGACGCGGATGCGCCCGCCGTTCATGGATACGGACAGCTGGAGAGCTTCCTGCGTATCCAGATCTGCCGAGCCTTCATACAGCACCTTCCACGGGCTGCCGCGGAAGAGCAGCAGGCCGCCGTTTTTGCGGATGCAGAGCGTATAGCCGCTTTGGAACGCCGTGTCGGCGGCATTTGCTTTACGGAAGCAGAGTCCTGCCCACATGCTCTGGTCGCCGTTCATCGCATCGCCGAGCTTTACGGTGAAATCGATCCTGCCGTCGCGCAGCGTCTGGCTGTGCAGCGTGCTCATGGCTGTTGCGTTTGTCCCTGCGCCGGAATAGGTATACCGTCCATCCCGCACGGACCACCGCGTTCCGGCTGTTCCATCTCTATCCCATGCGTAGTCGTATCCATTGGCGAAATCGTCCCGGAAAAGCTCGACCGCGATCGGCTCTGCGGCTTCGCCCGTCAGCAGATCCAGAAGCGTCTTATGCGCGGCCGTCGCCGCGGTACCCTCTCTTGTATACAGCGTTGCGCTGCGGATGAGCTGACCGGCCACCTGCTTTGCGGCCTCCGGGTCCTTTGCGCCGAGCTGGGTGAGCAGCTCATAGTCCTCCAGACCGTCGAGCTGCGCCTCATTGCGGACGCTGGTGAACACGTCATAGTTGGGAATGTCCGGACGCACCAGCCATTCGTCGCCGGTCTGCATGTCGTTCATCGTGTCCTTGAGGCCCCAGTAGGAATAGCCCCAGTGGAGATAGCCCGACGCGCCGATCTGGTAGGCATACCACGGAATGAGCCGCGTTTTGACCAGATGATAAGGGATAAAGCGGTTGAGATAGTCGCCCTGCGGGCCGATGCAGGTGTAATACCAAAGCTCCCGGCCCTTGCTGCGCTCCTTCTGATAATACGCCTGGTTTTCTTCATAGGTATTAAGCACCGGGCAGAGCGTTGTCGATTCCGTCATCTGTGTTGTGAAACGATCGTGGGCCTCATTGCTGAGCGCCTCGGGGTAAACCTCGCGGATCGTGCGGTAATACCAGTTGGAGGCCATATTCTGCGCGCTGACATGCGGCTCGTCCAGCGCGGAGACATAGAGCTTGTCCAGAAGCAGCGGGTAGCGCTCGGACATGTGGCTGCGCAGGGCGCGGAACATCGTTTTCAGGTATTCCTCCGCCTCCGGGTTGACGGTCTGCGCTGCCTGATCGGTATAGATCGGCTTCAGGACGCGGACAAGCTTCCCATTGCCGCCGTCCTCCAGCACATACAGCTGCATCTGGTCGTCCGCGCCGCGGATGACCTTGCTGTTGCCGGCCAGATAGATGTACTGCATTGCGCCTGCATTTTGAAAGAGGTCTACCATCCGGTCGAAGTTCTTCCAGTCGAAAAGATACTTTCCGGCCGCCATTTTGCCGTCTGTGCCGGTCACATACGGTTCGCGGCTGTCGCTGCCGAGAAGCGTACTTTCCGGCATCAGGAGCGCTTCCGCGTCCATAAAGATCACGTTGTTCCGGTGAATGGCCAGATCCCGCGCAAAACTCTCCATGACGCGCCACCAGTTCTCGTCGAAAAGCTCCACATCATACTGATTCGGCACCGCAGATTCCAGCGCGCCGAAGTCCGTACCAGCTGTGGAAAACCAGTTTATCATTTTAAAGCTCGATTCGTCCGTATCCGGAATCGTCACAGCGTAGACCTTCACGGAGAATGGAAGCTCCTCGGAGCGTTCACCGGCCGATACGCGCAGGCTACCGGTATAGACGCCGGGGGCTTGTCCCTTTGGGACATATACGCGCACCCAATACGGCTGCGTCGTATTTTCCGCAACGTCCAGCGGCGCATTGGGAAGCAGCGCGTCCGTATACAGATCGCTGCCATCCGGCGTGCTTTCCACATCACCGATCACGCCGCCAGCGGGTGCGGAATACTCGCTGTAGATCGTAATGTTGGAGGCGTCCAGCGGTGTCCCGTCCGCTTTCGCAAGGTCTGTCGCCTGCACCGTGAGGCCGGTCAGCGCTGCACTGCTGCGGACAAGAATCTGCGCCGCTTCGTATTCGTTTCTTGCGGCATACAGCTCGATTTTCTGCGCCGCCTGCTCCGGCATGGTCGAGCTGGCAAAGGCGCGATCCGCAGAATTCTGCACCCACACGTCCATCACTGCCTGCTCCGCCTCCTGCGGCTGCACGGGAGCGGCCCCTTCCGCGTATGCGGGAATGCCTCCGAGCAGCGCTGCGGTGAGGAGGCCGCATAGCCATCGTCTGCCTGTCTTTTTCATTTTCTGTCCTCCATTCTGAAATGATCCGTGCGTTCCCTCGCCAAAGCCTCTGATCGGCGGCGTTTTGGTACAAGAGCCTGCACGATTCTTCTGCAATTTCATTATATTTGTTTATTTTGCCTATCAACAAGAGCGCAAACTATACTTTCGCGCTGCAAAATAAACATTTTCACAGCAAGCAGACAGATTTTCAAGCGGGGCTTGCATCGGATACATCTGCCTCGCTGCCGCATCCCGGAGGAGCGGTATGCGTGTGCGAAAAGTAATACGCCATGCTCACAAGATACCATTCCACTGTGACATTGGCGTTTCCTCGGGTCAGAAATCGGCGGAAGTTCAGATCTTCCTTGATTGCGGCAAACACGCCCTCCGCCTGAATGGAACGATTGACCCGGAGCAGGATCTCTTCAGCTGTGGAAATCTTTTTCTCCACCAATGGATATGCAAAGTGGATATTTGCAGATGGGTCAAAAATAGAGATTGCGTTTTGCGCACGGCTAATTTATAGTGAGACTGAAAATTACAGGCGAAAGGGTACTGTATCCATATGACCTCCATCCGAAATATGCTGCGGAGCAGGCCGCTGTTTACTGGACAGCCTCAATACGCCGCTTTTCCACAGCGACGAGATCACGCCTGCCGTGCAGGGGCTTTTGTCACAGGAGCTGTCCCAGTCTGCGCCCTATCGCTTTTCGGATAAAAAATGGCGCGTGTACGGCGTATATCAAAAGAGGCGCGCAGGGGCTTGGCTTTGAGAACGTCAATACGTTTATCCGCGTATTTAAGGAACCTCTGAATAAATCCCCGACCGCGGACGACGGATCTTTTCCGCCAATCCTGCGGTTTGAAAAACGAGAAATACATACAGTATTCCCGCGTTTTTCAAGCCTTGTCTTGACGAAAAATCTCTCGCCGTCCACAGCCGCTGATTTCATCAGAACTTCCTTAAGAGCTTTGAGGGCATTTCGCCTGGCATTTACAAGGAAACGCTTCTGAAAAAGGAGTCGGACGCCGATCCCCGCTGAGGCCGATATATTTTGAGATCCGGCGGCTGGGCCGCGTTCGGACAGATACAGAAAAGGAGTACACCACATGACACTTTGGAGCGAGCAGATCTCTTCCCTTTATAAGATCCGGAGCGTTTCCGACCTGCCGGAGCAGGAGCTTTCCCGGCAGACGGTCCTTTGCGGCGAGCATTTTTCCTATCAGATCATCCAGCGGGCGGACTACAATGTTTTCTGCCGCTTTTCGGCAAGAGTTTTCGGCCCGGACGGCGCGGAAAACGAAGCGCTGACCGCCGCGCTCCGGCTTTACCGGCTGCGACTTGCGGTGATGGACTACCCGGTCTATCCCGATCACGACGAAGACATCCTGACGGACGAGCCGGGGCTTATGCCGGATATTCTCGAGCCGCTGGAGGAAAGCGGCGGCGTACTGCGCCTGTCCGACCAGCCCGCGTCCGTCCTGCTTTCGCTGGATACGCCGCTTACCGCCGCGCCCGGAGACTATGAGATCCGCGCGGAGCGCGTCTATTTTGAGCCGGGAACGCCGGATATCTTGCATACGGAGACGTCGGTGCTGACCCTGCACATCCTCAGTGCCGCGCTTCCGGCGCAGAGCGTGCATTTTACGCAGTGGCTCCATGTGGACAGCATCGCGGAGGCGCATCATGTTCCGGTCTATTCTGAGGCGCATTGGGAGCTGATCGGGAAATATATGCAGATGGCGCGCTATCTCGGCATCGACACGATCTTGACGCCGATGCTCACGCCGTCACTCGATACGCTGATCGGCGGAGAGCGCCTCTGCGTGCAGCTCGTCCAGATCGAAAAGCACGGTGAACGCTATGATTTTGATTTTTCGCGGGCCGCGCGCTACATCGATCTCGCACATGAAAACGGCATTCGCCGCTTCGAGATCGCGCACCTCTATTCCCAGTGGGGGATGACCTCCGCGCCGAACATCTACGTCCGTGTGGACGGCAGAGAAGAGCATTTGTTCGGCTGGCATACGCCCGCGCAGAGCGAAGCCTATCAGGCATTTTTGAAGCAGCTGCTTCCGGCTATGCTGGATTTTCTGACAGAAAAAGGCGTGCTGGAGGATTCCTTCTTCCACATCTCCGACGAGCCGAGGCTGGACCATCTGGAGACCTACCGCGCGCTCTGGCGCTTTGTAAAGCCGATGCTGCGCGGACGGCCGATCATGGACGCGATCTCCAACGTCGATTTCTATAAGCACGGACTGATCGACATTCCGGTCAGCGCGACCGACCACATCGAGCCGTTTTTACGGGAGCCGGTCGAAAACCAGTGGGCCTATTACTGCTGCGGCGAGTACAAAGCCGTCGGCAACCGCTTCCTAGCCTTCCCGGAGTACCGAAACCGCATCCTCGGCGTCCAGCTCTTCAAGTTCGGCATCAAGGGCTTCCTGCAATGGGGCTATAATTTCTATCATACTGACCGCTCCCTGTATGTGATCGATCCCTATCTGACAAGCTCCAGCGACGGCATGGTGCCGTCCGGCGACCCCTTCTCGGTCTATCCCGGAAAGAACGGGCCGGTCGCGTCGCTGCGCGCGCTTAATTTCAAGGACGCGCTTCAGGATGCGGATATCCTGAAAGCGCTGGCGCAGCGCACCTCGCATGAGCATGTCGTGGAATTGATCGAGAAGCTGGCAGGCATGGAGATCCGCTTCGACAAGTATCCCAGAAATTATGAATTTCTTCCGGCGCTTATGGACGCCGTCCGGCAAGAGCTGGAGGCAGGTACCTGCTGATATCGGAACACAGCTGCATATACGGAAAACAGCCCGGGAGGAACCGTTTGGATCCTCCCGGGCTGTGATTTATGGACTCTTTTTTCGCGCATTTTCTTCATCCTATCGTCCTGCTAAAAGCGCTGCAAGCAATGGAGAATTGCAAAAAACGCAGCCTATGTGCGCCGGGACAGCGCATGCGGCGTGACCTCCAGCGTGACACGCGCCAGCGGCACGTTGCAGTGGCCCTGCTCCAGATTGACGGCCAGCGTCTTTCCGGGCTGCACCTCCCAGCCCTCGGGCGTGTGCAGCGTCAGCGTGAGCCACTGCTGGCGGCGCTGTAGATTTTCGAAGGTGATCGTTTTTTTGACAGTACCTTCCGAAATATAAGGCGCCTCGTGACCGTCTACATACGCGCGAATGAGGGAATTCTGGAACACGGTATAATAGCGCACATCAAATACGCCGCGCATTCCTTCGAACGGCGCGCCAAGCGTACCGCCGATATTTTTGCCGTTCCAGCATCCGCGCATTTTATCAAGATAGTTGTCGAAATTCAACTGCATTTTGATTCTCCTTGTATGATGATCGGTGTTTTGCGGGTAAAACGCCTTACGACCATCATAATGCATGGGAAATAAATTACAATCGTCAATTTTCGCCTTGATCTGCAAATCGTGTCATTTTACGCACCTCTGCGCATATACCGTGCTTCTTTCGCTGTATTGAGAGATCCGCGGACATAAACTGTACCCCAGGAAGTGGACAAGGAAAAGACCCATAGCGGCATGAACTATGGTATACTGACGGCAGGAAGAAGGAGACGGTTATGGAAACAAGGAAAAAATTCAGCGCGGCGGAGCAGGAGTTTCTGCGTGCAAATCCGTACACGGAGAAAGTCACGGAAAATCAGATTTCGTTCAC
>OMAC01000501.1_pt1 | contig 26018 bp, 29 predicted proteins | sample 1644561 | NCBI WGS metagenome assembly OMAC01 (sample SAMEA103958144, study PRJEB25191) | human gut metagenome
TTACCACAAATATGATTGCCAACATGGGTAAAGGCAAAAACATCAGCATGGAAACTCTGGTTCGTATCTGCGAAGCCCTGAATTGTGGTATTTTGGATGTGATTGAGTTGGAACCGGATGATACTAATTTGTGAGGTGTGAAATGAATAAAAAGGAAACCATAAAGCATTTCTATGAAGTCATTGTTTCAAACAACTTGCTCAATGAACTTCCTCAATATGTTTCAGAGAATTGTGTCCTTATTGATGGAGAAAGAAAAATTCCTTTAGGATTGGAAGGTATGAAAGAACACCTTACAGCCGTGAAGCAAACATATCCAGACTATACAATGCGGATACTCCGGCAGTACAAAGATGGAGATTACATCATTTCTGAATTTGTCATGGAAGGAACTCATGAGGGAGAATGGATTGGAATAAAGCCGACACATAAAAGACTGTCTTTCACAGGGATTGATATTGATAAGATAGTTGACGGTAAAATCGTTGAGCATGGTGGAGCCGTCAACACTTTTGAAACACTATATGAGCATAATATGATAAAACCGGTCTAAATCGACAGGTTTAGTCTAAATGGAGGGGGATAAGGAATGATACGGCAAATTAGAAACAAAGTTGAGATTACTGCGGCACTAAGCCTTATATGGGAGACATTTTTACAATTTGAAGCCCCTGACTATTCTGATGAAGGTGTTAAGTCATTCCGGGAATTTATTGAAAATGAAGATATTGTAGCTTCTCTGGAATTTTGGGGAGCCTATGAAAATGATGAGTTGAGAGGCGTAATTGCTACAAATGAAAATCGAAAGCACATTTGCTGCTTTTTTGTAAAATCCAAGTACCATAGACAAGGTATTGGGCGAAAGCTATGGGAGTGCGTTTTGAATAACAGCAATCACCCGGTTTATACGGTTAATTCTTCTCCGTATGCGGTTCCTGTTTATCACAAACTGGGCTTTATTGATATGGATAGTGAGCAATTATCTGATGGAATAAGATTTACTCCAATGAAATTTGAGAGGTACAGGGACAATGGAATACAGAATTGATGATAAAATGCTTAACGCTTCGGTATTTCTTACATTCGTAAACCAAGTATGGCCGGGAGACTATGATATTGAAAAGACGCAAAATGCTTTATCTAAAACGCAAAACATAACTGCTTATGACGGAGATAGGCTTGTCGGCTGCCTGCGTATCCTGTCAGATGGTTATTTTTTTGGAACAATTACAGAGTTGCTTGTGCTTCCAGATTATCAGAATAAAGGAATTGGAAGCCAGCTTCTCCAACTGGCAAAGAAAAATACACCGACAATGCTGTATTTTGGCTCGCAACCGGGAATTGAAGCGTTTTATGAAAAGAATGGTTGTCAGAGAAGTTTACAGTCCTACATCATAGAAAAGAAACGATAGCGCAAATTCAAGGAGGTAGTGCAATGAAGATAGAGATTGGAAAAGATTTTCCGCAGTATTTTAAGCCCTCATATCCAGAAGAATTTGAATTGTTTTCACATTTTGAAGTGACCGCAGGAATACCAACCGTTTTGTTTGCAATTACTACATGGAAAGAAAACGGGAAACCGAATGTCTGCTTCCATTCATGGAGTTGCTTTCATGGGGATAAAACTGCTTTCTTCGCAGTAATGGGAAATCTATATCAGCATACCCACACCTATGCCAATATCAAAAGGGAAAAATGCTTTTGTATCAACTTTCTCCCGATAAGCTATTATGATAAGTTGGTAGACACAATTAAACACAACGATATGGAAACAGACGAATTTGCAGTAGGTTATTTTACGCTTTCCAATGCAAAAACCATTCATGCGCCAATCATCCAAGAAGCATTTATCAATATGGAATGTACCTTGAAGGAAACGCAGGATTTAAGCGGCGCAGGAATAACAGCTATGATTATCGGTCAAGTGCAGCACATTTCTGTCGAGAAAGAATACGCACAAGGTTATGAGCAGAGATATGGGACAGACGGTTTTATGATGTTAATACCGGCACCGCAAGACCTTGTTACCGGGCAACCAAATCAATCTGCGATTGCCACGGTAAAGATAGAAAGGTTGGATTAGACAATGGGCAGATTGCAAGACATTCCCGGAGTTGGAAAAAACATTGAGCAGGATTTATTAAACATTGGTATACGGGAGATTTCTGACCTAAAAGGAAAGAAACCAGAAGAATTATATTTACAGGATTGCTTATATAAAGGCTTTCAGGAAGATAAGTGCCAGCTTTATGTTTTCCGTCTTGCCGTATATTTTGCCGAGAATGAAACCCACGAAGCAGAAAAATTAAAATGGTGGTATTGGAAAGATAAAGAATATCCGAGCAAAGAATGAAAAGTGAATATCATCCCCTAAACTAATTGCCGTTGCAGGAACACCCATTCCCACAACGGCAGTTTTCATTTCCACGGCCTGCGCCGGAAGCTCATACCAGACTGTTTTATCAGCGGGGATTTCTTGAATAGCTTTTTCAAAAGGCTTCTTTCCTCTTGTGAGAGCCGCTTATATTTGAGCCGGAACGCCTTGCAGAATATCTCCGTGAATTGCTGAACCCTGTCCCCCGGCGATTGCATGGCCTTTTGTACTTCCCGTATCAGTTCATCGGCGGGCGTGGTATCCGGCGCACTTTCACTGTCATTTTCGTGCGCCTTGCGTATGTCGTGGAGAATGACATCCCATGTCTTGTGCGTCACATGGCAGAAGAAATCTTCTTCCTCTACCTGACAGGCTTCCAATACTTTGATTGCCCGGTCTGCCGTAGCTTCGGGATGTTCTTCCAGTATCATAGCCCGTAAAGCAGCCAGTGAGCTGTTTGTGTCATGGAAGTGCATGGTTGCTATCCCGTCCACATAGATTTCTGCGTCTGCCAGCAGTTCCTTGAATTTTTCATGGGAGATAATCTCACACAGCAGCCGGTTGTTGAAGCGTTCACTTTTCAGCAGTTCCACGACTTCATCACTCAAATGTAATTCTTCTATCGGCGTGTTTTCATATTTCCGATTGTTGGTCAGGCCGAGCAGATAGTCAACGGACACCTGATAGAAGTCTGCCAGCTTCAACAGGCTGCCGTGATTGATTTCCTTGTATTCATCGTTGTCGTTTTCATAGCTGCCGAGGGCTGATTTTGAAATGCCGGTTTTCTGCGCCAGTTCTTCCAGATTTAAGCCCTGTTCCACCCGTAAATCTTTCAGGCGTTCCTGTACGGAAATGCGGGTTTTCATAGATACATCGCTCCTTCCTGCGGCTGGCTGCCGCCGTCAATTCCATTATACCATACCTGTTCCGCAATCGTGGAAATTTTCGATTTTGGGGCGTTTTTCCTACTTTGTGGATATACGGGAGAAGGCTCAAAAATGTGCCATAATGGGCTTAGTTCATCGATGGATTATTCCAATCGAATGACCGGCCTGTATGGGATATGCTCCCCGGCGATGTAGCGCAACGACTTGCGGCAGGGAAATGGAGGAACCCTGACCGTAACGAGCGTACCAAAGGGAGCGAAACGCCGTTGTGAGAGTCAGGGGCAGGAACGACATCAGGGAGAACCGGCGAAAATGAACACCGAATTGATACCGAAACACAACAATCTGATAGGGCATAGTCTGCCCTATCCGTAATACTACGGGGGATTTCCGGGCGGCTCTATGGCCGCTTTTTCCCTGAAAATCGCCCCGAAACACAACACTAAAATCTGCTATCCGTCTATTGCGGCTGTTACGGCTGAAATGGGCGGATTTTTGTTTAAGGAGGCACCATGCCGAGAATGCCGAAAAAGAAGAAGCTGGAACTGTCCTTCTTCCTCAATGAACGGGGGCGGGTAACGTACAACGGCCTTTGCCGGAAATGCCAGCGCACTTGCAAGCAGAGTTTCCGGGCGGTCATTGTGGACTGCCCCCATTATCTTTCCAAACGCTCAAAACGAAAAGCAAAGGAGGATACCGATTGAATGGAAGTTGAATTTATGACCGCAGACACCACCCTGCCGCCCTGTATACCGCTGCCGAGAGCCATGCTGCGGCTCCCGATCAGCAGCACCGCAAAGGTCATGTACGCCCGGATGTTGGATATTGTTTTCGTATCCGGCATAGAGGACGCCAACGGGATTTTGTTTATCCATTTCCCCATCGTGGAACTGGCGGCGGCACTTGCCCGCAGCACCATGACCGTGAAGCGTTCCCTGAATGAATTGGAGGACGCCGGACTGATACTGCGAGTGCGTCAGGGCTTTGGAGAACCCAACAAGATATATGTACTCATTCCGAAGAAGGAGGACAGCCGCCTATGAATAAAAAGCTGGAAGCACTCAATCAGGAGATAGAGAAAACGGAAAAGAAGCTGCGGAGGGCGCAGCATGAAGAAAAGATATTGGAACACCAGATAAAGACGCTGACACGGAAGGAACGGACACACCGGCTTTGCACCAGAGCCGCCATGCTGGAAAGCTACCTTCCCCACCCGGAAGCCATCACGGATGAACAGGTCAGCTTGTTTTTGAAACTGCTGTTCCGTCAGGACAGCACCCGTCAGCTTATGGAAAAAATGTTCGCCGGAAACGGCACAGAGAAGGAGGGCGCAGAATGAAGATGAATTTTTCAAAAGACGAGTTGGCTATGGTCTATCAGTACGCCGCCGGTACGAAGGAAGAAACCCTTGCGGGGCTGAAAGAAATCGTGCCGGTTATCCGTGACCGGCAGACAAGGGAGATTGTGGAGAGTACCATCCGAAAGCTGGACGCCATCCCGGAGCCGGAGTGCCGCCGCTTTATCGCTGATACGAAGCAGCGGTTTATCCAGAAGCGGGACAATTCTATCCGGCGCAGGCTTGCCGAAGCCAAGGCACAGACGAGGACGGAAAAGCCACATCCCAAGAGAAAAGAGCCAGACCGGGAACGGTCATAATTGCTTCCTGAGCCGCAGCCCGTGGACTGCCCCTCTGAAAGAGGGCGCAACTATACACCACCTGAAGGTAGTGTGTTGCGCCCTGCCGGGGGCGTCTCCGCTTCCGCTCCGGTCGGCGCAGAACTGACGTCCACCGGACGTCATGCGCCCTGCGGAAAGCGGATGATTGCCCGCAGCGTTCCGGCTCCTGCCAATCATCACAGGGGAAGCTACACTTCCCCTGCGCTGGCTGCCGCCAGCTACCCCTTTGTGGACTTGCCGCCCGGAAACACCTTGCGCTGCAAGCTGTTCCCGTTCAGCAAGTTTATAGTAAGGCAATAAGAAATGCGATTTTGTCACGAAGTAGCACATATGGACTTGATAGCCAGCAATCCGGTACTCCGCAAAAATAATTTGTACACGGTTATCAAACGACTTGACTATCACTAATGTATGTGGTATATTTATATCATAAAGAGTGAAATATACCACACGACAGGAGGATGGGTTTATGAAATCAAAACGCTATTTATATGGGCTTATGGGCTTGCTCTCTCTATTGGGTTTTATTGGCATTTTTACAGAAGCAAAGTCTTTTCTTGCCTTCTTTGCCTTTGCAGTTGATTTTGAATATTTCTTCATCAAATCAGATGAAATGCTGGAGGAATACATGAACAAGTCTGCTTCACGCGCATTTTATTGCGGAATGATTTCCGTGGCACTTGTTTCTTTTGTCTGTTTCTTTGCTGGGTTAAAAGAAGAAAAGGAAGCACTGATAACAGGTCTTGCATTTGGCTGGGCGGTATCCGTTATAATCTATGCTTTATCTACTGCTTACTACGGCTTCAAAGAAAAGTGGGGGCTGGAAAATGATAAAGAATAGAATTAAGGAGTATCGAGCCAAGTATGACATGAAGCAAGAAGATTTGGCAAAGTTAGTGGGCGTTCGTAGAGAAACCATAGGGAATTTGGAAAAAGGCAGATATAATCCATCACTGGTATTAGCGTGGAACATAGCAAAAGTTTTCAATGTTTCAATCGAAGATATTTTTACTGTAGAGAATTAAACATCAGCCGCCCACCGGCGGCACCACCGAGCAGGAAATCTTGAAAGAGGTTCCCTGCTCTTTTTATGCCCGGACGCCGGGAGAAAGGAGGACACTGCTTGCCATGCCCGCACTTTGATGTGAAAATCATCCAGCGCAGCAAGCGCCAGTCAGCCGTTGCGTCTGCCGCCTACCAGAGCGGGGAACGGCTGTTTTCCGAATACGACCAGAAGCAGAAATACTATTCCCATAAAAGCGAAATCGTCCACACCGAAATCATGCTGCCGCCCCACGCCCCGCCGGAGTACGCAGACCGGAATACCTTGTGGAACGCCGCCGAAGCGATTGAAAAGCAATGGAACTCCCAGCTTGCCCGAAGGTTTGTGCTTGCCATACCGAGGGAACTTCCCCGGTCACAGTACGCCGACCTTATCCGGGACTACTGCCGGGAGTTTTTCGTTTCCAAAGGCATGATTGCCGACTTTGCCATCCATGACAAGGGGGACGGAAATCCCCACGCCCATATCCTGCTTACCATGCGGGCAATGGACGAACAAGGCAAGTGGCTCCCAAAGAGCCGGAAGGTTTACGACCTTGACGAGAACGGCGAACGTATCCGGCTTGCGTCCGGCAGATGGAAAAGCCACAAGGAGGACACCGTGGACTGGAACGACCAGAAGTACGCCGAGATATGGCGGCAGGGCTGGGCTGATACGGCGAACCGCTATCTGGAAGCCATCGGCAGCCCGGAGCGCCTTGACCTTCGCTCCTATGCCCGACAGGGGATTGATAAAATCCCCACCGTCCACATGGGGCCAGCGGTCAGCCAGTTGGAGAAAAAAGGCATACAGACCAACATCGGCAACCTGAACCGGGACATCAAAGCCGCCAATTCCCTCATGCAGTCTATCTGGCAGATGGTACGCAGCTTAAAGGGCTGGCTGTCCGGCCTGAAAGAGAAAAAGGCGGCGCTGCTGGAAGCGCTGGAACAGGCAAAGGAGCCGACCATCCCCGAACTGCTTTCCCGGTATCTGGATATGCGGAGCGAGGAACGTACCGGCTGGACTTCCAAGGGGAAGCTGAAAGGCACTGTTGGAGATTTCAACAAGGTCATGGAAGCCCTTGACTTCCTGCGGCAGAAAGAGATTTCCACCGTGGAGAGCCTTGACGCCTATCTGGATGAAGCCAGCGCACAGGCCGTTTCCATCCGTGAGGAAATCAGGCCGATGGAGAAACGTGTGAAAGAGATTGACCGTCTGCTTTTCCATATCGGGAACTTTGAAGCAAACAAGCCGGTTCATGCGAAATATGCCGCTATCCGCTGGAAGAAACCCAAGGAGAAATTTGCCGCCGACCATAAGGAGGAACTGGACGCCTACAACGCTGCCCTGCGGTATTTCAAGGTTCACCTTGATGGGGCGAAGTACAGCACAAAGAAGCTGGCCGGGGAACAGGCACAGCTTTCAGAGAATATCGCTTCCAAGACGGAAGCGCTGACTGCCGTACAGGAGGATGTAAAGATTTTGCGGGATGTGCGCCACTGGCTCAATCAGGTTTTGCCATCCGAGCAGTACCGCCAGACCGCAGAGCCGGGAAAGAAACCGTCCATCCAGCAGGCGGTCAAAGGCCGGGAGCAGCGTATCCGGGAGGAACAGACAGAGAAACGCCAGCAGCCCCGCCGCCAGCAAAAACAGGATATGGAACTTTAACCAATCAGGCGCTTGCCATTTTCCCCGTGAGAATGTCAGGCGCTTTTTCTATTTTCAGGAGGATTTGCCTATTGAATGTATTTGAAGCCGTGAAGCAGTCTGTTACCACCCGGCAGGCTGCCGAGCATTACGGTATCCGGGTAGGAAGAAACGGGATGTGCGTCTGCCCCTTCCATGACGATAAAAACCCCAGCATGAAGGTTGACCGGCGCTTCCATTGTTTCGGCTGTCAGGCAGACGGAGATGTGATTGACTTTGTTTCCCGTCTGGAAAATATCAGCCCCAAGGAAGCCGCCCTCATGCTGGCGCAGGACTTCTCCATCCCTTATGAGGATAAGGAGCCACCCGGCAGGAGCCGCCGCCCCCAGCCCCGACAGGAAAGCCCGGAACAGCAATTTAAGCGCATGGAACGCCACTGTTTCCGGGTACTGTCCGACTATCACAATCTGCTGCGCCGCTGGAAGCGGGACTATGCCCCCAAGACGCCGGAGGAAGAATGGCATCCGCTTTTCGTGGAAGCCTTGCAGAAACAATCCCATGTGGAATATCTGCTGGATGTGCTGCTGTTCTCCGACATAGGGGAACGGGCTGCCCTGATTGCCAGCTACGGAAAGGAAGTGAGGAACCTTGAGCGGAGAATGGCAGACCTTGCCGCCCGAACTGCGGCAGGCCGTGACGGACACCATCGAAGCCGCACCCCCGCCCCGGAGCGTTGAGGAAGTAAAGGCCATGCTGGAGGGCACCGAGAAAGGCGGCGTGCGGAACAGTATCCACAACTGCCTGACCGTGTTCCAGTATGACCCCATCCTTTCCGGAGCGGTTGCGAAAAATCTCCTGACCGAGCGTATTGACCTTTTAAAGCCCATCGGCAGGAAACGCAGAACCGGCAGCAAGGCCATGACCGACACAGACATGAAGTATATCCGGCTGTATCTGGAAGATACCTACGGCCTGACCAGCGAGAAAAAGATAGCAGACGCCGCTGACCTTGCGGCAGACGCCAACAGCTACCATCCCATCCGGGACTATCTGAACAGCCTGACATGGGACGGGAAGGAGCGTATCCGCTACTGCCTGCGGCACTTTCTGGGAGCCGACACAGACAACTTCACTTACCATTCCCTGCGGCTGTTCCTGCTGGGAGCCATCCACCGGGCTTTCTGCCCCGGCTGTAAGTTTGAGGTCATGCTCTGTCTGGTTGGCGGTCAGGGAGCCGGGAAATCCACCTTCTTTCGGCTGCTGGCCGTAAAAGACGAGTGGTTTTCCGATGATTTGCGGAAGCTGGACGATGATAACGTGTATCGCAAGCTACAAGGCCACTGGATAATTGAAATGTCGGAGATGATTGCCACCGCCAACGCCAAGAGCATAGAGGAAATCAAGTCTTTCCTCAGCCGCCAGAAGGAGGTCTATAAAATCCCCTACGAAACCCACCCGGAGGACAGGCTGCGGCAATGCGTGTTCGGCGGGACTTCCAATGCGCTGGACTTCCTGCCCCTTGACCGTTCCGGGAACCGGCGCTTCCTGCCGGTCATGGTCTACCCCGGACAGGCCGAGGTACACATTTTGGACGATGAAGCCGCTTCCAGAGCCTATATTGAACAGGTATGGGCGGAAGCCATGACAACCTACAAAAGCGGCGATTTTAAGCTGTCTTTTACACCCGAAATGATACAGTACCTCAAAGAACACCAGCGGGATTTCATGCCGGAGGACACCAAGGCCGGGATGATACAGGCGTACCTTGACCGCTATACCGGCAGCACCGTATGCTCCAAGCAGCTTTTTAAGGAAGCCCTGAACCATCCCTTTGACGAGCCGAAGCAATGGGAAATCCGGGAAGTCAACGACATCATGAACCACTGTATCACGGGATGGAAGTATTTTTCCAATCCCCGGATATTTGAAGGATACGGCAGGCAAAAGGGCTGGGAACGGGAAGCCCCGGCAACGGGCGCTGACAACGGGCGTGAAAAAACGCCGGACGGATTTGTGGAAGTCACGGAGCAGATGGAACTTCCCTTCTGAAAAATCCGGGGAAACCACAGCCGGTTGCCGACCCCGTTGCTATCCCGTTGCCGAGCCGGTTTCCGGGAAAAAGCCCGTAACTGCGAGCTTTTCTCCCCTCTGACAACCAAAGCAACAGAAAAATAAAAGAAAAAGTAAATAAACAGTAACCCGCCAGACAGAGATTGTTTTCGAGGTTTTTTGAAGCCCGTTGCCGGACTTCGTTGCCGACCCTCTCCTGTCTGGCTTATTTCATTTATGGAGGTAACTGCCTATGGCAAAAAACAAAACTGAAATCCATGTCACAACGGTATTTGACGGCGAACTGGACGCTACGGACGTTTTCGTGAGCCTGATTGCACAGAAATACAGCCAGAGAAATGATAAAGAATATCTTGCGAAAAAGCAAGATTTAGAGTATAATAAAGACAAGGTTCAGCATGACCGTGTTCCGTCTGGATTGTGCGGGTAAACGGTTATGATGAACGGAATGGAATATACAGGCATGGACGCAATACTGGCGGGCAGCTTCCGGGCGGCTATTTATTGCAGGCTTTCCAAGGACGATGACCTTGACGGGGAGAGCGCCAGCATTGCAAACCAGCGGGATATGCTGGAAAACTACTGCGAGAAGCAGGGATGGGAGGTTGTTGCAGTCTATCAGGACGATGGCTACACGGGGCTGAACATGGAGCGCCCCGACCTGAAACGGATGTTAAAAGCCATCGAGCGCAGGCAGGCCAACCTTGTGATAACGAAAGATTTATCGAGGTTAGGCAGGAATTACTTGCAGACCGGCTTCCTGATTGAAGATTTCTTCCCCCGCCACGGCGTCCGGTATATCGCCATGAATGACGGTATCGACACCATGCGGGACAACAACGACATTGCGCCGTTCAAGAACATCCTCAACGAGATGTACAGCAAGGATATTTCCAAGAAGGTTCATTCCTCTTATCTGCTGAAAGCGCAGAAAGGCCAGTTTACCGGCTGCCTTGCCCCCTTCGGCTACCAGAAAGACCCGGAGGACAAAAACCACCTGCTGATTGACGAGGAAACGGCTCCCATTGTCCGGCGTCTGTTTGCGTGGGCACTGGAAGGACACGGCCCCAACTACATCCGGCGCAGGCTGGAAGAAGAAAAAATCCCATGCCCGACCTACTGGAACCGGGTACGGGGGCTGCGGAACGTGTCAACCAAGTGGGAAAAGAAAGACCCGGTAAACGGGCGGTATATCTGGGACTTTACCGTGATTAAGGACATTCTGATGAACCCCGTCTACACCGGCGCTATCGCTTCCCAGAAGAAGGAATACCGCTTCAAAATCGGCACCATCGGGGAGAAAAGGCCGGAGGAATGGATTGTCGTGGAGAACCAGCATGAGCCGCTTGTTGACCGCAAGACCTTTGACATCGTGCAGCGCAAGCTGAAATCCCGGCAGCGCCCCCGCCAGACCGGGGAAATCAGCCTGTTTGCGGGGCTTATCAAATGCGGCGAGTGCGGGAAGTCGCTGACTATCCGCTACACCAATGAGAAGCACCCGAAGCAGATTTATTCCTGTAAGACCTATAACGCCTACGGGAAACAGCACTGTTCCCAGCACCGGGTTGAGTACGACACCCTGTACCGGCTTGTCCTGAACAAAATCCGGGAGTGCGCCAGAGCCGCCCTGATGGACGGGGAAGCCGTTGCCGGGAAGCTGACCGACACCTGCGAAGCCGAGCAGAAAGGCCAGCGGGAAGCGTTGGAGCGTTCCCTTGCCAAAGATGAGGAACGCATTGACGTTCTGGAAAAGATGGTTCTGCGGCTGTATGAGGACATGGTTGCCGGACGTATCAGCGAAGCGAACTTCAATCTGCTGATGGAAAAGACGCAGAAGGAACAGGCCGAGTTGAAGGCGAGGGTTGAGGAAGGCCGGAAGAAGCTGGCCGATGAAATCCGGCTTGCGTATGACGCCCGCCAGTGGGTAGAAGCCATTCAGGAATACGCCGACATCACGGAACTGGACGCCGCCACCCTCAACCGCCTGATTAAAGAAATCGTTGTCCATGAGAGCATAGACAGCGATAAGACAAGACACATTTCTATCGAAATTCATTTTAATCTCAAACCCCTCCCGGAAGTGGAGCAGGTCACAGCCTGACCTGCCCCGCCGGGGCGGTTCTAAAAAAACTCCATAGATATTTCTTGACACGCCGCCGCCCGCCATCGAGCCGGTTTCCTACACCTATTTGGGTATGAAACAGTTGATGGCCGGCGGCGGTGTCGCCCTCATCGGCATCACCCTTGTACCTCTGCTCTCCGGCCTGTTCGGTTGATCGTCCGGCGGTGATCGCTTATGGGCGGCATACTCGACAAACTCGATGAATGGCTCCGAGGGCTGCTTATCGAGGGGATCACGGGAAACCTGTCGGGCATGTTCGATACGGTCAATACCAAAGTAGGCGAGATCGCCGGTGAAGTGGGACAGACGCCGCTGGCATGGAACAGCGGCGTCTTTTCTATGATCCGAAACCTCTCTGAAACGGTGATCGTTCCAATCGCCGGGGTTATCCTGACATTCGTAATGTGTTATGAGCTGATCCAGCTTGTGACAGAGAAAAATAATCTGCACGATGTAGACACCTGGATGTTCTTCAAGTGGATTTTCAAGACCTTCTGTGCCGTTCTCATTGTGACGAACACATGGAATATCGTCATGGGTATCTTCGATGTCGGGCAAAGCGTTGTGAACAGCAGCGCAGGCGTCATCATCGGGAATACCTCCATTGATATCAGCAGCGTCATCACGGATATGGAGGCGCAGCTTGAAGCCCTGGGCACGGGAGAACTGTTCGGGCTGTGGTTCCAGTCCCTTTTCGTGGGGCTTACCATGAATGCCCTTTCCATCTGTATCATACTTGTCATCTATGGTCGCATGATTGAGGTGTATTTGACGACTTCCGTTGGACCGATCCCGCTTGCCACTATGACGAACCGGGATTGGAGCCATACAGGACAGAACTACTTGAAATCCCTGTTTGCATTGGCGTTCCAGGCATTTCTAATCATGGTGTGCGTGGGAATCTACTCTGTTTTGGTACAGAGTATCGCCACGGACGGAAATATCTCAGGCGCGATATGGGCCTGCATGGGCTACACGGTCCTGCTGTGCTTCGCCCTGTTCAAGACCGGCAGCCTCTCTAAGAGCCTGTTCGGAGCGCATTAAGGAGGCTTGATAAATTGGCGTATGTAACCATTCCAAAGGATTTGACGAAAGTAAAATCCAAAGTGCTGTTTGGGCTTACCAAACGGCAGCTTATATGTTTCGGAGCGGCGGCACTCATCGGAGTACCGCTTTTCTTTTTGCTCAGACGCACGGCCAGCAACAGTGCCGCCGCGTTCTGCATGATTATCGTCATGCTCCCGTTCTTTCTGCTCGCCATGTATGAGCGGCACGGCCAACCCCTGGAGGTAGTAGCCGGACAGGTCATCCGCTGTATGTTCCTGCGGACGAAGGAACGGCCTTACCAGACAAACAATTTCTACGCAGCCCTGGAGCGGCAGGCCCAGGCGGAAAAGGAGGTGAAAGCCATTGTTCAGAAAGCGAAAGCCAGAGCCGCAGGCACAGCAGGCGGCAAAACCCACGGTAAAGCTGACCGCCGCAGAAAAGCGTGAGATCAGCCGTATTCTGGAAACCGCCAGAGGCGACGGCAAGGTACATTCCGCACAGGACACCTTACCGTTCCGCCAGATGTACCCGGACGGCCTGTGCAAGCTGGATGACCACACCTGGTCGAAGTGTATCGAGTTCGAGGATGTGAATTATCAGCTTGCGAAACCTGACGATCAGACGGCGATCTTTGAAGCCCTCTGTGATATGTATAACGCCCATGACGCTTCTATCGGGATGCAGCTCTCCCTTGTGAGCCGCCGCATGAACCGGGAGGATTTTGTGAAGCGTATCGAGATTGCAGCGCAGGGAGATCACTTCGACCATATCCGTGAGCTTTACACGCAAATGCTCCGCAAGCAGCTTGAACGGGGCAACAACGGTCTTATCAAAACAAAGTACCTGACCCTCACCATCGAGGCACGGAACAGCAAAACCGCAAGGGCACGGTTTTCCCGGATCGTCATGGATGCCCTCAACCATTTCAAGGTCATGGGCGCTCTGGCAAAAGAGCTTGGCGGCAAGGAATGGCTGGAAATGCTCCACGGCATCCTGCACCCGGACGGGGAGCGGTTTGCCTTTGAATGGAGCTGGCTTGCCCCTTCCGGCCTGTCGGTCCAGGATTTTATCGCACCTTCTTCTTTCCGCTTCGGTGAAGCAAGGAAGTTCACGATGGCGGATAAATTCTGTGCCGTGTCCTTTCTGCAGATCAGCGCACCGGAAATGGATGACCGTATGCTCACCGAACTGCTGGATACGGACAGCGGGCTGCTTGTCAGCCTCCATATCCGCAGCATGGATCAGAACGAGGCGATCAAAACGGTCAAGCGAAAGATCACCGATATTGACAGTATGAAGATCGACGCGCAGAAAAAGGCGGTGCGGGAAGGTTTCGATATGGATATCATCCCCACCGATCTTGCCACCTACGCAGGCGAGGCAAAGAACATCCTCCGTGACCTGCAAAGCAGAAATGAGCGAATGTTCCTGATGACCTTCCTGGTGGTGAACTTTGCGGACAGCAAGCAAAAGCTGGAGAATGACCTTCTCCGTGCGGCAAGCGTGGCGCAGAAATATAACTGCTCCCTGGTGCGGCTGGACTTTCAGCAGGAGGACGGCTTCGTGTCGGCTCTGCCCCTGGGTGTCAACCGCATTAAGATACAGCGCGGACTTACCACTTCGGCGGTGGCGGTGTTCGTTCCCTTCACCACACAGGAGATTTTCCACGGCGGCGAAGCCCTCTACTACGGGCTCAATGCCACTTCCGGCAATATGATTCTTGCTGACCGCAAAAAGCTGAAAACGCCCAACGGCATGATCTTAGGTACGCCCGGCAGCGGCAAGAGCTTTTCCGCAAAGCGTTCCATCGTGGGTGTGTTCCTGAACACAAAGGACGATATCCTGATCTGCGACCCGGAGGCGGAATATTTTCCGCTGGTGAACCGTCTGGAAGGCCAGGTCATCAAAATCTCTCCAACCAGCACGCAGTATGTAAACCCTATGGATATCAACCTCAATTACAGCGAAGATGATAACCCGCTGGCACTGAAATCAGACTTTATCTTGTCGTTCTGCGAACTGGCGGCAGGCGGACGGAACGGTCTGGAGCCGGTGGAAAAGACGGTCATTGACCGTGCCGTGCGGATCGTATATCGCCCCTATATCGCAGACCCCCGCCCGGAGAATATGCCGCTGTTGGAAGATTTGTATGACGAGATCAAGCGGCAGCCGGAGCCGGAGGCACAGCGGATCGCGGCGGCACTGGAACTGTATGTGTATGGCAGCCTGAATGTTTTTAACCACCGTACCAACGTGGATATCAACAACCGCATTGTCTGCTTCGATATCAAGGAGCTGGGAAAGCAGCTCAAAAGCCTGGGTATGCTGGTGATCCAGGACCAGGTATGGAACCGTGTTTCCCAAAACCGGGATCAGGGTAAATCCACCTGGTACTTCGTGGACGAGTTCCACCTTCTGCTGCGCGGCGAGGTCGGTACCTGGAGCGTGGAGATTTGGAAACGCTTTCGTAAATGGGGCGGTATCCCCACGGGGATCACGCAGAACATTAAGGACCTGCTTTCCTCCCCGGAGATTGAGAACATCTTTGAAAACAGCGATTTTGTGTACCTTCTGAACCAGGCCAGCGGAGACAGGAAAATCCTCTGCGAGCGCCTGAATATCTCCAACCAGCAGGCGGCGCATATCAGCAACGCAGGCCCCGGCGAGGGGCTGATCTTCTTCGGCAATGTGATCCTGCCTTTTGTGGATGACTTCCCGAAGGACAACGAGCTTTACAGCATTATGACAACAAAACTTGGTGAAACCGGGAAAGGAGAAAACGAACATGAATGATCCCCGCTATTTGCATACGGAAGAAAAACAGGAGGGTGAAACCTTCTTTGATGTGATGAACCGTCTGATTGCCAGAAGCAAGGCGGTCACGGCGGATATGGAGGCGGTCCTTGCGGAGCTGGAAAGTGAGATCGAACCGTTCCGTGCGCCGAAGAACCATGAATAAACTGACCCATGTGAGCCTGTTTTCCGGCATTGGCGGTCTGGACCTGGCGGCGGAGGCTGCCGGGTTTGAAACCATTTGCCAGTGCGAGTGGGCGGATTTTCCGCACTCCGTCCTCTCCGCACGATGGCCGGATGTTCCCAGGTTCCGGGATATCACTACTTTCACGAAGGAGGCGTTTTTTGAAAAAACAGGACTTGAAACAGTTACCGTTATCTCAGGCGGCTTTCCCTGTCAGCCCTTCTCCACCGCCGGAAAACGGAAGGGCTTTGCGGATGAACGCTACCTGTGGCCGGAAATGTGCCGCGTTATTACCGAGCTGCGGCCCCGTTGGGTGCTTGGGGAAAATGTTGCTGGCTTCATCAATATGGGGCTCGACAAAACGATCTTTGACCTGGCAAAAGCGGGATACGCTGTTCTCCCATTCGTATTTCCGGCTTGCGGCGTCGGCGCATGGCATGAGCGCCAGCGAACTTTTATCGTCGCGGCTGATGTTTCCCACACCCCTTGCCTCCGACAACAACACCGCCAGGGACGCGGCAAGCCTGGATGTGTTCCTGTCGGACAATGGGATATTCCGCAAGAGGAACCGAAACGGGGCGATTTGGAGCCTCAGCCTGTCGGCGGCGGTATTCTATCTGACCCCGGTGGCGTCGGACGGTTTCCGCTCGACCTTGAAGCCGTCGGCCTTCGATCCGGCGAAGAAGGACGGGAACCTGTCGGCGCAGATCATCTCCCAGGAACAGCCGGTGTCCGAAACGGCGGCGCTGAACCCGGATTGGGTGGAATGGCTCATGGGTTTCCCGAAAGGATGGACGGACGTATCCTCTGGGCCGCCGAACCGGAAGGAATCCCCCGCATGACCGAGCGCATGGATGACCGGGCGCTGCGGCTGAAAACTTTGGGAAATGCGGTCTGCCCGCCCCAGGCCTATCCCATTTTCCGCTATATCGCCATGATCGAGAATGGCACCTGCGGCGACTTTTGCCCTTATGGAAAGGAAGGTGACTGCCTATGAGGGAACTGAAAGCGACCGATAAGATCACGCAGAAAATGACCCGTGACGGTGCGGTATCGGAAAACCTTGTCACGGGAGAGGTGGAACATATCAGCAGCCGGGAGCCGGAAACGGAACTGTCCGCTTCTTCGGAAGAATCCGCTGGCGCTGCGGCTGATCTTGCCCTGCGTGCGGCGGAACACCATGAGAAGAAAAGCGCACGAAAGGCTGAAAAGGCTGATACCCAGGCGGTGCGGGATGGTTCTGCTGCAAGGCAGCGCCCGTCCTCCCGTCTGCAATTCACCGAGGAAGAACGTGCCGATCCCGCACTTGGGAAATACATTGACCGTTCCGACCGTGCGGCGGATCGGCTGGACGCGGCGAAAGCCGCTATCCCCACAAAGAAAGTTCTCCGTACCGAGCGTGTTTTTGACGAGACAGCCGGAAAAGGCAAAACGCAGCTTCACTTTGAAGAAGTGGAGAAACGCCCCAACGGACGCCTGCGGCACAATCCGCTTTCTCGGCCTGTCCATGAGATTGTCCACGCTGCCCACGCGAAGGTGCATGAGGTAGAGCAGGAAAATGTGGGTGTAGAGGCCGGACACAAAGGCGAGGTGTTGACGGAACGCGGGTTTGCCTATGGAAAGGGCAAAGTCCGTGCCGCCGTCCACCATCACCGCACAAAGCCCTGGCGTGACGCGGCTAAGGCAGAGCAGGCTTCTTTTAAGGCAAACGCCGACTACCTTTACCAAAAGGCACTGCATGACGATCCTGCATTGGCAGCTTCTAACCCGGTATCCCGCTTTCTGCAGAAACAGCGGATCAAACGGAACTATGCAAAGGAGCTGCGGCAGGCGGAGAAAACCGCAAAGAATACCGCAGCCACGGCGAAAAGTGCGGCGCAGAAAGCAAAGGACGCCTTCAAGGAAACTTTCCTCTACATCAAGCACCATAGCCGGGCGGTGCTGTTGGTGATCGGCATTGGTGCCTGTGTTGCCCTGCTGTTTGGCGGGGTATCTTCCTGTTCCATGATGGCAGGCTCCGGCGTGGGCGGTGTATTTACTTCCTCTTATCTCTCCGAGGATGCGGATATGCTGGCTGCGGAGGCGGCCTACTGCGAACTGGAACAGGAACTTCAATATGAACTGGATCACTATGAGGCTCTGCACCCCGGATATGACGAATACCGTTTTGACCTGGACGAGATCGAGCATGACCCTTATGTGCTGATCTCCATTCTCACGGCGTTCCATGAAGGGGTGTTCACCATCGACGAGGTCCAGGAGGAACTGCAAATGCTCTTTGAAAAGCAGTACATCCTGACGCAGACCGTGGAAGTGGAGGTGCGCTATCGGACGGAGACACGGACAGACAGCGAGGGAAATGACTATGACGTGGAAGTACCGTACAACTACTATATCTGCAAGGTAAAGCTGGAAAACTTCGACCTTTCCCATGTGCCGGTCTACATCATGGACGAGGAAACACTTTCCCTGTATGCGGTCTATATGGCAACGCTGGGGAACCGGGAAGATTTATTCCCAGGCTCCGGCTATGTAGACAAGTACACCAAACCGCCCACCACCTATGATATCCCGCCTTCCGCACTGGAAGATGAAACCTTTGCAGCGCTCATTACCGAGGCGGAGAAGTACATCGGCTATCCCTATGTCTGGGGCGGCAGCAATCCGAACACTTCTTTTGATTGCTCCGGCTTCGTATCCTGGGCGCTGACGCAAAGCGGCGTCTGCAATACGGGCAGGCTGGGAGCCCAGGGGCTCTACAATATTTCCACCCCGGTATCCTCTGCCAACGCAAGACCCGGCGACCTGATCTTTTTCGTCGGCACTTACGATACACCGGGCGTTTCCCATGTGGGTATCTATGTGGGCGGTGGAAAAATGCTGCACTGCGGCGACCCCATTCAGTATGCAGATATCAACACAAGCTACTGGCAATCCCACTTTTACGCTTTCGGGCGACCGCCCTACAACTAAAAAACGATATGGAGGTAATTTGATTTATGGCAACGACACAGAAGATCCGCAATGACATTGCGAAAACCAAAGAAAAGATCGCGGAGCAGCAGAAACGCCTTCGTGCGCTGGAGGCTCAGCTTGCGGAGGAAGAAAATCTGGAAATCGTCCGCATGGTGAAAGCCGTGAAGATGGACAACAAGGAGCTGACCGCCTTCCTGAAAGCCTATGCCAGCGGTATGATCTCCCTGCCGGAAGGTATGCTGCAGGAGGGCAACACCGAGAATGAGGAAACGGAGGGATACGAGGATGAAGCATAACTTTATGACAAAAATGGTATCGGCTCTTTTGGCGGTGGTGCTCAGCACTGCCGCTTTTTCTATCACCGCCTTTGCCAGCGGCGGCGAGGAAAGCACGGAGTCCGTGGCTGAACAGGAAACGGCCGGTGATGTCTCTGATCTGCTTTCCGCTCTGGCCGGCAGCCAGGTCACGGTATCCGTCACCGAGGATGGTATCCAGTTCAGTTCCGGCGAAAATGACTCCGGGCAGACCGGCACCGTCACCACGGGCGGCGGCAATCTGAATGTCCGCACAGGTGCGGGAATGGACTACACCGCCTTCACCCAGCTTCCCAACGGAACGACCGTGAAGGTGATCGGCACGGATGGAGACTGGCTGAAGGTCATCCTGCCGGAAAAGGTCGGCTATGTCTATTCCGACTACATGACGGTAAGTGACGGCGAGGCTGGTTCCGGGGAAGGCTCTTTCTCCCTGGACGCTGAAACGCTGGAAAATCTGCTGGGTATGCTGGGCGGCGGTCTGAATGGTGGTGCCGCCCTAACGCCGGATGGGAACCTGTCACTGATTGACGATATCGGCAGCCCTGCCACCAGTGGCAAGCAGTTTATTACGGTAGAAACGAAGAACGGCAATGTGTTCTATCTCATTATCGACCGTGACGATGAGGGCGAGGAAACCGTGCATTTTCTGAACCAGGTGGATGAAGCCGACCTCATGGCGCTTACGGAGGATGGAGAAAAGGCGGAAACACCTATTGTCTGCACCTGTACGGAGAAGTGCCAGGCCGGAGTGGTCAATACCGCTTGCCCGGTCTGCATGAAGAATATGAGCGAGTGCGCCGGTGCGGAGCCGAAACCCACGGAGCCTACCGAGCCGGAAAATCCGGAACCTGAAAAGAAAAGCAATGCCGGGGCGATCCTGGCGGTGCTACTGATCCTTGCAGCCGGAGGCGGCGCGGCGGTCTATTTCCTGGTGCTGAAACCGAAGCAGGACAAGAAAGTTCCCGCTGATCTGGATGATTTCGACCTGGAGGATGAAGAAGAATATCTGACCGAGGACGAGAAAACGGAGGAAAAGAATGAGTAAACTGATTATTGCGGAAAAACCGAGTGTGGCAAAATCTATCGCGTCGGCCCTGGGTGCTTCATCTAGGGCCGACGGCTTTTATGAGGGCAGCGGCCTTCTCGTATCCTGGTGCGTGGGGCACCTGGTATCCCCGATGGATGCGGGCGGCTATGATGAGCGTTTCAAGAAATGGCGCTATGATGATCTTCCCATTCTGCCGGAGCCGTTCCGCTATGTGCTGGCACCGGGCAAGGAGGACGCTTTTGAAAATCTCCGCGCCCTGATGGACCGCCCCGACGTGGATACCATCGTCAATGCCTGTGACGCTGGGCGTGAAGGCGAGCTGATCTTCCGGCTGGTGTATGAAATGGCTGGATGCCGCAAGCTGGTCCTTCGCCTCTGGATTTCCTCGATGGAGGACAGCGCCATCCGAGAGGGCTTTTCTGATCTGCGCCCCGGCGCCGATTATGAATCCCTGTATCAATCTGCCCTCTGCCGCCAGAAAGCGGATTGGCTGGTGGGGATCAACGCCACTCGTCTTTTCTCCGTTCTCTATCACCGCACCTTGAATGTGGGGCGCGTCCAGACGCCGACCCTTACCATGCTTGCCGAGCGTGACGCGAAGATCACGCTGTTTCAGAAGGAAAAGTATCATCTGTTGCGTCTGACGCTGAACGGAGCCGAAGCGGTGTCAGAGAAATTCACCGATTCGGCGGAGGCGGAACAGGCAGCGACCATGTGCAAGGGTGAGGCCGTCACCTGTACCTCTGTTACGAAAGAGCAGAAGAAGGAGCAGCCTCCGAAGCTCTATGATCTTACCACCTTGCAGCGGGAGGCAAACCGCCTGTTCGGATACACGGCAAAGCAGACCTTAGATTACGCACAGAGCCTCTACGAAAAGAAGCTGCTGACCTATCCCCGCACGGACAGCCGGTATCTGACCTCAGATATGGCGGAAACAGCCTCCTGCGTCATCCATCTGGCGGCGAACGTGCCGCCCTTTGACGGGATCAGCAATTTCTTCCCGCTGGTGGAGACCATGATCTCCGATAAGGATGTATCCGACCACCACGCCATTATCCCCACGATGGAGATTGAAAAGGCAGATATCAAGGGTCTGCCCCTGGGCGAGCGCAATTTGTTCCTCCTGGTCTGCTGCAAGCTGCTGTGTGCGTCGGCGGAGCCGTATGTGTATGAGGCGGTCACGGTAACTTTCGACTGCGGCGGCTATTCCTTCACCGCAAAGGGCAAGTGCGTCATCTCCGAAGGCTGGCGGGAGATCGACCGCATTTTCCGTACCTCCCTAAAAGAAAAGCCTGCGGACGGGGACGGCGGCACGCTCCCGGACTTCACCGAAGGGCAGACTTTTGACGGCGCGGAGGTTTCCGTTACCGAGCATTTCACCCAGCCGCCGAAGCCCTACACCGAAGATACCCTCCTGTCCGCTATGGAGAACGCAGGCAAGGACGACAAGGTGAATTGCCCCAAAGGGGCAAGAGAGGGTGGCCTGGGCCATATTCCCGATGAGGCGGAGCGAAAAGGTCTTGGCACGCCTGCGACCAGGGCGGCAATCATCGAAAAGCTGGTGGCAGCCGGATTTGTGGAGCGCAAGGGCAAAAACCTGATCCCCACGAAAGCCGGTATCAACCTTGTCACGGTCCTGCCGGAGTCGCTAACCTCTCCCATGCTGACGGCGGAATGGGAACAAAAATTGACGGAAATCGCAAAGGGCGGCGCTGACCCGGATACCTTCATGGATGGTATCCGCACGATGGTTCAAGAGATCGTGTCCACCTATTCCTGCATTTCCGAGGATGGCAAAAAGCTGTTTGCCCCGGAGAAGGAAGTGATCGGTACCTGCCTTCGCTGCGGCCAGCCGGTTTATGAGGGCAAGAAGAACTTTGCGTGTTCGGATCGGTCCTGCGGTTTCGTTCTCTGGAAAAATGACCGCTTCTGGACGAGCCGCAAGAAGGAACTGACAAAGAAGATGGCAACGGACCTTCTGAAAAAGGGTCGTACCAATGTCAAGGGAATGTGGTCTGAAAAGAAACAGGCTGCTTATGACGCTGCGGTGATCCTGAACGACACGGGCGGCAAGTACATCAATTTCAAGCTGGAATTTCCAAAAAGAAAGGTTGGTGCTGATGGCAGAAAATAAGACTTTGGAACATTTACCCGAAGTGAGGGCGGCGGTGGCTGCCCTCTCCCCGGAGGACCGGAAACTGCTGGCGGCAGTGCAGGCATCGCCTTTCAAGCTGACAGCGCCGGAGCAGTTCAAGGAGTTTGCGGCCAACATCGACTATTTCGTATTTGAGCCCAATATCCACGATCTGAATGATCTGGGGTGGCGGTATCTGGCACAGCACATGGATATGCTGCTGCCCCCGGAACTTCTGAAAGCAATCGACCCTGTTCCGTTTGGCAAGTACGCCATGCAGGAGGAACAGGGGCATTTTACGGAACACGGATATATTTCTCTCTCCGGCGACGAGTGGAACCGTGAACACCCTGCGGAGCCGGAGAAAAAGCCCTCCATCCGGGAACGGCTGGAACAGGGCAAAAAGGAATGTGCGGAGAAAAGCAAGGCGCAGCCCCATAAGGAAAAATCTGCGCCGGAGCTGTAAGGAGGTGCTGATATGCCATATTACGATCACGACAAGGATTATCCCTTTGCCGCCTTTATCACCAATCTTGGGAAGTACAATGAGGGCGAGCTTGTGGGCGAGTGGGTGAAGTTTCCCACCACCGCCGAGGAATTGAAGGAAGTGTTTAAGCGGATCGGGATCGGCCAGAAGGATGACTTCGGCCAGCCCTATGAGGAATGGTTCATCACGGACTATGATTGCTATGTGGACGGTCTTTACAGTAAGCTGGGTGAATATGAAAATCTGGACGAGCTGAATTATCTGGCATCGAAGCTGGATGAAATGAGCGAAAGCGAATACGCACAGTTTCAGGCCGGTATGGAAATGGGCGACCATTGCGGCAGCCTGCAGGAGATCATCAACCTCACCGAGAATCTGGATTGCTATGAGGTTTACCCCGATATCCATGACTATGACGATCTGGGCCGCTATTACATCGAAGAACTGGACGTTATGCAGGTGCCAGAGCATTTGCAGAATTACATCGACTATGAGGCCTACGGCCGGGACGTTGCGTTGGAGGAAAACGGCACCTTCACGGATCAGGGCTATGTGCGTGATACGGGTGACAGTTTCCATGAGTATTACGACGGTGAGCGCGGCAGTATCCCCGACGAGTACCGGGTGATGACCTTTCAGGACGATCTTCCCGAAGAAGAAAAATCCGAGTGGGCTATGGATATCGCCTTTGACATGGACGAGTTTTTCCGTCAGAACGATCCGCAGTATGCGGCGGAGCACCCGGAGGCACACGCCGCAAAGGAAGAACTGTATGAAAATCTGATGGCCGGACGCATTTCCGCTTTGGATGAAAAGCTGGCGGCACTGGGGCAGACGCAGGAGGACTATCTTCCCTCGGAGATTGAAAAGTTCAAGGACGCCACGGGCTATGAGGAATTTCTTGATTTTGATCCGGCGGAGGTCAAGGCCGCTTTGGATGCCCCGGAGAAGTCCCATGCGGATGAAATGCTGGCTTTTGCAGAAAAGGCAGAACGGGAGTATGCGGCGGAGATAGCCGCCTATGTGCAGACGCCCGCCGACATTGCGGAGCAGGCGCAGGCCGTTCCGAGAGATACCTTTTCCATCTACCAACTGAAACCGGGGGACGCCACACGGGATTACCGCTTTGAACCGCTGGATGCCATCCGCAACAACGGGCTTTCCGTAAAGCCGGAGAACTATGAACTGGTCTATACCGCGCCGCTGACGGCGAAGGATGATCTGGAAAGCATTTATACCCGGTTCAATGTGGATCGCCCGGCCGACTTCACGGGGCACTCCCTGTCCGTGTCGGATATCGTGGTGCTGCATCAGGACGGGAAGAACACCGCCCATTACTGCGATAGGGTGGGCTTTTCCGAGGTGCCGGAGTTTTTGCAGGAACGGCAGCCGGAGCTTACCCCGGACGATCTGGAAACCGGCGAGTGCATCCGGACGCCCAGGGGCAGCTTTTATGTGACTGCCATGAGCCGGGAGCAGATGGAGGCGGCCGGTTACGGCGTCCACCATATTTCTGATGATGGAAAGTATCTTATCATGGGAAACGGCACACGGGCCTTTGCCGTGGCAGCGGAGCAGCCGGAAAAGGACAATCCTCTCCGCACGGCAGAAATGACGCTGGAGGATGACTACGGCATGATCGACGGCGTTATCAACAACGGCAGACGCGGCGAGGAACTGGAGAAGGCGCAGGAACACGCGGAGCAGACGAAGCCGGAGAAGCCTTCCATCCGTGAGCGGTTAGAGGACGCCAAACGGGAGTGTGCCGAGCATAAGCCACCGGAGGGCAAGAAGCCCGGCCGTGATGTGCCGGAGCATGACTGCCTATGAGCCGAAGCAAGAAATGGCGGCTGGAATGGACGTTCTTCCTGGGTGACAACGGCAGGCGGCAGTATAACCATATCTGTAAAAAATGTGTTCACGGCTGCAAGCAGAGTTTCCGGGCGTGTCTGGTCGCTTGTCCGCATTACAGTTCCAAACGGTCTAAAATCTGTGAGGATATGGGTGGAAAAAACACAGAATAATTCCCTGTATCCGTATTTTCAAAGGGAGCCTTTATGATTTTTCATGTGTCGGTCTGCTTGCTGGCACATGAAGAAAAAGGCTTGATTTCAGACACTTTCTGTCACGCAAAACGGGAGTACAGCTTTTCGGTTCATCCGATCGGCTGTACTCCCGTTTTTTTATTTGTTTTCGTCATTATCAGGTTTTTCCGTTTCCGCTACACTTTCTATCATGTCAACGACTACGGCATTAAGCTGTGCGGCGTTCTGCGATGTGATGACTGGACGCCCGGTATCCTTTTCGATATCCTGTCGAACCTGACCGGCATAGCTGCCGCCGCGGTGGGCGATCTTCTGACTTTCAGAAAACCCTTCCGGCTGGTGCGCCTTTGACAACTCTGTGGTTGTCGCCTCTGCCAACATATTCAGCACAATTTCCATCGTACTCATATTTTCACGGAGATTTTCTTTTTTCAGACCTTTCAGCTTCTTATATTGCCGAGTAGTCATGCCGGACCATGCTTTCGTGATCTCATCGGTGAGAATGGCATACTCTTTGCCCTGCTGCACACCGCGCTCCTGCCATTCAGCGGTAAGCTCGTTACGGACACGGATGGAAAGGAGCCGCTGATGAATCCAGTCTGTATCATAGCCTTTTTTCTGATAGGTTTCCAATGCACGGTCGATTGCCTGTTCCGGGTCAATCGTTTCTTCAATGCGCTCACGGCCGACCTGAGCAAGCCAGAGTTTGAACGGTTCGGCTTTAGGTGAAGGAATAGACTGAATGATGCGTAAAAGCTGTTCGGCCGTTGCCGCCAACACTTTGCGCTTTTTGCCTGTTGCGCCCATCATTGTTACCTGGGGACAATTTGTCCCCAGGTAGCTTGCAAGCTGTTCATCACGCTTACGCATTTTTTTGAGGTAGTCTGTTGGATTGGAGCTATCTGTCAGGACAGCGATAACATCCACAACGGAGAAATACCATTCTTCCTGTTCTTCGTCCCATGCGGTGCGTATTTTTCTATCTTCAAAAAGCTGGATGGAATTATTTTCGTCCATGAGCTTCAACCTCCTTAGAATATGTAATTTAATTTTAACATGAAAGGGGTTCTATTTCTATAAGAGATGCAAATTTCGCCGTAGTAGGCGTTGTGGGAATGTGCGTAAACTGCCAGGATTGTGAGGCTGTGGGAAAGCTGTTTGCAGA
>OMAC01000516.1_pt1 | contig 25464 bp, 20 predicted proteins | sample 1644561 | NCBI WGS metagenome assembly OMAC01 (sample SAMEA103958144, study PRJEB25191) | human gut metagenome
ATGGAATACGAGTGGGCATCGGAAAGTACCAGCAGAACATTGCGCACCCCAGCCAGCTCACTAACGAAAATGACTTCGTGGCAGCCTACGATAAGGCATTCCATAGCTTTCCACGCCCAACATGGAACAGCGCCGCCCCCTGCGTGGCGGTGATAAAGAAAAACGCGTCAATTCTCTCCAAGTTCAATAAGTGGTTCGACAGTCCCGAATTCGACAAGGATCTGCCCGTGCTCATCATTGATGATGAAAGCGACTACGCATCTGTCAATTCCGCCAAACTGGATGATTCTCCCACACGAATCAATTCGCTGATTCGCGACCTGTGTCAAATCAGTTCCCGAACTTCTTACGTTGCCGTTACGGCAACGCCTTTTGCGAATATCTTCATCGACGATGCGGATGAAAGTGATCTGTTCCCACAGGATTTCATTCACATACTTAAATCCCCCGACGCGTACATCGGAGCAAAGAAGTTGTTCGGCGACATGGATAGCGTTCCCGAAGATTCGAGTTGCGTGAGAGAGATTGATGAGGGTGAACTAGAAAGTTGGCTACCCGTATCGCACGGAAAGAACTACGACATCGTAGATCCCGAATTGGATGACCAAGTCAAGCATGCCGTCTGCACCTTCATTAATGCGTGCGCTCTCCGTCCCAACGCGGAAGACGAACAGCAATCCATGCTCATCCATATGTCACGATTCACCGATGTCCAGCGTCAGATTGCTGATCGGGTCAGTGGTTATTTAAGGCAGGTTGAGAATGCCGTACGATTCCATGCTGATGGAGATCCGAGAATCGATGACCTGCAAGAGGCCTTTGAAAGCGAGTATTACACGAGCACGGACATTTCCTGGGGAATGATGTTCCTACGGATAAGGCGTCTTGTCCAATCCAGCAGACTTCGTGTCAGACTGGTCAACTCTGATTCCGATGACTGGAGCCTCAGAAACGATGTCCCGCCCGATCTGACTTCCAACGAATGCACCATATTCATCGGAGGAAACCAGCTTTCCCGAGGTATGACGCTCAGTGGTCTGATTTGCAGTGTGTTCTACCGGAGAGTGACAGCTTCCGATACTCTCCTGCAGATGGGCCGGTGGTTTGGATATCGTCCGAATTACGCGAATCTGCAACGTATCTGGTTACTGCCGGAATCCGTACTTGATTACCGCTACTCATGTTCCATCGTGGAAGAACTCAAGGAATCCGCAAGCAGGATGAAGCATCTTGGCATGACGCCCAAACAGTTCGGACTTGCCATCAGAAAGAACCCGAACAAGGGTGTACGCATCACCAATGCCAGCAAGATGCGCAACGCTGTGGAAGGGATCGGCTACCAAGAATTTGACATGGCCGGTGAAATCATCGAGTCAATCAAACTCGACGTTGATATGAAACGTCGAAATCAGAATGATGAAGCATTCATGAAGCTGCTCGGCGTCTGCAACGCACCGCAAGTCATCTCATCTGTATCACCCTTGGTTGAGACACAAGTCTTTCAGAATGTTCCCGCCAAGGCCGTCGTGGATTTCCTTTCCCAATACCGATCGGGCTATAGAGATACATTCTTCGGTCCCACTCTCATGACCTATCGCGATCAGGAAATCGAGATGAACACAAGCATGGCCGAACAGTACGCATGCACCCAGCTGTCAGAAAATCCCGATATGACTTGGAATATTGGTTTCATCAACGGTAACGGAAACGAAGTGGAAGGCGTCAATTTTCATTGGACCCAGGTCAAGCGTAAATGCACATTCAGGGACAATAGACAGTTCCAAATCAATGGCGATAAAATGCGACTTGGCTCCAAGAACGATGCGCTCAAGATTGCAGCCTGTACATATCAGCTTCCCATTGACCAGAAAAATAGTTCGGAGCGTCAATACTATCTGACCAAGTACTTCGGCGATCATCCGAGCCTTCTCTTCTATCGCATATGTGTGAAGAATTTTGATGGACATCAAGGATTGTCCCCACAAGAAGGTCCCGGCATGCTCGGGGTGAAGCTCATCGTCCCGGTTGATGAGGTGAATGTGAACAAGCATCTCGGCAAAACGGTCTATATGTATAACACCGTCGCTCAGCGACGTGAATTCGCCGAATTGAGTAGGAAAGCTGAAGAATACGGTGATGATTAAATGAGTCTTTCCATAAATGAAATAATCTCCCTCTGGCGGGATGAGGCTCGACGTCCGGGTCGTACTAATCATGAGTTGGACACGTCTCTTCGACTACCCATCGTTCTTGGATGCACGGTCGATGGACTCCCCTATATCATGCTGCTTACCGAACGACAGCCCAAGACCTTAAATCGATTGGAGGCCATCGACGTTCGTGTCAGTATGCGAGGGAACGCCAGACCTCGCGAGAAATGGGCGCTCACGTTCACCCTCCAGGATTGGAGTCTGATCCATGCCTTCGGGGAGATCTGCTTGGCTTTTGCTAATCGGATCGCGGATGCGCCCTCCGAGGATGCGGCATTGCGGCAAATATATGCGACAGTTGATCAATGGCAGAGGCTGCTGAAGATATCCCGCAATTCCGACATGGCGAAACTGCTCCGCGGCACATTCGGGGAATTGGTCGCGGCGATGGAAATCACACGACAGACTGGAAAGACCATCGAAGAGGTATGCGTCGCATGGCAGGGCCCATACGCGGCACCGCAGGATTTTCAATTCCCGGATGAGAAAACAGCTTGGGAGGTGAAGACCATCCATAAAACGGCGGAAAGCATCACCATATCATCTCCCGAGCAACTTGATACCAGCGACAGAAGCATCAAGCTCATGGTCCTCGAGATACAGGAAACGAAGGATATGGAACATGGACTGACCCTTCCCCAGCTAGTCGACAGGCTACGCGAGAAGGCAGCAGACCCCTCCACCGTCACGGAATACGTGGATGACGGTCTGGCGAGCTTGGGACTGAACCTGTATTCGGGGCTTGTCTCCCAGACTGCATTCCGCATTGGAACAATATCCACTTACCGTGTCGAAGACGGATTTCCGAGGATCGAAACCGGGACGATACCGGCTGGCGTTTCGAATCTCACGTACCATATCAGCAGAAGCAACCTGACGCCATATCTGCAGTCGGAGAGCACATCGGCCATGGTGGAGGAATAATGGAAGAAATCGAGGAATACCGGCACGATCTGTGGAACGAGGTCCTTGAGCTGGCGCGCGACCGAGACATATACGATCAGGAGGCGTTTTTTGAGACCGCGTGCGAAATCCTGCGGGACAGCGAGGCGATCACCGCCTATCATCCTGCCTACTGCCGTTATCTTATGGGCACAAACAAAGCGCTAGCCATTGATGGATATGACCAAGACGCCTTCGAACTGGACGAGTCCATCGTGGTTATCGTCTGTGATGACAAACTGACCATGAACGACCAAAACGCGCCGCAGACCATACAAGCTGCGGAGTGCAAAAAATACTTCAATGCAATGCAACGGTTCTTTGTTGCCGCATGGAACGGCAGTTATCAAGCGCAAGCCGAGGAGAGTAGCGAAACCTACGAATTCGCTCAATTCATCAAACAAAATCGCGCCGGCATTCGTCGTGCACGATTCTACTTCATTACCGATCGCGAGTACACCGGCCGTAGTGACCCAGAGGCTATCCAAATTGACCAGTACAAAAAGGAAAAGGAACGACAGCATATTAGCTGGGAATACCACACTTGGGACATCCGAAGGCTTATGGAAGCTTCGCACGCCACCGGATTGGCCGAGCACATGTCGATCGAACTGCCCGGCGGCATCGCCACGGTCAAAGCTCCTGACGATATGGAAGATATGGACACCTATCTTCTGTTCGTCACTGGAGACGTTCTTTCCGGATGGTACAAGAAGTATGGCTCGAAACTGATGGAAGCCAACGTGCGGTCGTTCCTGTCAATGCGTGGCAAAGTCAACAAAGGAATCCGTACCACCATCTGCAATCAGCCTGATAGATTCGTGGCCTACAACAACGGTCTCACTGCCACTGCCACGCATGTGGAAACAGACGGACAGGGACGGATCATCAGGCTTGATGACCTCCAGATTGTCAATGGAGGGCAAACCACCGCATCCATCTTCTACACAGGGCAAAAGGACAAAACCGATCTGAGCAGGGTCATCGTCCCTGTCAAACTCGTCGTCGTTCATGAGGATATGGCGCGAGAACTCGTTCCCTATATCTCCCGGTACACGAATTCCCAGAACAAGGTCGCGGAGGCCGACTTCTCTTCCAACAGCGAGTATCAGATAAAGCTTGAGCAGTTGTCCAAGCAGGCATTGACCCCGCCTCTGCCGGGCACGATCCAGACACATTGGTATTACGAACGTGCCCGTGGCCAATACGACAGCGAGAAGAACCGTCGGGATGCCGCTTCACGTAAGGCCTTTGAGAAGGCCAACCCAAGCAAACAACGCATTAAAATGGTTGACGCCCCCAAATATCTTGTTTGCTGGGACGGGCAACCTCAAGTCGCCAGTCTTGGAGCCCAGAAGTGCTTCGCTAAATTCGTCAACCAGCAGTCGGCGAACAAGAGCGCGGCGGATGAGTTGAACGTCGATTTTTACAAGCAACTCGTTTGCAAGCGAATCATCTTTGATACCGTCTACAAACACATCAAGAAGGCCGAATGGTTCTTGGGAGCATACCAGGCGAACGTTGCCGAGTATGCCGTCGCCAAGTATTCCTTGGATCTGCGGCGTGCCGGTCTGTCCTGTGATTTCGACGCCATCTGGCGAAGGCAGTCCATCGACGCGCATATGCTCGGGTGCCTTCTGAAAGCGGGAGAACAGGCTTCCGAGGTGCTTAACGATCCACGTCGTCCCGTGCAGAACGTGAGCGAATGGGCGAAAAAGGATCAATGCTGGAACAATCTAAAAGGGAAGATGACCTGTCTCGATGCCGCTGACGTCGAAATCGTCATGGAAAAACCCAAACATGCCGCCACCAAACGAGTAGTGAAAGAGGATGAAGTATCGGCCGCTCCGGAACCGCGACACAAGGCATCCAACGAAGCCGTGGAAGAACTACCCACCGACAATGTTCTAGTATCCGACTGGCATGCGTTGACTCCCAAATCTCTTGAGAGACTCATCGCTTTCGCGACTCCCAAACACTATTTGAGTCCAAAGTCAAAGAGCTCCTTGGAGACGCTCATTTCCGGCGATGACCTTCCCATTAATGAGAACGCTTTGAACAATCTGCTCAAACGATGCTTGGATGCAGGCTTCCCGCTACGCGAACTGCAGGCAAAACCGCAGGTTCCGTTAAGGCCAGGAATAGATATCACTTCTGAAGACGCCAGCGTCGATGATAGACGTGATTTTCTCATGTCCATTCCAGAGCAGAACTGGCAGACCATAATTCAATGGGGGCAGAAACGCTACATGATCAACCAAGAAATGATGGCGGCGTTGGCGAGACTTTCCGAAGGACTTCAGCTGACCGACCGGCAGACCGTTCTGCTATGGCGTTTGGGCAATGACATGGTAAAGCGCGGTTTCCCCGCCTCCCTGTTCAAGCCCCGGGATCAACGGTAATATCCGACAGATGGCTCATCTATCCAATCGGCAACGACCTGCGCCATTTGCTGCGCCAGCAACGGTGGCACAGCGTTGCCGACCTGCCTGTATTGGTCAGTGCGGTTGCCCATGAAGAAGTAGTCATCCGGGAATGTCTGCAAACGCGCAGCCTCACGCACGGTCAGACTACGGCACTGAGACGGATCGGGGTGGATGAAGTAATGCCCGTCCTTGCTGATGTGAGACGTGACCGTGGTTGACGGCTGATCGGACAACTGTACATGGAACCGGTCCGCGAATACTACCTCTTTGCCCTCGACCGCGCCTTCGGCGTTCTTGTGGTTCGGCAACAGATACTTCGGGAAATCGTACAGCTTCGCACAAGTCTTATGTTCCTGCGCGTAAGCCGCGCAGAACAAATATCTATCCAGATCGGAATCCATGTGGTTGCGTGCAACATGCTCGGGCAACACACCGCTGCCTGCAAGATGGCCTCGATACCAGTCGGATAATGGATTCCGATCTTCAGCACCGATGCCATCGGCATGCTGTGCGGAAGGCAGATGCTTGCCCTCCATCACGGGTTCCAAGCTCGGCCCCAATGCGGATCCCTCCGGAGTGAGCATGAGTTTTTCCGCAGCCTTGCGGACGTATTCCTTCCAGTCAAGCTTGTCATGAACTCTGGAGGAGAATCCAGAACGGATGCGCGGCATCTCCCCTAATACTTGGTCGACCGTAATAACTGGGCGTGGAGTCATCACTCCGGGAGCGCCCTGGCCGCACCCGCTCCTGGTACCGAACAGGATGACCCTATGACGGGCCTGGGGGACGCCGAATTCGTCGGCGCGAACAATGAAATCATGAGGCCGCTCTGGATCTTTCACGACCATAGAATGCAGCTCGTATCCCAACGCCTCCATATCAGCACGGATATGTCCGAACACGCCTTCGCCGTAATTGCGCGCGGACAGCAGTCCTTTCACGTTCTCCATGACAAACGCCGTAGGCCTGAGCACTTCGATGAACCGCAGATAGCACTTGTAGAGCGTCTGCTTGACGTCCTTTTCGAGCCTGTCCTTATCATGGGTACGACGAGCGCGCCCGACGAGCGAATACGCTTGGCATGGCGGACCACCGATCAGCACGAGAGGACCGTCATACCCTTGCAAACGTTTCTTTGCCATCTCGACGAACTCATCATCACCCTCTTTGAGGGTTCCTTGGATTGCCTCGGCTTCGGCTGCAGCCCACTCTTCTGGATGAGAATCCTTCAATCTTTCGAGATTCTCACTGGAAGGAGTTCCGAGATAGTCGATGTAATCTTGGGGCAGCCGTCCATCCGCATCCATAAGACGGCGAGCGAACGCGCGCAACCTCAATGTGGCATGCGCAGTACGCTCCATCTCTATAGACATGATGGAGCGGAACACCGGCTCACCGTTTTCATCACGCAGGGAAGAGAATCCTTCGCTCATACCGCCTGGTCCCGCAAACAGGTCTATGACCGGTATTGGATCCATGGGCATAGTGAAAACTCCTTGAATTGAATGTCAACGGCTGCTCAAACCCAGGATACCAGGTAAATCGAAGTAAACTCGCGAGCATCGCAGGATACATACAAAAAGTCGCCCATACCGTATTTGGCGTACGTCACCACAACGCACACGATTTTCTACCCCGTATGGGGCGCACAATAGCGGATACACCATTCGAAAAAGAACAGAGGGATGTCATGGGCGACAGTAACATCCCTGAAGACTGCGGCTAAAACACAGCTCTACATAGGCGCGCTACCTCGCGCCGAACAGCCGCTTAATCCTCGCAAACAGACCACCTTTCGAGGTCTTTTTCTTTTCAACCTCCTCATTGAGAGATTTGAATCTTTCCTGAGTGACACCTGGCTTGGGCGCTTCTTCCACGTCCCAAGGATCCTCAGCTTCCCATGGATCCATGGCCGCCCAAGGATCGCTTGCAGGCTTCGAAACAGGCATCGCCGTCTCACCCTTGATGAAGGCAAGCACCTGCGGCAGGTCCTGAGGCTGCACCAACACCTCACGGGCCTTGCACCCTTCGGAAGGCCCCACAACGCCACGCGACTCCAGCAAATCCATAAGACGACCAGCCTTGGCGAATCCGACACACAGCTTGCGCTGCAGCATGGATGTCGAACCGAACTGCGAGGTGACGATCAGTTCCGCCGACTGCAGAAGCAAGTCCATATCATCGCCAATGTCTTCCAGCTCAACATCGTCCGGAACGGTACCCCAGCGGATATCGAAATCATCCATATTGCCGTCGATGTTTTTATCCGGTGTAATATCCTTCTTGTTAGATACTCGGCGTGTAGCATGTCGAGTCTGAACAGTCTTCGCCCTCCGACCATCATCCGTTTTTCTTTTTCCGTTGAGGAAATCAAGCACTTCTTTGGAAGTAACCAAGAAGTTATCGTTTATGTGATGAGCAAGATACAGTCCGTGAATACCCGTCAGTCGCGATAGAGCCGTGTACAACTGGCCGAAATCCCAGCAATCCGGATAGATAATCGCCCTATCGAATGTTTGCCCCTGCGACTTATGAATGGTAATTGCCCAAGCCAATTTAAGAGGTATCTGTTCGAATGTTCCCACAACCTCTTTTTCAATGCGTCCATTAATGAGAACAGGCTTCGTGATTTTCCACTCAAAGCTCTGCACAAAAGTAGCCTCTATTCCGTCAAACCGAACTAGGGCACCTGGACCGTCACAGTTTATGACCGTTCCCAATGCGCCGTTCATGAATGTATCTTCGGAGTTGTTGACAAGAGCCATGACTCGCGCGCCAGGTTTCAGCGAAAGCTCCTCATCAGTCGGCATATCCGACTTAAGAACCTCACCGGTCACATGCGCCACGAATGTCATTTCCTCATCTTTTAAAGCATTGAGCCTCTGCATGTTTTCATCCCGCGCCTGCGCATTGGTACTGCAAAGAATGATGGAGTCAGGCAGCGGATTGACGAGAGCATGCTGCTCTATCCAACGCGCACCATTCTTGTCGCCGAATCTGCAAGCATTAAGAGCCGCAACAAAGTGCGCATCCCTTTGCCTGATCGCCTCGCAGAGTTCCACTTCCTCGAAGTTCCAGAACGCCCATTCGCTGCTTTGAAACGCAAACGCCTCTCCAACGTCGTAGCCATATTTTTCTTCCAAAAACCGCCTCTCTTCATTAGTGATGACGGGCGGAAGCTGGCAAAAATCACCAACGACCAATAATTGGCAAAGACCCTTGCCCTTCTGTTTACGTATTTTGCCGGCAATCTTCAACACTGCGGAAAGATAATCGAATAAATCCATACGGCACATGGACACTTCATCAAGAATCAACAGATCACAGTCCGGAAGCGGAGAATCCGTAGGCACAAAAGGATGCGGGTCTTTCTCCAAGGTCCGTCCCGGACGAATGCAAAGGACGCGGTGCACCGTCGAACCACCCACGTTAAGCGCGGCTATACCTGTCGGAGCACATGTAATGACGTTCAAACCCGACGTTTGAGCCCATTCAATAATCCGCTCGACAATATAGGACTTGCCTGTACCAGCGAGACCCGTAAGATAAACGTTCTTGCCTTCTTTGACTAGATCAAAAGCTTTTTTCTGACCATCAGTCAAACCATGGAAATCTCTGCCAACGCTCCTTGCCGTGGACCAAATCCGCTTATATTCTTCTTGCTTCTCGGAAAGTGTTTCAAGCGCATCCGCATTGGTCTTCTCAAGCGCATCCAGAAAGGCCTTCTCCGAAACAATCTCGATGGTGGGATTATCCGCAAGTTTTAATTCCATGGCATGCTCTTGACCTTCGTTCCATAACTGCCGAAAGCCCAAGCTGCGTTACCTCTATCGCCAACGATCACATAATTGATCCTTTTTGAAGGTCCGGTCTTCGTAACACTGCCGCCAGCCTCCTCAATCATTTCAGCGGCGGTCGATTTACCGCCATACATTTCAAAATCTCCAGAAAGCACAAATCTTTTACCACTAAAAACCGGAGTCATGCAGTTCGATACCGGGTTTTTGAGCATCCTGGCGGCCCACAGGAATCTTGCCCCTTTCTCTTCGCCAACAACAGCATCATCGGAAATCCCACCAAGGAGCTTTGCAATCTGATTTACTAGAGTGTCTCCCAAGTAAGCGTACTGCTCCTCATAAAGTTTAAGCAACTGTTTAGCATCCGCCACCGCAAAGCGAGGATTATCACCAGCGTCGGAGATGAGCTTAATGAATTCTCCCACTTGAGCGGTCTTCTCACTTACCTGCCCGTATTCGTAAGATATCGCATATCACCTCGCCAAGCATCAACCATGCAACAGAAGCTGAAAAGCCACCCTCCTATGGACGACCTCCCCATCATCCTACCAGTTTCACACTAGCGAACACATCCCCAGAAAACCGACATCCGCGAACGCGTGCTGCGCGTCGGCGGGTGGTTTTACATGTTGGGCCTACGAATTCTGGTAAGACTCATGATGCGTTGCAGACGTTGGAGCGTGCTCATTCTGATGTGCATTGCGCTCCGTTGCGGTGGTTGATGAGGCGCAGATGTTGGCGGTGCGTTGGCTGAGGAGCGTGAACGTTTGGAGTTGAAGGCGATTGAAATGCTGAAGGGACCGAAGCGTCTTGTGCAGCCGGAGCCGGTGGATCATGCTTGGTGGGATGATGGTTCCGGCGTATACAGCATCGGCTGAGGGAGCCGGTAGGCTGGGTGTGTAAATCCAGCAGAGAGGAACGTGCCATGGTGACGCGTCGTAATGATGAGCAGACAGTTGCGGGAAGGCATCGCATGATGAGGCGTGCCGACCGTGAGGTGGCCGATCCGCAGCAGGTCGAGGCGATTATCGCAACATGCAAGATCGTGAGTCTTGCGTACACCGATGCGGAGGGCATCACCATCGTGCCATTGAATTTCGGATACGCGTTCGACACGGAATCCAATCATCTCACCTTGTATTTCCATGGTTCTGCGACCGGACGCAAGATGGACGCTGTCAAGGCCGCGGGCAACGCGCTTCCTGTAGCATTCGAAATGGCGACTGACTGCGAGGTGGTCGAGGGGCGCACGCTGTGCAATTGGGGCGAGGCGTTCAAGTCGATCGTTGGCAATGGTACCGCGTCCATCATCGACAATCTTGACGAGGCGCGCCAGGGGCTCGCACTGCTGATGAAACAGCAGGCCGGCATGGAACATGTGGAGTTCACCGACCAGCAGGTACGCGCCGTCACCGTATGGAAGGTGGAAGCGGACTACTTCACCGCCAAAGTGCGCGAAAAGCCCCAGCCGCATATGCACTGAAACCCCGAGGCGGTGGTGCTATCATCCCCGGCAAAAGGGCTAATCTGGTAATGGTAAATCTCAACCGTCAGTTTGTTGTCGATGCGAATGCGTTGTTGGGACGCAATCCCATTATTGCGTTCGATGGTGCCAAACTGGATGGCGTGATTTCCCGCACGATCATTGGCGGCAGACCGTAGATTTCGACGGCAACTACGGTCAGTTCTGCCGAGCGGATGTTGAAACCGAAACGGCATGGTTTCCAGTTCAAACGCCGCACACCGCAAACACAAGCAGTGAGCCGGCGTCGACGATATGTTTCCCGATGCATCCATTTCTGGGAATCATGGACGACCACCGCCAGTAATCAGCGTCCAAGCTCCATTCCACCTGCAGATTATGGTGGCAATATCGATTTACACAATCTCACCGTTGAGTCCACGCTATTTCTGCCAGTACAGATTGAAGGCGCAGGATTATACATCGACGATCCGCATTTTGCCCAAGACGATGGCGAAGTGTCGCTCACCGCATTGGAAGCGTCACTCAGAGCTACACTTCGCGCGCAGGTAGTGCCAACAGCCGAAGCCAAACGGACTGTTCGGACGCACGGATCCGCCATTTGCGATCAGTCATGGCACGCTGATTCCAATGGGTTTCAGCAGTACGCTGGATGACGCATTATCGCAAAGCGTCGAACACGCCATCAATATGATTACCGCCATGTTCGAGATGCCACGTCAACAAGTGTACCTGCTGCTGTCGGCCGCCATCGACTTCGACGTGACGCAAGCCGTTGACATCACCAAAGGCGTTCACGGTCTGATTGATCTGTCGATGTTTCAACAACTGCCCGATTATGAACGGACGATACGCGACATTGGAAACAGCAGATGGACTGCCATGCGGCGCATGCCTTATTGGCCCAGCAGGCTCAGACAAGTCACTGGTTGATCTCGCCAAAGAACTCTATAAGGGAATGGAATAACAGACGGTTTCCCTAATAAACAATCATGCAGCAAGATAGCAACACCACCCAAGCGACGGATCGCACCAAAAGGGACGCTCTCTCCTTCGGTGCGAAGCAAATCGCAATCATGACTGAAGTGGGACTCATCGCCGGTTCCCTACATTGCCTATGTTGACGATCATGCCGTTGGCGTGGCTGATCTACCTGTGTTTCCGCCGTATCATCCATCCGACTCGCGTATAACCGTCCATACGGGAATCCGCGAACGCAAGTAAATGTCGCTTCCGTCAATCGCCGACCGCAAGAGACGTTCATGGAGCGGCGGATTCCCTTATATTCCGACAAAACCCGTACTGTTATGCGACACGCAATAACAGTACGGGTTTTCTGTGTTACTGTTATATATAACAGCTGAACAGTTTGCATCTAACTGTTCAGCTGGGAGATATATCACCTACGGAATATACAGAAAAAGAGGCACAGATTGAAGCTGATCATCTCATCCGTGTCCGGAGAACCGATTTACGAACAGATCAAGAGCCAAATCAGGTCCGTGATCATGTCGGGTGAGCTTACGGCAGGCGAGGCGCTTCCCTCACTGCGCAAGCTCGCCAAGGAACTGCGCGTCAGCGTGCTCACCGTGACCAGAGCGTATAACGAACTGGCCGACGAGGGGCTCGTGGAGAATGTACAGGGCAAAGGCACATTCGTGATGGAACGAGGCAACGAACTCATGAAGGAACGTGCGCGTGAACGCATCATGGACAAGCTCCGTGAAGTTTCCATCGAGGCCAAAGCCGCCGACATCAACCTGCTTGATCTGCTTGGCATGTTCGAGAAAGCGTACAGGGAACAATCATGAACGATTCCTCACTCCCCCAAGGAACACGGCCAACCTTGGCCTTGAGCGTAACCGGATTGACGAAGCATTATGATTCCGGCTTCACATTGGATGACGTGACCTTCGACCTGCCGTCCGGCTACATCATGGGTCTGGTCGGTCCGAACGGAGCCGGCAAATCCACGTTGATCAAACTGATCCTCAATATGACCACGCGAGACGCGGGACGAATCGAAGTACTCGGCCTTGACGCGATGGCCGATGAGGAGCGGGCCAAAGAGCAGCTGGGCGTAGTGCTCGACAGCAGCTATTTCATCGAATACATGACGGTCGACGCGGTGGAACGGACAAGCAGCCCAATGTACCCGCTGTGGGACCACAATCTGTTCGACGCATACCTCAGACGGTTCGGACTCGGACGGAACAAGAAGATCAAGGACCTGTCGCGCGGCATGCAGATGAAGCTCATGCTCGCCGTGGCGTTGAGCCACGATGCGAAACTGCTGATTCTCGACGAGCCGACCAGCGGTCTGGACGTACTGTCCCGCGACGAGCTCATGGACATCCTGTCCGATTATGTTGCGGATGGCGAACACAGCGTAATCTTCTCCACGCATATCACCGCCGATTTGGAGCGTTGCGCGGATTTCCTCACGTATATCACGCACGGCATGCTGTATTACAGCGGGCCGAAAGACGAGTTCGAAGACGCGTTCCGTCTGGTCAAGGGCGGGCCGGATGAGCTTACGGATGGTCTACAGCGGGCAATGGTCGGCATCCGCACATACGCAACTGGCTTCGACGCGTTGGTCCGCACGCAGGACATCCCACACATCGGCGGCACCGACGGTCTCCTGACACAGCACGCTTCGATTGAGGATGTGATCAGACTGACCAACACCGCGGAACATACGGCAATCGGCAATACCAACAAAGGAGACGTACGATGAACACGACAGCGAACGCGAACGCCATGACCGCCATCCTTAGGCAGATTTCCTTGGACTGGAACCGCACCATCAGCTACGGGCGGTCGTACCTAGCCATCTTCTTCGCGTACGCTCCAGGTGTTACATGCCTGATGGCGGCCACAGGGTCCACTCTCGACAGCGTTGCGGGAGCCGTCATCGGCGGGGCGGCCTCCGGCTTCCTGATGCTTAATATCACCCTGTTCTCCTATGAACAAATGAACAACCATCATTGGATGAACGGCATCGTGCCCATCAACCGCAACCACCAGATCCTCGGACGATTCGCATTCCTTATCGTCTGCGATCTGGTGGCGGGATTGGAAGTGGCCGTCAGTATCGCCTGCGCCAGCATCATCATGCACGAGCCAGTTAAAGTGACGGATGCGATCGGTTTCGCCGCGATGACCGTGCTGACCCTCGCGCTACTCAACACCATCGTGCAGCCGTTCCTGTACCGGTTCTCCCCTTATCGTGCCATGGCCGCCATTATTCTGAGCATCGGCGTGATCGTGGGCACGGTCATCGGACTGCGCAAGGCATTGCCGGAATTCGAAAAGACCGTCGAACAGCTGGCCGAGGCGATCAGCCGGCACCAAGCCATTGCATTAGCAGCATTCTTGATCATCGACGTACTCGCCTTGGCGTTCTCCAGCAAGATATCGCTGCATATTTACGGTAGCAAGGACATCTGAACCGAGCCAACCGGTAGACTCTTATGGAGAACGGATTTGGGGTCTTCCGAATCAACGGAAAGCCCCAAATGCATATATCCCCGTACGACACCGGTTCCTACAATACGGCAGGCGCGTCGTGGAAGTCGAACATGACACCATCCGCCAGAGCGCAAATCGCCGACCAATCAGCATCGGACGAATCGTCATGCATGGCCCACACCCGCATGCCGACGGACTTGGCCGAGCGCATGCCGACGAGCAGATCCTCGAATACGGTGCAGTCGGTCGGCTCGATACCGAGCCTCGACGCGGCCAGCAGGTACACGTCCGGCCTGTCCTTGCCGATATCGCCCGCATCGTCGACACTGACCACCTCGTCGAAATAATCGAAAATGCCGACATGCCTCATAGCCGGCTCTCGCAACATCGGTGGCAATGATGTAGCCACGGCCAGTTTCGCCCCGCTCGCCTTCAACATTGCCAGGTATTCACGCGCGTGCGGCTTGGCTTCTACCACCGTGGAGTACATGACACGTGCCATATGGTCCCACTCCTCCATCAACGCTTCGGGAGTGTCCGACAGGTTGAAGCGTGCGATCGTGTATTCGGCGATCTGCCGGAACTGCATGGCGGCGACCTTCTGCATGTAGTCGTCCGGCACTTCGAATCCACGCTTGGCTAGAAAATCGACATCCACCTGGTCCCACACGCCCATGGAGTCGAGTAACGTGCCGTCAAGATCGAAAATGGCACCTTTACCTTGGTTGCTCACGTTTTCCTGCGTCATGTCAGCTCCTCTGATGGGTTGTGTTTTTCGATTTTCTGTTTTGCGATTGATTTTGAGACTTGCCTGCGATTATCGGCCACGGGTCAGTCAAGCACGGACGATTTGAGTAGTTCCTCGGCATGTTCCAGCGACGTCTCGCTTTCGCTGCCGGAGAGCATGCGGGCGATTTCGTGCACACGCGCCTCTCCACGCACTTGATTGATGGTGGTGGCGATTGATCCGTCATCCGTTTCACCTTTGGCGACCACATACTGTTCGTCCGCCCAGGATGCGACCTGTGGTAGGTGCGTGACGACCAACACCTGCGCGGATTGGGCAAGCTTGGCCAATCGCGCGCCTAATTCCACAGCCGCCTTGCCGCCCACACCCGCATCGACCTCATCGAAGATGAACGTCATCGGCGGCACGGTTCCGCCGGCCACGACATGCTTTTCGGCGGCGACCAGTTCAAGCGCGAGCATCAGACGGCTCAATTCGCCGCCGGACGCGCTTTTGCCCATCGGCAGCTGCGGGGAGCCGGGAAACGGGGTGAAGAGGAATTCGATGTCATCCGCTCCGGTGGCGTCCAACTGTTCGCGTTCCGCCACGCGGATCTCCAGTTTCGAAGTGCCCATGGCCAGCGAATCAAGTTCCGCGGTGACTTTGGACGCGAGTTCCTTCGCCGCGGCTCTACGCCGTTTGCTCACAGCCTGCGCGGCTTTTTTCGCAGCCTCAAGCAGTTGGGCGCGTTCGGCTTCCAGCTGTTCGACCTTTTCCGGCGAGGCGTCCAAATCCTCCAAATCGTATACGGCCTTGTCCCTCCACGTGATCACGTCGGACAATTCCGGCCCCCACCGGCGGGTCAGCTCGTCCAACTCGTGGATGCGCCCGTTGATGGCATCCAGATCCTCCACGCTCGCCTCATTGTCCACTTCGCCGGACAGGCTGAACACCACGTCGGACAAATCGGTGCTGATGGAGTCGAGCCGGTCGGCGAGTTCGGAGAACACGCCTTCCACGTGAATGGCGCGCAATGCCTGCGAGGCACGGTCGATCAAATCGGCGGCGCTGGCCGATTCAACGTCATCCGCCACTTGCGAAGCGTCCAACGCACCCAATGCGCGGGTCACGCCTTCGGCGATTTCGGCGGCGTTTTCGATGCGGTCCCGCCGTGCGCGCAATTCGTCCATCTCCCCCGGCTGCGGGTCGACACGGTTGATGCGTTCGATTGATTCGCGCAGATAATCCGCCTGCTGTCGCATGGACGATTCCTGGCTGCTGAGCCTTTCCAAACGCTCGTCCATTGCGCGCAGCGCGTTCCACGTCTTGCCGTAGGCGGCCAACGCCACTTCATCCCCCGCGTAGCGGTCCAGGAATTCACGCTGCCGCGAAACGGTCGCGATACGTAACTGGTCGGCCTGGCCGTGGATCGTCACCAATTCGGCGGCGACGGAAGCAAGCACGGAACGAGGCACGCTACGCCCCGACAACATGCTGCGGGATCGTCCGGAAGCCGGCACCTTGCGCGACAGGAACAGTTCGCCGTCCTCTGGCTCGAAGCCAGCCTCCCGTGCGGCGGCCACCGCGGCCGGCGACGAAACGACTTCGAACACGCCCTGCGCCCACGCCTCCTGAGCGCCGACGGAAACACGGCCGCCGTCGGAGGGACCGCCGGAAATCAGTCGGATCGCACTGAGCAGCATCGATTTGCCGGCTCCCGTCTCACCGGTGATCGCCGTCATACCACCTGCCGGGGCGATCAGAGCGGAACGAATCGGACCGAGATTGTGAATCTCAAGCTCTTCCAGCATGCCCTGTCACTTCCCACTTTCCGGTTTGCCGGTTCCCGGGAACGATTGCCCATGATGCGTGCCGCCGGTCTTGCGCGCCTGCTCGCGCCATCCGACGACGGGCAGGTCGAATTTGGTGACGAGACGGTTCGTGAACGGCACGCCGGACAGTCGCGCCAATCGCAAAGTGCATTTCGATTCGCGCACTTCGATGCGTGTGCCTTTCGGCAGGGCGCGCTGGCGGCGGCCGTCGCAGCAGATCCAACCGTCGGACGTGGAATCGTCAAGAATGTCGATGGCGAACGTGGAGCCGGAGCCGATGATGAGCGGACGTGCGAACAATGCGTGCGCGGCCAACGGCACCAATTGCAATGCCTTCACATTCGGCCACATGATCGGCCCGCCCGCGGAAAACGCGTAGGCGGTGGAACCGGTCGGCGTGGATACGATCACGCCATCGCAACCGAAGGAGCTCATCTCCACGTCGTCGACACGGATGGACAGTTCCACCATTTTGCCACGGTCGGCGCGTTCCAGCGTGATGTCGTTCAACGCCCAGTCCTCGATGGGTTCCGTTTCGCCGGGAAGCCACACGTCGACGTGGGCGATCATGCGCTCGTCGATGGAATAGTCATGTTCCGCGATCCGTCGGATCGCCTCGCTCATCTGGAAGCTTTCGAATTCGGCGAGAAAGCCGACATGCCCTAGGTTCACGCCGAGGATGGGCACTTCAGTGCAATGAACCAGTTCGGCCGCGCGCAGAATGGTACCGTCCCCGCCAAGCACGACCACGATTTCCGTGTTTTTCGGCACTACTGGCGTCTTGCTGCCGAAATCGGGCGCTTCGATGTTGTCGATGATCGTCACTTCGAAATCGGCGCGCCGCAGCTGTTCGACGGCTTCTTCGACCACCGTGCCGCTTTCACGCAGACGTGTATGCGTCACTACCACCGCATGCCGGGTACCGTGCATCGCAAGCCCTTTCCGAGAACTCTCGTACATACCACGTCCTCGACGGACGCCGATGCCTACCATTGTAATCGAACAAATGAACGAATGGCGGTAGCGGGTGTCCGGACACGCCGCAGACGTTTCCGTTCGTTCACGAGCCACGTACATCCCACCCGCAAAACCTGTTCGTCGTTTTCCCACGAATCCGCCGAACAGGCCGAATGGTATGTCTCTGCACCGTTCGTCACACTACCGTCTACAATAGCTCAAGGAAACGAAGACCGTTTATACAGACAAGGAGCGAGGAACGGCATGTCAAACCTCGTCTTCGACGAGTCCTCCTCCAATCGTGAGGCCTCGCATGGCTATGCCTGGTGGTTCTCCGGAGACACGTTCGAAAAGGCCATGGCAGAGGAGCGCAAGCCGCGCAAACGCAGCCTGATGCACAAACTCACCACGCATCCCGGACGCCTGACCATCCTGTACTTCACGCTTCTGGGCGCGTTGTCCACGCTGCTCCTGCTCACTCCCGCCGCCACACCGAAAGACGAGCAAACGACATTCACCACCGCGTTCTTCACCGCGATCTCCGCGATTTCGACGTGTGGCATCTCCATCGTCAATTCGACGACGCATTGGTCCGCTTTCGGCCAGGCCGTGCTCATCTTCTCCGTGCAGATGGGCGGCTTGGGCGTCATGACGTTCGCTTCACTCATCGCCTTGGCCGTGAACCACCATCTCAAGGCCACGCAAAAGCTGCTGACGGCCAACGAGCTGGGCACCACGAAACTCGGCGAGATCAAGGGCGTGCTCACCGTGGTCATCGCCACCGCGTTCACCATCGAAGGCATCACGTTCGTGGCGCTGTTCCCCGGCCTGTACAAAGTCAATCATGGCAATGTGCGGCACACGCTGTGGGAATCGTTGTTCTTCGCGGTCATGGCATACAACAACGCCGGCTTCACCCCTGACGGCGCCGGCCTGCATGTCAACAATTGGGCTGTCGGTCTGCCTATCCTCGTCAGCGCGTTCTGCGGCACGCTCGGCTTCCCCGTCCTGCTTAACCTCATGCGCTCATGGCGCAACCATCGTCCGCCGAAGCGTTGGAGCCTGCATACCAAGCTCACGCTGACCACCACGTTCTGCATCGTGCTCGCCTCGTTCACTTGGTTCCTCGTCATGGAATGGAACAACAGACTGTTGTTCGCCACTGAAGGCGTGGAACCGCGGTTGTGGCATGCGATGGTGGCGGCCGTCATGCCCCGCAGTTCCGGCTTCGACCTGTCATGGATGCCGGGCGTGAGCGACGCGACGAAGGTGTTCCTGTCCATCGTCATGTTCATCGGCGGCGGCAGCACTTCGACCGCAGGCGGCATCCGCGTCACCACGCTCGCAGTGATTCTGCTGACCTGCCGCGCCGCGTTCACCGGACGCCATGACGTCAACGCATTCCATCGTCGCATCCATTCGCAAGCCGTCATGACGGCCGTGGCCGTCACCACCTCATGTCTGGCACTCGTCACCATAGTGTCCATGACATTGATGGCCATCACCGGATGCTCCCTGTCCAATGCACTGTTCGACACCTGCTCCGCGTTCGGTCTGGGAGGCTATTCGGTCGGCGTGGCCAGCGCTTCTAGTCCAGCGGTCCTGTACATTCTCGCCGCGACCATGTTCATCGGCAGGCTCGGTCCGCTCACCATCGCCTACGCGATCTCCAGACCGCGCAATGTGGAGCCGGTTCGCTACCCCACCGAGCAGATCGTGGTTGGCTGAACAGGACCAGCGATACGACTTCCTATACTTGACATCCGGAAAGAACATCGAAAGGTACACGAACAATCATGGCTAACAACACCAGAAGCGTTCTTGTGGTAGGACTCGGCCGTTTCGGCAGTTCCGTAGCCACCACATTGGATACGATGGGACAGGATGTGCTCGCCGTCGACAAGGACGGCGAACTGGTGAACCGCTGGTCCTCGCAGATCCCCACCGTGCAGGCCGACATGACCGACGTGATGGCGTTGGAGCAGATCAACGCCTCCGATTTCGACACGGCGGTCGTAGCCATCGGCGACAGCGTCGAAGCGTCCGTCATCACCGCCGGTAATCTGCTTGATGCCGGCATCTCCGACATCTGGGCCAAGTCAGTGTCCAAGGAACACGCCCGCATCCTGCAGCGTATCGGGGCACGCCACATCATCAACGCGGAGACCGATGCCGGCAAACGCGTAGGGCACTTGGTGTCCGGCAACTATCTGGACTACATCGAGCTTGAAGGCGCGTACAGCGTGGTGAAGATCCACACTCCCCCGCATGTCGTCGGTTACTCCATCGAGGATGCGCGCGTGCATGAACGGTTCGGCATCACCGTGGTCGGTGTCAAATCGCCGGGCAAGGAATTCGAATACGGTTCGAAAGAGCTGATTATGCACCGTAACGACGAGCTCATCATCATGGGCAAGCAGGATCAGATCGACAAGTTTTTGAGGGGCTAGGCCCGCGGAACATGCAAAAGGCCGGCGGTCCATATGGGATTTTTCATATGGGCTGCCGGCCTTTCATTTTTACGCTATCGATTGGCGGAGAACGGTTTACGCCACTGCATACAGCAGATACTCGATGTTGCCGTGCGTGCCTTCGATCGGTGAGACCGCCGTGGCGCGTACATCCAGTCCGTTGGCTTTCGCGCAGGCGGTGACGGTGTCGAGCGCCTGTTTGCGTAAGGTTTCGCTTTCCACGATGCCGTTTTTGCCGAGGTTGCCTTTGCCGACTTCGAACTGCGGTTTGACCAGCAGCACGACGTGTGCGCCGGGCGCGGCGATGCGCGCGATGACGGGAATCACGTATGTCAACGAGATGAATGACACGTCGGATACGATCATGCTTGGCCGGTACGGCAGATCATCCGCTTCGACGTCGCGGATGTTGACGCCGCTCATTTCGATGATGCGCTCGTTGCCTGCGATGCGCGGGTCAAGCTGGCCGTGCCCCACGTCGAGCGCGATCACATGCGCGGCACCGCGTCGCAGAAGCACGTCGCAGAAACCGCCGGTGGACGCGCCGATGTCGAGACAATCGAATCCTTCCGCGGAACGCAGGCCCGTCTGGGAGAACATGTCGAACGCGCCGACCAACTTGTAGGCTCCACGGGAGACGTAATCGTCTCCCAAATCGGCATCAAGCGTGTCGGCAGCCGCGACTTTGAGCGACGCTTTGGATGCGACGGTGCCGTTCACCCGGACCTTGCCGGATTCGATCAGCCGTTGTGCTTTGGAGCGACTATCCGTGACGCCACGCTCCACCAGCGCGATGTCGAGTCGGACGACGGCACCGGAATCGTCATTCATGTTGCGCATACGCACGTGCGGCAATCAGGCGATTCGGAATTCCGGCACAATCATGCCGTCGACGCTGTGTCCGCGATCCGCCGCATCCCACATGGCGGCGCAGGCCGCACGAAGACCGTCGACGCTGGTGATGTCGGTGACGTAAAGACGATCGCCGTCGACGCGCGCCTGCACGTCGCGGCAGCTCCAAGCGCCAGCCTCATGCACGACTTCGGGGGCCGACTCGTTAAGTCCGGTCAGGTCCTTGGCGATGTAGGTCGGACGCAGATGCTCCGGAGCGAACATCAGCTCATGCGGATTGGTGACGCCGGTCAGCACGGCCAGGGAATCATAGCCACCACGGTTGCCGGCTTCGATATCGGTATCGAGGCGGTCGCCGATGGCGAGGCATGCTTCCTTGGCCACTGGTTCGGCACCATCATGCGCGGCAAGCAGTCGGGCTTCGTCGTACATGGCGGATTCCGGCTTGCCTGCGGACGAAACAGGCTCCACACCAGTGGCGTTGATGACGGCCATGATCATGGAACCGCAACCGGGGGCGATGCCCAGCTCACGCGGAATGGTCAGGTCGCGGTTGGTCACGAAATACGTGGCGCCCTGTTCTACGGCGTAGGCAATTTGCGCCATCTGGTTCCAAGACATGTCCGGGTACCAGCCTTGGATGGCCGCGACCGGCTTGTCTTCGGCGGAATCAACCACTTCAAGACCCTGCTTGGCGACTTCCTCACGCAGATGCTGTGCGCCGAGCACAAACACTTTCGCACCTTGCGGCACCGCACGGGCCACCATGCGGGCAGCCACCACGGACGAGGTGATGACCTGCCATGGTTCGACGTCAAGGTCGAAACCTTTAAGCTGGTCGGCCACCACGGATTGCAGTCGGGAGGAATTGTTGGTGGTGTATTCCACCGTCATGCCGAGGCCTTCGGCCTTGCGGATGCTCTCTGCAGCATGTTCCACCGGATTCTTGCCACGGTAGACCACGCCGTCAAGATCAAGCAGCGCCAGCTGGTAGGCTTCGCTCAGCGGACGGGTTGTGGATTTCAGCATTGTTTTGCCGCACCTCACTCGTTGTCGGAATCGGCTGCGGATTCGACCTCATCCTCAGTCTGGTCGTCTTCGGAGTCGCCCGCGTTTTCGCCGTCACCGGCAGGCTCGTCGTCGGACTCGGCGCCTTCCTTGGCCGCTTCGGCATCAAGCTGGGTCTCATCGTTGGTCTCGCCGTTCTCGTCGACGGCCTCGGAATCGTCCTCATCCTCGTCTTCCGGCGCATACTGGGCGTCATCTTCGGAAATGCCGAGCTTGTCCATAAGCTCGTCGTTCAATTCCTGCATGTCGTATTCGATGACCAGATCGTCGGAGGTCTCGTCCTCTTCGGCATCGGCGTACTGCAGCTCAAGCTTGTCAAGCAGCTGGTCGAGGGCCACGGCCTCATCGGAGCGTCCGGCCTGCTCGAGGAAGTACTGTTCGGCCTGCACCGCACGCATGCGGTATTCGCCGGCCAGACCCTTGGAACGGCCCAGCGTATGCACGATCTCAATGGCCTTATCCCACAGTTCGAGGTCGCCCAGCGCGCCCGCGTACACGAGGAACATCTCGGCCTTGGATTCGCCGCGCAGATACTTCGCGTCATCGCTCATGGCGGTTTCGATGGCCTTCTTCGGCTCGCCCATACCACGCTCGCAGTCGGCGATGAACGGCAGATAGTCAAGGAAACCGTTCATGCGGAACGCGGTGCGGAACTCACGCAGGGCAAGTTTGTAATCGCCCTGACGGTAGGCCACGAACGCAAGGGTCTCACGCGCGAAATCAATACGGGAAGCCTGATGCGCCACCCACTTGGCGTGTTCGAGCGCCAGCTCCGGATCCCTTTCCTCAAGCGTGTAGGCGGCGAGGATGTGCAGGCCGATGTTCTCCGCATGTTCCTTGGACAGGCCACGCAGACGCTCACGGTCATCGGTGGACAGCATGCTCCACTCGATGCCCTTCGGCATCTTCGGCTCGCCCGGGCGACGATGCGTGTACGGGTTTTGCGACGGGAAGCTCATCGTGCCGTCGGAATTGCGACGCGGCTTCGACAGGTATTCACCACGCTTCGCCTCGCGGTACTCCATCTTCTCTTCACGGGTGAATTCGCGGCGCTCCTCGCCTTCCGGACGCTGGTCGCGATCCTTGTGGAAGTCACGACGCTGGTTGTCACGGCGGAAATCCCTGCGATCGCCGTCACGACGATCATCACGACGGAAATTACGACGCTCACCATCACGACGCTCGCCATCACGGCGCTCCCCGCGGCGGTCATCGCGGCGGAAGTCTCTGCGATCGCCGTCCTTGTGGAAGTTGCGGCCGCCACGACGCTCACCATCGTCACGGCGGAAGTCACGACGGTCACCGTCATGACGGAAATTGCGACGCTCGCCATCGCGACGGTCATCATGGCGGAAACCGGAACGCTCGCCATCACGCTGGTAGCGCGGATTGTCGCCGCGATTGCCGCGATAGCCGCCGCGACGGTCGCCACGACGCTCGCCATCGCGGTTGAACTTGCGCGGACCGTTGTGGAAACGACGCTCCTGGCCTTCGCTTTCGCCGTCGCGATGGAAATCGCGGTCGCCACGACGGTATCCGCCGCCATTGCCCTTGCGATATCCGCCCTTACGGTCATCGTTGTGGAAGCCGCCGGACTTGTGTCCGTAGGACTTGCCGCCGTTGCCGCGCGGCTTGAATCCCTTGCCACCGCGGTTACCCGGCCTGCCCGAGCCGTAGGACTTGTGGTTGCCGTAGGATTTGCCGCGCGATCCGCGCTGTTCTTCTGCCATGCTGTTCCTTATTGGTCTTGAGATACTTGCGATTATTTACTTACGATTGCCTATGCGTCTCACGCCTGTTCGACGACGCCGAGCGCCTTCTTGCCGCGGCGGATGAGCACGAAACGACCATGCAGGAAGTCACCGTCCTGCAACGTCTGTTCCTCATCCTCCACGCGCGTGTTGTTGAGGTACACGCCACCGGACTTGATGGTCTTGCGCGCCTCGGAAATCGACTTGAACAGGCCTGCCTTCATACCAGCCTCGGCCACACGGTCGCCGGCTGCGACCTTGGCGAATTCCCCATCGACCTTCATGCCGTCGATAGCGGCCTCAAGCGTGGACTCGTCGATGTCCGCCAGATCGCCGCCACGTCCGAACAACGCGCCGGCAGCTTCGATGGCCTGGCGAGTGGCTTCCTCGCCATGCACGAAGCTGGTGACCTCCCATGCGAGGGTGCGCTGCGCCTCACGCGCGCCCGGATTGGTCTTGCTTTCCTCGATAAGCCGTTCGATTTCGGCCTTTGGCAGGAAGGTGAACGCCTTGAGCAGGTTCTCCATCTCGCTGTCGGGACGGTTGAACCAGAACTGGTAGAACTTGTAAGGGCTGAGCATCGTGCCATCCAACCAGACGGCGTTGCCTTCGGACTTGCCGAACTTCTTGCCCTGCGCGTCGGTGATGATCGGGCTGGTGAACACGTTCACGTCCACGCCGCGCACCTTGTGGATCAGATCCAGACCGGAGGTGAGGTTGCCCCACTGGTCGGAGCCGCCGATCTCCAGCACGCAATGGTACTCGTCGAACAGGTGCAGGAAGTCGTTGCCCTGCAGCACCTGGTAGCTGAACTCGGTGAAGGAGATGCCTTCCTCGGAGTTGAGGCGACGGGCCACGGTGTCCTTGGCGAGCATGGTGCCCATACGGAAGTTCTTGCCGACGTCACGCAGGAAGTCGATGACATTCATCGAAGCGGTCCAATCGTAGTTGGACACGAAACGCACCGGATTGCTGCCTTCGGTCTCGAGGATGCCGCCGATCTGCTTCTTCAGACGATCGGCCCAGCCGGCCACGACGTCCTTCGGGTTGAGCGTGCGTTCGCCCGACTGGCGCGGATCTCCGATCAGGCCGGTGGCGCCGCCGACCAACGCGATTGGATGGTGTCCTGCGGCCTGCAGGTGGCGCATGTTGATGAGCTGAACGAGGTTGCCGATGTGCAGGGAGGCGGCGGTCGGATCGAAGCCGCAATAATAGGTGATGGGCTCTCCGTTCAACGCTTCGGCGAGTCGATCCCTGTCAGTGGACTGGGAAATCAACCCGCGCCATTCCAGTTCTTCAAGGACGGAATCGAATCCGGCCTCTTTGAAATCGGTGACGTGAGCCATGGATATTGGTACTCCCTATCAAATTCTGGGCATTGTGCATCTATCAGTCTCGCAGAACATATCGACAGCATGCGCCAGGACGGCTGCCCGCGAAACGTCGGGGAATGCTCCCCGGTTCGCCGCTTGAA
>OMAC01000522.1_pt1 | contig 25157 bp, 19 predicted proteins | sample 1644561 | NCBI WGS metagenome assembly OMAC01 (sample SAMEA103958144, study PRJEB25191) | human gut metagenome
CACCCCTCTTGTTAGACATTATATCACTTTGTCTAACAAATGGGGTGCAGTTCAATTTCGCCAACCCCGGTTTCGTTTTATTCCACCGGGTCGAGCTCCGGCTCGTTTTCTTCTATATCGCCCGCGAGACCTAATTTCTGTTCGAGCTTCGACTTTTTCTTATATGTCTCATTCCACTCCTGCTGAGTGAACTCATAGCCGTATGCAAGGAAGAGATCCTCGCCGCGCTTCTCCTGCTTTGAATAGCGCGCTTTCTTGAGCAGGACTACAATCCCCACGCCGAGCAGCGAACCGACGAGCGCCGCCGCGAACGAGAGCAGAATAACTTTCGCTCCCCCGCCGGCATAGAGCGGAGGCAGCAGCCCCGCAAATGCGTCGTATTTATCGGTGACGACAATTGTGGAAGTGCGAAGAAGCCCGTATTTCCGGGCATAGTCAGTCAAGAATGACTCGTTGCAGATGCCGAATGCCGCGGCGAGAATACCAGTGAGCGTTGTACCGCCGATGAGTGCAAAAGGCGTTGTCTGCGGCTCTCTGACGCAATAAACCATCGGCGACATCGCCATGAGCCTGACATTCTGGAACACCTCGTTAATGAAGCCCGTGTTGAGCAGGTTTTCATCATAGACGACCATCGGCCAGGACTTGAACTTCTTGCCGACGAAGAGATAAATCATGCATATCCACGACGGGGTTATCATCGCCGCGGAGAACACTGTGAGCAGTCTTACGCTCTCCATTGAGCCCGCCAGCACGCCCTTGAATATCTCATCGAACACCGCGAGCGAGAGCGGACCGCCGACATCGAAGCCGAGCGCGAAGCCTATCACGGCGCCTTTGAGAATAATATTGGCGGAGGAGGCGACTATTCCGGCGAGCTTATGCGCGAGCAGGGTCATCGGCAGAGCGTAGGCATAGTTCATAACGAAGAACACCGCGAAAGCGGAAAGCCCGATAACAACGAGCGAATCGCCGAGCAGAGTCATATTTTTGAGCTGCGGGCGAAATGTGCATATAAGTTCCTCGCGCTTTGCTTCGTCTTTTATTTTTGAATGTGCAAGCTTCAACAGCAGGCCGAATGCCCATTCTATAACGACGACGCAGACTTTGTGCAGGAAGGTCACGCACACGGTGCTCAGCAGAGCTATCACATAATAGCCCATAAAGCCGATAACAGACGAGCCGCCCACTGTTTCAACGCCCGCGACCTGGGTGCAGAAGAGACCGAAATATACGGCGAGAACGCCCGAGACAAGCGCGGAGAAAAATCCGCCCGCATAATACGCCATACATATCGACATACCTATGCCGAAAAGCTGGACGGACATATACGAGACCCAATAGAGTCCGTCGAGCAGGGACGGAAAAACTTTTCCGAGAATAAGTATTATAAACGCGAATATCGCGGCGAAGAGCATGAACGGGAACAGCGCGGTCGAGGTCTTGACCGCAGCGCGTCTGAGCTGATATTTTTCAAACAGCGGCGCTTTCAGATACTCCCCCGCGCTTTTGTACGGATTTTCTGTGTTATACATCTTTACCCTCCTGCTTGTTTTTTCTAATCATAGCATTATATTAGCGATATTGCAACATATTCACTTATTTTATCGCATCTTTTTGTATATATTTTTAAAATTTCTTGCAATATGCACAATTTAAGCTCAGGACATTTGAGGATATTGACAGTCGGCAGAATAACTCTTTGCTGAAATTTCATTCCGCTCGCGCGGCAGCGATGTGTTGAGTCGCCGAGGCGATTATCAAGCAAAAAATCCTACCCAAGGGAAAACCGTGGGTAGGATTTCTGTTTTTCGCTCCCATGCAAGGCACGGGGAAAATTATATTACAGCTCGTTTATCATCGAGAGCAGGTCGACATAGAACACGCGGACATTATGATTGACGAACAGACCGCCGTTTATCGAGAGGTGGTCGCCGCTGAATGTCGGCATGATGTTCCATACGCCCGTTGTGACTTCGCCGCCGCTGTAAACGGCAGAAGGTGCATTGAAAGGAGCGAGAGCGGAGATTTTGTTGACGAGTCCGTCGTTCTCGAACCACTTCTCGTCGACGACATAGCCGCCCTTGGTGGTGCAGGTGAACTTGCCCATTCTGACTGCGCACGCTCTGAAGAGCCTATCTATATTGCCGTCTACCGGGCTGTAAGTGCCGTCCTCATTGCGCTCGGTCGCGCTGCACGGATAGGAGAAATAATAGACATTTTTGAGCGTCGAGATATTCTCATTTATCGCGAGAGCGTGGTCGATGTCCATATCATATTCCGCGCTGTCCGAAAGCGCCCTGTCGAGATGCGGAGCGGTGGCAATAGTGAGCATGGCGACAACCGCGCGCTCTTCGGCGGTGGCGTTGACATCTTTGATTATAGCGTCGCGCACGAGATAGGCGGTCGTGCCGTTATGCGGAGCGGCGAGCGCTGTGACGGAATATATCCAATCTGCCTTTCCACCCGTGAACAGGTCGGAGACATCGCTGCCCGAAGCCTCGCGCTCGGCCTCGCTGCCGTTTGCCATAAGCTCAGCCAGAAGTCTGACGGTCACGCCGCCGAATGAATGACCGAGAAGATTTATCTTATCCTCGGCGCTCCACTCATCGATAAGCGGATCGGAGGAATAATCCTCGCCGTATCTGTCGTGGTGGCAGCGCTTTGAATGCTCCTCGCCGTAGTCGGTGACGGTGCCGGTCAGCTGGGCGTAGAGCTCGCAGGCTCTGTCCCATGCGCTTCCCGTCGGATCGACCGCTGCAGAATAGCACTCGAAGCCGCGGGCGTTGAGATATTGCATCAGATCGCCGCCGAACATACCCCAATAGGGCAGAAAATCGTTATACCAAGTGTAGCTGCCCCAGCCCGCAAGACCGTGAACGAAAACGTTGGCATACTCGGTGTTGAACTTCGTATCGTCAACCTTAACGTGCGGAATGTTGAGCGCGGGGAAGCAGAACATAATTACAGATACAATAAATGAAATTATTTTTGCCACATGACCATCCCTTTTTCATTGTTTTTGTCGGCGGTTATTCTCCGAACGCGCCGTTTACAAGACAATTATATATGGAATTTATTCCCGTTGTCAATCGGTTTTCAAAAATAAAAACGGCTGCGGTCGGAGCAAATATATTGCTCGATCACAGCCGTTTTTTCACCATTTTTCGCGCATGAGGCGGAGGTTCAAAACTCTCAGCTCCTCTTTGCGTCTTTCATAATCCGGGCACCGCGAACCGACAAGCCGCCAGAACGCCGCCGAATGATCCATGTGTTTAAGATGCGAAAGCTCATGGATAATGCAGTAATCGACCGCGTCCTCGGGCGCCATGACGAGAAACAGCGAGAGGTTTATATTCCCCTTTGAGGTGCATGAACCCCAGCGCGTTCTCGCGGAATTTATCTTGACCGAAGCGACCGTTTCGCCGAACTGATCTGCGAGCTCATATGTCCTGCGGACGAGATAGTTTTTGGCGAGCGAGCGGTAGACTTCCTTGAGCGCTGCCGCCGTATCCTCCGCCGAGAGCCCGTCGGGGACGAAAAAGTTGCTGCCGTCAAAACCTGCGCGTTTCCCAGGAACTTTTATCATCGGATACTCGCGCCCGAGCAGGAGAAGTCCCGACTCCCCTCCCGGGACGAACGAATCGGAAATATCTTTTCGCTCCTGCACCTTTGCGAGATTTTTGAGCACCCATTCGCGCTTTTCAAAAAGGAAATCTTCGATATGCTTGAGGCTCATGCGGCGCGGCGCATAGACCAGAACCTTTGCGTCACGCGATATTTTTATGCTCAGCGTCCTGCGGTCGGAGCGCGTTAATTCATACTGAAATCCGAGTTCGGGCATTATTCTATACCCATTTCTGCCTTGAACTGTTCGGTCAGCTCGCGCATCTGATCTATCTCCATGCGGCGGCTTAGAGTGAACGCCGAGGCGTCCTTCGAGCGGCAGTCATAGCCCATGGGCACGCCCTCGAGGGAGAGATAATATTTGGCGTTGACGGGATAGAGCTGGCACTCGGCGAGAGAGGCAAAGGCGAGGAAAGCCTGGACTTTCTTCGCCTTTTCCGGCTCTTTTTCAAAGTTTTTGCACAGCCACGAATATATCTCCGGGTGGAAATTCGCCATAACGCCCGAGAATCCGGCGCAGCCCATTTTCAGCGTTTCGAGCAGGCTCGCGGAGTTGGCGTTGAATATCTTGAGTCCCATGCCGTCAACGGCTCTGAGTTTTTCGTTTATCATGCCGGGGTCGCAGCAGGTATCTTTGAGAAAAGTGAATCTGCCGGACTCGGCGAGCTTTTTGAGCACCGCAGGGGTCATAATGCGCTTATAGGGATAGGGGCACTCGTAGATGCCGAAATTGACATCGCCGACGGATTCGACAGCCCTGTCGATATTTTTGAGGAACACGCTGTCGTCCTCATCGGCTGAGGCGAATCTGTTCGAGATAAACACATAGGCGTCTATCCCCTCGTCTATGAAAGCCTTTGCCTCTTCTATCTGAGTGTCAAGGTCATCCGCGACATGACCGGACGCGACGATCGAGATATTTTTCGGCGTATGCTGCATGACAAAATGCAGGAGCTCGAGTCGCTCTTCAAACGAGAGAAAGAATATCTCGCTCGACTGGCAGATGGCGAAAATTCCGTCGACTTTCTTCCCGGCGTACCAGTTTATAAGCGCTTCGACAGCCGCATAATCTATCTTATTGTCCTTTGTGAACGGCGTTATCATGGTCGGATAGACGCCGTTGGGAATCATCTTTTTCATTTTTTGTCCCTCCAATATGATCTCAGTTAAGTTTATCACATCGGCGGGAATTGTCAAGAAAATCAGGCGGACAGGTTGCGCCGCAGGAGCGCGAGCACAGCTTTTTCGCGCCGCGACACCTGCACCTGCGACATACCGAGCAGCTCGGCAGTTCGGCTCTGGGTCATGCCGCGATAATAGCGCAAGCTTATCATCTCGCGGTCGCGGTCGGGGAGCAGAGCGATAACTTCGCGCAGGGCGATAAGCTCCGAGGCGGCATTCTCGGGCGACTCAACGGGCAGGTCGATCTGCCCCTCGCCGTCGTCCGTGCAGGCGGTCAGCGACACGGCGGGCATTGCCGCATTAAGCAGTTGCGCCGTCTGGGCGACATCGCTGCCGAGGCGTTCGGCGAGCTGACCTACAGTAGGTTCGCACCCGAGCTCGGCGGTCAGCGCATCCTTTTCGCGCATCGCGGCGCGCGCTTTTTCTTTCAGTGCGCGTCCGACTTTTACACTGCCGCCGTCGCGGAAAATACGCTTTATCTCGCCGAGAATGACGGGCACGGCATAAGTCGAAAACGAGAACCCGCGCTCCGGGTCGAAGTTCTCGGCGGCTTTTATAATCCCGACGCACCCCGCCTGAAACAGGTCGTCATACTCCGCACCCTTGCCGCGGAATTTGTTGGCGCAGGCATGGACGAGACCGATATTCTTTTCAACGAGTTCATTGCGTTCAGCCCTGTCCATCGCCGCGTCCTTTTATAAATTTATCCATGGTGACGCTCGTCCCCTTGCCCGGGACGGAGCGCACGCGCACTTTGTCCATAAAGCTCTCCATGACGGCGAATCCCAAGCCCGCACGCTCGCCGCCGAGGGTCGTAAACAGCGGCTCCATCGCCTGGCGCACATCGATTATGCCGCACCCGCGATCCCTTATTCTGATGCGGACGAGTCCGTCGTCGAACAGTCCTACCCATATGTATATCTCCCCCACGCTCGCGGGATAGGCGTGGACGATGCAGTTTGTGACCGCCTCGCTGACGGCGGTTTTGATATCCGATATTTCTTCGACCGTCGGGTCCTGCTGAGCCGCAAACGCCGAGACTGCGACACGCGCGAAGCTCTCGTTGACGGAGCGGCTCTCTATTTTCAGGCTCATCTGATCGACAGGCTTTTTTCTACTCATGTTTATCCTCCTTGTTCCTTTTCTGCGACAGCGTACACAGCGCCTGCATACCCGCAAGGCGCATCATTTTATAATTGCGCTCGCTGAGATTCGTGACCTCGAGCTTCCCCTGCCAGCCCTGCAGAAGCCTATAGCGACCCATGACAAGACCGACGGCGGAGCTGTCCATAAAAGTGACATCTGCGAAGTCGAGGCGCAGTATCTTTGGCTGCTGAGCCGCGGCGGCGGCATCAATATCCGCGCGCATTGCGGCGGCGGTATGGTGGTCTATCTCGCCTGAGAGCAGCGCGCTGACGCTGAGCGGATTTGAGATTATTTCAACACCCATGTTTTTTCCTCCTTTGGGGTGATTATCAATTAACAGTTTGTCCTGGATGAGTGGGATTATTCTCGGATTTGTTTGAATTTTTTGTTGGCGATATCAGTACATTTAAAATTTTGTATCGGCTGCCGCAAGGGCTGTCCCTACGAACCGTGCACAATTTTTAATTGCAGCAAATCTTATGAAAAATCTGTGCCGCCGTTGGTCGGCTCTGTGCGGAGGGTCATTTTGATATGATCAAAAATCAGACACGGCTTGTAAAAATAAAAAACAGGACGGACTATTATCATCAAAGATAATAATCCATCCCGTTTGAAAATCCTGCCGAAATGCGGCGGGTTAAATATTTTTATTTTCCAAAAGATAACCGCGAACCTCGCCCGCGAGATAGAACGAACCGCAAGTAACGAACGTTCCGCCGTTTTGCTTTATGTCATTTATCGCCATGCGGCAGGCTTCTGTCGGGTCGGACACAGGCGTACAATCGGCGCAATATTTATTGGCAAGCTTGCTCAGGGCTTCGGGGTTCATGCTGCGCGGATTATCCGGGGCTGTCAGATACATTTTTTCAAACAGCGGCGCGGTCAAGCGCAGATATGTATCGCAGTCCTTATCGCCCATGAGCGCGCACACGGCGACGCGTCTGCCGCTTGTGAAGCGCTCCAGAAACGCTTTAAGCGCCGAGGCGCAGCCCTCGTTGTGACCGCCGTCAAGAATAATATTTTCGCCGATAAGCTCCATTCGTGCTGGCATCACGGCGTTTTTCATTCCCTGCTCTATCGCTTCGCCGCTGACATTCAATCCGCATTCGCGAACGGCGGTGACGGCTGTCAGCGCATTTTTTATCATATGGTCGCCCGCGAACGGTATGCGGAGATTCAGCGAGCCGTAGACTATATCTGTGCCGCGTATCGTCTCATCAACAACACGGCAGGCGGTCATATCCGGCACTGCGAGCCTATTTTTCTCGCGCCGAGCGGTTTCTTCTATAACACGGCGTGCATCAACAGACTGCTCGGGATACATGACCGTCACGCCGCGCGGCTTGATTATTCCGCACTTCTGCGCGGCTATCTCAGAGAGCGTATCGCCGAGAATCGCGGTGTGATCCGTTGAAATCGAGGTTATGACGGAGACGAGCGGAGTTTTTATAATATTCGTTGAATCGAGCAGCCCACCGAGCCCGACTTCGAGCACGACAACATCACATTTGCGCTCTTTATACCAGAGAAACGCGGCGGCGGTCAGGGTCTCGAACTCGGTTGCGACAATTCCGCGTTTATCGAGTTCGTCGCACGCTAATTTGACGCGCTCAACGGTCGAGGCGAGCTCCTCCGGCGGAATCATCTCGCCGTCAATTTGCATGCGCTCGCGGAAATCGATGACATAGGGCGAAGTGAACAGCCCGGTTCTGTACCCGGCGGCAGAGAGCATACAGGATATCATGGTGCTCGTCGAGCCTTTGCCGTTCGTCCCGGCAACATGGATAAAGCGAAGCTCATCCTGCGGGTTGCCGAGCGCGGCGCAGAGCGCCTCAATGCGCTCCATGCCAGGGTGTATGCCAAAGGTCAGGCGCGAATGGATATATTCGATTGCTTCGGTTGGTGTCATCAGTTTTCCTCCGTAAAGCATCAAAGGACGGGACATGCCCGTCCTTTGCAGGTTGGTTTTTATGTGCGGGAGAACATACTCAAATGTGAACGAATACCGATTTTACGGGCGGATGATATCCGCCCATACACCGATAACCGAACGGGCACGGTTCTCACAACGCAGTATCACGCGAAATTACGCATTGGCGCCAAAAATACGCACAGGCGAGCCAATAGTGGAATTTTGGGGTGAGACAAGGCGTGAGGTTCTGCACGAGAGGGAGCGTACGTCGGTACGTGACCGAGCGGGCACGGTTCTCACAACGCAGTATCACGCGGAATTACGCATTGGCGATTTTGGAGAGGCTGTCGTTAAGCATTGCTATCTTCTCGTTCAGCTTTCTCGCCGCTTCGCGCTGAGCCTCAACGACCGGCGCGGGAGCTTTGGAGACGAAGTTCTCGTTGGAGAGCTTGGCGTTGATGCCGTCGAGCTGCTTCTGAGCGGAGGCGAGCTCTTTGTTGAGCCTTGCGCGCTCGGCTTCGAAGTCAACGAGGTCGCCCATGGGGATATATATCTTGGCGGCGTCGGTGACGATGCAGACTGCGCCGTCTATCTCGATGCCGTCCTCAACCTCGACCTCGGACGCGCCCGCGAGCTTCTGCATGAACTCGCCGGAAAGTCTGAAGGTATCGACATAGGAGGTGCTGATATATATTTTCGCTCTCTTTGAATGAGGAACATTCATCTCGGCGCGGCGGTTTCTTATCGCCCTGACCGCGTCCATAATCATGTTCATCTGCTCTTCCTCTGCGCTGAAGTTCAGAGCGTCGGAATACTGCGGCCAATCGGAGACCATTATGCTCGCGCCCTCATGCGGCAGGGACTGCCAAATCTCCTCAGTCACGAACGGCATGAACGGATGGAGAAGCTTCAGAACATTGGACATGACATATATGAGCACGCGCTTTGCGCACTGTGCGGGCTCGCCGCCCTTTTGCAGGCGAATCTTCGCAAGCTCGATATACCAATCGCAGAAAACATCCCAGATGAAATCATAGAGCTTCTGAACGGCGATGCCGAGCTCGAATCTCTCGAGATTGTCCGTAACCTCTTTGACGAGGTCGTTATAGAGGCTGAGCACCCACTTATCCTCGAGCGCAAGCTCATCGGGCAGACCCGCTTCTTCGGAGCCGTCGAGGTTCATGAGGATAAAGCGTGCGGCGTTCCAGAGCTTGTTCGCAAAGTTGCGGCTCGCTTCGACCTTTTTGTCGGAATATCTCATGTCGTTTCCGGGGCTGTTGCCGTTGGCAAGAGTGAAGCGCAGGGCATCTGCGCCGTACTTGTCAATGACCTCGAGCGGATCGATGCCGTTGCCGAGCGACTTCGACATTTTTCTGCCCAGCTCATCGCGGACGAGTCCGTGGATGAGGACGGTATCGAACGGAACCTGACCGGTCTGCTCGATGCCGGAGAACATCATTCTCATGACCCAGAACGGGATTATATCGTAACCTGTGACAAGGGTGTTGGTGGGATAATAGCGCTTGAAATCCTCGCTGTCGGTATTCGGCCAGCCGAGGGTCGAGAACGGCCAGAGAGCCGAGGAGAACCATGTATCAAGCGTATCGGGATCCTGATGAATATGGGTGCTGCCGCACTTCGAGCACTTGTCGGGAGCGGTTCTTGCAACGGTTATCTCGCCGCAATCGTCGCAATACCATGCGGGGATGCGGTGACCCCACCAGAGCTGGCGGGAGATGCACCAGTCGCGGATATTCTCGAGCCAATGGAAATAGACTTTCTCGAAGCGCTTCGGCACGAATTTTGTCTCGCCGTTCTTGACAGCGTCGATAGCGGGACCCGCGAGGGGCTTCATGCTGACGAACCACTGCTTTGAAACGCGGGGCTCAACGGTAGTCGAGCAGCGGTAGCATGTGCCGACATTGTGGTTATAATCCTCGACCTTGACAAGAGCGCCCTCAGCCTCAAGATCCTTGACGATAGCTTTTCTCGCCTCGTATCTGTCCATACCGGCGTACTTCGGATAGTCGTCGACTATCTTTGCGTCATCGGTCAGGACATTGATAACGGGCAGGTTATGGCGCAGACCGACCTCAAAGTCGTTCGGGTCATGCGCGGGGGTTATCTTAACGACACCGGTACCGAAGTCTATCTCGACATAATCATCGGCGACAACGGGTATCTCGCGGTGGACTATGGGCAGGATGAGCGTCTTGCCGACGATATCCTTATATCTTTCATCATTGGGGTTGACGGCGACTGCGGTATCGCCGAGCAGGGTCTCGGGTCGGGTCGTTGCAAGCTCAAGATAGCCGCTTCCGTCCTTGAAAGGATAGCGAAGATGCCAGAAGTGACCCGCCTGATCCTCATATTCGACCTCGGCGTCGGAGATCGAAGTCAGGCAATGGGGGCACCAGTTGATTATTCTCTCGCCCCTGTAGATAAGTCCCTTTTCATATAGGTTGCAGAAAACCTCGTTGACAGCCTCGTTGCAGCCCTCGTCGAGGGTGAAGCGCTCGCGCTCCCAGTCGCAGGACGAGCCCATCTTCTTGAGCTGTTCGATTATTCTGCCGCCGAACTTCTCTTTCCACGCCCATGCGCGCTCGAGGAAGCCTTCACGGCCGACATCGTCCTTTGTAAGGCCTTCCTTTGCCATAGCCTCGACTATCTTCGCCTCGGTGGCGATAGAAGCGTGGTCGGTGCCGGGCAGCCAGAGGGTATCATAACCCTGCATGCGGTGATAGCGGATAAGTATATCCTGAAGAGTATTGTCAAGAGCATGACCCATATGGAGCTGACCCGTGATGTTCGGAGGGGGAATAACTATAGTATAGGGTTTCTTCTCCGGGTCGGGTACGGCGTGGAAGAAATTGCCGTCGAGCCAGAATTTATAGGTTCTGTCCTCCACTTCCTTCGGATCATACTGTTTTGCGAGTTCCTTTGCCATAACATAATCCATTTCTCCGGCGAATAGATTTTACATGAACGCTGATTGCTCCGCGCCGGAGGAGCAGCGTTGATTTTACATTTCAGAAATCGGCGGCGATGCGGTACTCGGCACTGCATACGCCTTTTTGGGGGATTCCCTCTTTTCCGATGAATTACTCTATATTATCACATTCAGAAGCGTTTTTGTCAAGAGATTTAACGCTTTTTGACTTCTCCGGAGGCAAAAATGAAGAACACGAAACGGCTTCTCATAAACACGCTGACGCTCGCCGCGACATCGTTTCTCATGCGCACGGTCGGCGTTGCGTTCAATGTATATCTGACCGGGCGGCTGGGCGCGGCGGGAATAGGACTTTTTTCGCTCGTCACGGACGTGTACGCAATGGCGCTTACATTTTCGTTTGCGGGTCTGCCGCTCGCATCGACGCGGCTCACGGTTGAAGATTCCGGGAAAAATGCCGGTCAGGGAGCATGGATAATGCGGCGGTGCGCGCTCTACGGGCTGACGGTCGGGTGCATGATGCTCGCCGCCGTATGGTTCGGCGCGGAGCTGATAGCAAAATTGTGGCTCGGCGACATACGCACGGCGTCGTCGCTTCGCATACTCGCGCTGAGTCTCCCCGCGGCATCGGTCGGCTGCGCGTTCAGCGGATATTTCACGGCGCGGCGCACAGTGCTCAAATATGCGGCGGTGCAGATATTCGAGCAGGCGGTAAAAATAGCGGTCTCTGTTCTGATGCTTCGATTCTGGGCGGCAAAGGGCGCAGAATATGCCTGCGACGCGGTGGCGCTCGGCATAACGATATCGCAGATAAGCTCGCTGCTATGCGCCTTTTTGCTCTACAAGTCAACAAAGCACCAAAAGCCGAAAGAAAAAACGCCCGGCGGGCTTCGGGCTCTGCTGCGCATTGCGCTCCCGGACGCCGCCGGATCGTGCGCGCGCTCGGTGCTGCTGACGATAGAACACCTGCTGATTCCCGTGGGCTTTCGCAAATCCGGACAGAGCGCGGGCGGCGCGATGACGCTCTACGGAGTCATTCACGGCATGGCTCTGCCGGTTATCCTCTACCCCGCCGCCATAATGACAGCTCTCGCGAGCATGCTCGTGCCTGAATTTGCCGAATGTGCGGCGCGCGGCAACAGAAACAGGATAGACAGCATGGCTGCGCGGGCAATAAAAATAACCGTGCTGTTTTCGATGGGCACGGCGGGAATAATGTTCATTTTTTCCGAGGGGCTGTCGCAGTGCATCTACGGGGACGGGCAATGCGCGGAATATCTGCGCGTGCTCGCGCCGCTTCTGCCGATAATGTACACAGACACGACAGTTGACGGAATACTCAAAGGGCTCGACCAGCAGGTCTATTCAATGAGATATAATATAATCGACTCCGCGATGTGCGTCGTGCTCGTGCTGATACTCATCCCGAAATATTCCGTAAAGGGCTATGTCGCGATACTTTTTATCAGCGAGATAGTAAACTTTTCGCTGAGCATACACAGGCTTTCAAAAGTTTGCACGCTCGAAATAAATATCATGGATTCGATAATAAAGCCCGCCGTCTGCGTGACGGCTTCGTTTCTCGCGGGGCTGCTGCTCTCCTCGGCGCAGGGCAGCGGAAAAGCCGCGCTGACAATCATAATAACTGTCAACGCGGCGGTGTATATTCTTCTGCTGATGCTCACGGGCAGCATCTCAGCGCAGGATATTATTTGGTTCAAAAACATCTTTTCGCGCGGCTCAAAATCTGAAAAAAGAGGGCTCTGCGCTGCTCGGATAAACGACCGTCAGCGTTCCCTGAGCCACTGATATTTCGCTCATTTTACCGACAAATTCATTGCTGACGCCGAGGGCGTATGTGTTCTTCAAGGTGCCGTTTTTGAGCTCATATTTGAGCCCGCTTATAGTGACACCCGATGAGATATCCGAATGGGAAAACACGGAGATCATGCCCTTTGCGTTCTCGTCAAAAATAATTCTGCCGTTTGTTATCGAAGTGAACGAAGTTTCGCGCGCGTCGATAATCGCAGTCATTCCGCGCCTCGACAGAGACGAGATGAGCTGGATATTCGCAAGAGTATGGTCGGCTCTGCCGCCCGATGCGCCGTAAAGAATGAAATTTTTATATCCGCGCATCACGCCCTCTGCGACCGCCGCCCCCATATCCGTATCGTTCTTTTCGCAGGGCAGGACGATAATATTCCGCCCGTTCGGAGTGTGTCCGAGGGAATCGAAATCGCCTATAACTAAATTCGGAGTTATGCCGAGATTCTGAAGATACAGCAGACCTTTATCGGCAGCAATGATGAAATCACCCTCCCCTGTCGGGCGGATTCCGAAGAAGTCGCCGCCGCCGACTATATGACAAACTTTGCTCATAATATCACCGTCCGTTTGTTTCTTTGACAATTATATATCATCAATCATAATTTTTCAATCATATACGAAAAGCCGCCCCGGAATATATCCGGAGCGGTAATTTTATGCTGCATCTTCGTCTTCCGCCGGCGAAGTTGAGCCGAAATCGGGAAGAGTGAACGGGAAGCGGCGGGTCGTGCTCTCTGCCTCGGTGAGCTCGCTCACCGGCTCGGAAGTATGCTCGTGAGTTACTGGTTCTTCGCTCTCCGCCACAGTACCGACATCGGTGTGCGGACGGGTCGACGCAGAATATGAGCCTGAGCCGCTGCTGTTGCTGCTCGGGACTGCGCCCTTTTTCAGCAGATCAACAGCGGAGACATGGTTATCGCCAATCTTTATATTCGTGTCGCCGTAGAGAGCGAGCTGGAGCTCACGCGCAACGACGGGATAATCGACGACCCAGACCGAAAGGCGCTGGTTGATTATCTTGCCGTAGTAGGTATAGAGCTGAGCGGAAGTGTAGTTGCCCTCGGTCGGCATGACTATCTGCTTTATCTCGTAGTTCATCCAGCCCTGAGAGAGCGCCTGGGTCATGAGAGAGAGAATCTCACTGCGCTTGTAGTTCGTCACGACATTGGGAAGGACGATATCGAGCGCGTTGTTGAGCTGACCCGCAGAGGCGTTCTGCGCGCTCTTGATGAGAGCCATGATAACGGTACGCTGTCTTGCGGTTCTGCCGACATCGCCTTCGTTGTCGACATGGCGTATACGGCTGTAGACCAGAGCCTGGCTGCCGCTGAGCTTGACGGAATCGCCGGCGCTTATTTTCTTTATCTTCGTTGTGGTGCGATTGATATAATCCGCCTCATAGGGCTCAATCGGAACGGACACGCCGCCGAGAGAGTCAATAAGCTTCGGGAAGCTCTTGAAATCGACGCTGATATAATGATCGATCTCAATCTTGTAGTTATTCTCAAGCGTCTCGATAAGTGCCGCGGGACCGCCCCAGAAATAGGCATGGTTAGTCTTGCAGCAGCGCTCGGAGCCGTTGATGTTCATATAGGTATAGCAGTCTCTGAGGAAGGACACGAGCGTTATCGTCTTGGTCTTTTTGTTAAGCGAGAGCAGGATGATGGCATCCGAACGTCCGCCCTCTGCCTTGCCGGTCTCGCTGTCAACGCCGAGGAGCAGAACATTGATTATATTCTTGCTCGAATACTTCGCGCCGCCGTTCTTCGCCCACGCAGTTATGAGGCTGTCGATGCTTGAAGCGTCGCTGACATCGTACATTGCATCAAACTGCTCCTCGGGCGCAAAGGTGCCCTCGGGATCACCGTTGCTGCCGTGGTCGATGGTAATAAGTCCGAGCTTATTGCCGATATAGATACCGCCGCCGATTATAGCAAGGGCGAGCACCACGCAGACAACGGTAATCGTAATTTTTAGATTGCGTTTGTTGTTGTCCATAAAAAACTGTTTAAATGTTCTTTTTTCTTTCTTTTTCATAAAGCAGCTCACTTTCAACAGTATTCGGCATATTGTATCACTTTTTGCGTCAAAAAGCTATACCAATCCCACAAATTTATTGTTTCTTTATTTTTGGCTGTTTACACAAAGCGTGCAAAATATAAAACGTGCGAATTTGAGATTTTACTGCACGGCGGCGGAAAAACTTTTTGAGAGGATGATATCGCCGCCGAAAAGGTCCAATTGATATAACGCCGAGCATACATAAAACGGATTGACAAATTAGGATTTGTCTATCACTTGAGCTGTAGCAAAGTAAAAGCAAGTGACTCAATTGATTTTTATCATCAGATTTTCAATAGCCGCGCCGCAGTGTTTGATAAGCTTTTTTAGAGAAGTGAGGGAACGGCTTGCGAAGCAAGACGCACGAGCCCGCACTCGTTCAAGCTCCGGCGCGGCTATTGGAAGCTTGATTATAAAGACAAGTCGGCAGTCTACTTCTACTTTGTAAAAATTCGTGCTAATCAAATCAACAAATCCAAGTTTATCAAACCGATAAAATTGGCACGTCTATACACCTTACAGAAACAAAAAACGACCTATGAGCCATAGATCGTTTTTATATTCTACAAGCACCCCGCCAAAAATCAATGGGGAAATTATTCATCAAACAGACCGTCCATAAGTTCGAGTGCTGCTTTGCGGCGGCGTTCTTCTTCCTCGCGGTCGAGCACGAACGAGCCGTCCGGCAGGCGGCGCAGGACACTGCCCTCACCCGCTCCGTCGGGGAGCAGAGCGCGGCCGATATTGACCATTGTTTCGCCGTCTTTTTCGCAGACTGCGTAGTTTTCTTCGATACGGTCGATGGCGTAATATTCCATTATTCCGCCTCCTTTTTTACTTCTCAGCGGTCTTGTTATCCGGGAAAGCCGTTGAAAGATGCTCGCCGTCCGAGCCGACAACTATCGTGCCTTTTATATCCGTGCGCTCATATGGAATATTGTATTTCTCAAGCTTTTCTATAGTCTCCTTGTGCGGGTGACCGTAGTCGTTATCCTTGCCGCAGGAGATGAGCGCAAGTGACGGAGACACGACCTTGAGAAATTCTTCGCTTGTCGATGTGCTGCTGCCGTGGTGACCGAGCTTCAAAACATCGGCTTTGATATCCGCGCCGTTTGCAAGTATCTGTTTCTCGCTCTTTGCCTCCGCATCGCCTGTGAAGAGGAACGAATTCTTGCCGTAGACAACCTTCATCACTACAGAGGCATTGTTGAGATCCTCCGGAGTGCCGACGGGTCCGACTATAGTTATCTTTGCGTCGCCGAGGGTATAGGTATCGCCGACCTTTGCGGAGATAACTTTAGCTCCGGACGCTTTAATAGCCTTTATGAGCTTTTGATATATCGAAGTTGTGGGCACAAGGGAGTTCGGGAGCTTCGGCATGATAATATTATCGACCTTTATCCCCTCGATAACCTTGGGCATACTGCCGATATGGTCGGAATGGGGGTGGGTGGCGACTATGTAATCGAGCTTTTCGACGGAGTTCGCCTTGAGATAATCGAGTATCGTCTGATCGTTGCCGCGCTCGCCCGCATCTATCAGCATGGCGTGGTCGCCGCTCTTGACTAAGATGCTGTCGCCCTGACCGACATCTATAACATGGACGGTGAACGGCTGGTTGAGTGCGTCGCCGCTCTGTATCGTCTGCTCATTGCCCGAGAGCAGCTCGCCCCATGTGGGGATATCGAACGGGAGATTCATATAGGGCGCGAAGGTTATCAGCAGCGCGACGGCTATCACGACTGCGGTGACGATTATCTTCGTGCGCTTGTTCTGTGCGGCGGAGCCGCTTTTTCTCTGATTTGCCATAATTTCCTCCGATCAGGTCTCGTCGTCTGCGGGAGCATCCGACATGGCGCATTTTTCCATCCACTGCTGTTTGGTTATAAGCACCTGGCGGGGCTTGCTGCCCTCAAACGGTCCGATGATGCCCTTGCTCTCGAGTTCGTCCATGAGCCTTGCGGCGCGGGCATAACCGAGCTTCAATTTGCGCTGGAGAAGAGTTGTTGAAGCCATTTTGGCATCGAGCACGACCTCGACGGCGTTCGGGAACATCTCGTCGCCCGGCTCCTCGCCGTCTTCGCTGCTCGCGGCGCTGCTCTTCTTGCTCGAGCCCGCTATTGCGGCCTGCCTGTTTATCTCGTCCATAATGCCCTCATCGTACTCCGCCTCGGCGTTGTGCTTGATGAAGTCGGCAACATTCTCGACCTCTTCGTCGGAGATGAAGCAGCCCTGGATACGGGTCGGCTTGTTTGCACCGATGGGGCTGAAGAGCATATCGCCGTTGCCGATAAGCTTCTCCGCGCCGGACATATCGAGTATTGTTCTCGAATCGACCGACGAAGAAACGGAGAGCGCGATACGGCTGGGGATATTCGCTTTGATAATACCTGTGATAACATCGACGGAGGGGCGCTGAGTCGCTATGACAAGGTGCATACCTGCGGCACGCGCTTTCTGAGCGAGGCGGCATATCGCATCCTCGACTTCATTGGGCGCAACCATCATAAGATCGGCAAGCTCATCGATGAAAATGACTATCTGATGCATCGGGCGCAGTGACTTGTCGCGCTCGGCTAACTTGTTATATCCTCTTATATCGCGGACATTCTTCTCGGAGAGTATCTTATATCTGTTCTCCATCTCGTTGACCGCCCATGTCAGAGCGCCCGAAGCCTTGCGCGGATCGGACACGACGGGCACGGCAAGATGCGCGATGCCGTTATAGACCGTGAACTCGACCTGCTTGGGGTCAATCATCAGAAGCTTCACTTCGTCGGGAGTCGCGTTATAGAGAATGCTGACTATCATTGTGTTCAGACACACGGATTTACCGGAACCCGTAGTACCCGCTATGAGCAGATGCGGCATCTTCGCGAGGTCTGCGCAGACGGCGTTGCCCGCGATATCCTTGCCGAGGACAACATTGAGCTTGCTCTGAGCGTTCTTGAACTGCGGGGTTTCGATTATCTCGCGCATATAGACCATCGAACGCAGCTTGTTTGGCACCTCGATGCCTATCGCCGCCTTGTTCGGAATGGGTGCTTCGATTCTTATTCCCGACGCGGCAAGGCGCAAGGCGATATCATCCGCAAGGTTGGTTATTTTATTTATTCTGACGCCCGCGTCCGGCTGAAGCTCATATCTTGTGACGGACGGACCGCGGCTTATCTCAGTTATCTTTGCGTGGACATTGAAGCTTTCGAGCGTGTCGAGCAGCTTCTGCGCGTTGGATTTGAGCTCATCGGAGAAATTATCGTTGCCGTCATGGATGGGCTCTTTGAGGCAGGTTATCGGCGGCTTGCGATAGGTCGGCTGACTCTCGATAACAGGCTCTTCCTCATCCTCATCCGGCACGTCGGGCACGGGATCAGGCTCTTTGACGGGCGGGAGCTCCGGCTCTTTCCTCTTCGGCTTTTCGGGCTCGGCGGGCTTCTTGCTTATATCGAGCATTTCAAGCTCGTCTTTCGCGCTCTCGGTCGGCAGAGGCGGCACGCAGGCGGGTCTGCCGTCCACAACGGCGGCGGCTTTTGACACGCCCTCGGCTATCTTCGCAGTCGCCGACGCGGCGTTGACGCGGTTGACTATATCATCGATGCCGACATCGGTCTGAACCGGCTTGCGCGGGAACACGGTGGGCTCGGGACCTTCATCGGCGGCGGATTTTTTGCGGCTCTTTGCAGTTGCTGCAGGCGTATCAGTCGGCAGAGGCGGCACGGGGAACGGACGGGGGCTGACATAGGGCTCCTCCGCTTTTTTCTCCCTGCGCTTGTCTCTCGACGGCGCTCTCTCCTGTTCATCTCTGACGCGCTGCGCTCCGCGCTCAAGGCGTTCGTTGGTGTCCTCGCTCATGCGCTTTATGGGCTTGGCGATAGATGTACCGAGGCGGGACAGGGTAAGTCCCGTGAGGAACATTATGCTGACTATCAGCAGGATAATATTTATTATCGCCGCGCCGACCTTGCCTGCCATTTTGGCAAGCAGTCCGCCGACGAGCGCACCGAGCGCGCCCGCACTCGGGAATGTGTCATAATCCCTCCACGCGGTCTTTATCTGATCGCCGAGGGTCATGAGCGAAAAGTATTCCGACGGGTTCGAGAAAATATGTATCGCCGAGCACAGCAGCAATATTGATATCCCGACGCCGATAAGATTCGACGATATCGAGCCGAACGTCTTGTTCATGGCGAGCATGACCGAGACATAAATGAGCATGACGGGCCAGATATATGTACACGTGCCGAACACGCCGAACATAAAATTATGCACGGCGCGCCACGCGCTCTCGCCCTCGATAAACGCCATGGCTATAAGCAGAGCCGCGACAGCCATGAGCGCGATAGCCGCTTTCTGGCGGCGCGAGGACTGCTGCTCGGGAGTCTGCTCGACAGGCTCTTTTGCAGCCGCAGGCTTTGAAGCCGGGGCTTTTTTTGGCGTTGTAGTTGTTGTTTTTTTCTTCTTAGCGGCCGTTGACTTTGCCGCAGTCTTTTTCGCAGCCATTAAGGCCCTCCTTAGAAATTTGAACGAACTTATCTGACCTTTTCAACTATGCCGGCGATGATAACAACAACGCCGAGGACAAGGCAGTAGTAACCAAAAATTTTGAACTTATCGATTTTGACGAGCCACTCGAGAGCCTTTATCGCGGCAAAGCCGACGACGGCGGCGGTGACAACGCCTATAATAACAGGCAGGATATCTATCTGCTCGCCGAGGGCTACGGCATCCTTTATCTCCATGACATTGGCGGCAAGGATAGCCGGGATGCCGAGGATAAACGAATAGCGAACCATATACTCTTTTGAAACGCCGCAAATCATACCGGTCGAGATGGTCGAACCGGAGCGCGAGATGCCGGGGAATCCGGCGGCGAAAGCCTGAGCCACGCCGACGGCAAGCGCGGATTTCGCGCCTATCTGGGGACGAGCTTTGACCTTCTTTGCGCGCCATGAGCCGACGAGCAGGAGAGCTGCGGTGAAGAGGAAGCAGACTCCCTCGACCAATATATCATTGTCATCGGCAAGACCGCCGAGAACATCCATGATGCGTCTGTCGCCGCCGACGGGAATGAGCAGGAACAGCAGAGGCACGCAGGAGATAACGAACATGAAGAGCATACGCCTGTTCTCGTTCATCTCGCTCCACTTGAACTTGCCAGTGAAGATATCTTTTATAGTGCTGAAAAATTCAACGATGAGACCCCATATGGTCTTGTAATAAACGACGAACACGGCTATCAGAGTGCCCATATGTAACAGCACCGTGAACAGCAGAGAGCTTGTGCCGCCGACATTGCCGAAGAAGTGCTGAAAGACCGAGAGATGCCCGCTCGATGAGATGGGCAGGAATTCGGTCACGCCCTGCAGAAAGCCGAGCAATATTGCCTTGAGTATTTCCATGATTATATTACCCCTTTTCCATTTTTCCGGCGGAATATAAAGCGCCGGGTGAATAACACGGTTTCAGATATTCAAACGGATCGGTCGTCACAAGTCTTTCAACGACCTCGCCTTTTTCTGTCCTTGAACACATCACGCAGCCAAACGGAGTCTGATGCTCGCAGATATCCGCGGGCGGCTGCATAAAAATCTCGGCGGGAGAAACAACTGTGTAGAGCATCACCCGTTCTCCCCTTTCTTTTCACTCTGCTCCTCGATCATATCGCAGAGCTTATCGAGGGCATCGGAGAGAGAGCCGAGAGAATCTATAAGCCCCTCTTTGACCGCCGCCTCGCCGTCGAGCACCGTGCCGACATCCATAACGAGCTGACCGGTTGCGAGCATAAGCGAACGGAAGCGGTCGGCGGAGATGCGCGAATTATCGGCGACGAATCTGACTATACGCTCCTGCATCTGCTCAAAATAGGACATAGTCTGCGGCACGCCCAGGACAAGTCCCGTCATTCTGACCGGGTGGACAGTCATGGTGGCGCTCGGCGCGATAAACGAATACGCGCTCGAAGCCGCGAGCGGCACGCCTATCGAATGTCCGCCGCCGAGGACGAGGGACACGGTCGGCGTTTTCATTCCGGCTATAAGCTCCGCTATCGCGAGTCCGGCTTCGATATCGCCGCCGACGGTGTTGAGAATTATGAGCAAGCCTTCAATATCGCGGCTCTCCTCAATGGCGACGAGCTGAGGGATGACGTGCTCATATTTTGTGGTCTTGTTCTGCGCCGGCAGGACATAGTGACCCTCGATCTGACCGATAACTGTCAGGCAGTGAATATAATGCCCGCGCTTATCGACGGTTATGGAGCCTGTTTCGACTATCTGGCGAAGCTCTCTGTCCGTGCTGTCGGACGAATCGCCGTCATCCTCGCCGACACTCGGAGTCGGCGCGACGGGCTCCAATATGCTGTCTTTTTGTTCCGCTTGCTTTTTTCTGTTCATCGAATTCACTCCCGACAAACAGTATGCCCGAATAACTTTCGATAATTCAGCCATAGCACAGCGCACTGCGGCAGATTACGTTTTATTATACCACGCTGAAAGCTTTCGGGCAACATAAAAAATCGTCATATATCAATTTCCCCTATAAAATGTAATATATACAGGTATATATTTGGCGCGGCGCACCTTGACAAAATCCGCGGATTGCAATAAAATTTAAAGGTAATTTTATTTTTATACGGAGGGATACAAGTGGGCAGCACTATTGCACAAAAGCTTATAAAAAGCCACCTGCTCAGCGGCGACATGACCGTTGGCAGCGAGATCGGTCTGAGGATCGATCAGACTCTCACTCAGGACGCCACAGGCACCATGGCATACCTTGAATTCGAGGCCATGGGAGTCGAGAGAGTAAAGACCGAGCTTTCGGTCGCATACATTGACCACAACACTTTGCAGACCGGCTTTGAAAACGCGGACGACCACAGATTCATAAGGAGCGCCGCGAAAAAGAGAGGACTGCTTTTTTCACGCCCCGGCAACGGCATCTGCCATCAGGTGCATCTTGAGCGCTTCGGCATCCCCGGCAAGACGCTCATCGGCTCGGACAGCCACACCCCGACCGGCGGCGGCATCGGTATGCTCTCGTTCGGCGCGGGCGGACTCGACGTCGCGGTTGCGATGGGCGGCGGCGCATACTACATAACTATGCCCAAGATGACGCGCATAAACCTGCACGGTGCGCTTTCGCCGTGGGTCAGCGCAAAGGATATAATCCTCGAAGTTCTTCGCATCATGTCCGTCAAGGGCGGCGTGGGCAAGATAATCGAATACGGCGGAGACGGAGTCAAGACTCTTTCCGTCCCCGAGCGCGCAACTATAACCAACATGGGCACGGAGCTCGGCGCAACGACCTCTGTTTTCCCCTCCGACGAAGTGACGAAGACTTTCCTCGCCGCTCAGGGCAGAGAGCAGGATTGGGTCGAGGTCAAGGCGGACGACGATGCAGTCTATGACGAGGTTATCGACATAGATCTCAGCACCCTCGAGCCCCTCGCGGCAATGCCCCACATGCCCGACAACGTAAAGAAAGTTTCAGAAATAGGCGAGATAAAGATCGACCAGGTCTGCATCGGCTCCTGTACGAACTCCTCGCTCTACGATATGCTCAAGGTGGCGGCTATCCTCAAGGGCAAGCGCGTCGCCCCGAGTGTCAGCCTCACTATCTCCCCCGGCTCGATGCAGGTTCTCAGAATGCTCTCCGAGGACGGCGCACTCTCCGACATCCTCGGCGCGGGCGCAAGACTGCTTGAGTGCGCGTGCGGTCCGTGCATAGGCATGGGTCAGTCGCCGAACTCGGGCGCTGTCTCCCTGCGTACCTTCAACCGCAACTTTGAGGGACGCTCCGGCACGGCGGACGCCGGCGTCTATCTCGTCAGCCCCGAGGTCGCTGCGGCCTCCGCTCTCACGGGCGTGCTGACAGACCCGAGAACCCTCGGCGAGGCGCCGCACATCACAATGCCCGACCACTTTGAAATAAACGACAATCTCATCGACAAGCCCGCTTCGCCCGAGGAAGCGAAAAATCTTGAGATAGTCTACGGTCCGAACATCAAGCCCGTCCCCAACGGCGACGCATTGCCCGAGAGCATCGAGGCCGAAGTCGTTCTCAAGGTCGGCGACAACATCACAACAGACCACATCATGCCCGCAGGCGCAAAGATTCTCCCCTACCGCTCGAACGTACCGTTCCTGTCGAACTTCTGCTTCAAGCAGTGCGACGAGAACTTTGCCGAGCACTGCAAGCAGGCAGGCAAGGGAATCATCATCGGCGGCAGCAACTACGGCCAGGGCTCTTCGAGAGAGCACGCGGCTCTTGTTCCGCTGTATCTCGGCATAAAGAGCGTTATCACAAAGTCCTTTGCGCGCATACATCAGGCGAACCTCATAAACGCCGGTATCGTGCCGTTCACCTTCGCCGACCCCGCCGACTATGACCGCATCGAGAAGGGCGACAAGCTCGCGCTCGACGGCATCAGAGAGACTATCGAAAACAGCGGCGAAGCTGTTCTCAAGAATGAGACAAAGGGCGAGAGCTACAAGCTCTGCTACAGCTTCTCCGGCAGGCAGAAGGACATAATCCTCGCAGGCGGTCTGCTCAACTACACAAGAGAATCACACAAATAAGAGAGGAAGATAAACATGACAGAGGCACAGGTCAAGAACGCCGTCGAAAAATTTGAGGCTCTCATCCGCGCTCAGAGCGACCGTTCGGACAAAATAAAGGCTCAGGGCGATTTCATCGACTTCAAGTCGCTCGACAAGATCATCATCGGCGTCTGCGGCGGCGACGGCATCGGTCCGGTTATAACCAAGGAATCCGCAAGAGTTCTCGAATATCTGCTCGACGATAAAGTAAAGGCGGGCAAGATTGAATTCAAGGTCATCGACGGACTGACCATAGAAAACCGCGTCAAGGCAAACAAGGCTATCCCCGACGACGTGCTCGAAGAGCTCAAGAGCTGCCACGTTATCCTCAAGGGTCCGACCACTACCCCACAGGCGGGCGATCCGTGGCCGAACATCGAGAGTGCAAACGTTGCGATGAGAAAAGCTCTCGATCTGTTTGCGAACCTCCGCCCCGTCAAGGTTCCCGAGCAGGGCATTGACTGGACTTTCTTCCGCGAGAACACCGAGGGCGCATATGCCGTCGGCTCGATGGGCGTCAATGTTACCGACGACCTCGCGCTCGACTTCGTCGTGACGACCTCCGAGGGCTGCGACAGAATCGCAAGACTCGCATATGACTACGCGCGCCGCAACAACAAGGGCCGCGTTTCGATAATCACAAAGGCAAATGTCATCAAGACCACGGACGGCAAGTTTCTCAACCTCTGCAAGAAGGTCGGCGAGGAATATCCCGACATCGTGACCGACGAGTGGTACATTGACATCACCACGGCGAAGCTCATCGACGAGAAGCGCCGCCGCGACTTCAAAGTCTTCATCCTCCCGAACCTCTACGGCGACATAATCACCGACGAGGCAGCTGAGTTCCAGGGCGGCGTCGGCACAGCCGGCAGCGCAAACATCGGCAAGCGTTACGCGATGTTCGAGGCTATCCACGGCTCGGCTCCGAGAATGGTTCGCGAGGGCAGAGCACAGTACGCCGACCCCTGCTCGATGCTCAGAGCGAGCGTGATGCTCCTCTCCCACATCGGCGAGCAGGAAAAAGCCGATCTGCTCGAGAGAGCGCTCGACATCTGCATGTACGAGGACAAAAAGCTCAAAATCACAGGCCGCGAGGACGGCTGCACCTGCAGCGAATTCGGCGACTATGTCATGGAGACAGTCAGAAAAATCAGCGAGTAAAAAAATATATAAAGTCAAGCCGCAGCGATTTGTTTTGCTGCGGCTGTTTTGTTTTGCCGCGATGTGGGGATACGGAGAGATAAATCGGATTTGTCGCAAAAACTATTCAAGCTCCCCTGCAGGGGAGCTGGCTCGGCGTAAGCCGAGACTGAGAGGGTGTTTTGCTTCGCTCAAAGCAGCAAATATATGTGGTAGGGACTGATATTATTTGACCGCAAAATTTGTAGTGACTTATTGTCTTGTATTTTGTAGGGTGCGGCGACTCGACGCACCGACGCCGCGCGAGCGGCACAAAATCTTTGAAAAGGCTTGTTTTACCGACCGCTCGTAGGGACAGCCCTCGCGGCTGTCCGCTATCGGCGGAAGCCGATACAACAATTTTGATTTGTTTATAATTGGCTATTACCTTCGCGTCCTACAATAATCAAACAATATATACTTCCCGCGTTTCGGCATTTCTTTTCTGCCTGAGAAAAGAAACGCCTGCAAAGAAAAGGCAGACTCGAGGTTTCACCCCGAGACCCCCGCAACGCCGCGCCGCAGTACATAGTTTGCGGCTCTCAGTCGGTCGCTCGGCACATTCGCCCGTAAACTCGCTTCGCTCAAACAATACGGACTCGTGCGTCTTGCTTTGCAAGCCGTTCAGCCCTCTCAAAACATAGTCGCCTATCGCCCTTGGAGCGGGCGC
>OMAC01000531.1_pt1 | contig 24944 bp, 20 predicted proteins | sample 1644561 | NCBI WGS metagenome assembly OMAC01 (sample SAMEA103958144, study PRJEB25191) | human gut metagenome
GCAGTTCTCGCAGACGTACTTGCCGGTCTGCGCGTTCTTGCGGAAGTTGTGGCCGGTCGCCGGGATAACTCTGCTGTACTTCACATCGCCGCAGCGAGAGCAGGCTTCTTCAAGCTTGCCATCCTCGGTGCAGGTCGGCTCGGTGCGCTTGGTCACATAGTCGTGGCCCAGAGCATTGATTTCCTCGGTCTTGGTCGCGTCGCACTTCTTGCAGGTGTAGGTCTTGATGCCCTTCTCGGTGCAGGTCGGCTCGGTCGTGACCTTGCCCTCGTCCCAAGTGTGTTCACCGGTAGCCTTGATGGTTTCGGTCTTGGTGTCGGTGTAGGTCTTGCCATCGAAGGTGACGGTTGCCGTGTAGGTACGGACGCCATCCTCGGTGCAGGTCGCTTCCTTGGTGACCTCGCTGGTGATCGTCGCATTCACGACCTGCGTGTGGGAAGCATCATGCTCACAGGTGAAGGTCGCAGTCGCGCTTTCAACGCCAGTCCAGTTCCAAGTCGGCTCGCCGTACTTGTGCTCGACCTCGTCCTCGATCTTGATGACCTTCTCGTCACCCTCGACCGGGGAAACTTCGTTGCGCTCAAGTGCCTTGACGGTGATCTCGGTGTTGACGTAGTCGCCGTAGCTGAACGTCAGGGTCGCAAGCGTGGTGTTCGCAGCAACTGCTTCCTCAGCAGCAAATGCAAACGTGATCTTGCCGTTCGTCTCATCGACGTTGAAGCTCTTGTACGCCTGGCTGGAGGTCTTGCTGGTAAGGGTGACCTTGGCCGGATCGTACTCGACAACGTACTTACCGTTGGTAACAGCAACGTCGTCGCTGATGGTGACGGTCAGAACGTGGTTTGCAGCATCGCCGGTGGAAGGCTTGATAGACTGCGGACGCTCGGTCTGTTTGACCTTGAGTGCGTTCAGGCTGCCGGTGGAAGCGTTCACAGCTTCGCCAGCAGATTCCAGACGTGCCTTGCTGCTCATCTCGGAAACATCCAGAGCAGTCATGGAGTCGCTGCGCATCGAAATGAGTGCGCCGGTCTCCAGTGCGTATCCGTCCTCTTCGCCCTTTGCAGGAGCCTGAACCTTGGCAACGTTCACAGGAGCCTTGGTCTCAATGCCCATCATCTTCAGCAGGTCGGCGGGGATAGAATCACCAGAGGCAGTGGGAGCTGCGGAGTACAGGCCGGAGATACCGGTCACGCCGTTCAGCTTGCAGACCTTGCCGGTGGGGATAGCGTGGGTTTCGGCATCCTGCTGCGTGAGGTTTGCATAGTAAATGGAGGCGTCGGTCGCATCAGCGATCAGCAGGCCGTTGCTGTCAGCCAGACTGATGTAGTCCATGGACACATTCATGGTGTCCTCGAACGTCACGCCGATGTTGCCGAGCAGGCCGCGAACGAGCGTTGCGCTGACCTCTTCACCGGCCGCTGCCGTGGTGTCCCAAACAGGAACGGTGATGTACTGATACAGATCGCCATCCGCGTTCAGGACATAGTAGACATGGCAGGTCGTACCGGCGTCACACTCGGTGATTGGGCTGGAAGCGGGAAGCATGGTGTTAACCACATCCACAGTGATGTCGCCGATGTAGGCGATCGCAACCAGATCAGTATAGTTGGAGTTTGCGCGCCAGCCGGAGATGCTGCCCTCGACGTAATCGACCAGCTCATACAGGCCGTCGGTGTTGGAGATGTAGATCGGATCGCCGAAGGTCGTCGCGCTATGCACGGTGCCGTCCTCCTCGGTCAGCGTGAAGCTGACAGCGGGGTTCTCAGCCACATCGCGGATCGCGTAGCTGGTGGAGCACTCGCTGCCCTGAGATTCCTCAAAGGTAGTCGCGTTCACCTTGTAGATGTGACCAGCTGCGTCATAGATATCGGTGCCCCACAGTGCGCCGGCGGCGTAGCCTGCGCCGTAGAACTGCGTTGCGGTGTAGCCGCTCTTCGCGGTGATCGCCTTGGTGCCGAGATCGATCTGGCTCCAGGCAGTGCCGCTTTCGTTGGTGATCTGTGCATTGACCGTCGCGTCAACATTGACATAGCCCTTGACGGTGACGTTGATGTCCTTGGAGACATGCTCGCCGGCCGCATTGACAGCAACGGTGGTAACAGTGACAGTCGTGGTGCCCTCGCCAGCGCCGGTGATGACGCCGTTCTCAACGGTCGCAACATCGGGATTCGCGGAGCTCCAGGTCAGTTCATTGGTGGAGCCGAGGATGACCTTGGTGGAGATCTCCTTGCTTTCGCCAACATAGATGGTGACGTCCGTCGGGTTGACCTTCAGAGTCAGGTCGGTCGCTCTGTTGTACTGATACAGGGAGACAACAGGCCAGACCTTTTCGCCGAAGTTGCCGACCTCAGCCGGGATCAGCACAGCGGGATCGATGGCGTACAGCTTCGCAGTCTCGCCGTCCTGATAGGAGGAGACCAGCAGATAGCCGGTAGCCTGATCGCAGATCATGGAAGCGTACTGGCCGCCGGAGACAGCGGAGACGTTGGTCAGCTCCAGACCGGTATTGCCGAGGTCTTCCATAACCATGGAGTAGCCCTCGCCACCGTCGTAGGTGAACATATTGAACTTATACAGCTCGCCGCTCTCGGTCATAGCATAGTAGAAGTTCGCCGGGCAATTGGGATAGCTGTACCACAGGTATTCGTAATCGTAGGTGCCGCTGCCGATGAAGGCAATGACAGCCAGAGGATCGTCTGCAAAGCCCTTCGTGGAAAGATCCCAGTAGGACAGGGTGCCCTCAGCCGGGTTGAGCATTTCCAGGTAGGTGCCGTTCATGCAGATGCCGACCATTTTGCCAAACAGGCCTTCCTCCACTGCGGGAGACGCAGCTGCGTCGGACCACTGCCAGGAAGAAGCGATGGTGCCGTAGGAAGTGACCTCGAACGTGTCGGGATCAATACCGAACATCGTATTGCCGCTTCCGTTGTGGACCAGAAGCTCGCCCTCGTGGAGCGTACCTGCGACATAGCTGGAGCCTTCGGCGACCTTCGTCCAAGCAGCGGTGTTGTCGGTGCTGAACTCAGACCAGTAAGCCTTGCTGTCGTCGCCGTAGATCAGAGCGCTTGCCTTGATCTCGGGCAGAGCCTCAACGGTGACGTGGCAGACGTCCGTGAGCGCCGGGTTTGCCTTGGAGGCAACCGTGATGTTCGCCTCGCCGACTGCCAGCGTCTTGATCTCGCCGTTCTGGTCAACAGAGACAACGTCGGGGTTGCTGCTCGTCCAGGTGACGGTCTTGTCGGAGGCCAGCCACGGGATAACGCTCGCGGAAAGCTGATAGGCGCTGCCCTTGAGGAGCGTCAGCGCATGCTCGCTCAGCTCGACCTTGGTAGCCGGAGCCGTAGTGGGCAGGGTAACGGTGTTGGCAGGAACAACATACAGGCCCACGAGGTGATCGTAGAACTGGTTTGCACTGCTGCCGCTGACGAGCTGCGTAGCTTCAAGAGCCTCGGGGTTGATGACCCACAGCTCGTTATCGACGTCGCCGCTGCTCTTGACGCCGTAAGCGCCGGCCAGATACAGTGTGCCCTTCGTCTGATCGTAAGCCATGGAGGCGTAGCTGGTGACATACATACCGGACTTGCCGATCTTTTCGCCGTCCAGCGTCAGAGCGCCGTCAGCGATCTCATCCAGCGTGTACTGATACAGATGAATGTTGCTGCCGCTTGCCGCGTTGACGCCGTAGAACTTGCCGTTGGCGTCGATGGCCAGCGTGCGCAGTGCATGGAATGCAGCCGTGCTGCTGGTATGATTGACCGTGATGTCGGCGACCTTGGTCAGCTCGCCGCTCACAAGATCCATCGTATACAGCTTGTTGCCGGTGTTGTCGGAATCGATGGTTCCTCTGGTGATGTCAGTAACATGGTTGGTCAGGACGTACATGGTCTGATCCTTGGGGCTCATAGCCATGTCGGCGACCATTTCATTGGCGTCAAAGGTTGCCGGGAAGGAGGCGACCTTCTGCGCGTTGTCCAGCTCGTCCTGCGGAGCGGCATAGAAGCCGTCAGCGGTGGCGAAGAAGACATACTTGCCTGCGTACTCGGCAGCATAGACCTCCATGCTGGCATCAGCATAGTCGGTCATGCCCTCGGTCTTGGTCAGCGTGGTGGGATCGATCTCGACCCAGCGCGGGCCGTTGCCGCGGGAGGTGCCGGAGGTGAAGCCGAACATTCTGCCCGTGAAGTTCTCGGGCGTGCCGCCGTATTTGATCTTGTAGCTGACTTCGTTGCCCGCGTAGTCAGCGACCGTAACGGTGACATATTCGCCGGCTGCGTCGGTCAGCGGGAATACCAGACCGCATTTCTCGCCAGCCTGATCCTGAGACGGAACAGCAGCCATCTGCGTGCCATCGATCGTCAGGATCTTCTTGCCGCTTGCATTGTAGAGGCCCATGAAAGCGATGTACTGGTTGTCCTTAGCGACAACGGTCAGCGCACCGGTCATCATGTCCTTCTCAACGTCGAGCAGCTCAGGAGCCGTATTATCGACCGTGTAGGTGTTGGCGAAGTAAGCGCCATCGCCCAGCTTGTCGGAGGTGATCAGCTTTTCGATCGCACTCTTATCCAGTGCGGCGCCGTCCTCGTAATACTCGGGGATCAGAGCGATGCCTGCGGTGATCTTATCGCCTTCCTCGAGGCCAAGGGATGCGATCTTCTGGTTGGCCGTCAGGCTGGCTGCCGTGTTGCGCCATGCGGCGCCATTGGTGTAGTAGTAAGCACCGAATACCTGATTCGTGACGCCGCCCATGTAAAGGATCTCGTTCGTGGTCTCATCCTTGACGAAGTAGACCGCGGCCGCAGCGTTGCGGATCACGCTCACCGCGTACTTTGCGAGGGTGCTGCCGGAGTTAATGGCGGCACGATCGTAGGGGATCTCGTCCTCGATCACATACGGGTTGACCGTATAAATGGTCTCGTTCTTCTCGCCCGGATACTTGATCGTGTTGTAGTTGGTGTACGAGGACAGGCCCAGATAGGTGGGACGGGTGTCGCCGTACAGCTGCTCAACCAGCGTGGCGGTATCGAGCATGGAAGCATCGGACCAGTTGCCGTAGAAGCCGAGCATCGGGATGGAGTGTACGGGGAGCATTGCGCCGTCGTCGGTGTTGTTGGTGCCAACATAGACGTAGCCCTCGACATACGCGCCATTGGTGTAATACTGGTCAAGGTAAGCCTTGGCCTGAGCCGTCAGCTTGATGGTGACCTTGACGTTGACAGGCGTTCCGACCGGGACCTGCACGGCATCCGTCTTCATCTGAGAGAGGAAGAGGTATGCGTCGTAGGAATTGACCTTGCCATCCTTGTTGATATCGGCAACAGTCAGGTCATAGGTGGAGCCGTCGTTCGCGCCGGTGGTGTAGTCCAGGATCGCCTGGGCATCCGCCGCGTCGGTCTTGCCGTCCTTGTTGACGTCGCATTTATAACCGACCGTGGGAACGAAGGTCTTGCCGTCCACGTCATAGGTCACGTCGGCTGCCAGAGGAGCAGTCAGGGTGTCCATGAAGACGGCGGAATCACCGGCCGCGTTGTATGCACTCTGGAAAATATCCTGCGTGAACACGTCTGCGGAGAAGGTGTACTCCTGCACGGTGCCGGAGAGGTTGTTGATGGAGAACTCGAAGGTGTATTCGCCGGTACGCGCGGGGTCGTCGCCGAATTCGGCCTTGACCTTGCCGTCAGCGGCAGTACCGCTCAGGTTGTCCTTCATCAGGATATAGCTCGCCGCGCTGACAGCGTTGCCGACATTCGCAAGGCCGGCGCCCTGATTCATAACAGAATAGGTGTATTCGCCAGCATTGTCGTCGTAGCCCTTGAGCGGCGTTGCGGTGGACATCAGCAGGCTGTTGATCAGCGCGCGGGCGTCCAGACCGGTCTTTTCGTCGAGCTTGTTCTCACGGATGTACTGGCCCATCACAGCCGCCATACCGGCGACCTGCGGGGAGGCCATGGAGGTACCGGACATCGTCTCATAAGCGGTGTGGCTGGTATGAGCGCCTTCGCCGTTATGCGCGCCGTTGACGGAGTAGATGCTGCCGCCAGGAGCGGTGATCTCCGGCTTGAGCTCCAGAGAGCCCGGAACACCCCAGGAGCTGAAGGAGCTCATGGTGTAATGATCGGAGCCATAGACCACAGAGCTGATGCCCTCGTTGATGGTCATGGAGCCGGTCGCATACGACGCATCCTCAGCCTTTGTGGAGGCGTCCCAGATCGCCAGGCCGTCAGCCATCGTGATGGAGACACACGGAGCCGTCTTATTGTAGTCGGACAGGTCCATGTTGATAACGCCGGCTGCGTTGTTGTAAACGACGGTTGCGATCGCGCCAGCTTCAACAGCGTTCACGCCCTTCAAATAGAAGGAGATGCCGCCGCGCTGTACGAACACGATCTTGCCGGTCACATCGATGCCCTCGAAATCCTCTGCGTTACCGGCAACACCGGCAGGAAGGATGACATAGTCATGCGTGCCTGCGAGGGTACCCATCTTGGCATTGGAATAATCGGTCTCGTTGTAGAAAACGTTCATGTCACCAACGGTGAAGTAGCTGCCGGTGAAGCCGTCGTTGTCAACGGAAGCCACCGCCAGAGAGTTGGTGAAGGATCCGGGAGAGCCGTCCATCTGCATGGAGACATCGTCCGCATACAGGTAGCCGAGCTGTGCGTTCTCAGCCCAGTAGCCGGAGTTGCCGGCGGACATGCTGACAACGGTGCCGCAGTTGGCGAGGCTCGCCATGATCTCGGCATAGTCACCGTCGACACGGCTGAAGCCGGGGCTGCCGGAGCCGAGGGAGAGGTTCACGGAGTCGCAGCCGAGCATGACAGCGTCCTCGATAGCGACCATATAGTCGGAATCATACGCGCCGCCGCCCGAACCAAAGACCTTCATGACAACGAGCTGTGCGTCCGGAGCAACGCCCTGCACCTTCACGGTGTCCAGTGCGCTTGCGAACGTGCCGTCAGCCTGCTGGATGTAGGCGTTGGCCGCCGCGATACCCTCAACGTGAGAGCCATGCTCGCCCTGCGTGTCATGCACATGGTCGATGGTGTAGTTCTTGTCGATGTAGTTGTAAGCAAACGGGATCTTGGCATTGACATAGGCCTTGTCCGCGCTGATCTTGCCGCCGGCAGCGTTCAGCTGCGACAGAACATCAGCGGTCAGGTCGGCCTTCGTCAGAATGCCCGCTTCCTTCTTGTACTCGTCAACGCTCATGCCCTTGAGGCCGGCAATGTGCGCGATGGAGTACTCATAGCCAGCAGCCGAGAAGGACTGCTGCTCGTAATCGATACCCGTATCGATCACGGCGATCTTGCTGCCAGCGCCGGTGTAGCCTGCTGCCCAAGCAGTGCTGGAGCCGATCTGCGCAGAAGAGGTAGCCATGTTCGGATCATTGGTCTCGTTCTTGTCGACCACCATGGGTTCGTAGCGGTTTTCAATGAAAACCTTCTTGACGCCCTGAACCTTTGCGATCTCTTCGATTTGCTCGTAGCGGACGTTTGCCGAAATGATGTTGCCGGCAAAGGTCAGGTTCCAAACAACGTCGATGCTGTCTTTCAGAGCTGCGTCGATTTTCTGGACCATGCTGTTCTGCTTGCCCTTCAGGCTGTCACGGTAAGCGACGGCTGCGGAGCTCAGATCAGTAGACCCAAACTTTTCGACAGTGGAGGCATCTTCCAGCACGATGGAGACACGAACGATTTCGCCCTCCGCGTACTGCGTGTCCCTGCCGCCGTCAACGCTTTCTTTGTCCAGTGCGGACTCCAGAAGCTTTTCGGAAACAGGATCGTCCAGCTTTTCAAACTCCAGGCTTGCAGTCTGGCTGCTTCCTGCGGCGAACGACGGAACAACAAGTCCGACGCACATCGCAAGGACGAGGAGCATGGAAAGAAGACGGATCGGGAGATGTTTCTTCATATTCTTTCCTTCTTTCAAAAGACTTTTACCATGCGTGGGCAGGCATGGCTTGTTCCCGCCGCAGAGCATCTCTCTCCTTGCCGGGATATTACCGCCCAAACTGATAGGTTATCGTTTTTCACACCGATACCTACAGTTCTAAGCGTGAATATTTTACCAAGGAAGTAAAACCTATGTCAACTATTTGCTTCGCTAAAAAATTAACAAAAATGATGTGCGGTAGATTCACACAATTCATAGTATTTATCCAGTTTGCCAGCTTGGAATGTTGGTTTTATCCACGCACGGCGTGCATTTGGGTATTTGTTTTTGCATCTGCTCCATCAAAATAATATGCGGTACGCAATAATCCTATCGATTAATATACAGATATTTGCCAAAAACAGCCGTTTTTCAGCAAAATATAAACTTTTTTCTGGCGCACCAAACTTTTTTCAGGCCTCAAAATGCAAGTTTCCGTTTTGTGTCCTGCATTTCCTGCTTCCTCACAAGCACACACCGCCGCACGCCGTGCGGTCGAAAACCGTCGAATATGCATTCGTGAATTTGCCGAAAGGCGGATACGCGGAAACAGCGGCGGCTTCGGGACCAGAACCGTCTCCGAAGCCGCTCTTCATGATATTCCCCTGCTGGGAAGCGCATTTTTTGTGTGCGTTCCGGCGTTGCGTCTCAACCGAGCGTTTCCCGCTCAACGCGGAGAAATTCCTCTACCGCCGACGGCATTCCCGCAAGGAACGGGACCTTGCTGGCAAAATTCAGCGCGCCCTTTCCGTCGCCGCGGACAAAACGTGCGCCGGTCTCCTGTAAAAGCGCCGCCGCGCCTGCATAATCCCACACGCTGAGCTGCGGAGAGTAATATGCCGAGCAGCGCCCCGCAGCCACATAGCAGATCGAGAGCGAGGCCGTTCCCGGCTCACGCAGATCCATCGTATGGTCGGAGATCGCCCGTGCCAGCCGGAAAGCGTCGTCGCGCAGCTCCGGGCGATAGGGCGCCGTCCCGAAGATCACGACGCTGGAGGAAAGCGGGCCGTCCTGCGGCTGAAGGCGCGTGTCGTTGAGATAGGCGCCCCTGCCCTTTTCCGCCCAGAACATTTCGCCCCGATAGGGGTTATAGACCACGCCGCCCACGATCTCGCCGTCGAGCACAACGCCGACAGAGATCGCGCTGTACTGGAAGCGGCAGATAAAATTTGTCGTGCCGTCGATGGGGTCGATGATGAAGGTCAGCCCGCGCGCTACCGGATTTTCGTCGCAGCCGGCCTCCTCTCCGATAAAGTGGCAGCCCTCAAACGTCTCTGACAGGCGTTTCATCAGGAATTTCTGCACTTCCAGATCATATTTCGTGACGTAATTGGCCGTTCCCTCTTTAGCCATGGTATTTTCCGCAATATCGCCCGCGCGCTTGATGATCTCGCTTGCCTCACGCACGATCTGCTTTACCTGTTCGATCATGTCTCTCCCTGCTTTCATATGGTGTTGAGAATGTGTCCCGGCGAGAGGCGGTACCCGCTCTTGAAGTCCTGCGGGTTGACGCCAACGATCCTGCGGAACACGGTGCTGAAATATTTTGTGTCCTGATAGCCGCACCTTGCGGCAGCCTCATAGATTTTGATGTCCGGATCCTCGGTCAGCAGGCGTACCGCCCGCTTCATCCGGAAAAGCGTCAGATATTCCTGAAACATCGGCCCGCCGCTGCTTTTGAAGAGCTTTCCGAGATAGCTGTCGCTGATCTTCAGCTCACTCGCCACATGGCGGAGCGTGATCTGCTCGTCGCAGTGCTCCTCCATCCACGCGCAGGCACGCTGCAAATAGCGTTCTGCGGTGGTGTTGCCTTCGTTGTAGACCAGCGCCGGCTGTGCTCCGGCGCGCTTCTGCTCCAGACTCCGGATGGCGCTCTCGAGCACGGTGCGCAGCTCTTCCTCGTCCAACGGCTTGAGAATATAGCCCTTGACGCCGAGAAACACCGCTTTTTTTGCATATTCAAACTGATCGTAGCCGGAGAGGATGATGAACTCGCAGCCGCAGCGTCCCTTCATCCGCTCGATCAGCTCCAGCCCGGAGCCGCCGGGCATATTGATGTCGGTGATCACGATGTCTGGCCGCAGCTCTACGATCAGCCGCTCCGCCTCTTCGGCGTTGTAGGCCTTTCCCGCCACGGTGCAGCCGTAGCGCGCCCACGGTGTGGCCATGCACAGCCCCTCGAGGATCAGCGGTTCATCCTCCACCAGAAGCACCCGGTACATCATCATCCTCCTTCCTTTTTTCTGTTTCCGGCTGCGGCAGGACCGTCAGCCATACCTTCGTGCCTTCGCCGAGCTTGCTCTCGATGCGCAGGCCGCAGCGCTCGTCTCCATAGAGCTGCGCACGCTGCTGCACGTTGCTCAAGCCGATATTGTACATTCCCTGCGACTTGAGCTGGCGTACATGCTCAAGCCGCTCCTCACTCAGGCCAACGCCGTTGTCCTCCACCAGAAAAACGAGATAGCCGTCCTCCCGGCGGGAGCTGATGCGGATCCTTCCGACGCCCGGCTTCCCTTCCAGTCCGTGGACCAGCGCGTTTTCCACCAGCGGCTGGATCAGGAGCTTGGGGATGCGCTCCTCTTCAAGCGACTCGTCCAGCTGCATCTCGACCTGAAGCCGTTCGGCGTAGCGCAGCTTCTGAATATCGATGTATGCGCGCACCATATCCATTTCCGTGCGCACGCAGACCATGTCGTCGCGGTTATTGAGGATGCTGCGCAGGAGCTTTCCGAAGTTGACCGTCACCTGCACCACGACATCGTTTTTCCCAAGCCTGGCGCACCATCCGATCAGGTCAAGCACATTATAGATGAAATGCGGATTGACCTGAAGCGAGAGCGCCTGCGCTTCTGCGACGCGGAGGCTCTCCTGCTCCTGCTGAACGTGCCCCACCAGCTGTTCGATCTGCTCCGTCATAAGGTTGAAATCCGCCTCAAGCTGGCCCATTTCATCGCTGCGCTGCACCGGCACGCGCGTATCCAGCTCGCCGTTTCGGAATTTCTCCATAGACGCACGCAGCTGATGCACCGGCCGGCTGATCGTCTGCGCAACGCGCCACGCAACCAGCACGCTGACGAGCGCTGCCGTCGCCAGTCCCAGCAGCAGTGCGCCGAGCAGGCTGCTGCGGAAATTCAGGATCTGCATTTTCGGCAGCTCGACCAGAATCAGCCCCCTCAGCAGGTCGCTGCGGCAGTAAGCATACGCTCCGCCCCAGAGCGTCCCGCTGCGGCTGCCGCTCCATGCCTGTTCGGTGCTTTTTCCGTTCGGCAGTTTTCCGAGGCCCTCCGCCTCCGCTCCTGCCGAGCTGTAAATCACGGTATCATACGGGTTGAGCAGCAGCGTTTCCGACGCATAGCCCGTCGATGGCATATGATAAAGCGCCGCCAGCGTTGTGCGCGGAGCCTCCAGCAGCACATAGCCGAGCTTCTGCCCGTCAGCACCGCAGACAACCTTCGCCAGTGCGAGGCGCGTCGTATCCTCCAACACGGCGTCCTTCGCCGTCAGATGGACGGCCACGCCGTCCGTCTCATTAGCCTGCCGGAACACGCTCCAATTGAGCGAGTCCGTCTCGCCGGGGGCCAGCGAGGAGGAGCCTGTACTCAGAACATCGCCGGTTTTCAGGCTGATAACGGAGATCGCCGCCTCTTCCGTAAAATCATTTTTGTAGCCGTACATCTGCCGCAGCAGCGAAAGCCCGCCGTCCTCCGGCGGCGACTGCGTGAGCCACTGTCTCGTCAACCTCCCGGCGGCAAGCTCGTCCACTGCCGTGCTGTAATCCATGAGCGCCGATTCCAGCCCGCCGCAGATCTCCGCTGCCGTTGTCTGGCCGCGCGAAGAAAGGCTGCTCAGATAGAGCGTACCATAGGAGGTATAGATCACGGCCGCAAAAACGACCAGCGCCGCAATGATCGACAGCAAAACCATCCAGAGCAGCCGCACAAAATAGCCGCTGTGCAGCATCTGCTTCCATTTCCGAAGCATTTTCTCGCCTCCCTCCGGTCTCAAGATACAAAAAACGCGCGCAAAAAGCAATCGGAAAATCCGCCGCAGCCAAAACAAACGGCAGCGGCGGCATCCTGCAGCCGATCGCCGCAGTCCGCCGCCGGAATTGCCGATATCAGCCGACGACGCTCTTGCCGCCGGAGATCTTGTTGAACAGGATCAGGCACAATACCGTTGTCAGCGTCAGGATGGTGGACAGCGCCGAAGCCTGTCCGTAGGCGTCGTTGTTGACGCAGTTGAAGATGGCGACCGGGATGGTAACGGTCTTGCCCGTGTACAGAAGCAGCGTCGCGCTGAGCGTATTGATGACGCTCACGAAGCTGAGCACCGCGCCGGACAGCACGCCCGGCAGCATCAGATGCACCGTCGTCTTGAAGAACGTGCGCATCGGCGGCACGCCGAGACTGATCGAGGCCTCCTCCACGCTGTTGTCGATCTGATACAAAATACCCACGCTTGAGCGCATCGTATACGGCAGCTTGCGGATAATAAAGGATATAATGATGATCCACATACTGCCGGTCAGCAGGATCGCGCCGCTGTTGAACGCGACGATCAGGCAGATGCCGAGCACCGCGCCGGGGATGACATAGGGGAACATGAGCAGCACGTCGATCAGATTCGTGAAGAAGCTCTTCCTGCGCACGATCAGATACGCGCCAAGCAGCGACAGAACAATGATGATCGCCAGCGCAATGACCGCGTAGAGGAAGGTGTTGGTGATGCTCTGCTTGGCCTTCGACCAGACAGCAATATAGCTGTCAAAGCTGAAACCGCTGACAAACAGCGGGCCGTTGGTCTTGCGGAAAGATTGGACGGTAACGGTGATCTGCGGCAGGACGGACAGGAACGAGACGAGGAACACTGCCAGCGTCGCCAGCAGCTTCTTTCCGACCGGAAGCTCCCGCACTGCCGGCGGACGGAGGCTGGTCATGTTGTAGCGCTTCTTGTCCACAACGCCCTTCTGGATAATCAGGACGACCACCGCGATCAGAATGATGACCACCGACAGCGCGCTCGCAAAGCCCGTATCGGTGCCTACCTCATTCAGGAATTCCTTATAAATGACGACCGGGAGCGTCGTGTAGCCCTCGCCGATCAGGCGCGGCGTACCGAAGTCAGCCAGCGCCGTCATAAAGACCATCAGGCTGCTGGAGAGGATTGTCGGCATGATGACCGGGAACGTGACCTTCATCACGCGCCGGATCCCTGCCACGCCGAGGTTTTCGCTGGCCTCCTCGAGCGAGGCATCAATGCTGCCCAGCGCACCGGAGACATACAGATAGACCATCGGATACAATTTTAATGTAAAGACCAGCAAAATGCCCTTCAGGCCATAGATGCTGCCCAGCTCAATGCCGAGCTTCGCCAGCAGATGCGTGATGAAGCCGTTGCGCCCGAGCAGCGTGATCCATGCATATGCACCGATAAACGGAGGTGAGAGCATGGACAAAACGACCATGATGTTGATGATCCGCTTGCCGTAGAGGTTGAAGCGGGTGCCGAGATATGCCAGCGGCACGCCCAGCGCCGTGGCAAAGATCGTCACGGCGAAGCTGATGAACAGGCTGTGCCACAGAGCCTCCTGATAATACTTCTTTTGGAAGAATTTCAGGTAATTCGCAAAGGTGAATGCATTGGTCGAGGGGTCCTGAAAGCTTTGGATAAAAAGCTTCGCAAACGGATAGATAATAAAGACCAGTGAAAGAATGATGATGAGAAACGTCATACTTGTCCAGAAATTGAACCGGTCCATATGGAGCTTTTCATACAGCTTTTCTTTTTTCTTTTTCGCTTCCATGCGGCGTTCTCCTTTCCGGCTTATTGCATGATCGACTCTTCTGTCTCCGCGTCGAAAACATTGATGCGCTCCTCCACGAAGCGAAGCCCGACCTCATCGCCAACGCTGCGCACAATGCGCATCCGGTCGGTATATTCGTTGGCTTCGATGATCTGTCCGTTGGAGAGCTGTATCTCATAACAGATGAAATCGCCCAGGAAGGTCGCCAGCGTAATGGTCCCGCGGATCGCGCCGTCCGTGGGCTTGCTCTCAATGATGAAATGCTCCGGGCGGACGGAGACCTTCACCTTGCCCGCAAACGCCGGGTCAACACGGGCATTGACGTCTGCCGCATCCAGGATGCGGACCTTGCCGTTCTTTGCCGTGCCGTCGAGGAAGCAGGACGTGCCGATAAAGTTCGCCACGAACATATTGGCGGGGTTATCATAGATCTCCCGCGGGCCGCCGATCTGCATGACTTTACCGGCGCGCATGACGGCAATCCGGTCGGAGATGGACAGCGCCTCCTCCTGATCGTGGGTAACGTAGATGGTGGTGATGCCAAGCTTGCGCTGGAGCTTTTTGATGGAAGTGCGCATGGTCACGCGGAGCTTCGCGTCCAGATTGCACAGCGGCTCGTCCATCAGCAGGATATCCGGCTCGATGACAATGGCGCGCGCCAGCGCGACGCGCTGCTGCTGGCCGCCGGAGAGCTGTCCGGGCATACGGTCGGCCAGCATCTCGATCTGCATCATCTCCATGGCCTCGCGGGCCGCGCTTTCCAGCTTCTCGCCCTTGATCTTGCGCGCCTTGAGACCGTAGGCCACGTTGTCCTTTACCGACAGATGTGGGAAGATCGCGTAGTTCTGGAACACCATGCCGATGTTCCGCAGATGCGCCGGGATGCTGTTCAGTTCCCGCTCACCGAAGAAAATTTTGCCGTCGTCGATCGTGTTGAAGCCCGCGATCATGCGGAGCAGCGTAGTCTTTCCGCAGCCGGACGGGCCGAGGAGCGTGAAGAACTCGCCCTTCTGAATGTCCAAACTCACATGGTCGCAAGCCTTAAAGTCGCCGTAGACCTTGGTTGCGCCGTCGATTTTTACGCTTTGACTGCTCATGTATCTGATCCTTTCTGCGTGAGATTGGTGAGCGGCGGCTGCCGTTCACGGAAAACAGGCGCCGGGCAGGCGTCCCGAGAACCGGAAATGCCCGCCCGGCGGAAACTGACTCAAATTTTAGCCGGTGATGTAATCACGCCATTTCTCGTTGAACTCTTCGGTATGCGAAGCGGTCCAGTCAAGATCGAGCGTAACGAAATTGATCTGATCCCACGGAGTCATGGTGTCGGGATCGGTGACATCCTTGCGGACGGAGCGGCGGTTCAGATCGCCCAGCTTCTCCTGCACTTCCTTGCTGGAGAGGTAGTCGATGAACAGCTGTGCGCTCTTGGGGTTCTTGCAGTCCTTGATGATGGCGCAGCCGGACGGGCTGGAGGAGGTACCCTCTTCGGGGTAGACGATGGCGATGCTGGCGCCGGAAGCAATGTAGCGCAGCGCAGCCTCTTCATAGGTCAGGCCGACCAGATACTCGCCGTCGGCAACTCCCTTGTAGACGCCGGAGGAGGATTCGATGACCTTGCCGTCCAGATTCTCGACCAGCTTTTCCACGAAGTTGTAGCCTTCACCGTTGTCGGTGCCGTAGGCCAGAATGATGGACATGATGCATGCAAACGCGGAGGAGGAAGCCGTCGGGTCAGCCGTTGCGATCTGTCCTTTGTACTTCTCGTCGAGCAGATCTGCCCACTTGGTGGGAGCGTCCTCCGGGCTGATGAGGTCGGTGTTGTAGATCATGACCATCGGGCCCATGTCAAAGCCGGTGTAGTAGCCGTTGGGATCGACTGCGGCGTCCTTCAGATCGGCAACATTGGAGGAGGTGTAGGGCTGGAGCATATCCTGATTGGCGCGGTAGGTGTCGATGACGCCGCCCCAGATCACGTCTCCCTGCGGATTGCTGGCCTCGGCCTTGACGCGGGCAAAGAGGGAGGAAGTGCCGTCCTGAACGAGATTGACCTTGATGCCGGTCTTGCTCTCAAACTCCTCGATCAGAGGATCGGCCCATTCGGTGGAGTTGGAATAGTAAAGCGTCATTTCGCCGGTATCTGCCAGCTCGGTCTGGCCGGCTTCTGCGGGCGTTTCTGCCGGGGTATTATTCTGGGGAGTCTCTTTCGCGGCACAGGCCGCCATGGAAAGCAGCATGACAACTGCAAGCAGGAATGCGATCCGTTTTTTCATGATTTCTCTCCTTATTTCTTTTTCGGCACGGTTTGGTACCGTAGTTTTACTTTATCACGCGGTTTTTTACCTGACAAGGTGAAGGAACCGCACTTTAGGGCGAAAAAACAGCATATTATACATTTTTATTTGTTGTGCATAAATGTTTCCTGTTGATATTGTACAAACCTCACAGTTGCCTGCACGGCTCCTTCCATACGCGCACTTCTCCTGGTCTCCTGCGCGGCCCTCCCCCGCCGTCTCATCGCTCTGTCTGCCGCCTCAACGGCCTCCGGCGGGCGCATCCGGAGGGACACAAGACGCCTCTTTTTCCGATAAAATGAAAAAAGAATCAAAAATCTACTTTTTTTGCGGAAAAGCATTGCTTTCTTTCCTCCATGCCGCTATGATGTATACATAATTTTCCACCATAACTGTATATCTCCGGCACACACTATCCTTGGAGGATCTCAATATGAAATTTGAACTGAATGATCTGACGCCGCTGCTCGACCTTCTGGCGCAGCCTGCCTTCTGTACGGAGGACGGCGTCGTCTGCTATTGCAACCACCCCGCGCGGGACTGCGGGCTGAAGGAGGGCTGCGGCCTCGCGTCGCTGCTTGGAGCCGGTGCGGAGCTTCCCGCACCCGGAGGCGCGCCGCGTCAGGTGATATTGAACCTGCACGACGCTCTGGCCTCGGCAAGCGTCCTTCCGTCCGAGAGCGGCTATCTTTTCCTGCTCTCGCCCGCAGTCTCGGCGAGCGTTCCGCCGCAGGCGCTGCTTGCCGCCGCGCAGAGCATCCGCACGCCGCTGTCCAACCTCTTCGCCGTCGCCTCGTCGCTGTTCCCGGCGCTTGAGGAGGCCGAGGATCCCGCGCTCCAGATGCAGGTCGCATCCATGAACCGGGCCTATTATCAGCTCCTGCGTCTGGCCTGCAATCTGACGGATATGCGCTGCGTGCTGGACGGCTCGCTGCATCTGCGCCGCGAAAAATCGGAGGTCACGGTCTTTTTCCGCGACCTGTTCGAACGCGCCGTTCCGCTGTGCCGCGCCGCCGGCATCACGCTCACCTATTCCTGCTCGGCAAGGCCCTTTGCGGCATGGATGGACCGGCCCCGGCTGGAGCGCGCCGTCTGGAATCTGCTGTCGAACGCGATCAAATTCACGCCGAAGGGCGGAAACATCTCCGCCGAGCTGGAATATACGCCGCAGGCCGCGCGTCTGCGCATCCGCGACAATGGCGACGGCATCGGCCCGGACCTGCTCGCCACCGCCTTTGATGCCTACACCCGTGACATTCCGCTGGGTGACCCGCGCTGGGGTGCCGGACTCGGGCTTTCGCTGGCCGGACGTGTTGCCCAGCTGCACGGCGGCTCGATCTTCCTCGAGTCCGATCCCGGCAGCGGAACCTCCGTCGTCCTGTCGATCTCCCTGAACACGCCCGCCACGACCGAGCTTCAGCTCCGCAGTCCCACGGCAGGGATCGACTACACCGGCGGCTATCCGCACGAGCTGGTGGAGCTTTCCGACGTTCTGCCGCTGCGGGAATTTGACTCTTCGCACATTAACTGATACAATATAAAGAGATTTCTGAAACGAGAGGAGATGGCGCGTTATGTCTTTCTGCCCATCCTGCGGAAATGCAGCTCAGGACGGCGCGAAATTCTGCCGTTTCTGCGGAAAGCCGCTTCCTGCCTACCCTGCAAGCGCCTCTGCCGGGAGATGTAGCCGCTGCTCCAGCTTTCTGACCTCCGGCGCGGCCTTCTGCATGGTCTGCGGCGCACCGGCTCCGAAGCAGCCGCCCGTGCCCAAGCCGCAGCCACAGCCGGAGCCCGCACCTCCTCAGCCGAAGCCTGTGCCGAAGCCGAAGCCCTCTCCCAAGTCCAAAAGGAAGCCGCATAACGCAAAGCAGCTCCTGTTCAATATTCTGATGGCCGCCGCAGCGCTTCTGGCGCTGCTGGGCGTCGTGGTCGGCGCGCTCTATACGACGGGTAATCTGGGCTATGTCACGGATTTCGTCCACGACCTCATCCACCCGGAAACGCCGGATGCTCCGCCCACTGTGCCGGACGGCGACCTGCCGAATGACAGCAAGCAGGATGACGCCCTGCCGAACGGCAGCAAGCAGGATGACACCCTGCCGGATGGCAGCAAGCAGGATGACTCCCTGCCGGATGGCAGCAAGCAGGATGACTCCCTGCCGAACGGCAGCAAGCAGGATGACACCCTGCCGGATGATGTGGCGCCCACGCCGCCCCCCATCGACACGCTCTCCGTAGAGGAATTCGAGGCAGCGATCACACACATCCGCGAGCTGTACAACGAGATCGAGTCGAACCGTCAGGCCGGTACATACGACGCCTACGACCCCGAAAACGGCGTGGTCTACTACTTCTCCGACGACGATCTGATCGCCATCACCACGCAGCCCAACGTTGAAAACAACGCCTACCGCCGCTTCTATTATTATCAGGACGGTGTGCTCTTCTTCGCCTACTACGAAGGCAGCGACAGCTACCGCTTCTACTTCTGTCAGGGCCGTCTGATCCGTCTGCGCTATACGCCGGATACCGCCGTTTCCAACACCGCCGCGAACTACGATCAGGCCACCACCTCGGCCTATCTCAAGTGGGAGGAACGCGTTCTGACGGAGGAGGCGCAGCTCCGGCTGGAGCTTTCCCGCCTGTCTGCCGCCAGCGAGAGCGATTCGGAATATCTCCTGGCCGACAGCGACTCGCGCTATCTGACAGAGGACGATCTGGCAGGCTTCACGGCCGAGCAGTGCCGTCTTGCCCGCAACGAGATCTACGCCCGCCACGGCCGCCGGTTCAAGGACCCCGCGCTCCAGCGCTATTTCGATTCGCTCAGCTGGTACGATGGCACCATTGAGGCAGACGCCTTCAACGACAGCGTATTCAACAGCTATGAGCGTGCCAATTGCAGTCTGATCATTGACTACGAACGGGAGCATGGATACCGCTGATGAAACACATTTGGAAACATCGCATCTGCACCGCGCTGCTGGCGCTGACGCTCCTGCTGACCGGCTGCTCGGCGGCTGTGCCGTCCGCATCGCCGGATATGGAAGCCGCGCAGCCCTCCGGCGAGGTCCCGGACACAGCGCCGGCCTCGGCAGTAACCGCGCCGTCTCCGGAGGAATCCGCAGCCGCCGTGCATGAGGAGCCGCCCACCCGCCAGCTCGAGGTCGATTATAACGCCCGCGCCCATGCCGCAGAGGCGGCGGAGGCGGCCGGCGGCGAAGCCGCTCCGGCCGAAGCGGAGACGCAGCCCGCCGATCCGGAGCTGCCGGAGCCTGCCGCCGAGGAAGCGGGCGCTTCCAACGAAGCGCCCTCCGCATCGAACGGTCTCGTCGTGGTCATCGACCCCGGCCACCAGCTGACGGCAGATCTCACACAAGAGCCGATCGGTCCCGGCGCTGCCGAAACGAAGTATAAGGTCTCCGGCGGCACCGCCAGCTGCAACACCGGCTCGCCGGAAAGCGCACTGACGCTGGCCGTCTCAAAGCTTCTCGAAGCGGAGCTGATCCAGCGCGGCTATACCGTCCTCATGACGCGCACCGAGCAGGACGTGAACATCTCCAATTCCGAACGCGCCGCCGTCGCCAACGACGCGAACGCCGACGCCTTTGTCCGCATCCACGCCAACGGCTCGGAGAATTCCGGCGCAAACGGTGCGCTGACCATCTGCCAGACCGCCGCGAATCCCTATAACAGCGACCTTTACGCAAAAAGCCGTGCCCTGTCGGACGCCGTCCTCGACGAGCTGACCGCCAACGCGGGCTGCCGGAAGGAGTACGTCTGGGAGACAGATACCATGAGCGGCATCAACTGGTGCCGTGTGCCGGTCACGATCGTGGAGATCGGCTATATGACCAACGCCGCAGAGGACGCGCTGCTGGCCACGGACGATTACCGCAGCCTGATCGCCGTCGGGATCGCAAACGGCATCGACCGTTATTTCCGTGAGCTTTCTGAAAACTGAGAAACCGGAAAGGGGAGACCCCTTTCCGGTTTTTTGCGCCATCCGGTGCAAAATCGCGCCGCAGGCCCATTTCGGATGCGCCGAAGGCGCGGAATGCCTCCGGCGGCCCATTTTTCTGCATCAATTGGTGCGGCATCGCTTCGCGGACATACTTTTTTCTGGCTTGTCAGAAAAAAGTATGCAAAAAAGAGACGCCGGGGACGCGAATAGCGCTTACGCGCCGGATTCTCTGACTTTTGGTCTTTTTGCTTGGCTCGTTTCTCTTCCGCAACCAATAGAGACTGCGGAGCAGAAACGGCTTGACCTCAAGTGCACCGCATTTGTAGGGGGCGATACCCACATCGTCCCACATGTACATCTTTTTATATGGCCGATGTGGGCATCGGCCACTACAGCTCCCAATAGAACGAACATCGTCCGAATTCCATACGCCAAATATTCAACGGGCGTAAACAGAACGACTTCACGGCGTGCCGTGCGATTGGGAAACCCGATCAGGCGGCCGCCCGAAGGGCGTTCCTTACGGGACGTGCTATCGGCGAATGGTACGCAGAAGCAAAATGCTTTTTCAGGCGCGTAAGCGCTATTTCGCGTCCAAACGGTCTTTTCTTCCATATCTTTTCTGCCATGACAGAAAAGATATGGCCCGCGGAGCGGCGGCCGCTGTGCCTCAAACCGCACCGCGCCCTCGGCGCATATGAAACGGGGCTGAATATCACTCCTACGGAACCACCCCGTCACTCTTTTTCCTTTTCTCTCTCAACCGGCGGAAGAAGCCCGACAGCAGCGCCGCCGCTTCCTCCTCCAGCACGCCGGAGACGATCTCCGGCTTCTGGCTGCACGGCAGCATAAACAGATCGACGGCGGAGCCGCAGCAGCCATTGACCGTATCCTTTGCGCCGTAGACGATGCGCGGGATGCGCGCGTTCATGATCGCGCCCGCGCACATGGGGCACGGCTCCAGCGTGACGTACAGCGTACACTGCCACAGCCGCCAGCCGCCCAGCGTCCGGCAGGCCTCGGCGATGGCCTCGATCTCCGCATGGGCCAGCGCGGACTTTCCCTCCTCACGGCGGTTACGGCCCGCGCCGACGATGCGGTCGCCCAGCGCGACGACGCATCCGACGGGCACCTCTCCCGCCGCATCGGCCTCCTGTGCCAGCCGCAGCGCCTCGCGCATCATTTTTTCGTCATCCATGCCGTCCCCTCCGTGTCTCTGCCCGATATCGCCGGACGCCGCAATCGCGTTGCGGCGCATTTTGATCCGTTTCTTACCGTCATTTTACCAGAGGAGCAGTCCGCCGTCAATCCGCCTCACCAAGCGCCGCCGCCAGCAGGAGTGCCAGCTCCGCTTCTCCAAACGGCCGCTCCGCGCCGCTTTTATCGCGCAGCAGCAGCGTTCCGTCCAGCCTCTCCCGCATCTGCGCCCAAAGGGCACGCAGCGCGGCGTCGTCCCTTCCGTCCGCAGCCGTCCCCGTCAGCAGATAGTCCGTCGTCACGCCGAACAGCTCCGCCAGCCGCACAAGCCCTGCGCAGTCCGGCTCCCGCCGTCCCTGCTCATACATCCCGATGGTGCTCGGGCGGACGCCCATCCGTTCCGCAAGCTCCTTCTGGCTCCAGTTTTTCTGCCGCCGCAGGGCAGAGATCCGCATTCCCAGCATTGTTTCCGCTCCTTTCGAATTTTCCATTTATTTCTATTTTCCTCTTGACATCACACGTTTCGTGTAGTAGACTGATACCGTCAGATGGCAAATAATGTAATTTACATCTCGGCACATTCTGCATATCATCAGAGAGGAGAATGGAAAACGTCAAAGAAGTATCCGAAATTCATGCCGTATGACCGGCAGCTTGCGCCGGTCTACTACCGGTGCAGCTGGTGCGCCGGAGAGATCTATATGGGTCAGTCCTATTACGAGACCGAGGACGGAAAGATCTGCATGGACTGTCTGCCGGACTACGCGCGCAAGTATTTCCTGGCCGATCTGCGCACCGCCATGCCGAGAGGGCGCGTCTATGTCCCTTGAGGAGCTGGCGAAGGATTACCGCGCGGCCGCCGCGCCCATCCGTCTGCGGCTGCGCCAGCTCCGGCAGGCGAAAAAGCAGACGCAGGACCGTGAGGAGCTGTTCTGGATCGCACGGCGGACAGCCGTGCTGACGACCATGCTCCATGAGCTGAACGAGCTGAGCGAGCTGCTGGAGCATTACTACGAAGGGGGATATTACCGCAATGAAAAATACCGATTATGACGGCTACCTCGGCCCGCGTCTGAGCCGGGACGTGCAGCTGCGGCGGCTCCAGCGCGTCATGGACAATGAGCTGACCGCCTGCCAGCGCGAGACTGTCGTCGCCTACTATCTCGAAAAGAAAAGCATGCGCCAGATCGCGGAGGAGCGCTGCGTCAACAAATCCACCGTCTGCCGCACCATCCAGCGCGCCGAGCGCCGGATGCGCCGCTGCCTCCGCTACTGAAGGGGAACTTTTCGCCGCATTTCGACAGGACGGTCAAAAAAGCGCCCCTGACCGATGCGGTCAGGGGAAAGATGGATTGTGGGATCTGACGCCGCTGCCCGGACGGGCCGCAGCGCCGGGACATGAAGTGCGCTCGTATTGGATAAGCTGTGACCATATCTTACCAGACCGGCAGGGAAAAGTGTGTCGAATCCCGTCGGCAGCGTAATTTTTTTCCCTTGCGGGCCGCCCTTCCACGCGGAGGGCGGCTTTTCCGCTGTTTTCGGCGTTTCCGTCGGGAAAATTCCTCTTTTTCCGGTAAAAAAGGTTGACAACACAAATAAACTCAGATATAATACTCTGGTCTGCGGACGTATCCGCGGACGATCCTTGCCGCAGGCGGGACCTGCGGCCATAAGTCCAGAAGGAGGTGCAACATCATGGCAAAGCTTTCCGCAAAGTATGAGGTCATCTATGTCGTCGATCCCGCAGTGGGTGAAGAAGGCATCGCTGCTCTCGTGGAAAAATTCAATGGCATCGTAGGCGGCTACGGTACCGTCACCAGTGTTGACGAGTGGGGCAAGCGTCGTCTTGCTTATCCGATCAACGACCTGGTCGAGGGCTACTACGTTTACATGACCTGCGAGGTCAAGCCCGAGATGCCGGCAGAGCTGGATCGTGTCTTTAAGATCACGGACGGCATCCTGCGTTCCATCATCGTAGCTGTCGAAGAGTAAGGAGGCGCAAACATGCTGAACCACATCGTTCTCATGGGGCGTCTGACCCGTGACCCCGAGCTGCGCCGGACCGGCAGCGGCATCGCGGTCGCATCCTTTACGCTCGCTGTTGACCGTGACTTCACGGCACAGGGCGCGGAAAGGGAAACGGATTTCGTGGATATCGTCGCATGGCGGAATACGGCTGAGTTCGTCAGCAAGTATTTCACCAAGGGCCGTATGGCTGTCGTCTCGGGCCGGCTGCAGATCCGCAACTGGACCGATAAGGAAGGCAACAAGCGCCGCTCGGCAGAGGTCGTGGCGGACAATGTCTACTTCGGCGACTCCAAGCGTGACGGCGCTGCGCCGGGTGGCTTTGATCAGTCCGCGCCCAGCTATGCCGCTCCGTTCGGCTCCTCGCCTTATACCGCTCCCGCGCAGCAGAGTGCTCCGGCGGCTCCGGCCTCGGACTTCTCGATGCTTGAGGGCGACGACGACCAGCTTCCGTTCTAACAGCTTACCGCTCCATCCCTGCGGATGACGCGGTATCGTTCAGGTTTTGGATTTTTTCACAAGACTATAAGGAGGATTTCATATGGCAATGGCTAACGACCGTGTCCGTCCTCGCCGCCGCAAGAAGGTTTGCAGCTTCTGCGTCGATAAGGTCGAGCACATCGATTTCAAGGACACTGCAAAGCTCCGCCGTTACCTGTCCGAGCGCGGCAAGATCCTGCCCCGCCGCACGACTGGTACCTGCGCTGCCCATCAGCGTCAGCTGACGGTCGCCATCAAGCGCGCCCGCCACATCGCCCTGCTGCCCTACGTAGCGGAGTAAGAAAAATAGAAGCCCCTGCGGATGCGCTCCGCAGGGGCTTTTTCTGTATTCGAAGCACCGGTGGCACAGCGCACTTCGATGCGCTGTGCCTGCGCTTTCTGCGGGCGGGCAGAAGCGTCCGCCGCTACAAGGGAACCGAAATACCTGCATCACAGAACCGGCAAAGAGGTTTTTGAAAGTTTAAGACCGTGCTGCAAAGCAGCACGGTCTTTGAAAACGGATATCAGCCAAACACGGCAAGCAGGAAGCCTGCTGCGATGGCGGAGCCGATGACGCCGGCCACGTTCGGGCCCATGGCGTGCATCAGAAGGAAGTTTGCGGGATTGGCCTTCTGGCCGACCATCTGCGAAACACGCGCGGCCATCGGGACCGCGGAGACGCCCGCGGAGCCGATCAGGGGGTTGACCTTGCCCTTGGAGGCCTTGCACATGATGTTGCCGCCGATGAGGCCGCCGACGGTGGAGATCGCAAACGCGACCAGACCGAGCAGGATGATCTTCAGCGTCTCGAGCTTCAGGAAGTTCGAGGCGACCATCGTTGCGCCGACGGAGGTGGACAGGAAAATGGTGATGATGTTCATCAGCGCATTCTGCACGGTGTCGGACAGGCGGTCTGTAACGCCGCACTCACGGAACAGGTTGCCAAGCATCAGGCAGCCGATCAGCGGAGCCGTGGACGGAAGGAGCAGGATGACGAAGATGGTGACGATGATCGGGAAGAGGATCTTCTCGTTCTTCGAGACTGGACGGGCCTGCGTCATTTTGATCTGACGATCCTTCTCCGAGGTCAGGAGCTTCATGATCGGGGGCTGGATCAGCGGGATCAGCGCCATATAGGAATACGCCGCGATGGCGATCGCGCCAAGCAGTTCCGGAGCCAGCTTGTTAGTGAGGAAGATGGCCGTCGGGCCGTCCGCGCCGCCGATGATGCCGATGGAGGGCAGCATCTTATGCGTCC
>OMAC01000538.1_pt1 | contig 24567 bp, 19 predicted proteins | sample 1644561 | NCBI WGS metagenome assembly OMAC01 (sample SAMEA103958144, study PRJEB25191) | human gut metagenome
GCGCTGGCGTGCTGGCGTCTGAGAGTGAAGGGATGCGTTTTGTGCGCGGCGGCGTGGTTAATCCGTTGATGCGTCTGCCGCGCAGTAATCTGCTCACCGTCGGTTACCGCATTCATGGTGGTTATCTCGAACGGTTAGCCTGGCCACTGACCGATGCGGCAGGCAGCGTGAAGCCAACAACGCAAAAATTAATCCCGGCGGATTCGCTCCGTTTGCAGTTCTACGACGGCACGCGCTGGCAGGAGAGCTGGTCATCAGTGCAGGCGATTCCTGTGGCAGTACGCATAACCCTGCATTCGCCGCAATGGGGCGAAATTGAACGCATCTGGTTGTTACGCGGGCCGCAATTATCATGATCACCTCACCACCAAAACGCGGAATGGCACTGGTCGTGGTGCTGGTATTGCTGGCGGTTATGATGCTGGTGACCATCACGCTTTCCGGGCGGATGCAGCAACAACTTGGGCGAACGCGCAGCCAGCAGGAGTACCAGCAGGCGCTGTGGTACAGCGCCAGTGCGGAAAGCCTGGCGTTGAGCGCACTCAGTCTGAGCCTGAAAAATGAAAAGCGTGTGCATCAGGCACAGCCGTGGGCTTCTGGCCCTCGTTTTTTCCCACTGCCGCAGGGGCAAATCGCCGTCACTCTGCGTGACGCACAGGCCTGCTTTAACCTGAATGCCCTCGCTCAGCCGACGACGGCGTCGCGTCCGCTCGCGGTACAACAACTGATTGCCCTGATCTCGCGCCTCGATGTGCCTGCTTATCGTGCCGAACTGATAGCCGAAAGCCTGTGGGAGTTTATTGACGAAGACCGCAGCGTGCAGACGCGTCTGGGTCGTGAAGACAGCGAGTATCTCGCCCGTTCGGTGCCGTTTTACGCCGCTAATCAACCGCTGGCCGATATCAGTGAGATGCGCGTGGTGCAGGGAATGGACGCCGGACTTTATCAAAAACTGAAACCGCTGGTCTGTGCGCTGCCGATGACCCGCCAGCAAATCAACATCAACACCCTGGATGTCACGCAAAGTGTGATTCTTGAGGCGCTGTTTGACCCGTGGTTAAGCCCTGTACAGGCGCGGGCGTTATTACAACAACGTCCGGCGAAGGGCTGGGAAGATGTCGATCAGTTTCTTGCACAGCCGCTACTCGCAGACGTCGATGAGCGTACTAAAAAACAGCTAAAAACCGTCCTGAGCGTGGACAGGAATTACTTCTGGCTGCGTTCAGATATCACCGTGAATGAGATTGAACTGACGATGAACTCGTTAATTGTCCGCATGGGCCCACAACACTTTTCTGTTCTCTGGCATCAGACAGGAGAAAGTGAGTGAGTTCCATCCTTGAGATTTTTTTCCCGCTTTGCGACTCCGACACCGTCCGCTGGCAGCGCCGTACACCCGATGTGGAACACGGTATCTGGCCTGACGTTGCTGACGAACGTCTCCAGCAATGGCTGCAAACCGATGCGATTCGACTCTACATTCCCGGCGAATGGATCAGCGTCTGGCAGGTTGAACTGCCTGATGTCGCCCGCAAGCAGATACCGACTATTCTGCCCGCCTTGCTGGAAGAAGAGCTGAATCAGGATATCGATGAACTGCATTTCGCCCCGTTGAAAATCGACCAGCAACTGGCAACCGTAGCAGTGATTCACCAACAGCATATGCGTAACATTGCGCAATGGTTGCAGGCAAACGGCATCACCCGCGCTACCGTCGCGCCAGACTGGATGTCCATTCCTTGTGGCTATATGGCTGGCGATGCGCAACGGGTTATCTGCCGCATCGATGAATGCCGGGGATGGAGCGCCGGGCGGGCGCTGGCTCCGGTCATGTTCCGCGCACAGCTCAATGAGCAGGATTTACCGTTTTCACTAACCGTGGTCGGCATTGCACCGGAAGAACTGTCTGCATGGAAGGGAACCTGCTGACTGGACCGTGGCAGCCTCGCGTCAGCTACCGAAAACAGTGGGCGCGCTGGCGGGTGATGATTCTGCCGATATTGCTGATTCTGGTTGCGCTGGCAGTGGAACGGGGCGTGACGTTATGGAGCGTCAGCGAACAGGTGGCGCAAAGCCGCACCCAGGCGGAGAAACAGTTCTTAACGCTATTCCCGGAGCAGAAGCGGATTGTGAATTTACGCTCTCAGGTGACGATGGCGCTGAAAAAATATCGCCCACAGGCCGACGATACCCGGCTGCTCGCAGAATTGTCAGCGATCGCCAGTACCCTGAAATCAGCGTCACTTACCGACATCGAAATGCGTGGTTTCACCTTTGATCAAAAACGCCAGACGCTTCACCTCCAGCTACGGGCTGCGAACTTTGCCAGCTTCGATAAACTGCGTAGCGCACTGGCGGCAGATTATGTTGTGCAACAGGACGCGTTACAGAAAGAGGGTGATGCGGTTTCCGGCGGCGTAACGTTGCGGAGGAAATAACATGTTACGCGATAAATTTATTCACTATTTTCAGCAATGGCGTGAACGCCAGTTAAGCCGTGGCGAACACTGGCTGGCACAGCACCTGGCGGGGCGTTCGCCGCGTGAAAAAGGCATGTTACTGGCCGCGGCCGTGTTCCTGTTTTGCGCCGTATATTACGTCCTCATCTGGCAGCCGTTGAGCGAGCGGATAGAACAACAGGAGACGATGTTGCAGCAGCTGGTGGCGATGAACGCGCGACTGAAGAGCACTGCGCCGGATATTATTGCGGCGCGAAAATCCGGCACGACAACGCAAGCACAGGTATCGCGGGTCATCAGTGACAGCGCTTCCGCGCACTCGGTGGTCATCAAGCGGATAGCCGAGCGTGGGGAGAATATTCAGGTCTGGATAGAACCTGTGGTGTTTAATGACCTTGAAATGGTTAAACGCACTGGATGAAAAATATGCGCTGCGGGTGACACAAATTGATGTCAGTGCTGCTGAGAAGCCAGGGATGGTAAATGTGCTGCGACTGGAGTTTGGACGGGGGTAGGTATTGCCATTTCCTTAACCCCACCTGATAACCCTTAGCCCAATGGTGAGTGCGGAACTGTCAAACCAGCTCACCGGGCTGAGTTCCGATGTAGCAAGATTTATCTCCCTCCAGACCACCACGGAATGTTCGGTAACACTGAAGGAACCTGTTTTTCACCATGTAGCCTTCGTTAATCGACACCTTTCTAAGACTGTAAAGATGCTTAAGTGTTTTGACACATTATGATTATTAATAGTTGTAATAAATCATTGAGTAACAATTGATAGGTCAAAACATATAGGATAATTCTTGTGTGATCTGTATTTTGTGTTGCTTGGAAATTAGTAAAATTCCTGGAGATAATCAGAAAGGGAATTTCAAATAAGCATAATAATTTCCAGTGAAACTATTCGTCGATTTTAAGAAATGTCTGCTCAGGTATATCTACTGAGGGATGGTGTTGGTTGTAACACTGGTTAAAATAAATACACAAAATAATCAAGATGTATATTTTAATCGACGAAAATAATTACCTTCGGGATTATTGGTGCGACTTAAATAACACCATTTAAATGTGATATAAATCACAAATATGGCTGTAAAGAGGGGGCTGTAGATATAAATAAGAAGTACACGAGTGAATTTTAAATAGGGAAATAGTTTCTTTGTGAACAATTTATTGGTAATCAATCGCGTGCGTTCTGGTTTGAAACGGATTGCAGGTATTGTTACGCATAAAATCCATAGGGGGTATTATAATCAAGTAGTTAACAGTAATAATAAAAAATAATTTCCTGAGAAATTAAATCTGCATTCTAAAACGGCCAGTTTTCTGAAATTACCAGAAGACCGAATCCATTCATGCCTGAAGAATGGATTAGAAGAAACGAGACGGAAATAGATCTATTTATCCCTGCGGAAATAATTTCTGCTGAAATTTTTTTGCGACTATTAAAAAGGTCAAACCGTCTGAGTGAATTTTATCCAGTTACAAATAAGCATTACCTCCAGTGTATTGGTAGCTGTTAAGCCAAGGGCGGTAGCGTACCTGAAGAGATTAGGATCACATCATCAAATGGCAAGAAGTGGATTTGAAGTCCAGAAAGTCACCGTAGAGGCATTATTTCTACGAGAAATACGAACACGCTTTGGTAAGTTCCGTCTGGGATATTTGTGGGCGATTCTCGAACCCTCTGCGCATTTGCTGATACTGTTGGGCATTTTTGGTTACATTATGCACCGCACGATGCCAGACATCTCATTCCCGGTGTTTTTACTTAATGGCCTGATTCCCTTTTTTATCTTTAGCAGTATCAGCAATCGTTCTGTAGGCGCTATTGAAGCGAACCAGGGGTTGTTTAATTATCGACCAGTAAAACCCATCGATACGATCATTGCACGCGCACTGCTTGAGACGCTGATTTACGTTGCTGTTTATATATTGCTCATGCTTATCGTCTGGATGGCAGGTGAATATTTCGAGATAACAAACTTTTTACAACTAGTGCTCACCTGGAGTTTGTTAATCATTCTTTCATGTGGCATCGGCTTAATATTCATGGTCGTTGGTAAAACCTTCCCTGAAATGCAAAAGGTCCTGCCGATACTGCTTAAGCCGCTGTATTTCATCTCCTGCATCATGTTCCCTCTACATTCGATTCCGAAGCAATACTGGTCATATCTACTCTGGAACCCATTAGTGCATGTCGTAGAGTTAAGCCGCGAGGCAGTTATGCCTGGCTATATCAGCGAAGGCGTGAGTCTGAACTACCTTGCAATGTTCACTCTGGTCACCCTGTTCATCGGTCTGGCGTTATACCGAACTCGTGAGGAGGCAATGCTGACATCATGATTAAGATTGAGAATTTGACGAAGTCATATCGTACGCCAACGGGGCGACACTATGTGTTTAAGGATTTAAACATCGAAATCCCTTCAGGAAAAAGCGTTGCCTTTATTGGTCGTAATGGTGCGGGTAAATCAACGTTACTGAGAATGATTGGTGGCATTGACCGCCCCGATAGCGGAAAGATCATCACCAATAAAACGATATCATGGCCAGTCGGCCTCGCCGGTGGATTCCAGGGAAGTTTAACCGGACGCGAAAACGTAAAATTTGTTGCGCGGTTATACGCGAAGCAAGAAGAGCTGAAAGAGAAAATTGAGTTTGTCGAAGAATTTGCCGAACTCGGTAAGTACTTTGATATGCCGATCAAAACTTACTCCTCAGGTATGCGATCGCGTTTAGGCTTTGGTTTAAGCATGGCATTTAAGTTTGATTATTATATCGTCGATGAAGTAACAGCTGTCGGTGATGCCAGGTTTAAAGAGAAGTGCGCTCAATTGTTTAAAGAAAGGCATAAAGAGTCTAGCTTTTTGATGGTTTCACATAGTTTGAATTCATTGAAAGAGTTTTGTGATGTGGCGATTGTTTTTAAAAATAGCTATATTATTGGTTATTATGAGAATGTTCAAAGTGGTATAGATGAGTATAAAATGTATCAAGCTTTAGATATTGAATGATAATTATATTAAATAATTAACTCTTAGTTCAGGTATTTATATGTTCTGCTTGTCATTCGTTGGTGTTAATAATAAAATTAATATGACAAATAGCATATGTATCTTATGAAATTGAAACGATAAACTTAATGACACAGGTAGAATACAAGTGACATAAGAAATTATGTTGCTGTGGCTGATATAAGTTCTTTTTGTTCATTTATTTTTGTCGCCAAGCATCATGAATAGAAATCCAGATCTCCTAAAATCATAACAAAATTGTTAAGATACCGTTCTCTGAATAACTAGACTAGCTCCCTGAATCTCTAGGCAATCAATATCATTTAAATAACTGATAGTAGTGATACTAGTCTTTTAGACTAGTAGTTGGAGAATAGATAATTGGTGTCTTAGAAGCAGAGAAACGCAGACAGCGTGCCACACAGGAAAATCGCTATTTTTCAGCAGAGCCTTGAACCGAAAATGGCGGTCTTCCTCGTTGCCAGACAACATGGTGTGGCAGGCTGCCAGTTATTCTTTCAGCGTAAGCAATACTAAGAGGGAGGCCTGATTACTGTTGCACTAACAGTGTCATTGCCGGAGATTGTAATCACACTCTATATAATTATATAAACTCTATTGTATTTAGTGTATGAGGAGGATGGACAGTATACTTTGAACTAGGCAATTATGAATTTGATCGTGATCTCGTAATACGTTGCTGTTATTCTTTAATTAATTATCTGCCAATTTATTTTTAGATAGTTACAGGAAATGTTTATGCAAAGAGTGGTTTGATATGGTAAGAGTAATAATTTAGATGAAGATAAATATATCAAACGTACACCCTAGTAGTTATTTTTAATTAAACATATCGTCCATGAGGTGCGGAGTCATTCTAATCAACTTAATGTGTTCTGTTTATTAAGCATTTCCTATAAATAAACGACTATCAATACGTTGATAGTTTTCATTAACATGCAATATTAATTAAAATATTACCCCATGATTGTTGCAAATATGTCATCATACCCACCTCGAAAAAAAGAGTTGGTGCATTCTATACAAAGTTTACATGCTCAAGTAGATAAAATTAATCTTTGCCTGAATGAGTTTGAAGAAATTCCTGAGGAATTAGATGGTTTTTCAAAATTAAATCCAGTTATTCCAGATAAAGATTATAAGGATGTGGGCAAATTTATATTTCCTTGCGCTAAAAATGATATGATCGTACTTACAGATGATGATATTATTTACCCTCCCGATTATGTAGAAAAAATGCTCAATTTTTATAATTCCTTTGCAATATTCAATTGCATTGTTGGGATTCATGGCTGTATATACATAGATGCATTTGATGGAGATCAGTCTAAAAGAAAAGTATTTTCATTTACTCAAGGGCTATTGCGACCGAGAGTTGTAAATCAATTAGGTACAGGGACTGTTTTTCTTAAGGCAGATCAATTACCATCTTTAAAATATATGGATGGTTCTCAACGATTCGTCGATGTTAGATTTTCTCGCTATATGTTAGAGAATGAAATTGGTATGATATGTGTTCCCAGAGAAAAAAACTGGCTAAGAGAGGTCTCATCAGGTTCAATGGAAGGACTTTGGAACACATTTACAAAAAAATGGCCTTTAGACATCATAAAAGAAACACAAGCAATCGCAGGATATTCAAAACTTAACCTCGAATTAGTGTATAATGTGGAAGGGTAAAAACTTACTTTTTTATTCACATTCCTGTATTTTGTGTTGGTTTCTGAAGTTTATAGTATAAATACTTGTTTTAAATAGTTGTACGTTGATATTTTGTTATATACTTATTTAAACCATTTGTTTTATGATTTTGAAAAATATCAGCGTTAGTTTGGTAGAGTTTATAATTAAGATTTTTGTCTAAAAGAAGGTGGTAACGCAATATGTCAATTATTAGGAGGTGCTCTGAGTTATATTGATATTGTTTATTGATGAATGGCTATACCAAATAAATCAGATGTGCTATTGAGATATAGATAGTTTCATTTAGTATTATCACATAACGCCACCTAAATTACATTACAGATTTGAAATATATGTCTGCAATATCACCATTACGATAAACGACAGTGTTTAAAATAAAGTAATCTTGTAGATAATAAAGAGGAAATATGATGAATAAATTAGTGCTAGTCGGACATCCTGGCTCAAAGTATCAGATAGTTGAACATTTTTTGAAAGAAATTGGCATGAACTCACCAAATTATTCTACAAGTAATAAAATTTCCCCAGAATATATCACCGCTTCATTATGTCAATTTTATCAAACACCAGAAGTTAATGATGTAGTAGATGAGAGAGAATTCTCAGCTGTTCAAGTCTCAACCATGTGGGATAGCATGGTTCTTGAACTAATGATGAACAATCTAAATAACAAACTTTGGGGGTGGGCAGATCCATCTATAATATTTTTTCTTGATTTTTGGAAAAATATAGATAAAAGCATAAAATTCATCATGATATATGATCACCCTAAATATAATTTAATGCGTTCAGTAAATAATGCCCCTCTCTCTTTAAATATAAATAATAGTGTAGATAACTGGATTGCATATAATAAAAGATTGCTTGATTTTTTTTTGGAGAATAAAGAACGATGTGTGTTGATTAATTTTGAGGCGTTTCAAAGCAATAAGAAAAATATTATAAAGCCATTGAGTAATATTATAAAAATAGATAATCTAATGTCTGCGCATTACAAAAATTCAATATTGTTTGATGTGGTTGAGAATAATGATTATACAAAATCAAATGAAATTGCCCTGCTTGAAAAATATACAACTTTATTTTCTTTAAGTGCAAATGAGACTGAAATTACATTTAATGATACAAAGGTTAGTGAGTACTTAGTATCTGAATTAATAAAAGAAAGAACCGAGGTTCTGAAGCTTTATAATGAGTTACAAGCCTATGCAAACCTACCTTATATAGAAACATCGAAAGATAACGTTTCGGCTGAGGCTGCATTATGGGAGGTAGTCGAAGAGAGAAATTCTATCTTCAATATTGTATCTCATTTGGTGCAAGAGTCAAAAAAGAAGGATGCAGATATTGAATTGACTAAATCTATATTTAAGAAAAGACAATTTTTATTATTGAACAGGATTAATGAGCTAAAAAAAGAAAAGGAAGAGGTAATTAAACTTTCAAAAATAAATCACAACGATGTTGTGAGACAAGAAAAATATCCAGATGATATTGAAAAAAAAATAAATGACATACAGAAATATGAAGAAGAGATAAGCGAAAAAGAATCAAAACTCACTCAGGCAATATCAGAAAAAGAACAGATTTTAAAACAATTGCATATAGTGCAAGAGCAGTTGGAACACTATTTTATAGAAAATCAGGAAATTAAAAAGAAACTTCCACCTGTGCTATATGGAGCAGCTGAGCAGATAAAACAAGAGTTAGGTTATCGACTTGGTTATATTATAGTCTCGTATTCTAAATCCCTCAAGGGGATTATTACCATGCCATTTGCACTTATCCGTGAGTGTGTTTTTGAAAAAAAACGTAAGAAGAGTTATGGCGTTGATGTGCCACTCTATTTATATGCTGATGCTGATAAGGCTGAAAGAGTTAAGAAACATTTATCTTATCAATTAGGGCAGGCTATTATCTCCAGTGCTAATTCGATATTTGGATTCATTACCCTTCCATTTAAGTTAATTGTTGTTGTTTATAAATATAGGAGAGCTAAAATCAAGGGCTGTTAAAAATGTGAACCCTAATGAGATATATTGCAAATTTTATTTTTCTCTTTGTGGTGTTTTGCTTTCGTTAAAATAGTTAGTTATTTTATTTATATAATATCACGCATTATAATACCAATTTATACTTTTGCAAGTGACCGTATAGATTCGCCACATATTGCAAATTTTGTTCTCTCGTAAAATATTTTCTTCTGGTGTCAGTAATTCGAGCACTTCATGCTGTCTTTTACTGCAGTATAGTACTAGGTTTTCAGCTAGTTTCTGATTAAATATGTTTAGCTCTTTAAAGAGTCTATTTATTTAAATTCAATGAACTGTTCTTTCGGCGTTCGCTTAAAACGTTCAGAGGTGCGTTCTAGGCGTAAAGGGGTAGGTCCATAGGGCTTGCTAGCGGATTCCTGCGGTGCTTTGTCGAAGTTTCCTGGGAACTCTTTCCCGTTATCTGCGATGCCCTGGTTGATATCGATAGGGAATAGCCGGTCTGCACGGCAAAAGAAGAGTTTGATGATATCACAGTTAAGTGACGGCACGGCCTGTGCCAGAGCGTAGTTGCTGTGTTCGTCGATCATGGTAATGACATAACAGCGCAGCTCGCCCATTCTGAGCTCAATAGCATCTATACCAACGAGCTCACTGCTCTTTACCGGGCGATAGCGTTTTGATCTGCGGGTTGGAGGATTGTATTTTTTATGAACAGTGTTTTTCCTTGGGGAGGCAGTCACATCGGTATCAGTCGCATTTTATCGTGTGCGGCCGTGAACATCCTGCCGATGGTTGAAATGCTCGGACAGACCAGGCGGTGCTGTTCACTCCACGGCTTCAAGCAAACAAAAATCTGTTCTTCTAGGTTGGGAAGCTCTATTCTCAGTCGACGTATTTCTTACAGAATTACGAGATGCCATTGCTTTGTGCGATGTACTAGCGGAGCTTTGCTACGCGAAATAGGTGCCTCTGGGCCATAATACAGCGTTCGTGTGGATACAGCAAAAACTTCCGCAACTGTATTGATCTCATGTTTCTCCCAGAAGTATATTTTTTCATCCTTAATTTTGTAATCTCAGGTATAACAAAGTGTTTCATCACATAGATGTTGGCATGGTAATGCCTCAAATATCCGCCGCAGATACGTTGCATCAACTTAGCATTTCCCTCGCTTGTCCGGAGATAATTGAGGCATTACCATGCCAACATCTATGTGAATATTTAGTAAATGCAGTTTTATTCTCATTTTATTTATCATTAAGTGAATGTATGAACGCAGAATATATAAATTTAGTTGAACGTAAAAAGAAATTAGGGACAAATATTGGTGCTCTTGATTTTTTATTATCAATTCATAAGGAGAAAGTTGATCTTCAACATAAAAACTCGCCTTTAAAAGGTAACGATAACCTTATTCACAAAAGAATAAACGAATACGACAATGTACTTGAACTATCTAAGAATGTATCAGCTCAGAATTCTGGCAATGAGTTTTCTTATTTATTGGGATATGCAGATTCTCTTAGAAAAGTTGGTATGTTGGATACTTATATTAAAATTGTTTGTTATCTAACAATTCAATCTCGTTATTTTAAAAATGGCGAACGAGTTAAGCTTTTTGAACATATAAGTAACGCTCTACGGTATTCAAGGAGTGATTTTCTCATTAATCTTATTTTTGAACGATATATCGAATATATAAACCATCTAAAATTGTCGCCCAAACAAAAAGATTTTTATTTTTGTACGAAGTTTTCAAAATTTCATGATTATACTAAAAATGGATATAAATATTTAGCATTTGATAATCAAGCCGATGCAGGGTATGGCCTGACTTTATTATTAAATGCAAACGATGATATGCAAGATAGTTATAATCTACTCCCTGAGCAAGAACTTTTTATTTGTAATGCTGTAATAGATAATATGAATATTTATAGGAGTCAATTTAACAAATGTCTACGAAAATACGATTTATCAGAAATAACTGATATATACCCAAATAAAATTATATTGCAAGGAATTAAGTTCGATAAGAAAAAAAATGTTTATGGAAAAGATCTTGTTAGTATAATAATGTCAGTATTCAATTCAGAAGATACTATTGCATACTCATTACATTCATTGTTGAATCAAACATATGAAAATATTGAAATTCTCGTGTGCGATGATTGTTCATCGGACAAAAGCCTTGAAATAATTAAGAGCATAGCTTATTCTGATTCAAGAGTGAAGGTATATAGCTCACGAAAAAACCAAGGCCCTTATAATATAAGAAATGAGCTAATAAAAAAAGCACACGGTAATTTCATCACCTTTCAAGATGCAGATGATCTTTCTCATCCGGAGAGAATACAAAGACAAGTTGAGGTTCTTCGCAATAATAAGGCTGTAATCTGTATGGCTAACTGGATCCGTGTTGCGTCAAATGGAAAAATTCAATTCTTCTATGATGATAAAGCCACAAGAATGTCTGTTGTATCGTCAATGATAAAAAAAGATATTTTTGCGACAGTTGGTGGCTATAGACAATCTTTAATTGGTGCAGATACGGAGTTTTATGAAACAGTAATAATGCGTTATGGGCGAGAAAGTATTGTAAGATTACTGCAGCCATTGATATTGGGGTTATGGGGAGACTCCGGACTTACCAGGAATAAAGGAACAGAAGCTCTACCTGATGGATATATATCACAATCTCGAAGAGAATATAGTGATATCGCGGCAAGACAACGAGTGTTAGGGAAAAGTATCGTAAGTGATAAAGATGTACGTGGTTTATTATCTCGCTATGGTTTGTTTAAAGATGTATCAGGAATAATTGAACAATAGTTTGTTATTCTATATATATTAAATTTTTGGGGCTATATAAAATGTTCGGAACACTAAAAATAACTGTTTCAGGCGCTGGTTACGTTGGGCTTTCAAATGGAATTCTAATGGCTCAAAATCATGAAGTGGTTGCATTTGATACCCATCAAAAAAAAGTTGACTTACTTAATGATAAACTCTCTCCTATAGAGGATAAGGAAATTGAAAATTATCTTTCAACTAAAATACTTAATTTTCGCGCAACTACTAACAAATATGAAGCCTATAAAAATGCCAATTACGTTATTATTGCTACACCAACGAATTATGACCCAGGTTCAAATTACTTTGATACATCAAGCGTTGAAGCTGTCATTCGTGACGTAACGGAAATCAACCCAAACGCAATTATGGTGGTTAAATCTACGGTCCCAGTAGGTTTCACAAAAACAATTAAAGAACATTTAGGTATTAATAATATTATCTTCTCTCCAGAATTTTTACGAGAAGGAAGAGCCCTATACGATAATCTCCATCCATCTCGCATTATTATCGGTGAATGTTCTGAACGGGCAGAACGTTTGGCAGTGTTATTTCAGGAAGGAGCGATTAAACAAAATATACCCGTTTTATTTACAGATTCTACGGAAGCGGAAGCGATTAAGTTATTTTCAAATACTTATTTGGCTATGCGAGTTGCATTTTTTAATGAATTGGATAGTTACGCAGAAAGTTTTGGTCTGAATACGCGTCAGATTATTGACGGTGTTTGTTTGGATCCGCGCATTGGTAATTACTACAATAATCCTTCTTTTGGTTATGGTGGCTACTGTTTGCCAAAAGATACCAAGCAATTATTAGCCAACTATCAGTCTGTTCCGAATAAACTTATATCTGCAATTGTTGATGCTAACCGTACACGTAAGGACTTTATCACTAATGTTATTTTGAAACATAGACCACAAGTTGTGGGGGTTTATCGTTTGATTATGAAAAGTGGTTCAGATAATTTTAGAGATTCTTCTATTCTTGGTATTATAAAGCGTATCAAGAAAAAAGGCGTGAAAGTAATTATTTATGAGCCGCTTATTTCTGGAGATACATTCTTTAACTCACCTTTGGAACGGGAGCTGGCGATCTTTAAAGGGAAAGCTGATATTATTATCACTAACCGAATGTCAGAGGAGTTGAACGATGTGGTCGACAAAGTCTATAGTCGCGATTTGTTTAAATGTGACTAATGTATTGTTATATACTATTAACTATTAAGAGAAGGAAATGCATTATTTAATCCGTTAAAAATATGCCTCGTTGGTATGTTCTTTATTAATCCTCGATCGTAAAATAAGATGTTGGTTAAATTTCTTGCCCTGCTGTTGTGTTTATATCGAATTTTTCATAACTCTAATGTTAATTAGAATACTTGGCTTGTGCGTTGGAAATGTATATTATGTGCTATATCCAAAGATATCTAATATATATTAGTAATATCTAAAATACTTTATCTTTTTACATCTAATAAAGGTATCATCCATCTGTTATGATTGATATAATGGAGATGTCGATTGTTGATAAGATGTTAATAATAAACCGCATTAACCTGCGTCTTCACCAATAAATACCCACGAAACTTCTTAAACAGTTTCATATCTGGTTTAAAATCAGCCTGCCAGAACTGGTGCAAATGCCCTTGATACGTCAAGCCCTTGATGTCGTACAGGGCATTGCCCATCACTTTGAGTGGTTTGTTATGAATCAGCGCAGAGATCCCCGCCGTACTGTTAATCGTCACCACCGCTTTTGCATGGCGTAATAATTCCGGCATCGGGAGATCGTGCACATAAAGGATTCGCTCACCTAAGCCATATTCCTTACTCAACCGTTTAATTAATGGTCGATAGAGTCTGTGACCACGATCCATCGGATGATGTTTGATCACCAAATAACTTTCTTTCGGCGCTTTACGCGAAAATGAGTACATGACTTCATTAATATAGTCACGCACATCGTTATAACTGCTGTGGTTACGAATCTGGCTATCGTTATACACCTGCAAAACAGCAAGATAATAACGCTGGTCCAGTTCGTTCATTAACCTCGGTAATACCTTACGCTGTGTTACCTTGTAAAGTTGCTTGCGCCAGTATGCACGAACCCAGCAACGTGCTTCATACCAGGGGGAAAATGATTTGTGGTGGCGGTAGCGAGGAAACTCATGACGGTAATGCCAGCCCATCAGGTAATACCACATAGCATGGCCTATACGTTTCATCGTTGAAGGTTTTAAGTTCTCAACGTGCGGCGTAGGCATATCTGGTAACTTACGATAAAAATCCGGATCGCGCGGTAGCGATGAATATGCGTTCACTCCGCCTTCTTCAACGGTAATAAATTGCGGGCGTAAATATCCTTCTTCAAATGCCAGGAAGCGGATCCCTTTCGACTTTGCCCAGCGTTTTGCTTCTTTATGCAATGGGCGGCAGTCGCCAAAGCAGAGGATTGTGTCAAAGTCATATTGCCGGTGGAGATCCCGTAACCATCCGGGAAACTCTTTCGGTGTCTGGTAGTAAGCTAGGTATTGTCGATGGCGGCAGTAAAAACGATCCCCACCGTTGAATACAACATTCACAGCGTTACGACCTAATGACTCTAGCCACTCGGCAACATCACTGAAAAAGGGTCCCATTGGCCCCTGCAATAGCAGATATTTTTTACCGGATAATAAAACGGTTAGTGCATTACCTTGCATAAATAATTTGTGTAATAGTCAACTGTGAAATTGTTTAGCCAAATCTGACCTTGCAGAACATAATTAATTTGCGGTAATAGCGTATTACTCGTCCCGCTTTTTTTCGGGTAATAAACATCGGCTTGCGCGGCGTCTGGATCAAATATTCCGCCGCCTCTTCAACCGTAATAGGTTGTAGCAGTGTTGGGTGGATATAGGTTGGATAAACAATCAACGCCTGATAGATCAAATCTGCTATCGTTAATTTTTGCTCGCGACGCGGGCAGTGATGTTCATCAACGGTTAAACCCCAACCGGCATAGAAGGGCAGGCCGTAACAATGAACTTGCTTGCCATGTAATAACGCTTCAAACCCGGACAATGATGTCATGGTGTGCACTTCATCTGCGCGCTGAATGCATTGAATAATATCTGCGTCCAGTGCCTGATAATCAGCGAGTTCAGCAATTAGTTCTGTCGGAATATTGCCCTTGCGATTCCCCACCAGTACATCCGGGTGCGGTTTATAAATAATGTAAGCGTGCGGAGTGCGCTCGCGTACTGTGCGTAATAACTCAAGGTTGCTCTTAATCGACACAGTGCCTGTTTTAATTGAGGCATCGTCTTCTACCTGACCCGGCACCAGGATGATTTTTTTATCTTTGGCCTCGGCAGGCAGAGAGAAATCGGCCCCCAGGTTGTATTTGCTCAGTTTGCTTTCAACCAGTCGCTGGCGTAATTTTTCAGCTCGCATCTGCTGCGCCAGTGTTAACTGGCTGTGATTAAGCAGCACTTCCAGGTCGCTGGGGCGCGTGGCGTCATAGTAGATCCCGCGTTTATCCAGGACCAACGATAGCGGCGGCAAAAGGTCAGAGCCAAGTCCGGATGAACGTAGAAAACCATCTTCCATTCGCCATAACGGCAGTGATTTTCGCTGCGCTTCGGCTCGCCATTGCTGTTCTCCCTTTACACCCCATACCACGCAGGCGCTCGCCGCAGTACAGCGACGTGAAAAACTCAGCCGGTTTGTTGCCGTTTGCAAGAAAGGTTTCAGGATCGCTGACTTCCACAGCGTTAAGCCTGGCGCCCATAAATAACCATTACGCTGTTGCAGATGTCGACGTTGTAATTGCAGCCATTGCAGCACGGTAAATAGATTGCTTACTTCTCCCGTTTGCGGATCGATATAGCGACAGTAACGCAGGTATGCAGCGGCAAAAAGTTCCTCCAGCGTGGCAGAACCGCGTCGGGCAGATAACAAAGCGGACTGCGGATGGCGATCGTCGGTTAAGCCCCAGCCTGCATACCAGGGCTGGCCGAAGCATGTCACCGGTTTTCCTGCCAGCAAGGCTTCAAAGCCGTACTGGGAGGTCACGACGTAAACCCGGGAAACGTGTCGCAACAGCGACTGCGGGCTGACATTCTCGGCAATTAAACGTACTCGTTGCGTGGCGCGCAGAGCGGCGAAATAACCTGTTTTCTTTCCTTCCAGGACATCCGGATGCACCTTCACCCAAATTTCGGCTTGAGGATTTTCCGCCATCGCGGCTTCCAGCATGGCAGCAAACTCATGCGGGCCAGCATTGCCATACGTCACTGACATATCATTAAATGTCTGATCGACAACCAGAACGATGTCTGAACGTTCTGACTCATCAGCCACAAACGCAGGTGCCAGGTTATATTTCGACAAATCCCCGGTCACGATGGTGTGCATCGCTTCTCTGGCCTGGCTTATCAGAGCTGTATTTCCGGCTTTATCTTGTACCAGTTTCTCCAGTGCTGAAGGCTTGCTGGCATCGTAGTAAATGCAACAATCATCCACCACCAGAGAAAGCGGCGGCTCGCCATTGACGCCAAGATCCAGCGAACGCACAAATCCATCTTCCAGACGAATGACGGGTTTTCCCGCTGCTTTGGCGATGGCGACTGGTTTCGCCGCGCTGGGACGATGTCCCCACACGGCGATAGCATCAACTTCTTGTGGAACAGGGCGCAGCAGAGAAAGTTTCTGGCACGGTTGCGCCAGAAATTTCTCCAGATGCGGAATACGCCAGATGCCAGGCGAGTAAATGCCAATCATGCGTTTTCAGCCAGTTCCTGTGCCATCAGGGCGCGCACTTTTTCCAGGCATGCTGGGGTGTCGACGCCCGGACCGGTTGCGGCAACCTCAAATGTGCGGATGTTGATCCCCGCGTTCATCAACCTTAGCTGCTCCAGTGATTCCGCCTGCTCCGGCATGGACTCCGGTAACTGGCTGTAGTTTTGCAGCACATCGCGACGATAAGCGTAAATACCGACGTGTTTCAGGTAGCGCGCTTTTTCAGCATTACGCGGATACGGAATCGGTGAGCGGCTGAAATAAAGCGCATCCTGGCGGGTATTCACAACCACTTTTACCGTGCTTGGCTCAGCCGCTTCTGCGGCAGAAATCGCGTGGCATAGCGTTGCCACCGGCAACGCGGGATCGTCACGCATTCCTTGTAGCAGCGTTTCTACATCCCGCGGGCGAATCATTGGTTCGTCGCCCTGCAGGTTAATGTAGATATCTGCCTCGACTTTATGCATCACCTCGACCAGCCGATCGGTGCCGGATTCATGATCGTTGCGCGTCATGATGGCTTTCCCGCCAAACGCCTGTACGGCCTGTTCAACACGCGGATCGTCTGTTGCCACCCAAACTTCCGCAACGCCCGCCACCTGTAACGCACGCTCGTAAACATGCTGGATCATCGGTTTACCAACAATATCGAGCAGTGGCTTACCCGGCAGGCGCGAGGAGCCATAGCGAGCCGGAATGACAATAACTGCTTTGCTCATTTCAACCCCTTACAAAGACAGAATCACTTTTGCACCCACCGCCAGCTGATAGAGGATGGTGGAAATACCACGGGTAACTTCAATGTTTTTCGATTCATATTTCGGCAGAACCATAATCTCATCGCCAGGCTTGAGTGAATCTACATCTTCAGCGTTGACTGCCGCACCGTTCTGACGAATGACGATAATTCTGGCGTTACCCGATTTTTGCGTCAGGCCACCGCATTTCTCGATGTAATCCTCGGTGGTCATCCCTTTCTGCCAGCTCACCGCGTTCGGGAACAGCACCTCGCCATGAACCATAACCAGCGATGTTTTCTCCGGAATATTGATGACGTCGCCATCTTCAAGCAGAACAGAATCAATATTGGATTCGTTGAGGATCACTTCACCTTTCGGAACCACGGTGCGTGCTTTCGCCACAAAGCGGCTGATCAGTTGTGCTTCCTGCATTCGCAGGCTGGCTTCTTCTTTGGTGGATGACTGGGCAGAAAGTGAGGCTTCCTCCAGCTTTTGCAGCGAGAGATTCAGCATCTCTTTCTGACGCTGAGCCACTGATGGGCGATAAAGCTGAACTGCGTTCATCTGCGACATGCTGTTCGGGCGGACTTTTTCCAGAACCGCACGCATAGTGGAACCATAAGGCAATACCATGGCATGTTCACCGGAGTGTGCGCCTTCAACCCGCACCTGAATGGTGCCGGCATAGCGGTCAGTGCTCACGATTAAGGTATCGCCATTTTGCAACATACGGCCTGGCGCAGAACTGATCGGATAGTATTCGCTGCGTTTTTGCAGCCCCTGTTTACGCATAATCGTAATGTGAGTCGCGCCAGGCTTAGGGCGCGCCCAGCTCAACGCTTCCGTTACGGGAATGCTGCTTTCGCGGAACTCAAAGTCGTAGCTGTTAAAGACATCGCCCTGAACGCTGAAAGTATGCTGACGTGGCCCGACGATGATGGTGTCACCATCGGCGAACTGCGAAAGTCCCAGTTTGCCGTTCAGCAGGAAGTCGTACAGGTTGACGTTGGAGCGCACGCGGTTACCGCGCTTGACCACAATATCAACGTAACTTCCGCGCTCTGGATCAACGCCGCCAGCCTTGATCAGATAATTGAGTAACGAATCAGACGTCACACCGCCATACAGACCAGGATTACGCACAAATCCGGTCACGTACACTTTTACTGGCTGCGCCTGTAATAAGGAGGCGTAGACGTTGACGTTGGACTGGTATACTTCCTTCACTTTGGATGTGACCAAGGCATTTAGCTGACTATTACTGACGCCAGCAACTTTCACCGGACCAACGTTCGGCAGGAAAATATTACCTTTGGGATCAACCTGTAACGCACCATCAAAGGTGAACGCACCCCACAAGCGAACCTGAATGCTATCACCCGGATTCAGAATATAGTCAGGGTTGAATCCTACCGTCGCACCGCTATCCGCGCTGGTGCCGTTGAAAAGTTGAGCACCAAACATACGGCTCATTACCACCGGCGGTGCGGGCGGCGGGGTATTGTCGAAGCCGCTCATGTTTTGCGTATCCGACTTCTGTCCGTTCAGAATACCGGTAAGCGGCGCGGCTCCTGTCAGGTTTGGGTCAGCGTTAATATCAATGGTCGCGCTGGCCTGCGCCGCGTGACAGGCGGCAATCAGTAAAATTGATTTAAATAATTTCATCACAAACTCATTCAGCGACAGCGTTAGTCTCGGTGATCTTCAATAACAGCCAGCAACAGTTTCAGGGTGCCGAACAGCAGGCAGCACACCAGTAACCAGCAGGCGATCAAATAAGGGATATTTGGAAAAGACGATTCCTGCGGCAACTGTGGCGAACTGATCACTGACAGCACCTTGAGCTTACGAGCCGCTTCTACACGGGTCTTTTCAATGGAGGTCAGGGTCAGTTTGTACAGCTCGGTGTTGAACTCTACTTTTGATTTGATTTCTTCAAAATCCACTGCCATACGGTTTAGCTTGTCACCCTGTGGCGCAGTGATTTTGCTTTTTTCTTCGTCAATTTGTGCCTGCAATGACTGAATCGCATTACGCGCACTCACAACTTGCGGGGCGTCCTCACGCAGATACGTCAGCAAGTTCCGCAGGTCCGCTTCCATCTGGATCTTCTGGCCCATCAGCGTATTCACTAACGTGCTCGCCGCCTGTGCCTGTGCCTGTGGATCCAGAACGTTGTTGTTGTCCTGATAAGAGAGCAATTCCGCTTTGCTGGCGTCCAGACGCTGGCGTGCCTTTTCCATCTCCGTTTCTGCAAAGGCAAGCTGGTCACGCGCGATGCGATGTGACATCTCATTGATAAAGCGCTCTGACTCTTTCAGCACGGTTTGGTTAAACTTAAGCGCAAACTCCGGGCTAAAGCCCTGCGTCTGAATATTCAGTAATCCGGTTTTATCGTCATACGAGACGTTGATACGGTCCTTGTAGTACTTCAGGAAGCCTTCTGCGGTTTCATCCTTGCTAAGATGATTAAGAAAATCGAGCCCGCTGTGGCTAAACGCTTCACGAAAATTTAGTTGCTTATCCAGCGCCGCCAGCATATCCGGCGAGTTGATGTACTCTTTCAGATACAACGCATCTTCTGCGGAACTGGGGTTAGAGGCACCCAGAAGCAGACCAAAATTCAGGCTGCCGCTGTTTAAATCATCCGAGCGTTTAATGGCGACTTTCGACTCGCTCATATAGCGAGGCTGGCTGAAGATAGCCAGATAGATCAGCAGCACCGCCATCGGTGCCAGAATGATGATTTTCGCCAGGTGTTTTTGGATATCTGCCAGTGAGATGGCAGACAGACGAGCACGCATCCAGGATACGGCAGACTTCACTTTTATCAACATGTAACGATTATCAAAGTTTCAGTGGGGCGCAAACTCAATGAGAGACTAACCTCTCGCACCCCGTTGCTTAATTAGTCGAAAATGCGCACAAGGCCAGTGACTTTATTTGCCTTGTTGGTCACCAATAACGTTGAGACGCGGTGCTTTTGCATTTTTTCTTCCGCTTCAATGATCATGGTGTCTTCCGGTAGCGTCAGCGGTTCACGTGTCATCATCTGCGCAGCCGTGGCGGATGTCAGAGAATCCTCTTTTTCCATAAAGCGACGCAGGTCACCGTCGGTGATAATGCCCGCTAGCCCACCTTCTGCGTCTTCTACCATCACCATTCCCTGGCATCCGCTGGTGATACGTTGAATCACGGTTTTAAATGACGCATCCAGCTGTACCGCAGGAACATCATGCTGCATGACATCAGCAACGCGGGTCAGCAGGCGACGACCTAATGAACCGCCCGGGTGATAGCGCGCAAAATCATTCGGCATAAATTTGCGTTGGTGGATCATGGCAATCGCCAGCGCATCGCCGATCGCCATCGTCAGCGTGGTAGACGTTGTTGGTGCAAGATTATTCGGGCAGGTTTCATTCGCCATGTGGAGTTCCAGCACGGCATCAGCATTTTTCGCCAGCGTGGAATTTCCATTATTGGTAATGGCGATAATTCGGTTGCCGAAATTTTTCAGTGAAGGAACTAGCTTGAGGATTTCATCCGTTTCACCGCTGGCAGAAATAAGGATCAGAAGATCGTAAGGCGTAATCATGCCCAGATCGCCATGGAAAGCTTCTGTAGGATGAATAAAGAAACTAGGCGTACCCGTAGAGGCCAGCGTCGCTGACATTTTACGACCGACATGCCCTGATTTACCCATTCCCGAAAGAATAACGTGCCCTTTACAGTTCATTATCAAATTAAGGACACGCTGGTACTGCCCGGAATCCAGTTGTTTAGACAAGTTTTGTAATGCTGCGCTTTGTTCTGCCAGAGTCTGGCGAACAGAGGTAATTAGATATGGATCGATAGTACTGCTCTGGTCATCAGGTAAATGTCTTTCAGACATATCAGCTCCTTTGCACGGAAATAATGCCACAGTCACAACAAACCCGAACCCACTATAATTTATTTATGCTAAATCAATGGGTTGTAACAAAATTTTTAATGAATATAAAACCATGGTCAGTCCATGCTTATATGCAGGACTTATCACCTTCTTATTAAGTCGCAATGTCTCATGGAGGTGCGAAGACGCTGCAATATTACAGGCGAGAAAGGGAACCAAATTTTGCCCACCTATTTAACACACTCCTACATTATGAACAAGGAATTTAGGATTTTTATCATTTGTTAAAATGTTTCCTACTTGACTATTAATACCAAAAACAATTTATCAATTGATTATTTCCTTGTAAAAAAAGAACGTATGACTATGTTATTAATAAATAAAACACGCAAATAATGGTGATGTTGTTTTGTGATTAATTATTTAAATTCGGCATAATAAACAGGTTGATAATTTCTATGTAAAGAAGAGGAAAATAATAAAATTTTAGCGGTGACTATTGAATGATATAATAGTTGTAGTGTTGATTATTTCTGGTAATGAATGCGGAATTAAATCTGGCCGGATTGTATTTTTGCTATATCTATTTTTCAGGAGATTATTATTAAATAGAAAAATAACAATGGTGATTATCTCCGGTTGAGCTGGAGTCACGTATGCCAGCGAGTGCTTTCTTCCGGGCCTTCCTTCACTTCAGAGAAAGAGCCTATGGAAAAGAGGCAATCATCAGGCTCTTTTTGAGTCATATGCGCCGATAATCAACTGTCTTGAACGTAAAAATTATGGAGCAACATGATGCTACGATTCATTTCACTCTTCGTTCTTTCTGAGCATTGCGTTCAGGATGGTCAGCAATTTACGCATACAGTCAACCAGCGCCACTTTTTTGGTTTTTCCGGCTGCTGGCAGATGCATGTAAAACGCCTCTTTCACCGGATTAAACCAGGTTACCACAAGCGCTGCCATGTGCAGGGCTGCTCTTGCCTCCGTACGCGCACTGGCGTCGTTCGGCCAGCAGATATGTGTGGGATAACAGGGATGTTATGTGAACTGAACTGTGTTTTGTTAGCGGGGGATGTTTATTGATGATTCGGGAGTGTTTAAGACCTGATGGCGTTATGCACCCAAGTTTATTTTATATAAAGATCCAAAAGCAAAAACCCGCCTTGTGGGCGGGTTCTTAAGAATTAGTGGTGCCCGGAATCGGAATGAAACTGATTGTATAACAAATTGTTTTATATAGATTATTTTGTATTTGTTGTTTTTGAGGCCACCAATGAGGCCCCCATGTGCAATTCGAATTCTTTTGACGCTATAATCCCTCTTTTTTGTGCTTTGCTGTAATCATTTGGTCTGGTTCGATATGCTGAATTGTGGAATCGTACTTAACGCGTTTGTTAGCTGGTCAGAACACTTAGCGCTGTTTGTCTGAAACTGGAATAGGCTTCTTCCCAGTTAATCTGTGTATTACCAAATACCATCGGTTTAACAAATCGTTGAAAGCGCAATTTGTGTACAGGATAATCCCGGAGTGCATCCAGCCCTTTCTTAAGTTCATCAACTGGTGAGCTACAAAATTGTGGGTACTGGTTACCATAGCTGAATACATATCTGAACAAAATTTTTCAATACAGGAACATTCACACCTTTTTCCCTGACAATGCAGTAGTTGTCGTAAATGTGACGTACCAGAAACTCATCATCCTGTTGTTCGGGATTACGAAGATGTGCTGCTGTTCTTCGCATCATGGAGATGAGCTTTTCAGCCTGAGTGGATAAAATGGTGGCACAGGGGAATGCTGTTACAGGTGTACCTTTACCCGTTAACTCCGTGACAAGGGAATAAATATCTCTGCTTTCCGGATGTTCCAGCAGAGTGCTTTCCATCAACTCCAGCTTAATAAATGGACGAAGACAGGGGACTTGTGCAAATGTCTGGGGATAACGTACCGAGATTTCGTTATAACGATACTCATCACGTGTTATACGGGCGTTTTCATTATCCAAGCTGAAAATGTCAGAATTATGAATAACATCCGTGATTATTTGCACGATTTCCTTGCGAATTTTTCTTCTCTTGTCTCTGCCATTTTGCATAAAGTTCTCTGTTGGCACGAGCTTTATATCAATATCTTCTGACATTCTGTTTAGCGAGATACCTGCTTTTGATAATGCGGTACCTCCTGCAAACACGAGAGTATGTGTTTCTGGTTTTATTTCTTTTAATAATCTTAAAAGATCAACCACAAAATAATCTTTTTCGACGATAGCGACAGATTCAATATCCAGTGCATCGGCAACGTCAGGAAATAATGATGTTAATTCAGGCATTGATTTTACTTTTCCCTACTATTAACATTCTTTTAAATCGAGAAGGTGTTTTTATCCCCAGAGATACAGGAATTTGTGTGGACTGACCTTTATTGTAGCATTCCGTTGCTCCTGCCAGACGGTATCTGATATTCAGGCGCTCCAGGGCCTCTGTAATTACTGCAGCAGAGCCCCCAGGCGCTGCGGGCATGATTTTCCCAGTGATGATGTTACGACGGGCTTTGGTGTAAACACCATAGCCCACTTTCATCAACTTACCTTCGTTTACCAGTGTACGAAGAGCTCTGCCAACCTGATCATAGCCAGCGATATCCCTGAAATCATCCCGGGTGAACACATAACGTTTTGAACGGTTCAGTCGGGACTGAATACGGTCTTTTGTAGTCATGTTTCCTCCGAAAAATTTTCACAATGATAGCAAAAATATGACATGTTTAATAGCGGGGCAAGGCCACATTACCTGTCTGCTAATACATTTGGATAGTGCCTGGCAATTATGTCATTTAGCCTGTCAACCAGTTCTGGTTTCCTGAACGTGATGTGTGCGGAGCCCTTCTTAAAGTATCTGATGCTGAACATCTCATCTTCATAGCACGCTTTGCCCTGAACGGAGCGGATGTGATCATCCAGCCGAATGATGATATTTTCCCGGCTGTCGGGGATCGGTTTGCCGCTGAACAGATGCAGCATTCTTTCCAGGTCAGCGAGTCGATCTGCCTGTTGCCCGGTGATAAGATGCAATCCCCACCGGTCCCACCTCACCAGA
>OMAC01000554.1_pt1 | contig 23853 bp, 20 predicted proteins | sample 1644561 | NCBI WGS metagenome assembly OMAC01 (sample SAMEA103958144, study PRJEB25191) | human gut metagenome
TGCTAACATGCCTTGCCGCGCTGGGGCTGTTCATAGCAGGAACGCTCGTGTTCGTACTGCGCTATCTCGGCAAAGGACCAAGAGAGCTGCTGCCAAGGGCGGGAGAGTAAAAGATTATATGCCCAAAAGGCTCCCCGGCCGGGGAGCTGTCGAACGAAGTGAGACTGAGGGGTTGAGATAAGCCTTTGTTACACTTTTGCATTAAATAAAAACTCGCTCCCCTGCTTTTGCAGGGGAGCGAATATTTTTCGAATTTTAGTTTTTTATCACGCGGCGGGGGTCACGTTGGTGATGTGGGGGTTGACGCCTTCGTACCAGTAGAGGAAGCCTTCCATATCGATCTTGTCGCCGATGGAGAGGTTCTTCACGGCGTTGTAAACGTCGGTGGTATTGTCGCACAGGTAGGATTCAACGGTGAAGGTGTAGGTGTTTTCGCCCAGGGTCACGTTGAAGTACAGGTCGTCGCCGTCCTGACCGGAGCCGTCATACTTGTAAAGGTAAGCCACGTCGTTGCCGTTCTCGTCCTGACCGGCGGCGGCAACGGTCATGCCCTTGAAGGACACGAACTCGTTCTGATGCTTGATAAGCTCATCGGTGCCGAGCATGGAGGTAACGTCAAGCGCCTCGGCCACGAAGCTGCCTTCTTCAATTTCAAAGGTGGCGTCGATTATTTCAACTTCGCCGCTCCACTCGGCCTTGTAGCCGGTCACCTTTATCTTGGTACCCTTTTCCAGCTTGGCATAGTCCTCTTCGGAGCAGGCCATGTTGTAAAGGAAGTATGCGCCGTCCTTGTCCTGGGTATAAACGGTAGCCTTGTCTTCCCACCAGGACTGCTTGGCCTGGACGTAGGTTTCTATAACGACCTGGGAATCAAGCTCAGCCGCAACATACTCGGCATGGGTCATTACGCCTTCGCCCTTCACATCTGCATCGGGCTTATCGGCGGCGTTGTTTGCGCAGGCGGCGAAGCCGGCCGCGAAGGTAACAACCAACAGGATAGCTAAGAACTTTTTCATTTTTGTTCTCCTTTTTATTTTATGACGCCCGTTTTCCGTTACCGGTAACGGGGGCCAATAAGATTATAAAACAAAACAACAATAAATCAATACAAAAACGCTAAATATAAACTTATCAATCCCTTTTGCGGCGTTTTTGCTTCGCCTTGCCGTATGCGGCGTATGCAATAATAAGCGCCCACACCGCGCAGAGCCCCCAAATCAGCGCGCGGGAGGATGCGGGCAGCGGCCCAAGCTCCTCCTTCCCGCCCGCGGAAGCGGCGTTCGCATTGTCAAGGCGATAGAGCGAAATTACGTCGGCAAACAGCTTTTGCATATATGCATCGTCTATCGTTTCCCTGCGGCGCACGGACTTTGCCGTGTTTTCAATAAGCTGACCCGCCGCATCGCGCAGGGATGCGGAGCCGTTGTAAACGGGCGTTGTGAACGTGTTATCCACGTTTTCAAGCAGCATATTGACCGCCTTCAGCTTAACCTCATAATGCTCGGCATCGTTGGCGGTGCTTGAAAGATAGGCCAAATAGTCCGTGTTGCTCCTTGCCGTATCGGTAACGGGAACGTAGCCTTCGGTTTCGGAATAGGCTATCTGCACGCCGTCGGTGAGCAGATATTGGCAGAACAGCCACGATGCAAGCACCTCGCCGCTGTCCGCCTTGTTGAATACGCATACGCTCGGCCCCTGGGACATCATCTGCGGAGCATCGGGGTCAAGCTGGGGAACGGTGCGCACGGCCGTTTCAAAGCGCACCAGCTTATCCGCGCTTATGTCAGAAAGCGGGGCGTCAGTGCCCATCCATGTTGAGCCGGCGGTGGAGTCTATTGCGAATATGCATTGCCCCGCGTTTAGGAAGTTCGCCGGATAGCCCGATATTTTGAAGGTTGAAAACGCGCCGCTCTTAGTGTGTTCAGCAACGATGTATAAAAGCTCCTTTGTTTGATCGTTGAACATAAGGGCGTTGCCTTCGCCGTCTGAATACTCCGCGCCGCATTGCCTGAGCAGGGTTATCATCATGTTGTCTGTCGATTTATATATGAACGGTATCATCACCTTCTGGCCGTTCACTTTATATGTGCCGTCCGCGTTTTTCTCGGTCGCAGCCTCCGCCACCTGCCATATAAAGTCCCATGTGAGCGTATCGGGCAGGGTAAAGCCCAGCTTTTCAACATAATCCTTGTTTATATAGCATGCCTCGGTGGAGCGCATGAAGGGCAGCGCGTAATAATGCTTCCCTATGCGGCACTCCTCAAGATATTTTGAAACGAGCTGCTCCGTTTTCGGCGTTGTGAACCTCAGCTCGCTTCCGCCAAGGCCGTAGCGGCTGTCCGCCATAAGCTCATCCAGCGGGGCTACCACGTTCGTGCCGGTAAGGTAGGTTGCAATATGGTCGGGATAGGTTATGCATATATTCGGCGTTGTGTTGGTTGCAATGTTTGTTATAACGTCGTTATATATTTTGCCGTAGTCCGTATAAAGCCTAAGGCTTATTTTTATGTTTGGGTAAAGCGATTCAAAGTCGCGTATGGCCTGCTCGTATATCCTTGTTTGGTTCTTGTTGGTGTCGTTCTTGGCCCAGAAGGTAAGCTCGTATTGCTGCGAAGCATCGTATTCATCGGGCATTGCGAACGCATCCATGCCGCGGGAGCCGTGGCACGCCGTGAGCGCGCCGCAGAGCGTAATAAGCGTTAATATAAGGCCTATGGGTTTTATTGCGCGGCTCATCCCTTTAATCCTCCCCTTGACACGCCTTCCATTATCTTTTTCCTGAAAATCAGGAACAGCACTATGAGCGGCACGGATATTGCAACCACCGCCGCCATCATTGCGGGAATATTGTCCCGCCCGAAGCCGCCTTCGCGTATGGCCTGTATGCCGCCGGAAACGAGGAAATAGCTGCTGTCGTCCGTTATAAGGCGCGGCCAAACATAGCTGTTCCAGCATTCTATTACCTTGAGTATTATCACCGTTACAAGCGTTGGGCTGCATATGGGTATAAGCACGCGGGTAAGGTACGCCATGTCCGATGCGCCGTCCACCTTGGATGCATAATAAAGCTCGTCCGGCACCTGGGCAAAGTTTTCTTTAAGAAGATATATATAGAATACACTCGTTACGGAGGGCAGAATAAGCCCCGTGAACGTGTTCCTCAGCCCCCAGTCCGTTATGGTCACAAAGTTGGTTATTATAACAAGTTCGTTGGGTATCATCATAAGCGAAAGCAGCAGCGTGAACGCAATGCGCTTGCCGCGGAACTCAAGCCGCGCAAACGCGAACGCCGCAAGCGTTATAACAATAAGCATCAGCGCCGTTGTTACAACAGTGAAAAGCAGCGTGTTCATAAAATACCGCGCCAGCGGCACGGCCGTGAAAGCCTCCGCATAGTTTGCAAGCGTTGGATAAAGCGTGAAGAACTTGGGAATATATTCGGAATTATACGCGCCGTAATCCTTCAGGGACGTAAGCACCATCCAGTAAAACGGGAACAGCACTATTATTGCCCACAGTGCCAGGAAAAAGTATTTTACGCCCGTCCATATGCCATGCTTTATTTTCACCTTGCGGGTTATTTCGCCGTAATTGTCGGAGTTGCGCACGGTTCAGCCCTCCTTAGTAATGCACATGCTTCTTGCTTATCATAAGGTTTATGCACGTTATGGTAAGCACAATGGCAAAAAGCAGTATTGCCGCGGCGGAAGCAAAGGAAGGATAGCCGCCGCTGTTGCCGTAAAGCATATCGTATATATAGCCGACTATGGTGTTCATGCCGGCGGCGTTAAGATCCGTGCCGAAAAGGGCCACGGCGTCGCTGTACGCCTTGAACGCGCCTATGAAGCCGGTTATTACCAAATAGAATATCATTGGGGATATCATGGGCAGCGTTATGCGCGTGAACATAGCCGCGCCCGTCGCGCCGTCTATACGGGCGGCGTTGTAATACGTTTCATCCACCGATGCAAGCGCGCTTGTAAGTATAAGCACCTTGAACGGCATAACTATCCAAACCGTGTAAAAGCTGAGCACGAACATCTTTGCCCAGTACGGCCCGCTTATGAAGTCCACGCTCCTGCCGCCGAACCAGTTTATCATCAAATTGACAAGGCCCTCCGTATACGGCGTTTTTTTGAACAGTATCATGAACACCAGGCCTACCGCAAGCGTATTGGTAACATAGGGCAAAAAATATACGGTTTGGAAAAGATTCCTCAGTTTTTCTATGGAGCTTAGCGCAAGGGAGATGACAAGCGCAAGGGAGGTTGAAAGCGGAACGGTTATTATGACCAGCAAAAACGTATTTTTAAGTGCCTGCAAAAAATACGGATCGCGCAGAACATATGAATAATTATAAAGTCCCACGCCGAAAAAGGTTTGGGAGGCGGAATTGTACCCTTCTTCAAACGAATAGACAAAAACGTCTATCAGCGGGTATATCATAAACACGCCCAGGAACGCCATTGCCGGCAGCAGATACAGCCATGCTTTTTTGCTTTGCTTTTCCATACTAAGCCGCTTAGGATATAAACGGATCCTTTCGCTTTTATGTTTATTACTATATCATACAGCGCCGTTTATTTCCACAGCAAAAAAGCCCACGCCTTTTGCGGCGTGGGCTGTTGATGAACTATGCTTATTCGGCCTTCATGGCGTTTTCGCGCTCCGCGCGGCGGCGGGCAATGCGCTCGCGGCGCTTCTGCTCCTCGCGGTTATGATGCACTATAACGTACACCAGCGCGGCTGCAAGCAAAACGGCCACCGCTATCATTATATACAGCAGCGTATTGCTCGTGCCGCCGGCCGCGGGAGTTTCCGGCTCCGCCGTGGCGGCAGGTTCGGCGGGTTCGGGCGCTGCGGTTTCGGCGGGTGCGCTTGTGTCAATCACCGGGCGCGCGGGCATAACGGCGTAGCGCTGCATGGAGCTGTCCGCAATGCTGTATGTATAGAAGCCTATTTCCCCCTGCGGATTGCGGGCATAAAGCAAATATACCTCGCCCTGCGCGTCGCTCGATACCCATGCACGGTACTGCGTTTCGTCTATGGTCAGCATGGTTTCGCTGAAGCCCTCCGGCGCGCTCACGCCCTCATCAGGCTCAAGTATTATATAGGATTTTGATGTGCTGGATACAGTCTGGTAAGGATAAAGCCTGTCCTTCGCTTCATCGTATATGTAGTATCCGCCTATCGCGCCCGTGTCATCCGTAACGTAAAGGAGCAGCGGCGCGTCGCTGTCCGCAACGGCTGCGGCGGCAACGGTTTCGCCGTGGTAGGTATATTCGCTTTCCGTGTAGCGCGAAGGTATGGTCACGTTTTCTATGCTGCGCCAAACGAACATGTCGCCTTCCGCGCCTTCAACGTTTTCGGCCTTAACGCCTTCCTTGGCGTAGCTTATGGGTTCGGGCGTGGGCGTGGGCTCAGACCCGGGCAGTATTGTAACGGAAGCTTTCTGCTCCGCCGCGCCAAGCTCTTTGCCGCTGTAATTGAGTATCTTCGTGATGCTGAAGGCTACTTCCGCGTTGCCCTCTGCAAGCGCCTTGAACGTTATGCGCGCGCTCAGGCTGCTTTCGCCGCCCTTTGAAAGGGAAACCATGCTTATGTAGCCGTCCCCCGCGCCGCCTTCGGCTTCTTCAAAGCTTAAAAGGCTCGTGTCGTATGCGAAGCTGCCTTCCGCAGCGGCAAGCTTATCGCCCTTTAAGGTAATCGTCACGGTAACTGTGTCTCCCGCGCTTACCTGCGCCTTGCCCGCCTGCGCGTCAAGGGAAGCGTCCGCATATGCTGCGGAGCAGCTAAGCATTATCAAAAGGGATAGTATTATAGCCGTAAGTTTTTTGGTCATGGTTGGTTAGCCCTCCTGCTTCAGCCTGCCATCGCCGTTTATATGGCGCAGCAGCGTTATTATGTCGCCAAGCTCAATTTTGCCGTTGTGATCCGCGTCCGCCGCGGCAAGATATGCCCCGCCGAGAAGCTTTACGTGCAGCATATGCTTCTGTATGGCAACTATGTCGTCCGTGTCTATTTTGCCGCTGCCGTCCGTGTCCCCGAATATCACTATGGGAATATCGCAATACTTCGCGCCGTCCTCATAGCTTATCCTTACGAAGCAGCCCGTGCCTACCGTGCCCGCTGTTTCCGCGCCCTTTGCGCTCATTATGCTAAGCGTCCCTCCGGCGCAGGTCATGTTTTTGAGCATATCCTCCGCGCTTGTGCCCGGCGCAACGCCCGTTATGGCTGCGGCGGATACGGCGTATTTATCGCTTTCTATCCTTGGCGCGGATGCGTAATCCGTGAACGTGCCAAGCTTTGTGTCTATATAATAAAAGGCGAGTATTTCATCATAGCTCTGGCCAAGGCGGGCGCGTACCTGCGCGCTCCTTTGGCTCATGCCCACGCCGTGCCCCCAGCGGCGCATGGTTATGTTCCATCCGCCCTCTGTGCGCTCCGCGCCGCTCATCCTAAGCCGCGTTTTACGCGCGCCTATTTTTCCCAACGTGTTGTTGAAGCTTCCGAATGAAAGGTCGCCTATTGCAAGGCTTACGGTGAGCTGGCCTTCCTCCTGCCCGTTTGATACGGCAAGGGCAATATCAATTCGCGTATAGCATCGGCTGCCGCCTTCGTGCTCCGGCTCAGCCGGCGTTACCGCAATTGTTGAAAGCAGCGTAACACTTCCGCCCGCAGCTTCGTTTGCGGCGCGCTGAATTGCCGAGAGCACCTCAGCGTCCATAATGGCGCGCGTTTCGTCCGTAAATTCATCGGGAATAAAGGAAAGCTCCTCTATGCTCGATGCGTTCATCAAATCATACGGGTCGTCAACTATGGCGTAAAACGGCTCGTCGCTGTCCCACACGTTTTTGGGCGTATCCGTCTGCCCGCCGTTCGAGGAGGAATAATATGCCTCCACTATTTTGTTTTCATATGTCAAAAGCTCTCCTGCGGTCGCGTCCACGGCGGCTATTGCGCGGCGGTTTTTGCTGGCATAGCCGTGATAGGTCTGGTCCTTTGAAGTATCCACCAAATCGTAGGAACGCGATTGATAGCGGTAGCAGCGGCTAAGTGCAAAGCTGCGCGCGCACACCGCCTGCGCCTTCAGCGCATCTATGGGGAAGGAGTTGCTCATTTCGTTGGGCACAACGCCGTAAAGATACTGCTCCATAGGCAGCGTGTTTATGGCGCGCAGGCTGCCCTCCACAACGTCGAACGTTATATCGCCAAGGTATGTGCAGGTGCCGTGTTCGCTGTTTCTCAGGCGGATATAGTCCGTGCGTTCGCCGTAATGCGCGCTTTTTAGCGTAAGCAACGGCGCGGTGACGGTTTTGTTCGCAAATTCAATGCTTACCCGCCCGCCTACGGCCTTAACGGTAAGCTCCTCCGTGCCTACCTTCACGCTGCTGTCCTCAAGCAGTGTAAACTCGCCCACCGGAGTGAACTTAAAGCTTGTTCTGTCGCCTATTGAAAGCTTTATGCGCACGTTTTGGCCGAAGCCCTCCGCGCCTTGTGCAAACGCGGCCTGCGGCAGCATAAGCGCCAATATCAGCGCGTACGCAACAAAACGGTATCCTCTTTTCATGCTCAACCCCCTTTATATGAAGAAGCGTTTGATATAATCATACACGAATACGGAACCCGTCACAAGGGCATATTGCATGCATTTATATGAACAAACGGTAAACGTTTAACCGCACGGAATGGCAATTTATGCCGCATATGCTTGACAATTCGGCTATAAACGAGGATAATTAATGATCATAAGTTTTTGCTTCCGCGCTGCTTTATTATCATTTACGGGCGCGGCGGCGATATTTTATTTTGGAGGACTTATATGCCATTATTCAAAAAATGCGAGGATTTCGTCTATATCCGCGAGCTTGTGGATAAGGGAATATATCCCTATTTTCACGAGCTTGAATCGAAGCAGGATATAGAGGTAATGATGGAGGGCAAGCGAAGGATAATGCTTGGAAGCAACAATTATCTTGGGCTTACCGTGAATCAGGAGGTCATAGACGCGGGCGTGGAGGCCATGAAGAAATACGGCACTGGCTGCTCCGGTTCCCGCTTCCTTAATGGCACGCTCGATCTTCACAACAAGCTGGAGCGCGAATTGGCCGATTTTCTGGGCACGGAGGACTGCGTAACGTTTTCAACGGGCTTTCAATCCAACCTTGGCATAATCAGCGCCATTTGCGGCCGGCAGGACTATATTTTCAACGACCGCGAAAACCACGCCAGCATTTACGACGGCTGCAAATTAAGCTATGCAAAGGTTACGCGCTATCGCCATAACGACATGGCGGATCTTGAAAAGCGCCTTGCGGAGACCCCGATAGACGCGGGAAAGCTGATAGTAACCGACGGCGTGTTCAGCATGAGCGGGGACATTTGCCGCCTGCCGGACATTGCGGAGCTTGCGCATAAGTATAAGGCCCGCGTAATGGTGGACGATGCGCACGGCCTTGGCGTTATAGGCAAGGGCGGCCGCGGCACGGCAAGCTATTTCGGTCTTGAAAAAGAAGTGGACATAACAATGGGCACGTTCTCAAAGTCCCTTGCAAGCCTTGGCGGCTACATGGTGGCCAGCGCAAAGGTCTGCGAATACGTAAGGCACAATTCCCGCCCGTTCATATTCAGCGCATCGCTTACCCCCGCAAGCTGCGCCACCGCGCGCGCCGCGCTGAAGGTTATACGCGAGCATCCCGAAATAGTGGAACGCCTGGGCGACTTGGCCGAATATTACCGCGACGGCCTTGCTGCGCGCGGCGTACCCACCGTTAAGGCGGAAAATAAGCGCATACCCATAATACCCATATATACTTATGACGCTGAGCGCACGCTGCTTATAAGCAAAAAACTGTTTGAAGAAGGCGTGTACGTCAATCCCGTTCTGCCGCCCGCAACCGCTCCCACGGAGTGCCTGCTGCGCACCAGCCTTATGGCAACGCATACGGAAAGCGTGCTGGATGAGGCCATGGACATAATTGCAAGGGTGGTTCTTGATGACTGATACGGGCAGAATAGTTGCCGTGACAGGCGCGAGCAGCGGCATTGGCCTTGCCGCCGCCAGCCTTTTTCGCGACCGCGGAGATAAAGTATACTGCCTCAGCCGTACCGACCCCAAGGAGCCGGGCATAACGTTCATACATACCGACGTTACGGACGAAGCGAGCGTGAACGCCGCGTTTGGCGCCATAGGCAAGGCCGAAGGGCGCATAGACGTGCTTTTGAGCAACGCGGGCATTGGCGTATCGGGCGCGGCGGAATGCACCACAATGCAGGATGCAAAGCGCCAGCTTGACGTAAATTTCTTCGGTCTGCATGCATGCGTGCGCGCTGCCGTGCCGCTTATGCGCGCCCACGGCGGCACGATACTGGCCACAAGTTCCGTCGCGGCCGTGTTTGCAATCCCGTTCCAGGCGTTCTATTCGGCGAGCAAGTTCGCCGTAAACGCGCTTGTATTAGCCCTTGCCAACGAGCTTAAGCCGTTCAATATCCGCGTGGCGGCAATAATGCCGGGCGATGTTAAAACCGGCTTCACCGGCGCGCGCGTGAAGGCTGCCCGCGACGACAATTACGGCCAAAGCGTTGAAAAGAGCGTTGCCGTTATGGAGCACGACGAGCAGAACGGCATGGGGCCGGAGATGATAGCCAAAAGGTTCGTTGCGCTTTCGCTGAAAAAACACCCCAAGGTGTTGAGTACCGTTGGGCTTCAATATAAGTTCTTCTGCTTCCTTGGCAAGGTGCTGCCGATAAGGCTTCAAAACTTTATAGTAGGCAAAATGTACATCAAGTAAAGGGCATTCCGGCGATGCTTTTTTCGCCGTGCCGATATATTTTATTAACGCATTCATATGCAATCATTCGGAGGTTAAGAGATGGAGGAAGTTAAAAAGCCGTGGTTTAGGTTCTATGGCTGCGTACCGGAAACGCTTGATTATCCGGACTGCACAATGGCGGAAGCCGTTGAAAACGTGGCAAAGAAATACCCGGACTACATTGCCTATGACTTCATGGGCAAAAAGACCACCTACGCAAACGCCGTTAAGGACATAATTGCCGCGGCAAAGGCGCTCAAAGCACTTGGCGTAAAGGAGGAGGACAGGGTCACAATATGCATGCCCAACACTCCGCAGACCGTATCCATGTTCTATGCAGCCAATATGGTCGGTGCGATAGCGAACATGATACATCCGCTTTCGAGCGAAAACGAGATAGCGTTTTACCTTAACGATTCCGATTCAAAGGTAGCCATAACGCTTGACCAGTTCTATCCCAAGTTTGAAGCCATAAAGGCAAAAACAGGCCTTAAAAAGCTGATAATAGCATCGGTCGCCGATGCGCTCAGCCCCGTTATGAAGCTTGGCTATAAGCTGACGGAGGGCAAAAAGATAGCCAAGGTTCCCGATGTGGATTGGGTTATAAGCTGGAAGCAGTTCATAAAGAACGGCGAAGGCGTAATCGATTACCGCGTGCCGCGCAGGCCCACGCAGGGCGCAGCCATACTTTACAGCGGCGGCACCACCGGCACCACAAAGGGCATTCTGCTTTCAAACCTCAATTTCAACGCGCTCGGCATGCAGATAATAGCCACCAACCCCATGTTCAAGCCGGGCGATAAGATGCTTGCCATAATGCCCATGTTCCACGGCTTCGGCCTGGGCGTGAGCATACATTCCATGCTGGTCAACGGCGGCCGCTGCATACTGGTGCCGCGCTTTACGCCAAAGACATATGCGGAGCTGCTCAAAAAGCACAAGCCAAACTTTATTGCCGGCGTACCCACGCTTTACGAGGCGCTGCTCAGGCTGGACAATATAGACGATCTTGACCTTTCCTGCCTGAAGGGCATGTTCTCCGGCGGGGACAGCCTGAGCGTGGAGCTGAAAAAGCGCATAGACAGGTTCCTCAAGGAGCATAACGCCACCATAGAGGTGCGCGAAGGCTACGGCACTACCGAGTGCGTTACCGCAAGCTGCTTAACGCCCTATAACATGAGCCGCGAAGGCAGCATAGGCATACCGTTCCCGGATACGTTCTATAAAATAGTCAAGGTCGGTACCACCGAGGAGCTGCCCTATGGCGAAGAAGGCGAAATCTGCCTTGCCGGCCCCACGGTAATGCTTGAATACTGCAACCACCCCGAGGAAACCGCCCAAACCATGCGCGTGCATGACGACGGGCGCACATATGTGCACACGGGCGACCTTGGCGTGATGGACGAGGATGGCTTCATCTATTTCCGCCAAAGGATAAAGCGCATGATAATAACCAGCGGCTACAATGTTTATCCTTCCCAGATGGAAAACATATTCGATGCGCACGAGGCCGTGCACATGAGCTGCGTTATAGGCGTGCCCGATCCTTATAAGATACAGAAGATAAAGGCGTTTGTGGTGCTCAAGCCCGGCTTTGAAGCGGGCGAGGCCATGAAGAAGCAACTGCTTGAATACTGCTCCAAGCACGTTGCAAAATACGCCATGCCTTATGATATCGAGTTCCGTCAGGATCTGCCCAAAACGCTGGTCGGCAAGGTGGCCTACCGCGTGCTGGAGCAGGAGGAGCTGAACAAGATGGCCGCGGCCAAGGCCGAAGAAGCCATTGAGCAGAACGAACTTGAAGCCGAAGCCGAGGCCATTGCCGCGGCGGACACGGCGGAAGTAACCGAATAAGGCCAAAGCGCATACGGAGCGGCAGAAATGCCGCTCCGTTTTTGTATATCAGCACATAATAAAACGGCGTACCGAGACAAAGGCTACAGCACGCCGCAATATATAGCTTTGTATGGTTTGGATGCTTATCTCATGTCCTTCAGGCTCATCTGGCGGGCAAAGCTGGTATCAAGCATCCTTCTGGGAGTATATTCAAACAGATTGCTCACGCTCACGCGGTCGTGTATGGCGCGGACGGCCTCCGCAAACAGCGGCGCGGCGGAGATTATGCGTATCTTTTTGCTGTTGGCAACCGCGGGGCAGTCCACGGTATCGGTGGAAACGAGCAGCTCTATCGGGCTTTCGTCTATGCGCTTCACGCCCTTTTCCTGCAGCACAACGTGGGAAAGGAAGGCGTATATCTTGTTCGCGCCCTTGTCCTTAAGGCCGTGCGCAACGTCTATGAGCGTGCCTCCGGAAATGGTGAAATCGTCAACAACTATGCAGTCCTTGCCCTTAACGTCGCCGATTATTTCAAGTACCTTGGCGTTTTCGTCGTGGCCCACGCGCATCTTGTCGCCAATGGCAACGGCGCAGCCCAGTTCGTCCGCCATGGCGCGCGCGCGCTTTGCGCTGCCCGCATCCGGGGAAACAACGACTATATCGTCCATCTTGTCCGGCGTAACTATGCCGGCATGGCGCGCGTAGGCCGCAAGCAGCGGCTGAGCATAAAGATGGTCAACGGGCTTGGTGAAGAAGCCCTGCACCTGCGCCGCGTGAAGATCCATTGTAAGCACGCGGTCGGCGCCCGCTTTTTCCAGCATGTCCGCGCATACGCGGCCGCGGATGGATACGCGGGGTTCGTCCTTCTTATCGCCCTTGGCATAGCTGAAGTACGGCATTATTACGGTTACGCTGTTGGCGCTGGCGCGCTTCAGTGCGTCTATATAGAATACCAGCTCCATGAATTCGTTGTTGGGGTTAAGGCCGATGGTCTGCACCAGATAAACATCCTTATCGCGCACGCTTTCATTTATGCGCACGAATGTGTTGCCTTCGGAAAATACCAGCGTGGTATTGTCTCCCACTGGGCATCCAAGGTAATCGCACATTTTTTTGACAAATTTGGTGCTGGCGCTGCCGCCGAAGATTCGTATCTGTTCGTTGCCTCCAAGTCCAAGCATTATGCTCTGACCCCCTTATGCAAAATTCCTTTGTATTATAGCAAAATTTTGTGCCTTAAACAAGGCGGGGATTGCCTTTTTTGCCACCGGAAAAGCCTGCCATAAGCTGGCGTTATACAATTTGCATAGCAATTTTTACCGCTGTGCAGCCTAATTATGGCCTAAATGCGGCACGATTCGCAAACAAATACAGACGGCGCGGCGCATTACTGCTATTGACAATTTATAAACGTTTAATTCTTGTGCAGGATGCGCCGCAATAAATTGCGGCGGTATAACGATTATATATTCTTGCAAAGAAGCACTACGTTTGTAAAATACCCTGTTTTATTGGCGAAAGTAATGCAAAGGGCTCCGTTTTGATGCAATATGTACCAAACACGGCAAAAGGAGGGCATTGCAAATGAAACGGATGATATGCGCCGCATGCGCGCTGATGATGGCATTTATTCCCGCGCCCGTGCGGGCGGAAGGGGGCGAAAAGGCGGCGGTGATAATACTGGACGCGGCGGGCTGCCCCGCCGAAGCGGCGGAGGAGCCATGGCTGATGCAGCCATGCATGAACGCAGAGCATTATTATTTCCGCCCTATGGAAAACGGCGAGCCGGACACGCTTATAAGCTATGCGCTCAGCTCGCGCTTCATGGCGGACAAGGCGGCGATGGAATGGAAGCCGTGGCTTAACCATTATGAAAAGCGGAACGGGGCGTATTGGCGCATTGAGCAGGGCGAAAAAAGCGGCTGCATATTTGCGGACGGCGCGGCGCGGCAATGGGCAAAGCGCGCGGCGGATGAGCTTATCGCCGCAGGCTACGCCAAAATAGCCCTTGTGTCAATAAGCGCAACGGGAGACGAGCGCGCTGACACGCGGCTGCTGAACACGGCGGATGCGGCAGAGCGGGGCGAGCTTTACGCCGCGATAGACGAAGCATATTGCCCCGCCGTGCGGGACAGGGCAGACGCCATAGCAAGGGCGGCAATAAAATTGCAGGATGAAGGCGCGGATGAAAGCGCGATAGTGCTGATAACTGTGGGGGAAAGCGACTTAGGCCCATATGAGCGGCGCGCCATGGAAGCCTGCATACGGCTTTGCGGGCGGGAGGAAGGGTGCTACATAAGCCCGTTTGTGCATATACGCGAAAAAACACGCGCCCGTTTTGCCGTTGTAAGCATAGGGCGCGCGCAGGATAGGTTAGCGGATATGTTATATTGCTTTGGTGCGCCGCGGCTGAGAGTTCAGCCTTAGCGCGGGAAGGCTTATTCCTCGCCGCCTTCCTTCGGCTTAACATAGGCTATGTTCATGGGCACCTCAAGCCAGTGCCCCGTGCGGTAAACTATCAGCGAAACAAGGCCGCGCACGGTAAGGTCGCCCGCCATGCCTATCCATGCGCCGGTAAGGCCAAGGGTTGTGTAGTGCGTCATTATAAAGCACACGGGCAGCCGCACGAGCCACATGCCGAGCAGCCCGAACAGGAACAGCCACTTTGTTTTGCGCGCGCCGCGGAACGAACCGGCAATGGAGTTGGCAAGGGCGAAGAATGGCTGCGCAAGGGCTTCCACCTTCAGCGCCGCCGCGCCAAGAGCCACAACCTCCGTACTTGGCGTAAACAGGGAAATTATGTTCCCGCCGAAGAAGAACAGCACCACGCCCAACGCGCTCATCATAATCACGCAGCCTATTATGCAAATATTGGAAAACCGCTTTGCCAAATCCTTTCGCCCCGCGCCGAGGCTTTGGGCAACGAGCGTTGTAGCCGCCGCGCTGAAGCCAAAGCCCGGCATATAGGTTATTGATTCCGCCGTTATGCCCAGCGAGTGCGCCGCAAGCGACGCCGTGCCGAGTGAAGTTACCATGGCGGTCATAAGTATCTGGCCCAACGATACGCATACCCTGTCGAACGTTACGGGCGTGCCTACGCGCACCATGTCCGCCCAGATGGCCTTATCGAAGCGGAACTTATCCCGTGTGCTTATGTTGCAGGGGAACTTCTTCAGGAACATTGCGCGCAGCAGCATCACGCCGGAGACCACGTTGGCAATGGCTGTGGCTATCGCCGCGCCGGATACGCCAAGGCCCGCGCCCCACATACGGAACGTTATGCCCAATACGCTTATTTCGCGCGGGGCATATATAAGCAGGAAGTTCAGCACCATGTTTATAAGGTTGGTGGATACGTTGAAAACGAGCGGGGTGGCCGTGTCCCCGGTGCAGCGGAGTATGCTTGAGCATATCTGTATAGATGTGCTTGCAATGTATGCAAGGCACACTATTGAAATATAGCTTGTCGCGTCCGCGCATATTTCGGGATCGCCGCCAAGCCAATGCGGCAGATGCGGAGCAATGGAAAGCATTATGCCCGTGAGTACCGCGCCTATTATAAATATTGCAATAACGCTTTGGCGCACAACATCGCGCGCCTTATCATACAGCTTTGCGCCTATAAAATTGCCTATCGGCACGCTGAAGCCGACCGCCGCGCCGCCGATTATGCCGTTCATGAGCCAGTTTGTGCTGCTGGTAAGCGCCACGGCAGCCGTGGCGTTGGGACCTATCGCGCCCACCATTGCCGTGTCCACATACTGCACCATCATTATAAGTATCTGTTCCAGCATTACCGGCCACGCCAGCTTCCATATTATTTTGCCCGGGCTGTGCGCCGAGCTTGTTATGTCTATCTGCTGCTGTTTCATGACAGCATTCACCCTCCTTACAGCAATTCCCACTTAGTTAGTCGATTAAAAGATTATACTCCCGCCATGCCGATTGTGTAAAGAGCGGTTTTAGAGTATAATTTATATGCACATATATGGAAAGGACGGTTCGGTATGGACCTTTTTTCGGCGCAGGCAAGCCGCCGCGCACCGCTTGCGGACAGGATGCGCCCGCGGACGCTGGATGAATTCATAGGGCAGGAGCATATTGTTGGCAAAGGGAGGCTTTTAAGGCGCGCCATTGAAACGGATACGCTCACAAGCAGCATATTCTTCGGCCCACCGGGCTGCGGAAAAACGACGCTTGCAAGCGTTATCGCCGCGCATACGGGCGCAAAGATAGCAAAGCTCAACGCCGTTACGGCGGGCGTTAAGGAGGTGCGCGCCGTTATCGAGCAGGCGGAGAAGGATTTGAAGCTGTACGGCACGCCGACATATCTGCTGCTTGATGAATGCCACCGCTGGTCAAAAACGCAGAGCGACTCCATTTTGCCCGCTCTTGAAAGCGGGATAGTGCGCTTTATAGGCTCCACAACGGAAAACCCAATGGTCTCCATGACGGGGGCCGTTGTGTCGCGGTGCAGGCTGTTTCAGTTTTATCCGCTTACCATACAGGATGTTGAAAAGGCAATGCGCGCCGCGTTGGCGGACAAGGAACGCGGCCTTGGCACGCTGAACATAAAAATAGACGACGATGCGTTTGAACACATTGCCGCCACCGCAAACGGGGACGCGAGGAGCGCGCTCAACGCGCTGGAGCTTGCCGCGCTTACGACCGCGCCGGACGAGGAGGGCTGCATACATATTGACGCAGCCGTTGCTGCCGAATCGGTGCAGAAAAAGGTTGTCAATGTGGACGACGAACAGTTTTACAATATGCTGTCCGCCTTTTGCAAAAGCCTGCGCGGCGGGGACAGCGACGCGGCCATAGCATGGTTCGCGCGGCTTGTATACGCGGGCGTTGACCCGCGCGTTATCTGCCGCAGGCTTATCGCCCACGCATCGGAGGACGTGGGCCTTGCCAATCCGCAGGCGATGACGCAGGCCGTTGCCGCGGCGCAGGCGCTGGAGCTGATAGGCATGCCGGAAGCGCGGCTTTCAATCACCCAGGCGATAATTTTCATATGCGAAAGCCCCAAGTCCAACAGCGTTGTTATGGCGATGGACGCGGCGTTTGCGGACGCGGAAAGGATACCCGATCAGCCCGTGCCCATGCACCTGAGAGATACGGCGTATAAGGGCGCGGACAAGCTTGGCAACGGCAAGGACTATAAATATCCGCATGATTACCCGGGCCACGTTGTGCAGCAGGAATACATGCCGCCTTCCGTAAAGGGCCGGCGGTACTATATTCCAGGAGAACTTGGCAACGAGGGCAAAATTCGCCAGAACCACATACGCAACGGAAAGATAGAAGAGTAATTGCGCTTTTCGCTGCCGGATGATACAATATAAGTTACTTGTGTATATTTAGAAAGGATAGATATGACCATGAATATCAAAAAGACTGTTGCCGTAATGCTCTGCGCCGTGTTCGCGGCTGCGATGCTGTCCGGCTGCGTATCGAGCACCACCGTTAAGGAAAAGGATGCGGGCGAAGTGACCATATTCGTTGACGAAACGATAAAGGGCGCCATTACGGACGCCGCCGCCGCTTACACCAAGCCCGTGCGCGAGTTTCCCGAGCGCGAAAAGGCCATAATTCTCATAGTGAGCGATTCTACCGAGGACATAGTGAGCCGCGTGGAAAACGGTGAATATGCGGACGCGGTGTTCGTGCTTGGCGATGAAGCGCTCAACGCGCTTGACGCGGCAACCGAAGGCAAGGATTTCATAGTGCATTCCTCCCGCGTTGCGCTCAACAGCGAGGACGGCGCGCAGTACGCCATAGCCGTGCTTAACAACAGCGACCGCCAGAGCGTTGTGCAGGGCTTCATAGATTATCTTATGAGCGACGAGGCCGCCGACGTGCTTGGCGGGAACGGGCTGAAGAAGTAAGGGAAACAGGAATAACATAAGGCTCCCCTTTACGGGGAGCTGGCACGGCGCAAGCCGTGACTGAGGGATTATAACAAACAAGGAACTGTAAGCTGCTTATAACCCCTCCGTCTCACTTCGTTCGACACCTCCCCCTTTCAGGGCAGGCTTAATGCCGGAGTTTGTACTGTGCACCCAAAGGCGCCACCGCTTGCGGGGGAGCTGCTGAGCGTAAGCGAAGCTGAGGGGGAATAACTTGGAGCTTTTGGCTGTTTTAGCCGTTCCCCTTTCGTCTGCTCATTACATTCGCAGCCACTTTCCCCGTAAACGGGGACAGCTTCCCCTGCGGCAATTTCCGCCACAACCTATGACCATCACATTTATTCAGTACATAATAGTTTGCCCGCTGGTATTCCTGGCGGGGTTTGTTGACGCGATAGCCGGCGGTGGCGGGCTTATTTCGCTGCCCGCGTATATGCTTGCGGGGCTGCCCGTGCATAACGCCATAGGTACAAACAAGCTTAGCTCCGCCATGGGCGCAACGCTTACAACGGCGCGATTTGCAAAGTCCGGCTTTATTGAACTCAGGTTTGCAATACCCTGCTCCGCTGCGGCGCTGCTGGGCTCGGCCATAGGGGCGCGGATAGCGCTGCTTATACCCGAGCATGTGTTCAAAATAATAATGCTGTTCGTGCTGCCGCTTGTTGCTGCATATGTTATGAGCAAAAAATCGCTTAAAGACAGGAGCGAGCTTGAACCGTTCCCGTTCACCAAGGCGATTATAATAGCCGTGCTGTGCGCGCTTTTTATCGGAATGTACGATGGCTTCTACGGCCCGGGCACCGGCACGTTCCTTCTTTTGCTGCTGACGGGTGCGGCGCGCATGCCGCTGAACGATTCCGCGGGCATAACCAAGGTTATAAACCTTTCTTCTAATATTGCGGCGCTCGCCGTATATATATTCAGCGGCAATGTGCTCTATCCGCTCGGCCTTGCGGCGGGCGTGTTCAGCATAGCCGGCAACTATTTGGGCACGCGCGTGTTCACCGCCAAGGGCAGCCGCGGCGTTAAGCCCATAATGATAACGGTGCTCGGCATATTCTTCATAAAGCTGTGCTACGAGCTGTTTTTAGCAAAATAAGCCGTAAACTTGCAAAAGTTGCGGATAGATGATAATATAACATGCACAAAAGATGTGGCAGGAGGCGGTAATTATGCCGTTTTTGAAATTCAAGTGCGAAAGCTGCGGCAAGGTGTTCGATGAACTTGTTAAGCTGAGCGATGTTGAAGCGCTCCGCTGCCCCGATTGCGGCGGCAAGGTGCGGCGCGCATACGAGGGCAAGTGCCTTGGCGCAAAGAGCGAAGGCTGCTCCGGCAACTGTTCCTGCTGCTCCGGCTGCCATCATTGACGGGCGGCCGCGGTGCAGAGCAAAAACTAAACGGGAGACCATAATGGCGTATTACGTTATAAACGGCGGAAAAAGGCTGGAAGGCAGCGTAACCATAAGCGGAGCGAAAAACGCTGCGCTTGCAATAATACCTGCGTGTATACTGGCGGGCGAAAGCTGCCGGCTGGAAAACCTGCCGCGCATAGAAGATGTTCATGTGCTGGAGCAGATACTGCGCATGATGGGCGCGGGCGTGGAGTTCACGCCGGATGGGGGCATGAGAATAGACCCCAAAACAATAAGCACGCGGCATGTTACGTTCGATATGGTAACGCGTATGCGCGCATCGTATTATCTGCTGGGCGCAATGCTGGGGCGCTACGGCTATGCAGAGGTCGCGTTGCCGGGCGGCTGCCAAATAGGCCAGCGGCCCATAGATCAGCATATAAAGGGCTTCCGCGCGCTGGGTGCGGACGTAAGCATACAGCGCGGCATAATAACCGCGAAGGCCGATAAGCTCGTAGGCGCGGAGATATATTTGGACGTTGTTTCCGTCGGCGCCACGATAAACATAATGCTTGCGGCGGTCGGCGCCGAGGGCAAAACCATAATTTCAAACGCAGCAAAGGAGCCGCACGTTGTTGACACGGCGAACTTCCTTAACATGATGGGCGCACAGGTGAAGGGCGCAGGCACGGACGTTATCCGCATAACCGGCGGCAGGAGGCTGCACGGCTGCACATATCCCATAATCCCCGACCAGATAGAGGCCGGAACATACATGATAGCCGCCGCGGCGACCGGCGGAGACGTTGTTATAAACAACATAATCCCAACGCATCTTGAGGCCATATCCGCAAAGCTTATGGAAAGCGGCGCGCATGTGGTTGACGGGGACGACGGGCGCGAATTTTTCATGCGCGTAAGCTGCGAAAACAGGCCGCGCGCTGTGAATATAAAAACTCTGCCGTATCCGGGCTTTCCTACCGACCTTCAGCAGCCCATGATGGCATACCTTACCAAGGCTAAGGGCAACAGCTTTATTGTTGAAAACATATTTGAAAACCGCTTCAACCACGTTGGCGAGCTTCAGCGCATGGGCGCGAACATAGTTATAAACGACCGCACCGCAATGGTGGAAGGCGTTGAAAAGCTGTTCGGCGCGCCGCTTTACGCAAGCGATCTGCGCGCGGGCGCGGCGCTGATAGTGGCTGCGCTTTCGGCGGAGGGCAGAAGCGAGATACACAACATAGAATACATAGACCGCGGCTATGAATACTTTGAACAAAAGCTGCGCGCGCTCGGCGCGGACATAACGCGCGTGGAAGAATAAAAAATCGGCGGTAACCGCTGCCCCAATTCCGGGCGGCGGTTGCATTTTTATACCCGCTGAAAAGTAAATAAATTGTAAGTTATGGGCATATAAGGGAAGTTTACTTGATTTTCGGGCGGGAGTGTTGTATAATTTTCTAAAGTTTAATCCATCGGTTTTCTGCGCGCACGGCGCATCGAAGCGAAAAGGGGAACCATTGCTTTACAGTACAGTATTATTCGATCTTGACGGAACGCTGATAGAGTCCGGCCCCGGAATATTTGCGGTAACGCGGGAAGTATTAAAAGATATGGGCCTTGAAGGTCCGGACGATGAGCGTATAAGAAAAATGGTAGGCCCACCGCTGCGGCATAGCTTCAGGGACGTTATAGGCGTACCGGAGGAGCGGGTGGAAGAAGCCGCACAGAAGTACATGGCAAAGGCCAAAACCGTTGGGCTTGAGCTGATAAAGCCTTATCCCGGCGTTGTGGATATGCTAAAGGCGCTTAAAGCGCAGGGCGTGCGCCGCGGAATAGTTACCAGCAAGCTTACCCCAACGGCGAAAATGCACCTTGAACGCTATGGCTTGATAGATTATATCGATTATGTTCGCGGCGGGATAGAAGGCTGGAACGGGGCGAACAAGGAAACGCTGCTTCGCCAGGCCATAGAGGATCTTGGCGCGGACAAGAAAGACATAGTAATGGTGGGCGACAGGCTTTTTGATTTGGAAGCGGCGAACGCCGTGGGCGTGGACGCGATAGGCGTGCTGTACGGATACGGGGACGAGGCCGAGCTTAAAGCATACAGTCCGAAATATATTGTTAAAAGCGTTAATGAGCTGAGCACGCTGCTTTGCGGCGGCAAGGCTGAAAATAAATAAAAATCCGAAAGGAGATACCAATATATGAAGCTTATATTTGCAATAGTGCAGAACGACGATTCCAAAAGGCTTATACGCGCGCTGGTGCAGCACCGCATAAGCGTGACCCGCATTTCCACCACCGGCGGCTTCCTGCATGGCGGCAATACCACGCTGATGATAGGCGTGGACAAGGAGAAGGTTGAAGAAACGCTCGACATAATCAAGTCCAAATCCAGCACCCGCAAGGAGTTCATGGTAATACCCTCCACCCTGCCAGGCTATGCGGACAGTTCACCCACGCCCGTGCAGGTAACGCTCGGCGGCGCAACGGTGTTTATTGTTGACGTGGAGCAGTTTTACAGGTTTTGAGTACAAACGCTGATAGGGCTTTCAAAATGCTTTCCTCGGCTTTGGGGTCGGGGAAAGCTTTTCATGCGCTCTTTATTTCCTCAATGGATGCAGATGCATCGTTCAGCCTTGCCCGGCGCGCAAGTGCGCTGTGCATAAACGGCAGGGATGATGAAGAGGCGGTAAAAAACGACCCCGATTATCATTACCTTGCGGGCGGGGAAACGGGCGTAAACGAAATACGCGCAATAATAGAAGAACTGTCCAAGGCCGCGTTTGAAGGCGGCATGCGCGCAATAGTAATATCCAATGCCCATGCCATGACCAGGGAAGCGCAGAACGCGCTGCTGAAAACGCTTGAGGAGCCGCCAAAGGGCGTAATATTCCTGCTGTGCGGCAATGCGGACGGCATGCTGAGCACAATAATCTCCCGCTGCGCGCTGATAAGGCTTGGCCAGGCGGACAGGTGCGAGATTGAAAACGAACTTGCGCTGCGCGGAGTAAACGCGGCGGACGCGCGGCTGTATGCGCGCATAAGCGGCGGCAGCATGGGGCGCGCGCTGCGCCTGAGCGAGGAAAACGAATACCGAGAACAGCGCGAGCGCAGCCTAAATGCATTGACAGCGCTTTTTAACGGGGAACTGCAATCCGGCGCTGCAAAGGCCATCGCCAAGGGCGGCGCGGCCGAAGGGCTTACGTTCATGCTCTCCTTTATGGGGGACATACTGAGCGCCAACATGGGCGGCATGCGCGAAATTGATAATATTGACAGGCAGGATGCCGTGCGCCAATGCGCAGCGCGCTTTACAACGCGGCAAATACTGTGTATTATAGATACGATAACAAAGGCAAGCGAAAGCCTTTACCGTGCATCGGGCGGGGAAATGTATCCCGCGGCGGCGCTGGACGGGCTTTTTTTGAGTATATTGAAGGAGCTTAAATAGATGATACGCGTAATAAGCGTCAAATTCAGGGATGGGGGCAAAAGCTATTTCTTCGATCCCGGTGAACTGGAAATAAAAGAGGGCGACGGCGTTATAGTTGAAACCGCAAGGGGAATAGAATTTGCGGATGTTGTTTCACCCGTTCAGGAAATAGACGAAGGCCGCGTGGTTGCGCCGCTGAAGGGCGTTATCCGCGTTGCAACGGATTACGACAGGGAGCTGCGCGATACCAACCGCGCCAAGGAAAAGGATGCCTTTGACACCTGCGTAAGGAAGATTGCCGAGCACGGGCTTGACATGAAGCTGGTGGACGTTGAGTATTCCTACAACGGTTCAAAGGTGATGTTCTATTTCACGGCGGACGGCCGCGTGGACTTCCGCGAGCTGGTAAAGGACTTGGCCGGCGTATTCCGCACAAGGATAGAGCTTAGGCAGATAGGCGTGCGGGACGAGGCTAAGATGCTCGGCGGGCTTGGTTCCTGCGGAAGGCCGGTATGCTGCAAGGCGTTTTTGTCCGACTTTGCGCCGGTTTCAATAAAAATGGCGAAGGAGCAGAGCCTTTCTCTCTCCCCAACGAAAATATCAGGCATATGCGGCAGGCTTATGTGCTGCCTTAAATACGAGCAGGATTGCTATGAATCCATGCGCAAGCAGATGCCACGCCCGGGCCGCGACGTGCGCACGCCCGACGGCGACGGTACGGTGCTTGAAAACAACGTTATAACCGAAAAGACCCGCGTGCGCGTAACGCTTGCGGACGGCACGTTCGACGTGCGGGATTATCCTTTCCGCGAGCTTACGCCGCTCAACACGCGCCATCCTGAGCTGGTTGAAAGCGACGAATCGGCGGACGAAGTGAACGACGATGCAGACGTGCTTATCGATGAGGACGCCGTGGCAACAATCGAAGAAACCGTTGCCGTTGAAACCGCGCCGCAGGAGCAGCCCAAGCGCCGCCCGCGGCCCGATAAGCCGCGCCGCCCGCGCCCGGACAGGCAGCAGAACGCCCCGGCAGAAGCGGAATCGGCAGCCGAGCAGCCCAGGCAGGGCGAGGACCGCCGCCGCAACGACCGGCGCAACAACCGCCCGCGCCGCCGCCCTAAGGATAGCCGCACTCCGCAGGAAAACAAAGAATAATAAGCTTAAAGGCTCCCGAAAGGGAGCCTTTTTGGTGCGGTATAAACTCAAACATTAAGCCTGCCCTGAAAGGGGAGAATCGGGCGGAATAGGGAGTATTGCAAGCGGCAGCGCTGCAAGACGACCATATTCCAACCAGCGTTGTGCTGAGCATAAGCGAAGCTGAGTGGGAACATCTCGTGGCACTTGGCAGCTTTGAGCCATTCCCCTTTCGTCTGCTCATTGCATTCGCAGCCACCTTCCCCGTAAACGGGGACGGCTTAAATTGCAGCACAAGCTCGGTGTGCAGTGCCGTACCCCTTCGCGGAGCGATCGTTTCAATGGGGTTACGGGGGTCGCCA
>OMAC01000585.1_pt1 | contig 22408 bp, 20 predicted proteins | sample 1644561 | NCBI WGS metagenome assembly OMAC01 (sample SAMEA103958144, study PRJEB25191) | human gut metagenome
TACACCCGCCGTGCGCCCGCCTGGATACCCGCATCCACCACGGCGCGCTCCTCTACCTCGGTGATGCCGGAGGGTACGCAGATAATAAGCCGGGGCTTAAAGAAGAAGCTGCTGCCGCCGGAAATTTTGCGCATAAACTCCTTGAGCATCCGCTCGGTCATGTCGTAGTCGGAGATAACGCCCTCCCGCAGGGGACGAATAGCCACGATGTTGCCGGGGGTACGGCCCAGCATGGCCTGAGCGTCGGCGCCCACCTTCAGCAGCTTGCCGCTGTTTTTATCGATGGCCACCACCGACGGCTCGTTGAGCACGATGCCCTTGCCCTTCACATACACCAGAACGGAAGCCGTTCCCAAATCAATACCAATATCCTTTGCCCATGCACACATAGCTTTGCACCTCATCGTTTCGTCAAAATATGGTCGCGGCGAAATCCGCCGATTCTTACCTAAGGTAGTATTATAGAGTGTCTCTCTCCATTTTGCAAGGGATTCTCTTTCATTTTTTCAAATTGTTCCCGTTTATTTACAAAATAGTCACCAGCAGCCACAGGGGCACCGTCACCGCTGCGCACAGGGTGGAGAGCATCACGCACCGGGTAGCCAGTCCCCAGTCCCCGCCGTACTGCCGGGTGAACAGGGCGCAGCAGCTCCCGCAGGGTCTTGCGGATGGCGGCATCGTCCGACAGCAGCTCCGCTACGATGTCGTTGGCCCCCTGGAGGGCGTCGGCCAGAGTCTCCACCCCCTTCTCCGGGTCCACATAGTCCCGGGCGGCCTCCTCCGGAGCCGGGCAGTCCCGGCCCTGGTCCAGCAGCAGAAGGGCCAGGGGCTCCAGGCCCTTCTCCCGGGCCACCGTGGCCCGGGTGCGGCGCTTCTGCTTATAGGGGCGGTACAGGTCCTCCACCTCCGCCAGGGTGGCGGCGCTGTCGATGGCGGCGGACAGCTCGTCGGTGAGCTTCCCCTGGCCGTCGATGGCGTTTTTCACCTCCTGGCGGCGCTGGTCCAGGTTCCGCAGATAGCTCAGCCGGTCCTCCAGGGTCCGCAGGGCGGTGTCGTCCATGCTGCCGTGCAGCTCCTTGCGGTAGCGGGCGATGAAGGGGATGGTATTGCCCTGGTCCAACAGGTCGATGACGTTCTGCACATGGGCCAGGGGCTTGTCCAGCTCCCGGGCCAGAATTTCGGCAATGGTGGGCATAAAATACTCCTTTCTTCCGGGGAAAAACCGGGACGGAGCCTGTCCGTCCCGGTTTTTTCACTTGTGATACAGGCGCTTGATCTCGTACCGGGGCTGGCAGCTGACGTGGATGCCCAGGCGCTTATAGAGCTTCTCGTCCTCCTCGGAGATAATGACGGAGAAGTGGGCGTCGCAGCCCCGGAGGTCGTCCAGCTTCTTCAGCACCCGCTCCGCCAGGGGGTTGGTGACGGCGGAGATGGACAGGGCGATGAGCACCTCGTCGGAGTGCAGCCGGGGGTTCCGGTGGCCCAGGTGGGAAATCTTCATGTCGCTGATGGGGGCGATGATGGACGACGGCAGCAGGTCCAGCTCCTTGTCGATACCGGCCAGAGCCTTAATGGCGTTCAGCAGCAGCGCCGCCGAGGGTCCCAGCAGGGAGCTGTTCTTTCCGGTGACCACCCGGCCGTCCGGCAGGACCATGGCCCCGGCGGGGGCGGCGGTCTCCTCCGCCTTTTTCAGGCAGGCCGCCACGGCGGGACAAATATCCGGCGTGACACCGGCCTGCTGCATGATGATCTCCAGCTTGCGCACCACATCGTCGTCGCACTTGCCCCGGACCCGGTCCACCATACCGGCATAGTACCGGCGGAGGATCTCCATCCGGGAGGCCTCCTGGCATACCGCATCGTCCACAATGGCAAAGCCCGCCATGTTCACGCCCATGTCCGTGGGGGACTGATAGGGGGACGTGCCCTGAATCCGCTGGAACATGGCGTTGAGCACCGGGAAAATCTCCACATCCCGGTTATAGTTCACGGTGGTCTTGCCGTAGGCCTCCAGGTGGAAGGGGTCGATCATGTTCACGTCGTTCAGGTCCGCCGTGGCCGCCTCATAGGCCAGGTTCACCGGGTGCTTCAAAGGCAGGTTCCAGATGGGGAAGGTCTCATACTTGGCGTAGCCCGCCCGGACGCCCCGCTTGTTCTCATGGTACAGCTGGCTCAGGCAGGTGGCCATTTTGCCGCTGCCGGGGCCGGGAGCCGTCACCACCACGATGGGGCGGGTGGTTTCGATATAGTCGTTTTTGCCCAGGCCGTCGTCGGACACGATGTGGGCCACGTCCGAGGGGTATCCGGCAATGGGATAGTGGCGATAGCTCCGGACGCCCAGAGCCGTCAGCCGCTTGATGAAGGCGTCCGCCGCCGGCTGCCCGGCGTACTGGGTGATGACCACGGAGCCCACATAGAACCCCAGGCCCCGGAACACGTCCATCAGCCGCAGCACGTCCTCGTCATAGCCGATGCCCAGGTCGCCGCGGATCTTCTTCTTTTCGATGTCTCCGGCGCAGATGGCCACCACGATCTCCACCTCGTCCCGGATGGAGGCCAGCATCCGGATCTTGCTGTCCGGCTGGAACCCCGGCAGCACCCGGGAGGCGTGGTAATCGTCGAACAGCTTGCCGCCGAACTCGATATACAGCTTGTCGCCGAATTGCTCCCGCCGGGCCCGGATGTGCTGGGCCTGGAGGGCCAGGTATTTGTCGTTATCAAAACCGATTTTCATATGTGCTCCCTCTTTCCGGTAATTGCTTCAACCTAACTATTATACACGACCGAGCCCGGAGAGAAAAGGCCTTTTTGCATTTTCCCCTCCGGCAAATTTGCCGGTTTTCGGGGCGGGATTTTGGGCGAAACGCGCCGTTGCGTTTTGCCCCCGGCGGGGGTATACTAAAAGGTACACCACATATGCAGGAGGATGCACACCATGCGCTTTCAGGTTTTGCTGAAAAAGGAAAACGTTCCGGGGACCAATTTCTTCCCCTTTTTCGAGACCGACGACATCCAGGAGGCCAAGGACTTCGCCATGCGCCTGGCCTTTGAGGAGTTCAACCTGGTGAAGGTCATGGACACCAAGCGCCAGGAGCTGGTGCGGGACTTTGACGCCGCCATCTATCGGGAGTAACGCGTATACGGACGAATACGGACAAAAAAGAGGCGCTGCCGCGGCAGCGCCTCTTCTCAATTGGTGGATCGGGTAAATCAGAACCACAGGCCCCAGGCCAGGAAGCCCAGGCAGGCCACCACGCCGGTGAACAGCAGAACGATGACCAGATAGCCCATGATATCCCGGGCAGACAGCTTGGCAATGCCCAGAGCAGGCAGAGCCCAGAAGGGCTGGATCATGTTGGTCCACTGGTCGCCCCAGGCAATGGCCATGGCGGTGCGGCCGGCGTCGATGCCCAGGTTGGCACCGGCGGGCATCATGATGGGACCCTGAACGGCCCACTGGCCGCCGCCGGAGGGAACGAAGAAGTTCACGATACCGGCCGCCAGGAAGGACAGCATGGGGAAGGTGATGCTGTTGGAGATGTTCACGAAGAACTGGGAGATAACGCTGGCCAGAGACACGCCCTGCTCGTTGGCAGCCACCATCATGCCCATGATACCGGCATAGAAGGGGAACTGCAGCAGGATACCGGCGGCGCCGGCAGCAGCCTCGCCGATGGCGTCCACATAGCGGCGCAGGTCACCGTGGAGCAGGATGCCCAGGAACAGGAAGATCATGTTCACGATGTTCAGGCCCAGGGTGAAGCCGTTCTGGACGAAGTAGTAAACGATGTAGGCAAACCCGGCCACCACCAGGATCACCCACAGGATCTTGGAGTGCTCGATGCGGTCAGCGGGGGTCTTGATCTCGTAGGTCTTGTCCTCCTCATCCTGCAGCAGGGTGGGGTCGATGCAGACGGTGTGGGCCTTGTCGGGATGCATGGCGTAGTTGATGAAGGGCATGGCGATCAGGATCACGACGCACATGATGATGTTCACGGGGTGGAACACGGTGGCGGTGATGGGGGCCTGATAGGTCACCTCACCGAAGGCCTTGCCGGCCACCAGGTCCAGGGGGATGGAGCCGGACAGACCCGCGTGCCAGATCACGAAGCCGGAGTAGGCGGAGGCGATCAGCAGAGGATAGTCCACGGTGGGAACGCGGCGGACCACTTCCTTGGCCAGCAGAGCGCCCACCACCAGGCCGAAGCCCCAGTTCAGCCAGCAGCAGATGGTGGAGACCATGGTGGTGATCACGATGGCCTGCATGTTGTTGTGGCACAGACCCGCCACAGCCCGCAGGGCCTTGCGGCAGGGCTTGGCGGAAGCCATGGCGGAACCGAATACCAGAACCAGGGCCATCTGCATGGAGAACGCCAGCAGGCCCCAGAAGCCCTTTGCGTCGCCCCAGGCGTTGAGCACCTTCAGCGGACCCATTCCCGTGGCAAACATGGCGCCGATGAAAACGATGATGCTCAGGATGATGGCAAACAGGAAGGCATCCGGCAGCCACCGGTTGACCACGCGAACGCAGCCGTTGGTGAATTTCTTGAACACAGACTCACTCTCCTTAATTTGGGGGCGCGGCGCACCGCGCTGTTTCGTTTTCCGGTCCGCCGCCCTATACGCAGCAGACCCGTCTGTGTTAATTCTATAACAGTCACAGAATGTTTACAATTGCCAAATCGCTGAATTTTTAACGAACATTTTGTGAAGTGTTACAGATTTCTCGGATTTTTCATATATCACGCTAAAATATCGCAGAAAAGCATAAAGAATCAATAAAGTAATGGAGTTTTCGCGTTAAGTTTTTGGTTGGAGTCACCGAGCGACAGAGCAATAAAAACGGATGAGATTCTCCACTGCGGCGGACAGATTTTCCCGGCAGGAAACCCGCACCTGTTCAAAGGGCAAGGGCAGAGGATTGATGGGGAAGGCGGCGGTGAGGCCCAGCTCATAGGCCCGGGGCAGGGCGGAGACGTCCACCGCCCCGGCCAGGGCCGCGCAGGGAACTCCCAGCTCCCGGGCCCGCCGGGCCACGCCGATGACGGCCTTGCCGCCCAGGCTCTGGCCGTCCAGCCTGCCCTCGCCGGTTATGATCAGGTCCGCGTCCGACGCCAGACGGGGGAAATCCGCCGCATCCAGCAGCATCTCCACCCCCGGCCGCAGCCGGGCGTTCAGCAGGGCCGCCGCCCCTGCGCCGAAGCCGCCTGCCGCGCCGCCGCCGGGCATATCCAGCACGTCCCGGCCCGTGTCCCGGCGCAGCACCGCCGCCAGATGGGCCAGGCCTGCGTCCAGCAGCTGCACCATGTCCGGGTCCGCCCCCTTCTGGGGGCCGAACACGGCGGCAGCGCCCCGGGGGCCGCACAGTGGGTTGTCCACGTCGCACAGCACCGTCACCGGCGGCAGAGGCTCCAGGTTTTCGGCGCAGATGCGGTGGATATCCCCCAGTGTGCCGCCGGTGGGGACAAAGGTCCGGCCCCGGCGGTCGTAAAATTCCACGCCCAGGGCAGCGGCGGCGCCGCAGCCGCCGTCGTTGGTGGCGCTGCCGCCCAGGCCCAGCAGCAGACGCCTGGCCCCATGACGGGCGGCGTGCAGCAGCAGCTGGCCCACGCCGTAGGTGGTGGCCTCCGCCGGATGCAGGTCCGTTCCGGCCAGAGGCAGTCCTGCGGCGGCTGCCAGCTCCACAACGGCGGTGCCGTCAGGCAGCAGGCCGTAAAACCCCGGCGCCGTGCCGCCATAGGGGCCCGTGCAGGGGCATTCGATCCGCTGGCCGCCGCAGGCCGCCAGAAACGCCTCCACCGTACCCTCGCCGCCGTCGGCCAGGGGGATGGAGAGCACCTGTGCCCCGGGGTCCGCCCGCCCGATGGCCTCCCGGGCCACGGCGCAGAAGTCCCGGGCGGACAGGGTGCCCTTGAAGGAATCGGGGATGAGAATGTATTTGTGCATATTGCACCTCCCGGTGTAGCTTGTTGTCCATAGGATACTCCATCGGGGGAAAAATAACAAGAGGGCACGGCCCAGCCGCGCCCTCTTGGGGGTGTCCTCCCAATTGTACCATTTTCGGCGGCAATTCGTGCCCCTCCCCCGGCCCGCCGAGGGCAGCGGGCCCTACGGACTTGGCTCTCCCTCTGTGAGAGCTGTCGGCGCAGCCGACTGAGAAGGCCCGCGTCCCCCGCCGTTTGTTCACCGGATCTCGATGGCCCCTACTGGGCAGCTGTCCGCCGCCTCCTGGGCCGCCAGCCGGCACTCCTCCGGCACCGGGCCGCTGATGGCCCGGGCGGGTTCCCCGGGGTCCAGGGTAAACACGTCCGGGCATACCGCCGGACACAGCCCGCACTGGATGCACGTTTTCGCATGGACCATAGCCTGCATATTCCGCCCCTCCTTTCCGTTGATCTGCCCATAGTCTGCCCCGTTTCCCGGGGAATTATCGCCTGCTGCCTTGCCCGGGGCAACAAATCATGCTATACTGGCCTCATGTGTATAAAAAGGAGTGCATTTCCATGTCTGATACCATCGCCGCCATTGCCACGGCCCCGGGGCCGTCGGCCATCGGGGTGGTGCGCCTGTCCGGGCCGGACACCTGCGCCGTGCTGGACCGGGTGTTCCGCCCGAAAAACGGCCGCCCCATGTCCCGGCAGGAGCCCCGCCGCCTGGTGCTGGGGGACGTGCTGGACCGGGACGGCCAGGTCATCGACAGCGCCTTGGCGGTGCTGTTCCCCGGCCCCGGCAGCTACACCGGCCAGGACTGCGGCGAGCTGCAGTGCCACGGAAGCCCGGTGGTGCTGGACGCGGCCCTGGCCGCCATGCTTGCCGCCGGAGCCCGCCAGGCCAAGGGCGGCGAGTTCACCCGCCGGGCCTTTCTCAACGGCCGCATGGACCTTTTGCAGGCGGAGGCCGTGGCGGACCTGATCGACGCCGAGACCGCCCAGGCCGCCCACAACGCCGTGGGCCAGCTGGAGGGGGTCCTCAGCCGCACCGTGTCGGAGATCTACGACGGCCTGATGGCCATTGTCTCCCGGTTTTACGCCGTGGTGGACTATCCCGACGAGGACATCGGCGACCTCCAGCGGGAGGACATGCTGGATACCCTCCGCCGCGCCGAAAACCGGCTGGAGGAGCTGCTGGCCACCTTCTCCCGGGGAAAGCTCCTGAAATTAGGGGTCCCCACGGTGATCCTGGGCCGCCCCAACGTGGGCAAGTCCTCCCTGCTCAACGCCCTGCTGGGCTATGACCGGGCCATCGTCACCGACGTGGCCGGAACCACCCGGGACACGGTGGAGGAAAAGGTCCGGGTGGGCCATGTGCTGCTGCGCCTGTGCGACACGGCGGGCATCCACCAGACGGAGGACGCCGTGGAGAAGATCGGCGTGGAGCGGGCCCGGGCCGCGGCCCGCCAGGCTTCCCTGGCCCTGCTGGTGCTGGACGGCTCCAGCCCCCTGACGGAGGCCGACCGGGAGGCCATGGCCCTGGCCCGGCAGGCGCCCAACCTGCTGGTGGCGGTGAACAAATCCGACCTGCCCCGGGCGGTGGACATCGGCCGACTGGCCGACGAGTTCGACAACGTGGTGTCCCTGTCCGCCCGCAGCGGCGAAGGGGTGTCCGTCCTGTGCGACGCCATCGGAGCCATGTACCCCGCCGGGGAGGGCCGCCCCGGGGAGCTGCTGACCAATGCCCGCCAGGCCGACGCCGTGTCCCGGGCTCTGGCCTCCGTCCGCAGCGCCCGCAGTGCCCTGCGCATCGGCATGACCCCGGACGTGGTGCTCACCGACGCCGAGGCCGCCCTGGAGGCCCTGGGGGAGCTGAACGGAAAACACATCCGGGACGACCTGATCCAGACCATTTTCTCCCGCTTCTGCGTGGGAAAATAAAAAGACCGCAAAAAACGCCGGGACAGGGCTTTCCGTCCCGGCCTGTCCCGGATAAAAACCGGGACAAAGCCCGGCTTTTGCGGGACGTCCCGCCGGAAACCGGGACAGCTTTTGGGGAGGTTTTATGGACATGAGTGAGGCAAAGAAAAAGGACCAGCTGCCCGCCTGCCCGGTGGAGACCACGCTGACCTTGATCGGCGACAAGTGGAAGGTGCTGATCCTCCGGGACCTGATGCCGGGCACCAAGCGCTTCGGCGAGCTGAGAAAATCCGTGGGCGATGTGTCCCAGAAGGTGCTCGCCGCCCAGCTGCGGGACATGGAGAAAAGCGGCCTGGTCCACCGGGAGGTCTATGCCGAGGTGCCGCCCCGGGTGGAGTATTCCCTGACCCCGCTGGGCCGGAGCCTGAAGCCCATTCTGGACTCCATGTGGGCCTGGGGCGAGGGATACAAGGCATCCCTGGAATGAAAAAACGCCGTGAAGCGCTTGAAAAAAGAAGCGCTTCACGGCGGTTTTTGTTATTTTTTCAGCAGAACATAGGTGACGCCCCGGTTTTCGGCGTCCAGATCCCGGTCCTGCCGCAGCCGGGGACACAGGGCCAGCCACCGGCGGGCCTCCTGGTTGAAGATGCTGAACTCCTCCCCGGGCAGGAAGCACAGCTCCTGCTGCCGCAGCCAGGTGCGGCAGGCAGTGCGCAGCCGCCCGCCCTTGCCGGAGGAGCCGTAGCCATGGATCAGCTTCATGGCCGGGGTCCCCATTTTCCGGGCGGCCTCCACCTCCGCCGCCAGGCGGCGGAGGGCTTCCGCGGCGTCGGGCCGCCCCAGCTCCAGATTCAGCTCCCGCACGGGTCTGTCCATGGTTCTCCTCCTATCAGTGCAGCGAAATAGGCAAACAGGGCCTCTGCCCCGGGGGCGTCCGCCCGGCGCAGGCCATAGCTCTGGCGCTCCGGGTGCCACTGGACCCCCAGCACCGGCAGCTGCCGGTGGACCGCCGCCTCCACCACGCCGTCCGGGGACCACTGCACCGCCTGTAAGGGCGGGGCCAGGCGGTCCACCGCCTGGTGGTGGCAGCTGGTGACGGCGGGAGCTTCCCCCAGCAGACGGGCCATCAGCCCCTCCGCCCGGGTGGGGTGCACCAGATCGCCCCGGGGCAGCTGGTGGCCGGGGATATCCCGCAGGGTCCCGCCCCAGTGGACGTTCAAGGCCTGGAGTCCCCGGCAGATCCCCAGAATGGGCCGCCGGGACCGGGCAAAGGAGTCGATCAGAAAGGACTCCGTTCCCGGAAGGGGGCCCCGGATGTCCCCGCCGCCGGGCAGCAGCAGTCCCCCGCAGTCCAGACTGCGGTACAGGTCCCGGCACAGGACCACCCGGGCCCCGGCGCTCTCCAGTGCCGCCAGATAGTTTTCATATTGACCCGGCACACCGTACAGATAAACAGCAGGCTTCATAGCGTTCCCCTCCCCTGTCTATTATGCGGCGGCGGGGAAAATTATGCCGGGACGGCGGACAAAACAATAAATCCGAACCCACGGCCAATCGGCAAAGGGTTCGGATTCTATTGTGTTGGTGGACCTGAAGGGATTCGAACCCTCGACCTCTCGGATGCGAACCGAACGCTCTCCCAGCTGAGCTACAAGCCCATATGAACAGGGCAGTACACCCTGCTCATCTATTATACACATTTCCCGGCGGATTGCAAGCATTTTCTTCCCCGGCGGGCAAAAATCCGGTTCCGGCGGCGGGGCGGGAGCCGATTGTAAAGCCTTCTGATTTGTGATAAAATGCATGCCGGACCATAAAAGACAAAGGAGGCGCGCCATGGACCGGGAAGCCTTTGACCGGAAATATGCCGCCCGGCTGAACCGCCAGCAGCAGGAGGCGGTGCACGCCGTGGAGGGCCCTGTGCTGCTGCTGGCGGTGCCCGGCAGCGGGAAAACCACCGTGCTGGTGACCCGCCTGGGTTATATGCTGTGCTGCTGCGGCATTGCGCCGGACCAGATCCTCACCATGACCTATACCCGGGCCGCCGCCGGGGAGATGAAGCAGCGCTTTGCCGCCCTGTTCGGCCAGGACTGCCCCCATCCCCCGGAGATCCGCACCATCAACGGCGTATCCTCCAAGATCATCGCCTACTATGCCCAAAATTGCGGCAAAAGGCCGCCCTTCATCCTGGCGGAGGACGAGAGTGCCCTGGCGAAGCTGGTTTCGGACCTGTACCGGGACCTGTGCGGCGAGTACCCCACCCAGAGCGTGGTGAAGGAGCTGCGCAAGAGCATCGCCTATGCCAAAAATATGATGCTGCCGGAGGAGCGGCTGGGGGAGCTGGACACCGGCTTCGAGAAATTCCCGGAGCTGTACCGGGAATACGGCAAGGCCCTGCGGGACAATAAATGGATGGACTATGACGACCAGATGGTGTACGCCAAAAAAATTCTGGAGTTCCACGAGGATGTGCGGACCCATTTTCAGAACCGCTTCCCCTATATCTGCGTGGACGAATCCCAGGACACCTCCCGGATCCAGCACGCCATCATCCGCCTGCTGGCCGGGAAAAGCGGCAACATCTTCATGGTAGGCGACGAGGACCAGAGCATCTATGGCTTCCGGGCCGCCTATCCGGATGCCCTGATGCAGTTTGAACAGACCTATCCCGGGGCCCGGGTGCTGCTGATGGAGGAAAACTACCGCTCCACGCCGGAAATTCTCCGGGCGGCGGACGCCTTCATCCGGAAAAATCACCACCGCCGCCCCAAGACCATCCACCCCACCCGGGCCTCCGGCGCTGCCGTCCGGGTGATCTACGCCATGGACCGGGCCGACCAGTACCCCTGGCTGGTGAATATGGCGGCCAGCGTCCGGGAGGAGACGGCGGTGCTTTACCGCAACAACGACAGCGCCCTGCCGCTGATCGACCTGCTGGACCGGGGCGGGATACCCTATCGCTGCCGCCGGATGGACGACGCCTTTTTCACCCACCGGATCGTGGCGGACATCCGGGACATCATCGCCCTGGCCCATGACCAGACGGACGCGGAGACCTTCCTGCGAATTTACTACAAGGTCGGCGGCGGAATTTCCAAAAAGGCGGCGGAGTATGCCTGCCAGAAAAGCCGGGCCAACGGAGGCTCCATCCTTCGGGAGCTGCTGGGCTTTCCGCAGCTGTCCCAATACGGCAGGGACAGCGCCGCCGCTCTGCTGACCATGCTGCCCATGCTTTTGCAGGACAACGCCGCCCAGGGCCTGAGCCGCATCTGGGACGGCCTGCGCTACCGGGACTATGCGGAGCGCCAGAAGCTGGACGGCGGCAAATATGAAATTCTCTGTCTGCTGGCCCGGCAGGAGACCGGGCTGGAGGGGCTGTGCCGCCGCCTGGACGAGCTGCAGGCCCTGGTGTCGGCCCCCTCCCTGCCCTGCGGCGGGGGACTGATCCTGTCCACCGTCCACTCCAGCAAGGGCCTGGAGTACGACACGGTGTATCTGCTGGACGTGCTGGACGGCATCCTTCCGGCGGTGACGGAGCCGAAGGACGCCGGGCAGCAGGACCAGTATCAGGAGGAGCGGCGGCTGTTCTATGTGGCCGTGACCCGGGCCCGGAATCGGCTGTATCTGTTCGCCTGCCGGAATCGGGAGTCCGCCTTTGCCGACGAGCTGCGCCGGGAGCTGCCCCGGGAATACATCGGGCCGGAGGACGTGTTCGCCTCCCTGAATACGGAGCCGTGCGGAAAGCACTATCGCCACGCCGAAAAGGGCGGCGGCGTGATCCGGGCCTGCTGCCGGGGGCAGTGCATGGTGGCCTATGCCTCCGGCGAGACGGAGTTCCTGACCCTGGGCCAGATGGTGGACCGGCGGGCCGTGGCCTGGAGGGCCCCGGACCGGCCGGCTCCGGCGGCATTGCCCCGGGAGCAGGCGGCGCTGCCGCCGTCCGGGGTCCGTTCCGGGCAGAGGGCCGTCCACAGGGTTTTCGGACCGGGAACCGTGTTGTCCTTCCGGGACCCCATCGTGGAGATACGCTTTCCTGCCAAGGGGGACAAGAAATTCGTCCTGTCCGACTCGGTGCAGCGGGGACTGCTGCGCCTTGAGGAGTGAGGGAGTGTCGGTATTTTTCCAGATTCAGGAAATTTCTGCATGATACTGTTCATTCTGGGGAAACATAAACAGTGAAAAAGTAGATATGTCAGGGACGTTGTATAAGGAAATTGTATGACGCATTCGCCGAAATGTGTTGCATTTTTTGGGGCGTGTATTATAATATGGACATACCCGCAGTTCTATCAGGCAAATACAGACAAGAAGGTGATCAATTATGGAACTTCAGATTCAGGATCTTGTTTCTTCCATCAAAAAGGACGGCATCGACAGCGCAAATCAGCAGGCCGCCGCGATTCTGGCCGACGCCCGGAAGCAGGCGGACGCCATCATCGCCGACGCAAAGAGTCAGGCGGATAAGCTGCGGGACGACGCCAAGGCCGAGATCGAGGTGTTCAAAAACAGCGCCCAGCTCAGCGCCCAGCAGGCCAAGCGGGACGCGGTTCTGGCCTTCCGGCAGGAGGTGCAGCAGGAGTTTGAGAAAATCCTGGCCGCCGACGTGGGCAAGGCTCTGGACCAGCAGACGCTGGCCAAGCTCATCCAGGCAGCCCTTCAGGGAGAGGACGTTTCCGGCTACGCCGTGGAGGTGGGCCAGGTGACGGACGGCATCCGCCAGCAGCTGGCCCAGGAGCTGAAAAACGGCCTGGAGCTCCGCCCCTCCAAGAAGGTGGGCGCAGGCTTCCGGCTGGCCGCCAAGGACGGCTCCGGCTATTTTGACTGCTCCGACCAGGAGATCGCGGAGATGCTCATGCCCTTCTTCCGGGATATGCACCTGTAAGGGGGCGGCCTATGGCTTCCTACTACTATCTCATCTCCAGCCTGCCCATGCTCCGGACCCAGGGGGAGCCTCCCATGGACTACGCCGCTTTTCTGGCCATGTGCCGCTCGGCGGTCAGCGCCGGGGTATACCGGACGCTGGAGGAGCTGACGGTGGACTCGGACAAGGGGCCGCTGCTGTCGGAGTGGGCCGGGTTTTACAAGGCCCTGTGCCGGGAGCTGACCTATCAGCGGAATGTGAAGCTGGGCCGGCCCTGCGCCGTGCCCTCCGACCGGGACGCCGGCATTGTCCAGACGGTGACGGCGGCGGTAAACGCCGAAAATCCCCTGGAGGGGGAGCGGCTGCTGCTGGACCTGGAATTCCGCCGCCTGGACGGCATGATCGGCCTGCACAACTTCGATGACCACGCCCTGTACGGCTACGCCATGAAGCTGCAGCTGCTGGAGCGGCAGCGGACCTTCCGGTATGAGTCCGGCAAGCGGGCCTTCGACGGCCTGATGCAGAACATCCGCCAGCAGGTTTCCAGCCTATAACGAAACAGGAGAATCAAAATGGACAAAGTGACAGGATATGTGACCGGAGTGAACGGGAATCTGGTGGCAGCCACCTTTTCCGGCTCCGTCCGAAAGAATGAAGTGGGCTATGTCCTGGTGGGCGATGACCGGCTCAAGGGCGAGGTCATCCGCGTCAACGGCGACACGGCCAGCATGCAGATCTATGAAATGACCAACGGCATCCAGGTGGGCGACAAGGTGGAGCTTTCCGGCGAGCTGATGAGCGTGGAGCTGGGCCCGGGCCTGCTGACCCAGGTGTACGACGGCCTGCAAAACCCCCTGCCCCAGCTTGCCGAAAAGTGCGGCTTCTTCCTGCAGCGGGGCGTGTATCTGGATCCCATCCCCAACAAGGACTGGGAGTTTACCCCCCTGGTGAAGCCCGGTGACCACGTCACCGCAGGCGACGCCGTGGGCAGCGTGCCCGAGGGGCTGTTCACCCACCTGATCATGGTGCCCTTCGGCCTGAAGGACGAAGGATGGCGGGTGAAATCCGTCCGGGAAAAGGGCGTGTACAACGTCCGGGACACCGTGGCGGTGCTGGAAAACGACAACGGCGAGGAGAAGGAGCTGACCATGGTGTTCTCCTGGCCCGTGAAGCAGCCCATCCGCTGCTATGAGGAGCGTCTGCGCCCGGACGAGACCCTGGTGACCAAGCTCCGCTCCATCGACACCTTCCTGCCGGTGGCCAAGGGCGGCACCTTCTGCGTGCCCGGCCCCTTCGGCGCGGGCAAGACGGTGCTGCAGCACATGGAGGCCAAGAACGCCGATGTAGACATCGTCATCGTGGCCGCCTGCGGCGAGCGGGCCGGCGAGGTGGTGGAGGTGCTGAAGGAGTTCCCCGAGCTGGTGGACCCCCGCACCGGCCGCTCCCTGATGGAGCGCACCATCATTATCTGCAACACCTCCTCCATGCCCGTGGCCGCCCGTGAGGCGTCGGTGTACACCGCCGTTACCATGGCGGAGTATTACCGCCAGATGGGTCTGGACGTGCTGCTGCTGGCGGATTCCACCAGCCGCTGGGCCCAGGCCATGCGTGAGATGAGCGGCCGTCTGGAGGAGATCCCCGGCGAGGAGGCCTTCCCCGCCTATCTGGAGTCCGTTATCGCCTCCTTCTATGAGCGGGCCGGTAAGGTCCGGCTGAAGAACGGCAAGATCGCCTCCGTCACCATCGGCGGCACCGTGTCCCCCGCCGGCGGCAACTTCGAGGAGCCCGTGACCCAGGCCACCCTGAAGGTGGTGGGCGCGTTCCACGGTCTGTCCCGCGAGCGGTCCGACGCCCGCAAATACCCCGCCATCCACCCCATCGACTCCTGGTCCAAGTACCGGGGCGTGGTGGATATGGAGCGGGTGGAGCAGGCCCGCAGCATCCTCAAGCGCAGCAACGAGATCAACCAGATGATGAAGGTCATCGGCGAGGAGGGTACCTCCGCCGAGGACTATATCGTCTATCAGAAGGGCGAGCTGCTGGATGCGGTGTATCTGCAGCAGAACTCCTTCGATCCCATCGACGCCGCCTGCGATCCCGACCGTCAGATCCACGAGTTCAACGTGCTGTATGACGTGCTGACCCGGGACTTCGCACTCAGCGACAAAAAAGAGATCCGCGCCTTCTTCAACCAGGTCCGGCAGGAGTTCCTGGACTGGCACAACACCGTGTTCCGCACCCCGGAATTTGAGGCCCAGGAAAAGCGGCTCAAGGACTTTTACCTGAGCAAGGCAGCGGGTTGAGAGGGGAGTCAATATGCAGAAAGTTTACACGAAAATTGAGTCCATCGTAGGTAACGTTGTCACGGTCCGGGCCTCCGGCGTCCGCAACGGCGACCTGGCCCTGGTGGGCGACAGCTATGCCAACGTCATCAAGCTGGACAAGGACCTGGTGACGCTGCAGGTGTTCAGCGGCACCCAGGGCGTCAGCACCACGGACCCGGTCCGGTTCCTGGGCCGCCCCATGATGGTGTCCTTCTCCGACCACCTGCTGGGCCGCATCTTCGACGGCGCCGGTGTCCCCCGGGACAACGGCCCCGCCCTGACGGAGAATATGATCCCCATCGGCGGCCCCTCCGTGAACCCGTCCAGGCGTATCGTGCCCAACAAGCTGATCCGCACCGGTATCCCCATGATCGACGTGTTCAACACCCTGGTGGAAAGCCAGAAGCTGCCCATCTTCTCCGTGTCCGGCGAGCCGTATAACCAGCTGCTCTCCCGCATCGCCATGCAGGCCCAGGTGGACGTGATCGTCCTGGGCGGCATGGGCCTGAAGTACGACGACTATCTGTACTTCCGGGACACCCTGGAAAAGAGCGGCGCCATGGGCCGCACGGTGATGTTCATCCACACCGCCTCCGACCCCACCGTGGAGTGCACCCTGGTGCCCGATATGGCCCTGGCCGTGGCGGAGCAGTTCGCCCTGGCCGGAAAGCGCGTGCTGGTGCTGCTGACGGATATGACCAACTACGCCGACGCGCAGAAGGAAATGGCCATCACCATGGAACAGGTGCCCTCCAACCGCGGCTACCCGGGCGATCTGTACAGCTGCCTGGCCGCCCGCTATGAAAAGGCCGTGGACTTTGAGGGCGCGGGCTCCATCACCATCCTGGGCGTTACCACCATGCCCGGCGACGACGTGACCCACCCGGTGCCCGACAACACCGGCTATATCACCGAGGGCCAGTATTACCTGAAAAACGGCCACATCGAGCCCTTCGGCTCCCTGTCCCGTCTGAAGCAGAACGTCAACGACAAGACCAGAAGCGACCACCGGGCCCTGATGGACGGTATGATCCGGCTGTACAGCGCCTATAAGGAGAGTCTGGAAAAGAAGTCCATGGGCTTCATGATGTCCGAGTGGGACGAAAAGCTGCTGAAATACGGGCACCTGTTTGAAACGAAGCTGATGGACCTGAGCGTGAATATCCCGCTGGAGGAGGCGCTGGACCTGGGCTGGGAGATCCTGGCCGAGTGCTTCGAGCCCAACGAAACCGGCCTGAAAACCAGCCTCATCCAGGAGAGATGGCCCAAGCGGTCCGCCGTGGAATGAGGGTGCGCCTATGGCTGTCAAACTTACCAAAAATGAATTGAAGGTGCAGAAGGACCGCCTGAAGCAGTTTCAGCGGTATCTGCCCACCCTGCAGCTGAAAAAGCAGCAGCTGCAGTCCGTGGTGATGCAGGTAACGGCCCAGCTGGAGCAGGTGGAGCAGCAGCGCCGGGCCGCCGTGGCGGGACTGGACGACTGGGTGGCCGTTTTCGCGGAAAACGACAGCTTCCCGGCGGACAAGCGCCTGGAGACCCTGATCCGCCCCCACCATGTGGTGTGCGGCCAGGAGAACATCGCCGGTGTCACCGTTCCGGTGTTCCAGGAGCTGAGCTTTGAGGAGATCCAATACGACGTGGCGGACTATCCCCTGTGGGTGGACACCGCCGCCGTGCGCCTGCGGGAGATCGCCCGGCTGGACGCTCTGGAAAAGACCCTCCGCCGCCAGGTGGAGCTTCTGGAGCAGGAGCTGCGCTCCACGGCCCAGCGGGTGAACCTGTTTGAAAAGGTCAAGATCCCCGAGGCCAAGGAGAACATCCGGGTCATCGGCATCTACCTGGGCGACCAGCAGACCTCCGCCGTGGTGCGGGGCAAGATCGCCAAGAAGAAGCTGCAGGAGGTGAGCGGATGATCGAAAAAATGAAGGTCGTCCACATTGTGGCGGCCGCATCGGAAAAAACCGCCCTGCTGGACCGGCTGCGGACCCTGGGCATCGTCCACTTCGGCGAAAAGGCCAGCGCCGACCAGCGGCATCTGGAGCGCTTTGCACAGCTGTCCCGGATGGACATGGCCCTGCAGGAGTACGCCGGCCCGGGCCGGGAGACCGCGCCCATGTCCGACAAGGACTTTGAGCCTTTTTATAAGGAGCTGGCCGACTGCCTGGAGCGCCGCAAGACCCTGCAGGAGAAGAAAACCGCCGCCGGTGCGGCGGCGGAGAAGCTGACCGAGTGGGGCGACTTCTCCCCGGAGGAGCTGCGGGAGCTGAAGGACCAGGGCTTCGACATCCACGTTTACCGGACGGATAAAAAGACCATGGCCGCCCTGGCGGCGGACCCGGACGTGAAGATCATCCGCCTGGCCCCGGTGGGGAAAATGCCCACCCTGGCCTCCATCGGTCCCCTGCCGGGGACCTACCCCGTCACCGAGTTCCCCATCCCCGATAAGGGTGCGGGTCAGCTGCGGCGTGAGCGGGACGACTGCGACCAGGGGCTTCGCAGCTGCCAGGCCTTCCTGACCGAGGCCGCCAAGCACCTGCCCAGCATCCACGACCAGATGCTCAAGACCCAGAACGCCGCCGAGTACTCCTCCGTCAGCAACACCTCCCAGAGCCAGGACGGCCTGGTGTGGCTCACCGGCTATATCCCGGAGGCGGAGGCGGAGGGCTTCAAGAAGGCCGCCGCCCAGGCCCACTGGGCCTGGGCCATGGAGGACCCCGCCGCCGATGACGACAAGGTCCCCACCAAGGTCAAGTACAACAAGGTCACCCGGCTGATGATCCCGGTGTTCGACATTCTGGGCGTGGTTCCCGGCTACCGGGAGTATGACATTTCCTTCTGGTTTCTGGGCTTCTTCACCCTGTTCTTTGCCATGATCATCGGCGACGCGGGATACGGCTGCCTGTTCCTGCTGGCGGCGCTGGTCATGACCCTGAAAAGCAAGAAGGCGTCCACCGCGGTGCAGCTGCTGTGGCTGCTGTCCATTGCCACCATTGTGTGGGGTGCGCTGACAGGCACCTGGTTCGGCCTGGAGCAGGCCATGGACGTGCCCTTGCTCCGGAGCCTGGTGATCCCCACCTTCGCCAACTATCCCGCCCACTTCGGTGTGGAATCCACCACCCAGCAGAACACCATCATGAAGTTCTGCTTCATCCTGGGCACGGTGCAGCTGTCGCTGGCCTGCGTCATGAACATCCGGCGCAAGTTCCGGGAGAAGGACCTGAGCTGGCTGGCGGACCTGGGCTGGCTGGCCGCCATCGACGCGCTGTATTTCGTGGTGCTGTACCTGGTCATCGGCCAGCAGGTGAACCTGATGCCTGTTGCGTGCGTGGTCATCGCGGGCTTCCTGCTGGTGGTGCTGTTCGGCGGTATGTCCCCGGACAAGAGCTTCGGCCAGGGCCTGAAGGCGGGCCTGGGCGACGCGTTCACGGTGTTCCTGAACACCATCAGCGCCTTCGGCAACATCATGAGCTACATCCGCCTGTTTGCCGTGGGCATGGCGTCCCTGGCCATCGCTCAGAGCTTCAACAACATGGCCCTGGGCTTCAAGGGCCCCTTGGTCATCGCCGCCGTCCTGATCCTGCTGATCGGCCACGGGCTGAACATTGTCATGGGCCTGCTGTCTGTGGTGGTCCACGGCGTCCGCCTGAACCTGCTGGAGTTTTCCGGTCAGCTGGGTATGGAGTGGGCCGGTATTGCTTACGATCCCTTTAAAAAGCACGATAAAATCAAAAAATAAACGGATAGGAGATCAACTATGAATATCGAATTTATTGGTATGGCGTGCGCTCTGGGCCTGTCCGCCATGGGCTCTGCGTTCGGTTCCGGCTTTGCGGCTCAGGCCTCCGTGGGCGCGTGGAAAAAGTGCTACGCCAACGGCAAGCCCGCTCCCTTCATCATGGTGGCCTTCTCCGGCGCACCTCTGACCCAGACCATCTATGGCTTCCTGCTGATGAACTTCATCCGCAGCGCCGTGGAGGGCGGCTGTGACGCGGCTCTGGCCATGTTCACCGGCATCTTCGCGGGCCTGGCCATCGGCCTGTCCGCCTTCTTCCAGGGCAAGGTGGCCGCCGCCTCCGCCGACGCGCTGGGCGAGACCGGAAAGGGCACGGCAAACTACTTCATTGTCATCGGTATTATCGAAACGGTGGCACTGTTCACCCTGGTGTTCAGCCTGCTGCTGCTCCAGTAACCCCGCAAAAGCAAGGGGATCCGGTTCCCTGCCAGACAACGTAAAAACTTCCCCTGCCTATGGCAGGGGAAGTTTTTTGCTTATTAAAAAGGTCTCGCAGAGTTTGCCGCCCGCAGGTTTCGCGCATTTTGGACAAGTATTAGTAATACTTCACCAGCCCCGACAGCAGCAGGGTGGGGAGCAGCAGCAGAACCAGAAAGGCCAGCATGTACAGCGGCGACAGGGCGGCGAAATCGCCGGCGGTGGTCAGATAGTACGACAGCACCAGGCCGCACAGGCCGCCGATCCAGCTGAGGACGGTGGACCAGCGCACCGCCTGACACATCCGCTGGCTGCCGATGACGGTTTCCGCCATAGGCAGCAGGCCGTCCCGATAGATCAGGGCGTTGGGGGTCTCCCCGGGCTGGGCGGTCAGGTCCGCCAGGGCCAGCCGGGTGGCCACCCCCGGGTAGATGGGCCGGGCGTTCAGGCGGAATTTCCGCTTCAGCAGATTGGGGGTGATGTTGACGCCCCGGGTGGCCAGCACCGGGGTCACCCGGTTCCGGCGCAGGGCCCGCAGGGCCCACTCCACGTTCCGGGAGGGCAGGTACTTCACCGCGAAGATGGCCGCCAGGCGGCCGTCCACCGTCATGAAAACGCCGGTTTCCATTTTCAGGTCCCGGGGCAGGGCGATGCGGCGCTTTTTCATGAAATAGGCGCTGCCCATGGCCACCGTGGCCCCCCGGATGGTGCAGTCGATGCCGCCGTCCTCGTAATAGTGCAGGTCGTGGGCGTCGTATCGGAAGCTGACCTGGCCGTCCATCAGCTGCAGCAGCAGGGGCGTCAGCTGGCTTCCGGCGGCCCGGCACAGGGCCTCGGCATAGGCCAGGGCCTCGCCGATCTCCTGATCGTATACCTTCAGGCCGTTAAGCTCCACCGTACCCAGGGCGGCGGAGGGCTCGTTCTTCTCCTTGCCGTGCAGGGACAGGACCCCGGCCGGGAACAGGTCCTCGTCCGTGACCACCACCCGGCGGGCGGCGGTAATGGCCCGGGCCCCCCTCCAGCCTGCCACGGCGCAGCCGCTTTTGTGCAGGCGGCGGCACAGCAGGGACAGGGGCAGCGTCCCGGACAGGGGCAGGGACAGGGGTACCGTGGCCGACAGCAGCGCCGACCACAGCCAGAGGAAGCGGTTCATCTGGTGCCCGCTGAGGGCTGCCACCAGGGCCAGCACCGTGGCCAGGGCCAGGTACAGCGGCGTCAGAATGGGCTGCCACCGGGCGGCGGGGTCCGGGGACTGCCACATGCGGTAAAAGCCCTCCAGACGCCCCTGCTGCTTGCAGGCTCCGGCGGCGGTGACGGAGGCCACATACGGCGGCGTGCCACCCAGCTGGGCCAGGCGGAAGCTGTCATACCGGGCCCGGGCGGCGCGATATTGGCCGCAGGCGCACAGATACAGCAACGCCGCCGCCGGGGCGGCAAAGGGCAGATTCGGGCATTGCCCCAGAAACAGGCACTGGGCGCTGTCCGCCAGGGCTGCCAGGCCGCACACCAGCGCCGCCGCCGGGGCGGTGACGCGCCCATGGCCCAGGCTCTCCCCTGCCTCGTGCCACAGTCGGGTGCTCAGCAGCAGGCACAGGGCCAGCAGCCCCGCTGGTATGCCGCAGCGCAGCCAGACGTGGTCATACCACCCCTGGGACAGCAGGTCCAGCCCGTCGATGACGGCCACGGCTATGGCCAGCAGGGTGGGCGCCGTCAGCAGCAGACGCTGCCGGTGCAGCCGGGCGCACTGCCACTTCTGCTCCCGGGCGGCGTCGTCCATGGTGGGCTCCGGCTCCGGCGGCTCCTCCGGGGCGTCGTCCGGGTTTTCCAGGTCCCGGGCGGGGATGCGGTCCCGGACCCACTGGGCGGCGGCGGACAGGCGCTCCCTCAAAGGCACCCGCTCCGGCAGGACGCCGTCCTCGTCGTCCTCCTCCGGAACGGCCTGGGGCTCGTCCGGGTCCTCCTGCCGCTGCCGGAAGCGGCGGCGCAGCCGGTCCAGGGGGTTCTCCCGGGGCGGTTCGTCGTCCGGACGATACTCCGGCTCCGGAACAGGCTCCGGTTCCGGTTCGGGTTCTGGTTGTGGTTCTTGTTCCGGCTCTTGTTCCGGTTCGGGGGCCGGCTCCGGCTCGGGGACCGGTTCGGAGACCGGTTCGGGTTCGGGGATGGGCTCCGGTTCCGGGGCAGGCTCCGGCTCCCTTCGGGACCCACCCGAGCCGAATTCGTCCAGAATGTCGTCTATGGTGAAGTCCATCTCCGGCGGCGTGGGCCGCATGTCTTCGTTACGCATGGTGATCCCTCGTTGTTATCCCCGGCGCTGGCGCACGGCCTCATACAGCAGGATGGCGGCGGCCGCCGACGCGTTCAGGGAGGAAATATGCCCCTTCATGGGGATGCTGACCAGGAAATCGCAGTTTTCCGCCACCAGGCGGCTCATGCCGTCCCCTTCGGAGCCGATGACAATGGCCGCCGGGCCCTTGAGATCGGCGCTGTACAGGTCGGTGGAGGCTCCGGCGGCGGTGCCGAAGATCCAGACCCCCTGCTTTTTCAGGTCCTTCAGGACGGAGGTCAGGTTGGCCACCCGGGCCACCGGCAGATAGCTGACGGCCCCGGCGGAGGTTTTCCCCACAATGGCGGTGAGCCCGGCGGAGCGGCGCTTGGGGATGATGAGCCCGTGGGCCCCGGCGCACTCGGCGGTGCGGAGGATGGCCCCCAGATTGTGGGGGTCGGAGATCTCGTCGCAGACCACCAGCAGCGGCGCCTCACCCTTTTCGGCGGCGGCGTCCAGCAGGGACTGCACGGACACATATTCCCGCATGGCCGCCAGGGCTATGACTCCCTGATGGGCGTGGGTGCGGCTCATGCCGTCCAGCTTGCGCCGGTCGGCCTCCACCACCACGATGCCCTTTTCCCGGGCCCGGGAGGCGATGTGGCCCAGGGTCTTGTCCGTCTCCCCCTTGGCCAGGTAAATTTTGTCGATGGTCTCCCCGGAGCGCAGGGCCTCGATGACGGCGTTGCGGCCCTCGATGATGCCGTCCGCCTCCGCCTGGGGCAGGGACCTCTGTTTGTCGTTGTCTCTCATAGATGATCCTCACTATATAAGAATAAGAAATGAAAAGCCTCGCAGAGTTCGCGTCCGCAGACGCGAAAAATTAAAATCATTTTTCAC
>OMAC01000612.1_pt1 | contig 21364 bp, 20 predicted proteins | sample 1644561 | NCBI WGS metagenome assembly OMAC01 (sample SAMEA103958144, study PRJEB25191) | human gut metagenome
TTCGTCACGGTTAATGTCGCCGTTATGATATTTCTCGGATTGTTCAGCCCACGCAGCGAGCATTTCCGAAAGCTCGGCAGCGTCCGTTCCCTTGCGAGGGTCAACACGCAGTGAAACGCCGGTTTCGCCGGTTTCCACTGTCAGACCATAACGATCCTCCAAAGTGAACAGGGTATGCATTAGGCCAAAGTAACTGTCAATGTCAGGAACATCGAGAGCCAGCGGCGATACATCAAGAGCGCCGGCCAGAGCTTTGGTCAAATCCTCCTTTGGGGTGCGAGTACCGGCTTCATATTGAGCCATGCGTATATCAGCTGTCTTCTCCGGAAAGCCGACCAGTGTGCCAAGATACTTCTGCGTCATGCCGCGCAGATTGCGGATGAAGCGTATCCTTTCTCCAATAGCCATAGGAAAAACCTCCTGTGTATGTACTGATCAAAGTATAGCAGTTACGCTTAGTGATGTTAAGAATATCTTAAACATAAAAGATAAATATTTTCTTGAAAACTTCTTGACTTTAACAGATACGCTTAGTATAATGAGCCAGACTTAAACGATTGGAGTTAAGTTTTAACTGAATAACCTCCCGCATCAGAGTCATGGTGCAAACCGCCCGGGCAAATCGGAATGCGGCCAGAAAGTTCTCCGACACTAAATAAGAGAACTATATCCAAAAGCAAAAAGGGGTGATGAAATGGAAAATACAAGCTTTATGAGAGTCGAGGAAGTTGCGCAGGAATTGGGCATTTCCAAATCCTACGCCTACAAGATCGTCCAGAAGCTGAATGAGGAGCTGAAAGCCCAAGGCTATCTGACCGTTGCCGGAAAATGCCCTGCCCAGTATTTCAAGCAGAAGTTCTACGGCTTCCAGATTCCCGGAGGTGAGCGCAATGATGGGAAATGAGAAAACGACCGCACTCACCCCATCTGTTGGCGCAGATGGAGGGCAGTCGCCTCACGATTCAACTAACCAGAGCATACCACATGAAACCTGCGAAAGCAATCCCCAGGAGGAAAATATTGAGGAAATGCGTGAGAAAACCCGACGCATGAAAGACCCTCATTATCTTCATACCGTTTCCATGACAGAGCTGTATCAGACCGCCTACAAGAGCAGGCCGCCCATCATCGACGGCTTGCTCTACGCGGGAGCGTATATCCTCGCAGGAGCGCCCAAAATCGGAAAATCATTTCTGGTAGCGCAGCTTGCCTACCATGTCAGCACAGGGCAAAGGCTGTGGGGCTATGAAGTCCATCAGGGTACGGTTCTGTACCTTGCACTGGAGGATGATTTCCAGAGAATCCAGAGCCGGATGTTTATGATGTACGGCGTGGCGGATACCGCCAGCCTGCATTTTGCAACGGCAGCAAACAAAATCGGAAACGGTCTTGACGAGCAGCTTGAGAATTTCACAAAGGAACACCCCGACACGAAGCTGGTTGTCATTGACACCATGCAGAAGATTCGGGAAGCCGGAGGCGAGGCTTACAGCTAGATAAAGACGGGTGCAGTGTGAAGATTATCAATAAGACTGTTTCTGTGTATGATGCCAACGGCAAGCTGCTTCGTCAGGAAGATATTATCGACTACACGAGAACCAATATCAAAGGCGAATATGCGTCCCTTTCTGACTTTATACACAAGTGGAAAGCATCGGATAAGAAGAAAACGATTGAACAATCCTTTATTGCGATGGGGATTGATTTGAAGGCTCTGAAAGCGGAACAGGGAATGTCCGATGTGGATGACTTCGACTTCATCTGCTATGTGGCATACGGCAAGAAACCGCTGACGAGAAAAGAGCGGGCAAACAACGTGAAAAAGAAAGACTTTTTCAGCAAGTATTCTGCTGAAGCACAAGCAGTCCTCTCTATCCTCTTGGACAAGTATATGAACCAAGGCATTACCGAAGTTGAGGACATCAAGGTTCTTTCTCTTGCGGATTTTGCTGAGTTCGGAAAGCCTGCAAAGATTGTAAAGTTGTTCGGCGGCAAAGCGCAGTATGAGGCTGCTATTAAGGAGCTTGAAGCGAATATTTATGAATTAGAGGTAAGTTAATTATGGCGATGCAGTCAGGTTTTATAAAAAGGATCCGTGATATTATGCGTATGGATGCAGGTATCAACGGCGATGCTCAACGAATTGAGCAGATGGTATGGATGCTCTTCCTGAAAGTCTATGATGCCAAAGAAGACGATTGGGAACTGAATGAGGACAACTACGAATCCATAATTCCCGAAGACCTCAGATGGAGAAATTGGGCAAAGGCCGACAGCAACGGTCACGCTATGACCGGAGATAAGCTGCTGAATTTCGTCAACAACACCTTGTTCCCGGTGCTGAAAGGCAATGATGTAAAAGAAGGCGACACGATTGTCTATGAGGGTATCAAGGTTACACCTGACACTCCGATAAAGAAAGCAATCGTGAAATCGACCTTTGAAGACGCCAACAACTATATGAAAGACGGTGTTTATCTCCGCCAGGTCATTGATGTGATTGATGAAATCGAATTTGACGATGTCAAGGAAAGCCATGCTTTCGGCTTTGTTTATGAAGAAATCCTGAGAGAGTTGCAGTCTGCCGGTTCCTCCGGTGAGTTTTACACGCCGAGAGCAGTCACAGAGTTCATGGCACTGATGATCAAGCCGAAGCTTGGTGAAAAGATGGCTGACTTCGCTTGCGGTACAGGCGGCTTCATCACTTCCTGGCTCGGGCAGTTATCCAAGCAGGTAACCGATACTTCTGCTCAAAAGCAGCTTGATGACAGCATTTACGGAATCGAGAAAAAGCCGTTCCCGTATCTGCTCTGCGTAACCAATATGCTGCTGCATGACATTGAGGTTCCGAACATCTATCACATGAACTCGTTGAAGCATAATCTGCTGGACTATACGGACGCGGATAAGTTCGACGTCATCTTGATGAACCCTCCCTATGGCGGACATGAGGACAAGTCCATTCAGGGATTCTTCCCCGATGATCTGGCAAGCTCTGAGACCGCCGATCTGTTCATGTCGGTGATCCTGTACCGTTTGAAGAAAAACGGCAGAGCTGCTGTTGTCGTGCCGGATGGTTTCTTGTTCGGTCTGGACAATGCGAAGGTAAACATCAAGAAAAAGCTCATTGGCGAGTTTAATCTGCACACCGTTGTCAGACTGCCTAGCTCTGTGTTCAGCCCCTATACTTCCATTACCACCAATCTGTTGTTCTTCGATAACACAAAGCCGACAACAGAAACATGGTTCTATAGAGTGGATATTCCGTCTGACAGAAAGCACTTTTCCAAAACCAAGCCGATGGAGTTAAAGCACTTTGATGATTGTATTGCTTGGTGGAACAACAGAGAGGTAATTCCCGACGGAGAATATTTCAAGTCACAGAAGTTTACCGCTGATTATCTGCTGAATGAACAGGGCTGCAATATCGACCTTTGCGGTTATCCCCACGAGGAAGAAGAAGTTCTCGATCCGCTTGATACGATCAGAGAGTATCAGGAAAGAAGAACCACCCTCAACGCTGAAATCGACAAAGTTCTTGCAGAGTTGGAAGCATTGCTGCCGGGAGGTGTGAAAGAATGACCCCCGAACAGTTAAAGGCAAGTATTCTTCAATATGCCATACAAGGCAAGCTGGTGGAGCAGCGAGCCGAGGAAGGCACCGGCGAGGAACTCTTTCAGGAAATCGAACGAAAGAGAGAAGTGCTGATAAAAGAAAAAATAATTAAAAAAGACAAGAGAACCAACTCAATAATCAATTTTCAAGAAGTACCTTTTGATATTCCCGAGAATTGGATGTGGGTTACTCTTGGAAGCATATTGAATAAACTTACTGATGGTACTCACAAGACCCCTAAATATACCTCTACAGGAGTTAAATTTGTATCTGTTAAAGATATGAGCAACGGTTTCCTATCGTTAGAAAACACTAAATATATTTCAGAAGAAGAACATAAAGAATTGTATGCACGATGCAATCCAGAAAAGGGGGACTTAATACTTTCAAAGGTAGGTACAACAGGCGTTCCCGCAATCGTAGATACTACCGAACCATTTAGCCTGTTTGTAAGTGTGGCATTGCTCAAATTCGATTGCAAATGTATAGATGTAGAATTTTTGTATTATATGCTTATGAGCCCCCTGGTACAAGCACAAGCCACCGAGAATACAAGAGGAGTGGGAAATAAAAATTGGGTATTAGATGCTATAGCAAGCACTATGGTTGTTCTTCCCCCTCTCGTCGAACAAAAGCGCATCGTTGCCAAGATTGAAGAACTCCTCCCTCTGGTTGACCGCTATGCTGCTTCCTATGAGAAGCTGGAGCAGTTTAACGCCAAGTTCCCGGAGGATATGAAGAAGTCCATTCTGCAATATGCCATCCAAGGTAAGCTCGTAGAGCAGCGCCCCGAAGAGGGTACAGCCGAGGAACTCTATCGGCAGATACAAACAGAAAAGAAGCGGCTAATTAAGGAAGGCAAAATCAAGAAGGAAAAGCCCCTGCCGGAAATTGCAGAGGATGAGATTCCGTTTGATATTCCGGAAAGTTGGAAGTGGTGTAGACTCTCCGACGTTATTGATGTTCGTGATGGCACACATGATAGTCCGAAATATGTTCCAGTAGGCATCCCATTAGTAACAAGTAAGAACTTAGTTAATGGAGTTATTGACTACGGAAATGTGAAATACATCACCCAAGAAGATGCTGATAAAATAAATGTAAGATCCATGGTTGATGATGACGATATTCTTTTTGCTATGATTGGATCAATAGGAAATCCTGTTTTGGTGAAAAAGGATAGAGAGTTCTGTATTAAAAACATGGCGTTGTTCAAGAGATTTGCCAATACTGATATTTCGATGCGGTATGTATATTGGTTCTTGTTCTATGCTCAGTACAAACTAAAAAAAGAAGCATCGGGTGGTGTTCAATCGTTTATATCTCTTTCCAGATTTAGAGAATATTTGATACCACTCCCTCCCGTTGCTGAGCAAAATCGTATTGTTGCCAAACTGGAAGAAATCCTGCCGTTGTGTGAACGGCTAAAATGAGGGGAATAAATATGAATGCAGATTGGGTAATGGTCATAATCACAGGGGTTTATGTTATAGCAACCATTTTCATCTGTTGGGCAAATATCAAGGCTGCCAATGCATCTAAAGAACAGTTGAGGGAGATGCAAAAGCAATTTGCAGAAACGAACAGACCTATTATCGAGCTTGAATTCCACTATAGCAGAAGAACATGGTATATCGCCCGTTTTGTAAACCGTGGAAACCTGAGTGCCCAGCATGTTAAAATCAATTTAGATCAGGAATTCATTGACAGTCTTCCGGAAGAGTCAATGAAAAAAGAATTAGAACGGATAAAAGGCAAAGAGTGCATTATAGGCGCTGGACAGCATTATGACTTGTATATCGGCAGCAATAAACTTCGTGGAAATCTAAACATGAAGCCGCTAACAGGAACAATAGAATATGAATCACAAGTCAAAACCTATCAAAGTGATCTATTTGTGGATCTGGAGCACTATATAACATTTTTCTCATCAACAACCGATGAGGAAGATTTGCTTAAATCTGTGAAAAGGATTGGTGATGAGCTCAAAGGCATAACGCAAATCCTAAGTGTCCAAAACACGAAAAAGGAAGATTCCGAATAAACATATCTTTTTCAAAAGCAAAGAACTCTTGCCGTTGTGCGAAAGGTTGAAATGAGGTGAATATACAAAATATGTGGGCTAATATTGCTAATTTTGTCAGTAAAAACTGGATTGATATATTGCTGGTTATCGTAGGTGCATCAGCGTTTATCATTTATTGGGTTCAAGAACGCCGCAAGATTTCAGAAGCAGCATCGCTGATTGTCTTGCAGGTAGAAGAACTGCAAACAAGCATTGCAGAAGTAGGATCTTATATTTCAGAAGGCAAATTAAACGATGGTGCTTTCTATGAGTCTCAAATGCTTTTCAAAACAGATTATTGGGACAAGCACAAGCATTACTTCGTAAGAAAAATGGATTCATTCAGCTTCAGAATGTTTGATGAATTCTATAATTGTGCATCAGAAATTCTTGAGCAGCAACAGTTGATGAAGAACCTGCAAAAGAATTCTCTGTTCTTAACACAGCAGATGCTAATGCAGTCCGAAACGAACTACATTTTGCAGATACTGGCAATGTGTGCGCAGAATCCTGTGGATGTACCGACTCTCCTCAAGACAATAGAAGGAAGTCTCCCAGCTGATGCTTCTGATGAGCAAAAAACTGCTTTTGAGAATCTGATGAAACGAATGACTGCGTCAAATCAGAATATAGACCCAAATACATTTTGGAATACTTATAATCAGAGCAAAGCCAATCTTCATTCGGTAATCAATCAAAATGCGCTTACACATTACATTCCCGTCCAAATTCGGATTACTCTCGAAAACGCATTGAAGAAGTACAATGCTATACAAGTTATAGGTTGTGAGGGTTACAGAAAACTGAAGAAAATTGCAAACAGAAAATTTTAATCATACAAAAACTGTCTAAAATGTTCGCTGTTGTGTCAATGGCTGAAATGAGGTGATTTGCTTGATAGACCGAATTGTACATGAGATTCGTATGGCTTTGTCCCATGAACTGTATTTGTCAGCATTAGCACTTGCGCTGACTTTACCTGACACCTGTGGAAAAGCTGAATATCCCAACGAGGATTACAACGTCGTGCGCTATAAAAACTGGTGCAGCCAATATGTTATTACAGATAGATGTGATTCTCCATACGGATATGATATGCCCTATCTGAACGAGGAAATTATTTATAGTTTGCGTAATTGTCTGCTTCACCAAAGCACACCAAATGTAGAGCAATCAAGAATTCACGAATCTCGGTGCAAGGTTGATAAATTCGAGCTTGTCATAACCGGAGAAGATGGTGCTAACGGTGATCTGAGCATGGTCGCCTATGGCAAAGATATGAACATGGTGCGGAGAGAATTGAAAGTACATATATCCCACTTGTGCTACATTCTTTGTACTGCGGCAGAGGACTATTACAAGAACAACAAGGAAAAATTCGATTTTATAAAGTATTCAATCGAAGATGACAGACCAAAAACTTTTTTGTGATGCATATTTTGATTTGAAAGAAACAAAGAATGACCAGAGCAAAGGCGATCAACCGTAAAAAGTTGGTCGCTTTTGTTTTTTAATTATCTGAAAGGAGACTTGTTCAGGAATGAAAAGTTGAAGCACGAACAATATAATGCAAAGCGCATACAAACCACACCCAAGCACCTAACATTAGACCTATTTAATACTGGATGTTGGCGGGCAGGCACAATCTGCGCCTGCCCGCCTTGTCTGCCCAAAAAGCGCGGCAGGCGACGGCAGTCAATGGCGCAAAGCGTTCATCTTGACCATTGACGGAGGTCGGCTGCTGCGCTATAGCCTTTCCGTCAGCTATCGAAAGGCTTATATTCCGTCACTGCTTTCAGGTATGCTTCGGGATCGCCGTTCAGAACCAAGTCTGCATAAGCAAGCGGGTCATTGTAGATCAGATAATCCAGCTCTGACCGCTGGAAGCGGTTATCGGCAACTTCGTTTTCAACGGCGGTGCAGTCAATGGAAAGCTGGCTTCCATCATCAAAAACCAATTCTACGCAGGCTGTGTCTATGTTGAATTGACAGGATATAAGTTTGCTCATGGTCATACCTCCAAGATGTTTTTTGAGGTGAGTCAGGCGGTCAATTTCCGGGTGATTATTGGCGGGAATCATATCGAAATCTGCCGCAAATCATTCAAAATAAGTCGTTGTGAACGGTTAGTACGTATAGAATAGCTGGCTACAAAACGGCTACAAAATTCGTAAGGAACCTATGTACAGCCCGAAATACGTGGATTATTTGGACGAAAAGCGTATCGAGAGTGCATTTTATAACCCTAAATCAAAGCTCAAGACTTGAGTGGGAATAATTTCATAGCTTGAAAAAAGCCTGTAAATACCATGGCTTAATAGTGACAAGTAGCTATTTTGTCCTGCGATTGGGGCAGAGAACGGTGTGACCGTAAAGGTCACGCCGTTTTTCTGCGTTCAAGGGTAGATTCTGCCAGCGTTGCTTCAATTTCGAGCTTTAACCGTTCCTGCTCCGCTTCATAATCAGCAGTCATCTTCTTGTACTTTTCCTTGTTGATTTCACCGAGGGCGTAGTCCTCATAGAGCCGGGACATGACCACATCGAGAGTGGCAAGGCATTTTTTGCCTGTTCCATGCGCTTCTGATCTTCCCGGATGTCCTGTTCCTGATCGGTGCGGCGGTAATGCAGCCGCTCCTCGGACTTTGAGCAATGCACGCTCTGGGTGCTGGACCGGGACTATAACCTGCTGGGAAAGGCCCCGCAGGAAAAGATCGGTACATGGTTCCCCCAGCCGTATGCCATCACGGCAGACAGCATCTACTTCTGGCTCAACGGAAAGATCACCCACTATATTGACACCAGCGATCTGTCCAATCTGGAGCTCCTTCCGATGCCGGATACCAGCAACGCCAGAGTCCACGGCTAACTTACAGTTGACACCGGATAAATCCATCTGCTATAATGGGTTTATCCGATATCGCCCGCCGCAGAAAGGAGATCTTCTTATGAAACGACGTCTTCTCCTCCCCTTAATGCTTCTGGCCCTCGCCCTCACCGCCTGCGCCTCCAAACCCGCCGTCCCCACCGCCGCAGACTTTGAAGTCCAGCCAGGGGAATACCGGTATCAGGACAGCGACGGTTTTTTCGTGGAGACGGAGAAAGGAAATTACCGCCTGGAGCCCCTGCTGGATTTCCTGGTCCGCTTTGCTGAGCCGGGCAGTCATGATTTTTATGTCTTGTGCAATAAGCCGGACTGCGGACATGGCGATGCCAATTGCAATGCATACGCGGGATTTGCCCTGGGCTATTTCAATCAGCATCTGTATGGGGTGCAGGACAACGGCACTGACTTTGTCCTGGTACGTATGAATATGGACGGGACGGGCCACACGGAAATTGCCCGGCTCCCGGAGCAAAACGCCCTGGACGGGCGTAAGCAGCTGGGCGGCAGCTACTTCTTCGACAACGGCTATCTCATTTATCTGGCTATGCCCATCTCCTCGGGCGATCCCGATTATGCCATGGCCGTTTATAAGATTCAGCTGGAGACCGGGGAAATCACCCGGCTATTTCAGGAGGACATTCCGGTGCATACGGATTGGCCGTCTGCCGGGGTGTCTATCAGCAACGGATACCTGTATTTCCCGATGTTCAACGGCGAGACTGGCAGTGTTACCTATGCGGAAGGCATTTTGGAAACCGGGCGCATCGAGCATATTTTTGAAGATTGGAACCAATCGAACAGTCCGATGGTGAACTTTGACAATGTACTATACTACCACCGCGTCGGCGTGGGCCTGTGCGAATATGACAAGGCCACCGGCACGGAGACGGTAAAGGTCCCCACAGATTGCAGCCTGGCCCTGCCGCAGTACACCAAGGATTATATCATCGTTCGCACATCGGACGATGACGCGGATACACACCGCACCATCTACGCATATGACCGGAATTATCATCTGTTGGGGCAGATGGAGCTGGAGCCCTACGGAGTCAAGTTTCCGTCACTTCAGTATGTTACTGCAAATGCCATCTACTTCACCTCAGGCGGCAAGTTGATTTCCTACATCGACCCCCACCACCTGGACCGTCTGGAGCTAATCCAGCTGGTGGACCCCACGGCAAGGAGCCACGGATAATTCCGGGCCGTGCGCATGCAGCCATTTCCCGCGGACAGAAGCCGCCCCCACGCCATAAGAAGGGATGCCATGGTTCACCGCCTGTACCCACAAACACACCGTGAAAAGACTGGAGGTCAAACATGAAAATCAAACGAATTCTCAGCGCGACCCTCGCAGCCGCCATGCTCCTGTGCTGCTGCGCCCTCACCGCCTGCGCCTCCAAACCCGCTGCCCCCACCGCCGCAGACTTTGAAGTCCAGCCGGGAGCATACCGGTATCAGGACATGGGCGACTTTTTTGTGGAGACGGAGCAGGGGCAGTATTACCTGGGCTGGGATCAAATCATCCGCTTCGCCGAGCCGGGCAGCCGGGCCTTCTACCCCCTGTGCAATAAGCCCAACTGCGGACATGGCGGCGAGGACTGCAATGCATACACCGACTATGCATTGGGATACTGGAACGGGCATCTTTACACCACCACCTACGGAGACAACGGTCCGGTAGTAATGCGCATGGATATGGACGGCGCCAACCATCGGGAGGTGGGGCAGCTGCCGGTTTTGACAGCTGTGGATGGCGCACGGCACGCCAGCGGCGAATTGCTGTTTCACAACGGCTCTCTGTTTTATATGTACGACGCCATCGAAACGGACCCGGAATGGGCCATGTCTATCTACCAGTTTGACCTGGAAACCGGAAAGGGCCGGTGGCTGTTTCAGGAGGATATCCCGCTGTTCACTTATTCCTACGGAAGCTCATATGTGAATATTTGCGGGGATGACTTCTTCTTTAAGATAGCCAACGGAGTCACCGGTGAATGCACCTATGCCCTGGGGAACCTGAAAACAGGCCGGGTGGAAGCAACCCTTCCCGACTGGAGCGATCGCAACAGTGGGGCAATGGAGCAGGACGGCGTTCTGTATTACTTCAAGGCGGATGCCGGCCTGTGTGAATACGACAGGGCCACAGGGGTGGAAACGGTCCGTTTCCCTATGGAGGAGGCATACACGGCGAACCCCTGCTATACCCGGAACTATATTCTGGTGCGGTCTATGGACACCGAGGACTTTGAGCAATGCACGCTCTGGGTGCTGGACCGGGACTATAACCTGCTGGGAAAGGCCCCGCAGGAAAAGATCGGTACATGGTTCCCCCAGCCGTATGCCATCACGGCAGACAGCATCTACTTCTGGCTCAACGGAAAGATCACCCACTATATTGACACCAGCGATCTGTCCAATCTGGAGCTCCTTCCGATGCCGGATACCAGCAACGCCAGAGTCCACGGCTAACTTACAGTTGACACCGGATAAATCCATCTGCTATAATGGGTTTATCCGATATCGCCCGCCTCAGAAAGGAGTTCTTCTGATGAAACGATGCCTTCTCCCCTCGCTGCTTCTCGCCCTCACGCTGGCCCTCGCCCTCACCGCCTGCGCCTCCAAACCCGCCGCCCCTACTGTCGCAGACTTCGAGGTCCAGCCAGGGGAATACCGGTATCAGGACAGCGATATTTTCTTCGTGGAAACGGAAAAAGGCAACTACTACATGAACCCGTCGGGGGATGGATTGATCCACTTTGCCGAGCCCGGCAGCCACGAATTCCACGTTCTGTGCAATAAGCCCAACTGCGGCCACGCCAGCGCAGACTGCAATGCGTTTTTGGAGGTTGCCTTCGGGTATTACAACGGCCATCTTTACGGTGTTACGCTTCAGGATCACTTTGAGCTGATCCAGATGGACATGGACGGCACCAATCACCGGGTCATCACCCAACTGCCCGAGCAGAAGGACCTCAGCGGTAATTTCAGCGGCGGCGGCAGCTACTTCTTTGACAACGGCTATCTCATCTTCCTGGCATTCCCCTGCACATCGAACCCGGATTATGCGCTGCCGGTCTACAAGATCCAGCTGGAGACCGGGGAAACCACACAGCTGTTTCAGGAGGATATCCCGCTTCTCACGGATTGGCCAGCAGACGGTGTGTCCATCAGCAATGGGTACCTCTACTTCCCCCTGCCCCAGACATCCGAGGGCAAGCGCCCATATGCGGAAGGGAACCTGGAGACCGGGCGTATCGAGCGGGTATTTGAGGACTGGAAGCGGGAAAACAGTTTTATCGTAAACTTTGACAATGTGCTGTACTATCACCGCGCCGGAGTCGGCCTGTGTGAATACGACAAGGCCACCGGCACGGAGACAGTGAAGGTTCCTATGGATGTATATTACGCTGATGTGTCCTACACCAAGGATTATATTTTCCTTCGGACGCTGGATTCAGCCGATTTCAATCAGTGCGTCCTGCTGGCATACGACAGGGACTATAATCTTCTGGGAAAGCTGGAACTGGAGAAGATCGGTTTGCGCTTCCCCTTCCTGGAATACACCACCGCCAATGCCATTTACTTCTCCACCGATGGCGGGACCATCACCCACTACATCGACCCCCATCACCTGGATCGTCTGGAGCTGATCCAACTGGTGGACCCCACGGCAAGGAGCCACGGATAATATGGAACTGACCATTCACGCCCTGTCCCATTCCTACGGGGACAAGAAAGCCCTGACAGGCTTTACCCACACCTTTACCCCCGGCATCACAGCCCTGCTGGGCCCCAACGGCGCGGGGAAAAGCACCCTCATCCACCTGATCTGCGACCTGCTGCCCCGCCAGACGGGGACCATCGCCTTCGACGGGACGGATATTCTGTCCATGGGACCGGCGTTCCGGCAGGTGCTGGGCTTCATGCCCCAGAGCCAGGGGATGTACGACGACATGACCGCCTGGGAATTTCTGCTGTACATGGCCCAGTTGAAGGGGCTGAGGCCCCGGGCCGCCCGGGAGCAGCTTCGGGAGCTGCTGCAGGTGGTGAATCTGTGGGACGCGGCCCACCGCCGGGTCGGCGGCTTTTCCGGCGGTATGCGCCAGCGGGTGATGCTGGCCCAGGCCCTGCTGGGCGCGCCCAAGGTCCTGCTGCTGGATGAACCCACTGCCGGGCTGGACCCGGAGGAGCGGGTGCGCCTGCGGGAATATATCCGGCAGCTGGGCCGGGACAAAATCGTCCTTATCACCACCCACATCACCGGCGACGTGGAATCCATCGCCAGTGAAATTTTACTGCTGCACCATGGCGTCCTGCTGGCGGACGCCCCGGTGGAGGAATTTATCCGCGGCTGCGGCGCGGCCAACCTGGAGGACGCCTATATCCGGCGGCTGCACCCCCATGCGTGAGTGCAGGCGTGTTTTCTCCCGCAGGAGTCTGCTATGGCTGCTGGTGCTGATGGCGGCGGTGGTGTTTTTCCATCGGGTGGACCATCACAACGCCCCCGGCTTTGCCGCCGCCTATCGGCAGACCGCAGCTCAGCTGGCAGCCAGCCCGGACCCGTCCGCCGCCCTGTCTCAGATGGAGGCGGAGAGTCGCCGCTATATGACGGCCCTGCTCTGGCGCAGCACGGATGACCCGGACCTGCTGGAGCTATACCGGGACCAGGCCCGGCAAGTGCTGGGCGACGATTATGAGACAGCGGCCATGGCATATGATCTCAGTGACCAGGCCCAGGTGGAATTTACCGCCCGGCAGCAGGCCCAGCAGACCCTCCGGCAGCAGCTGGACTACCTGGCGTCGTATCCCGGATATCTGGATACCATCCACGAAAACGCCGCCAATATGCCCACCCTGTCCATTTTCATGGACAGCAGCGCTGGAAAATTCCATGCGGAAAACGTGAAGAAAACGGACCGGGACTTTCCCCGCAGCACGGATGTGTCCCTGACCCTGACGGAGACTGCCGGACTGGAGAATTTCTTGCAGGACGGTGTGTTGTCCGTGTGCATCCTGCTGTGGATGCTGGTAACGGTGCTGCGGCTGACGGAGGAGCGCCGCAGCAGTCTGCGCTGCCTGGTGTTTGGCAGCCCCCGAGGCCGGACATGGCTGGCCCTGCGCCGGGTGGGGATTCTGGGCCTTTCCGCCGCATTGGGCACAACCCTTCTGATGCTGACGGGCCTTGTCACCGACAGTCTGCTGTACGGCGGGCTGGGCGACCTGTCCGCCGCCGCCCAGTCCAGCGAAATTTTTCAGAATTTCCCGTACCCGCTGACTCTCCGCCAGGTGCTTTGGGCGTATTGCCTGCTAAAAGCTCTTGGTATGTGGCTGATGGGACTGCTGCTGTGGCTGATTCTTCAGCTGATCCACCATTTGCAGACGGCTATGGTGGCCGCCGCCGCATTTCTGGCGGTGGAATACAGTCTGTTCGCCTTTGTGCCGGACAGCTATGCCATCGTGGCCCTTCGGTACATCAACGTGTTTTCCTTCGTTGGCATGGAAAAGACGTTTCTGCACTATCTGAATATCAACCTGCTGGGTCGGGCGGTAAACGGAGCCATGCTGTGTACCGCCCTTCTGCCGGTGCTTTTAGTGCTGGCTGCGGCAGGAGCCGTGGTCTATGCCGGACATCACCGGCCCATAGCCGGAGCTAACCTGTTCCAGCGTCTGGCGGCCCGGCTGCGTCCCGTGTTTTCCCGGGCCTCCGGCCGGCTGACCCTGACGGGGTTTGAGTTCAAGAAAATCCTATGGTATCATAAGGGACTGCTGGTGCTGCTGGTCTTTGCCCTTTGGTGCTTCCGGGCAGCCGCAGCTCCTACGGCGGACGTGTCCCTGTACGACACAGATACCGCCGCCTTCCAGAATGAGTTCCAGGGCCCTGCCACGGAGGACACCCTCCGGGCCATCCGGGCCCGCATAGCGGAGGTGGAAGGCTGGCCGGAGTCCGAGATCCGCTCCACCCAGCTGGCGGCCCTGTCCGCCGTGGAGGCCGAGGCTCTGGAAAAGCAGGATACCGGCCTGTGGGTGCTGAATCCTGCGCCCATGTTCACTCTGTGCGGCGGCGATGTGGGCGGCAGTCAGCGCATTCCGTCCATGGCGGCACTGCTGACAGTGGCACTGCTGACGGCAGGCACCTTCGCCGGAGAGCGGCAGCAGCGAATGCTGCCGCTGCTGCAGACCACGCCCCGGGGCCGCCGCCGGGAGCCTCGCTGCAAGCTGGCCCTATCTGCCCTGCTGGCGGCGGCGGTATGGTTGACTCTGACCCTGCGGCAGGTGTACCAGGTTTCGTCGTATTACGGCGGCCTGACGGCCCTATCCGCCCCGCTGCGCAGTGTGACCTATTTTGCAGACCTGGCCGCAGACTGCACTGTGGGCCAGTGGCTGGCCGGATGCCTGCTGCTGCGGTTGCTGGTGCTGCTGGCTGCCGCCATGACCGGGTGCCTGCTGTCGAGCCTGTGCCGGACGGTGAACGCTGCCGTGGTGGTATGCTGCGCCGGCCTGGTGGGCCCGGCGGCCCTGGAGCTGGTGGGAGTGCGCGCGGCAGGCATCCTGTCCCTGGCCCGCCTGTGGACGCCTGTTACCTGCTCCTTGTTCGTCTATTTCATTCCCCTGGCTCTGCTGGTAGTCTGCCCCCTTCTGTGCGTGCGGCGCAGGCCCAGGGTCTGATCTGTATAATCAAAACCTCCGGCTAAGTCGGAGGTTTTGATTCACATGTACCGCACCACAATGCACACCATGGACACCGCCATCACCATGATGGTGGCCGGCGCGCAGTAGCGGCAATACTTGCCCCAGGTGACGGGATGGCCGTTCTTAGCGGCCACGGACGTGCCCACCACATTGGCGGAGGCGCCGATGGGCGTGGCGCTGCCGCCCAGGTCCGTGCCCATGGACAGCGCCCAGGCCAGCACGTGCAGGTCCACGCCCTGGGTCTGAGCCATGGCCTGGATCACCGGCACCATGGTGGCGGCAAAGGGAATGTTGTCCACAAAGGCGCTGGCCACGGCGGACACCCACAGGATGATGGCCACCATCACCACGGCCTTGCCGCCGCTGATGTCGGCAATGCCGTCTGCCAGCACGGCCAGGCAGCCGGTGCGCTCCAGCCCGGCCACCACCACGAACAGGCCCGTGAAGAACAGCAGGGTCTTGTAGTCCACCCGGGCAAACAGTCCCGCAGCCGCCTTCCGGCCGCTGGTCAGCAGCGTCACCAGGCTCATCAGAGCCGCGGCGATGCACCCGATGGTGGCCACCGTCAGCTCCGTCTGGGCGTGGGTGATCAGCAGGACCACCACCACTAAGAAGGACGCTCCACAGCCATAGAACCCCGCCCGGTTGGTCACCGCCGACGCTGCGTCGGGGTACACCACGTCTGCCGGGCGATTCTTCTCGCTCTGGGCCAGGGGCTTCCGGAAGCACAGGAAGAAGTACACCACCGTGAACACCAGGCACACCGCCGCGATAACGCCGGTGTTGCCCAGGAAGTCGAAGAAGCTCAGCCCCAGGGAGGTGCCGATGATGATGTTGGGGGGGTCGCCGCACATAGTAGCCGAGCCGCCCAGGTTGGCGCAGAAAATCTCCGCCAGGATCATAGGCACCGGGTCAAAATACAGCGTCTTGGCCAGCTCCGCCGTCACGGCGGCCAGGAACAGGATCACGGTGATGCTGTCGATGAACATGGCCAGAAGCGCCGACATCACCATAAAGCAGATCAGCAGCGGCACCGTCCGGTAATGCACCAGCTTCGCGATTTTTAGGCACAGCCACTGGAAAATTCCCGCATGGCCCATGCCCTCCACCATCACCATCATACCGGCAATGAACACAATGGTGGACCAGTTGATGCCGGTATTGGACTCGGACGAGCCCACCCAGAAGCCCTTCTGGATAAAGCAGCTGAGGTTCAGCGTCTCCCAGATGGCCCCTCCGTCATGCATGCACAGGCCGAACACCAGCACCAGCACCAGAGCTCCGCTGCCCAGCGTTACCCACTGACGAGGAAACCGGTCCCAGATGATGAGGGCAAACATCACAACAAAAATGGCAACCGCCAAAATTTTCTCCATGATAGCTCCTCCCCTTTCTTCAGAAATGATCTTTGAACCGTATGGTATTGTAGCCTCCCCACTCGGGAAAGTCAACCCCAGCGCCTTATACAGTTTCACAAAAATGTCACAAGCAGAAGCCAGTTTTCCGTAAATTGCACGACATTTACATGGAATTAACAACGTATTCACACATTTTTACTTGGGCATTCCGGAGTCTGTACAAGTGCTTCCCACGTGTAAAGAGAGGCTGTCCCGGGCGGGACAGCCTCTTTTTTATATGGCGTAAAACAAGTTTACTTGGCGGCCTTCTGAGCCTTGATGGACTCGATCAGCTCGGGAACGACCTTGAACAGGTCGCCCACGATGCCGTAGTCCGCCACCTCGAAGATGGGAGCAGACTCGTTCTTGTTCACGGCGATGATGCACTCGGAATCCTGCATACCGGCCTTGTGCTGGATGGCACCGGAGATACCCAGAGCGATGTAGACCTTGGGATGGACGGTCTTGCCGGTCTGACCGACCTGGTGGTCAGCGCTGATCCAGCCGGCGTCCACGCAGGCGCGGGAGGAACCCACGACGCCGCCCAGAACCTCAGCCAGCTCCTCGGCCAGCTTGATGCCGCCCTCAACGTCCTTGCTGATGCCGCGGCCCACGGACACGATGAAGTCGGCGCCGATCAGGTCCACCAGCTTCTTGGCAGCCTTCACGGTCTCCACCACCTCGGTGTGGATGTCGGAAGCCTCCAGGGCGAAGGCGGGGTGCAGAATCTCCACGTTCTTCTTGCACAGGCGCTTCTTCATAACGCCGGGACGGACGGTAGCCATGGCGGGGCGGAAACGGGGGCAGATAATGGAGGCCATCAGGTGACCGCCGAAAGCGGGACGGGTCATCTTCAGGTCGCGATCCACGGGATGGGGCTCCCGGTTGATCACCACGGTGCCCAGCTTGTTGATGCGGTCCTCGGGCAGAGTGGAGGCTTCCTTCAGGAAGTTCTTATAGTTGGGCAGGTCGATGTCCAGGTGGGTGCAGTCCGCGCACAGACCGGTGTGCAGACGGGCGGCGCAGCGGGGAGCCAGATCACGGCCGACGTTGGAGGCGCCGAACAGCAGCACCTCGGGCTTGATCTCCTCCACGGCTTCCACGATCACCTTGGTATAGGCGTCGGTGGTGAAGTCCTTCAGCAGGGGGGAGTTGTACACATAAACCTTGTCCGCGCCGTATTCGCCCAGCTCAGCGGCGATGCCGTCCACGTTGTCGCCCAGCAGAATGCCGCACAGCTCAACGCCCAGCTCGTCGGCCAGCTTCCGGCCCTCGGAGATCAGTTCAAAGGTGGTGGGCATCATCACGCCCTGACGCTGCTCGCAGAAAACCCATACGTTTTTGAAGGCAGCGGTATCAGCACTATTAAAAGCCATTTTCTTATCTCCTTCCTCAGATGATGTGCTTGGCGGCCAGGATGCCGGCCAGCTTGTCGGTAGTCTCCTTACCGGCGCCCTCGAGCATCATGCCGGCGCCCTTCTGGGGAGGCGTAAAGGAGGTCAGAATGTTGGTGGGAGAACCCGCCAGGCCGATGGTGCTCTTGTCGATCAGGGGATGATCCTTCAGAGTCTCATAGGTCATGGTGACCAGGGGCTTGCTGTAGGCTTCGAAAGCGCCGCCCACGGACAGGTAACGGGGCTGATTCAGCTCCTTGATGCAGGTGATCATGCAGGGGGTCTTGACCTTGACGGTCATATAGCCGTCCTCCAGCATGCGCTTGACGGTCAGGGTATTGCCGTCCTTCTTGATCTCGCCGGCGTAGGTCACCTGGGGCAGGTGCAGCTTCTCGGCGATCTGGGGGCCAACCTGGGCGGTATCGCCGTCGATGGCCTGACGGCCGGCCAGGATGATGTCATCCTCCTCCACGCCGTAGGTGTCGATACCGGCGGCGATGATCTGGGAGGTGGCGTAGGTGTCGGAGCCGCCGAACTCACGGGCGGTGATGAGGACGCCCTCGTCCACGCCCATGGCCATCAGCTCACGCAGCATGCCTTCTGCGGGAGGGGGGCCCATGGTGAACGCGATGACCTTGCAGCCCAGCTGGTCCTTCAGGGACAGGGCGGCTTCCACGGCGTTCAGGTCGTCGGGGTTGATGATGGTCTGCATGGAGGCACGATCCAGGGTGCCGTCGGGGTTCACTGCCACCTTACCGGAGGTATCGGGAACCTGCTTCACAGTAACAAGAATTTTCATTTTACCTTTTACCTCCTCAATTACTTAACGCCCAGGTGGCTGGAGATGACCATGCGCTGGACCTCGGAAGTGCCCTCGTAGATCTCGGTGATCTTGGCGTCGCGCATCATGCGCTCCACGGGATACTCACGGGTGTAGCCATAGCCGCCGAACAGCTGCACGGCGCGGCGGGTCACATCGGAAGCGGCCTCGGCAGCAAACAGCTTGGCCATAGCGGCATCCATGGAATAGGGCTCGTGGTTCTGCTTCTTCATGGCAGCAGCGTACACCACGTACTGAGCGGCCTGCATGCGGGTGTGCATATCAGCCAGCTGGAACTGGGTGTTCTGGAACTGGGAGATGCGCTTGCCGAACTGGACGCGCTCCTTGGTATACTTGATGGCTTCCTCAACGGCGCCCTCGCCCAGGCCCAGAGCCTGAGAAGCGATACCGATACGACCGCCGTCCAGAGTCTTCATGGCGATCTTGAAGCCCTCGCCCTTCTTGCCCAGCATACGATCCTTGGGGATCACGCAGTCCTCGAAGATCAGGTCGCAGGTAGAGCTGCCGCGAATGCCCATCTTCTTCTCGTGCTTGCCCTGGGAGAAGCCCTTGTCGGTCTTCTCGACAATGAAGGCGGAGATCTCCTTCATGGTGCGGCCGCGCTTGTCGGTGGTCTTGCCGGTGACGGCGATGATCACGAAGGTGTCGGCCACGTTGCCGTTGGTGATGAAGCACTTGGAACCGTTGAGGATGTAGTTCTCGCCGGACTCATCCAGGACGGCGGTGGTCTGCTGACCCTGGGCGTCGGTGCCGGCGCCGGGCTCGGTCAGACCGAAAGCGCCGATCTTGCGGCCGGAGCACAGGTCAGGCAGATACTTTTTCTTCTGCTCCTCGGTGCCGTTCTCAAAAATGGGGGCGGCGCACAGGGAGGTATGAGCAGAGACGATAACGGCAGTGGTGCCGCAGACCTTGGCCAGCTCCTCCACGCACATGGCATAGGACAGGACGTCGCCGCCGGCGCCGCCGTACTCCTTGGGGAAATAAATACCCATCATGCCCAGCTTTGCCATCTTCTCGACGGTTTCCATGGGGAAACGCTCTTCTTCGTCGATCTCAGCGGCCAGAGGCTTTACTTCGTTCTCTGCGAATTCGCGGTACATCTTGCGAACGAGCAGCTGTTCCTTCGTCAGATGGAAATCCATACTCTTTTCTCCTTTACAGATTTACTTTTTGTAGTTGAAGAAGCCCTCGCCGGACTTGATGCCCAACTTGCCGGCACGAACCATCTTCCGGATCAGCACGTTTGCGCGATACTTGCTATCGTGGGTCTCGTTATACAGCACGTCCATGATGTTCAGCACGATGTCCCAGCCGATCAGATCGCCCAGGTGCAGGGGGCCCATGGGGTGGTTGCAGCCCAGCTGCATAGCAATATCGATATCTTCCGCAGAGGCAACGCCCTCCTGCAGAACGCAAACGCCCTCGTTGCAATAGGGGATCAGGATCTTGTTGACCACAAAGCCGGGGGCCTCGTTGACCACCACGGGGGTCTTGCCGATCTCGGTGGACAGGGTCTTGATCTTCTCGACCAGCTCGGCGGGGGTGTTGCCGCCGGCAATGACTTCCACCAGCTTCATGGCGGGCACGGGGTTGAAGAAGTGCATGCCGATGAGCTGATGCTTCAGGCCCTGGCCCATCTCGGTGATGGACAGAGAGGAAGTGTTGGAAGCGAAGATGGCATCTTCCTTGCAGATGGCATCCAGGCGGCCCAGCAGCTCCTTCTTGGTGGCCATATTCTCAGCAACGCACTCGATGACCAGGTCGGCATCGGCGGCGGCCTCGAACTCCTCCACCAGGACGCGGCTCATGATATCATCAGCGGCTTCCTGGGTCATCTTGCCGCGGGCGACCTTCTTGTTCAGAGAGGCGGCCAGCTTGTCCTTATGACGCTGAGCGCTGGGGACGCTGGAAGCATACATCAGAGCGGTGTGGCCCTTCGCTGCGAAAACCTGAGCGATACCGCTGCCCATAGTACCTGCACCAAAGATTGCGACTTTCATGATTGTTCCTCCTAAATAAATTTTTATTTAAGTAGCGATTTTAATCATCAGGCCCGGTAAGGAGCCTGTTAATTAACCAAATGGGGTTACTTGTTCTGATAGGGCTCGTGCTTGCGCTTTTCCAGGAAGGCACCCATGCCCTCCTTCTGGTCCGCCGTCTCGAAGCAGCTGCCAAACAGGCCCTCCTCGATGGCCACGGCCCGGTCGATATCCACCTGCATACCGTCGTTGATGGCCTTCTTGCAGGCGCGGACGGCGATGGGGGCGTTCTTGGCGATGGTCTCGGCCATCTTCTCGGCTGCGGGCATCAGCTCCTCCAGGGGATACACGGCGTTCACCAGGCCGATGCGCAGGGCCTCGTCGGCCTTGATGTTCTTGGCGGTATAGATCAGCTGCTTGGCCATGCCCATACCCACCAGACGGGCCAGACGCTGGGTGCCGCCGAAGCCCGGGGTGATGCCCAGACCCGCTTCCGGCT
>OMAC01000618.1_pt1 | contig 21267 bp, 17 predicted proteins | sample 1644561 | NCBI WGS metagenome assembly OMAC01 (sample SAMEA103958144, study PRJEB25191) | human gut metagenome
GCCACAGCAAGTTCCCTTTCGAGGTAAAATATCTTGTTATGGATCCGGGCTACAGCCCTGCAAACCGTGAGATAATCGAGCGCAACGCAAAGCGGCTTGGAATACCCATAACAGTGTTTGAGTCTGATATTTTCGACTCTGTATACAATGTGGAGAAAAATCCATGCTATCTGTGCGCACGAATGAGAAGAGGTCATTTATACAGCAAAGCACAGGAACTTGGCTGTAACAAGATCGCACTTGGACATCACTATGATGATGTTATCGAAACTATACTAATGTCAATGCTTTACGGCGGACAGATACAGACAATGATGCCAAAACTCAACAGCACGAATTTTGAGGGTATGCAGCTTATAAGACCTCTCTATATGGTAAGAGAGGACGACATAAAAAGGTGGCGTGACTATAACGGGCTGCGTTTCATACAGTGTGCCTGCAAGTTCACCGACACCTGCACCACCTGCGCACCTGACAGCAGGACAGTATCAAAGCGTATGGAGATAAAACAGCTTATCGCAAAGCTAAAGCTTGTTAATCCGCAGGTGGAATACAACATTTTCAAGAGTGTGGAGAATGTTATGCTCAATCAGGTCATTGCATACAAAGATGACGAGGGCAGACACAGCTTTTTGGAGAGATTTAAAGAGGAATAAAAAATCATCGCCGCAGGCGATACCTTAATTCCTCATTCCTCACTCCTCATTCCTCACTTATCTATAAGGTGGCATAATAATGATCTTTCTATTTCTTCTGCCCTTTTATCTGGGCGTATCATCATACATGATGTTCCGATTTTTCTACTGGATGAAGCACTGCAACCACAGATTTAACTGGCTGCGTTTCAAAGTGCCTTTTGCAGTGGTCTATCTTTTCATGGCGCTTTCGCCTGTTATAGCTTTTCTGCTTCCAAAATCCGCCGTTGCTATCGTCATAAGGCGAATTTCTACATACTGGATAGGCATTATGCTCTACTCGCTCTTGTATGTGGTGCTTTTTGACCTGCTAAGACTTATCGCAAAGCACACGAAGCTGAAAAACACGCTGCTTTTTTCCCGTGGAAGCGTTATTTCCATTGGTTCGGTGGTTGTGGCTTGTGCGGTGGCGACCTGTCTTTACGGCATTTTCAATGCACGAAACATCAAGGTGAATGAATACAGCGTAACTGTCAACAAGTCATGTGGCAGTGACAAGCATTTAAAGGCTGTGCTTGTGGCTGACCTGCACATGGGTTACGCTATCGGTGTGGATCACATCACCAACATGGTTGAGAAAATAAACCAGCAGGACGCTGACATTGTTATAATAGCAGGAGATATTTTTGACAACAGCTATGACGGCATGGACGATCCCGAAGGTATAAAGGCACAGCTCAAGTCCATAAAGAGCAAATACGGCGTTTATGCTGTCTACGGCAACCACGATATAGATGAAAAAATTCTCATGGGATTTACCTTTGACTGGGGCGGAAAACAGCTTCATAGTGAAAAAATGACAAACTTTATGAAAGAGTGTAACATAAAGCTTATCAATGATGAGTCTGTTTTGATAAACGATGAATTTTATCTTGTGGGCAGGCGTGACACTGACAAGCCCGGTACTGAGGACGGCACTCGTGCAGAGATATCAGAGCTTACGAAGGATCTTGACAAGACCAAGCCGATATTCGTGCTTTCCCACGAGCCTGACGAGCTTCAAAAGACCGCTGACGCAGGTGCAGACATAGATTTCTCAGGTCACACACATGACGGGCAACTTTTCCCAGGCAATCTGACAATAGGTCTTTTCTGGGAAAACCCATGTGGCATGATAAAGAAAGATAACATGTACTCCATTGTCACCTCTGGTGTTGGTGTATACGGCACTTTCATGAGGGTAGGAACTGACGCTGAGATATGCTCTGTAGATATTGATTTTGCAGGTTAAGTTATATAGTAAAAGGTCTGTCACTTGATTTTGGTGACAGACCTTTTTTATGCTAAACAATATCTTTTTCAAAAATGGCTTTGATATTCATATCACCATTCACCTTAGCCTTTATCTCCGATTGGGTATTATCGCCATTTACGCCCTCCCAATGGTCAAAATGCCAGCCTGATTTTGCTTGTGCGTTCAATTTTATCTCACAGCCGTCAAAATATGTACCGCTATAATCACTTTCTATTTCAACGCCCCCTATCAAAACGCTTTCCTGCTCGTTATCCGCTGATATCTTCACTGTTCTGCGCTCATAATAGTCAAACTCTCTTTCAAGATAGCCAAGCACTTTATCATATCTTCCCTCAATAAAATTCTGCCAACGTATTATCATAGGGTCTGTAGCTTTCGCAAGGTTTGCCCATGTTGGAAAACGGTCGAAATAATTATCAAGCTCGCCGTAATAGATATTCTTATAATATTCGAGATACTCCCCGAACCGCTCCGCAGTAAAGTTCACGCTTCCAAGCTGACACATTGCCGAGGTGAGCTTCAAATCGAATTCCTCGTTATCTATAAGGCTGCAAAGTATTCCGCCAAACTTTGTATAGCTTTGGCTTCTAAGATACGAGAACATATTTGTTTCCAGATCCTTCTCGTTATAATGCGAGCATGACGATTCCGTATCGAAAAGCACAAAGCGCCATCTGCCATCTGCATAGCTATTGCCCTGCTCTATGGTTCTTGTGCGCCAGCAAGCATAGTTGTTCTGCGGCCAATCGTCATTGAAGATATACATTTCCGTGGCGGCATACTCCACAAGGTTATCCATATCTATCATTGCGCAGGCTTTGCGATAATTCTCCTCAACGGACATATCGTTTTCTGTGATAAACTTATACATATCATTGAAAAGCTTTTCGTCCTCAGCCTCACCCTCGCTCAGCTTATCATTTTTATACATGACAACGTTGCTTTTTGCAACATTATATCTATCCGCAAAATATCTGTCGCTGTAATCCGACTGCAAGGTATAAAGTCCCCAGTATTCACCGTCTATAAACACCACGCAGGCTGTTCCCTGCTGAGTTTCAACACCTCTGCCTGACACCATATTTTGTATCATCATGTCCTTGAATTTTGAATAATTGGCGTCATTTCCGCCGTTTCTAAGCACAAAGGTCTTGCATGAGGTGATAGCCTCGCCGTTTACATCTGTAAAGCTATCCCAGAAAGCTGTATCAAAAGAGCTTTTGCCATAATCGTTTCGAGCATAAAGCCTGAACGACTTTTGATAATCCGCCCTAGACCAGCCGCCTTGTATCCTTATGCCGCAATCCTGAGAAATAAGGCTGTTGCCCTCGCTGTCGAAATACTCCACATAACATTCCTTTTCCCACTCTCTGCCACGCTGATTATAGTTTGCAGGGATAGAGCCGTTCCAAGGGTGGTCGGGATTTTCTTCGTCATATTCTTTGTATACGTCCCCAAGACAGTAAATGCCCGTTTTTTCGTTGAAAAGCCCGTCAGGATCGGTGGTAATGGATACTATAGGCAGATCGTTATGATCTGCACTTGAAACGTCCACAAAATAAGTGGCAGTAACAGTTTTTCCGCACTTTCCGCTTGTACCCTCTGCGCAGGCTCTAATGACAGTGCCTTTATCAACTGCACTTTTGTCAGGCAGTTTTATGCTGTCTCGATAGTCAAGCTGTATTTTCATAGGGTCATAAGCCGAAAGGACATTTTCATCATCTGACCTGTCGTCAATTCTCAGGGCATTTTCATAGACCTTTCTTGTGTCCGACGTGGCAGGGTCGGTGCCGTCGGTGGTATAATACACCGTCTGACTCTCTCCTGCGGTTATCTCAAGGTCAAAAGCCTTTTCATAGCTGCCTGCCTCCTGAGAAAACACAGGTGTATCTCCGATAGTTTTCTCTGCATTCGCCGCAAGAGGTGTAGGCTCTGAAACGTACATTTCACCCTTGACATTTTTAGAATAGCTCACGCCCTTGTTAAGCTTAGGCATTTTTATGCTCTCACACTGGAACGAGTCATATTTCAATATTATCTCCGCTTCGCTGACCTTGCCTATGCTGAAATCAGCGTGAGGAAAATCAGCATTCTCAAAGCCTGCTGACGAGCAGTATACTATTATATAGTCATGGGCTTTAATGACATATCCGCCCAAAGGCTGATCTCCACCGCCATTTTTTGAAAGTGAAAATCCCGTAAGTGAAATATCTTTATTTGTAGGATTATATATCTCTATCCAATCGCTTGGTTCTCCGTTTTTGTCCTGCATAGCTGTTTTCTTAGATGTTTCGCTGTTTGAGGGGCATATCTCGCTTATATATATTTTCGGCGGTCTTATTATCACCGCAGCGAGCATTACCACCGCTGCCACCGCCGCAAGACAAAGCCCTATCACGAAAGCCCTTTTTAGTCCCAATACAAAACCTCCTGCTCTGCAATACTACAGATATCATTATAGCCTTTTTTCACATTTCTGTCAACCAACTGCAAAACATACAAAATCCATGGGGATTTTCTCCGTGGCTTTTACTATTTCTACAATCCTTTTAACTTTTACTTGACAAACTTTTACGGCTGTGCTTTAATAGAGTAGTAGGGTAAAATCCCCGTAAATACGAAAGGAATGGTACATATATGAAGTTAAGAAAAGTTCTGGCACTTGCCGCTGCAGCGGTAATGGCTGTGGCTGCTCTTGCGTCATGCGGCGTTAAGGAGGACTCCTCCAACGATTCAAAGGCAGGCGGCTCATCAGAAAAGCACTATAAGATAGGCATTGTTCAGATAATGGAGCATACATCTCTCAACACTATCAGAGATGCTGTTATTGACAGACTTGCAGAGCTTGGCTATGTTGACGGCAAAAACTGCACTATCGACGCTCAGCAGGCTAATAACGAGTCAACAACTGTTCAGCAAATACTCGACCAGTTCAAGGCTGACGGTGACGATATCATCATCGCTATCACAACACCATGCGCACAGCTCGCAGCTCCATACTCTGAGGAGATACCTGTAGTATTCTCCGCAGTAACAGACCCTATCGGTGCAGGTCTTTGTGACTCGCTTGAAAGCACAGGGGCAAACATCACAGGCACATCTGACAAGCTCGCTATCACAAAGATACTTGACTTTGCGCTTGAAATGAAGCCTGAAATAAAAACTCTCGGTTATCTTTACAACACAGGCGAGGACAACTCAGTTTCTACCCTTAAAGAAGTAAAGGCTTACTGTGAGGAAAAGGGTATCACTGTTATCGAAGGCGCTGCTTCAAACACATCCGAGGTGCAGGAAGCTGCTCAGAACCTTGCCGCAAAGTGCGACGCTGTATTCTCACCTAACGACAACACTATCGCAGGCGCTATGGGTACAGTTACAGAAGTTATGAACAAGGCGAAGGTTCCAATGTTCGTTGGCGCTGACTCAATGGTAATGGACGGCGGTCTTGGCACTGTTGGTATCGAGTATTCCGACCTTGGAAAGGAAACTGCAAACATGGCAGCTCAGATACTCAGCGGTGAAAAGAAGGCTTCCGAGATACCAATAAAGGTATTCAACGAAGACCTCAGCACTTATATCAACAAGACAACTGCTGACACGATCGGTATCACTATTCCTGACGATATTGCAAACGGAGAAAAGACAGTTTACTTTAATTAAACTATTGCAAAATCAAATCAAACATAGTATAATAGTAGGGAGCGGGACTTTCGCTCCCTGCTATTTTTTATTGAAAGGAAAATTATATGAAACTGAATAAGAAAACAGTTATCTCGCTTATACCGAAAGCTGTGCTTTTGATCTTACTTCTTGTGATAATAAACACTCAGCTCACGGAAAGCGTTGTTACGGGAACATTTGAAAAGGGTCTTGTTTTTTCTATCCTTGCACTTGGAATATTCATCTCATTCAGGATACTTGATATCCCTGACCTATCAGTAGACGGAACTTTCACCCTTGGCGTTGCAGTATCAGTTATGCAAGCTTTCAACGGCGACCCTATCAAGGGCATACTGCTGTCAATAGTTGCAGGAGCTATCGCAGGAAGCGTGACGGGAATACTTATCACAAAACTCAACGTTCAGCCTATACTTGCAGGAATAATCACAATGACGGCTCTTTACTCCATAAACCTGAAAATCATGGACAGACCTAATATTTCACTCTATAAGAAAGATACTATATTTACAATGGCACAGAAATATTTCGGCGACTATTACAAGCTTGCGGCGGCAGGTATCGTGCTTGTTATTGCGGCTGTTCTGCTTTTCTGGTTTCTTAAAACTCAGGCAGGAATGTCACTTAGAGCCACAGGCGACAATGAATACATGGTAAGGGCTTCTTCAATAAACTCAGACAGAATGAAGATAATGGGCTTTGCCATTGCAAACGCTTTGGTATCCCTTTCAGGCGCAATGTACGCTCAGTATTCCTCGGCAGGCGACTCAAACAGCGGTACAGGTATGCTGGTGGTAGGTCTTGCTTCTATCATTATTGGTGAGATATTCTTCAGCAAGCACTCGATCCTCTGCGGAATACTTGCGGCGATATTCGGTGCGATAGCATACAGATTTGTTCTTGCTTTTGCAATGAATCTCGGTATGGACAGCAACTACACAAAGCTTTTCTCAGCCTGCATAGTTGCCCTTGCTATCTCTCTGCCTGCTATCAAGAAGTATATCACAAAGGCATACAAGCGTGTATGCAGTGACAAATAGGAGGTTTAAAATGCTTAAGCTTGAAAATATAAACATAACCTTCAACAAGAACACTGCCAACGAGCGTAAGGCACTCCAGCACATAGACCTTGATGTGGCTGACGGAGATTTCGTTACTGTAATAGGTTCAAATGGTGCAGGAAAATCCACACTTATGAACGTTATCAGTGGCAGCTACGAGGCTGACACCGGCAAGATATTCCTTGACGGAAAGAACATCACTCACCTAAAGGAGCACCAACGCGCAAGAACTATAGGCAGGCTTTTCCAAGACCCGCTGAGAGGAACTGCGCCAAACATGACCATAGAGGAAAATCTCGGCCTTGCCTACAGCCGTGGAAAGCGTCGTTCGCTGACTATCGGTATCAGGAAAAAGGACGTTTCAGTGTTCAGAGAAAGACTCAAGGAGCTTGACTTAGGTCTTGAGGACAGAATGAAAATGCCTGTGGGCTTGCTCTCAGGCGGACAGCGACAGGCGCTCACATTGCTTATGGCGACTATCGTTACACCAAAGCTTCTGCTTCTTGACGAACACACTGCGGCACTTGACCCTAAGACCGCAGAAAAGGTCATGAGGATAACCGAAAAAATAGTAAAAGAAAACGCACTGACTACTCTTATGATAACACACAACATTTCAAATGCCATTGAATACGGCAACAAGACTATCGTAATGAGCCAAGGCAAACTGCTTCTTACTATCGAGGGCGAGCAGAGAGCAAACATGACGGTGGAAAAGCTTATGAAGCTTTATTCCGACACCGCCGAGGACGAACTTTCAGACAAGATGATACTTCAAGAATAATCAGACATACAAAAAGCTGCGGAGTTTTCCCTCCGCAGCTTTTACTTTTGTTCTTTCACATAAGACTAAACATATGTTATATCTATTCCTGCGATCTTTGCTCTGCCCTTTATGATAAGGATCTTTTCTTTTTCATCATAAGCTCCGTTAGGCTGGTCTATTCCGCCAAGAACGCAGTCGGCTTCCACCTTTATGCCCCAGTTCTTCGGGATATAAAGCTCCACTCCGCCGCAAAGCACATCAACATTCAGCTCGACTTCGTTTCCTGCCATATCGGCAGAATCAAAGTACACCTCCATACCGCTGTAACGGCAGCTTATGTCAACTCTTTTCAATACCTTTGAGGTTATATATTTTGTGCAGCCTGAAAATTTTGCGTCGATACGCACATATTCCCCGTTGTCTGAGGATTTATCCCATGCAGGATTATCGGTAGTGTGGGTGGTCCACTTGCTTTGTGTAAACCTGTAGCGGTAAGGGAAAATAAATGAAAATCCCACGCTGAGAAGCAGTGCCGCACCCAAAACAGGCCATGGGGTGAACTTCTCGATACCGAGAGTTTCGTCAAAGAGTATCGCCATGATAGCCATAGGGAAGAATATTCCCCAGAAGTTAAGGTGTCTGACGCTCGTTACGATAACAGGAACGAGGAGCAGTGAGATCACAACGCTCCACACGCTTACACTTCCAAGCAGACCTGTGCGGTCAAGGATAAGCGCAACGCCTGCAAGGATAAAGAACAAGCCCCATATAAGATTTTTGTTTTTCATAGAAATCTCCTTTCTCCAAGTCTGAGCTTCAAAAGCTTGTAATAGCTTCGTGAGGCGTAAAGCTGTTTGTGAGTGCCTGCAAAGCTTATAAGGCTTGCAGAGGTTATGTTTCGCTCAACGGAATAGATGTGCTTTACATTCACGATTGCTGATTTTGACACCCGCACGAACTTTCGTGGAAGTATCTCTTCAAGCTCGAAAAGTTTCATTTTCACTTGAAAAACGTCGTCAGAGGTATGAGCGTTAAGATTATGTTCCCCTGTTTCAAAAAACAGTATGGAATCAAGGGGAGGATAGAACTGAACTGCGTCTTTGAAAAAAGCTATCTCAGGCTCGCTCTCAGCGGACTCAGCCGCCCTTTTCATTTTAAGCACACGTTCATCGGGCTGGGCGCACCTTATGACTATCTCGTCTTCAGACATATTCTCGTCTATCTCTATCCTGACCTTCACGCTTTCACCCCCGTTTTATCTGACAGCCTTATTATAATCTATTTTTCTTTTCATGTAAACCTCTTTTGGCTGACAGGTGCAGATTTCTATGCAAGAGGTAAATTTTATGGTCCAAAGGGGTGCTGACCATGCAGCACCCCCTTGATTTAGTTTTTTACCAGTAGCTTGCCTCGCTGCCTGTGCCGTTTTGCATATATTTGTATATGAGTTCAAAAAGCTCGCTGTTGTCAACATTGTTTTGTTCCATATAATCCACAACGCCCTGAGCGGTAAGACCGCTTGCATAGTCGCTGTTTCTAAGCAACATTGCAAACTCTGCCGCAGAGCAAGCCTTTGCAAAATTCTGTGACACAGCCTCTGTATAGTCAGAACACATAACAGACTTGTCTATAAGCTTGCTTTCGCTCGCCTCCGGGTCTTTATACCTCACTGAAACTGTGAGCATTTCTCCGCTGAGCTCGTTGGTTTCAGCCTTGCTCTCGTTATCCTGATATTTCAGCGACTTTTCATTGCCGTTATTTGGCACTATCTCATACAAAACCGTGACCTGCTGACCCGAGCCGATATCGCCTGCGTCCTTTGTATCGTCTTCAAAGTCTTCGTCATTGAGAATTCTGTTTTCATAGCCCACCAGCCTGTATGCTGAAACATTTTCGGGATTAAACTCTATCTGCACCTTTGCGTCCTTTGCGACAGTGAAAAGAGTTCCGCTCATTTCTGTTACAAGCACTCTTTTTGCTTCGTCAACGCTGTCGATATAAGCATAGTTTCCGTTGCCGTTATCAGCAAGGGCTTCAAGCCTGTTATCCTTATAGTTTCCTGAGCCGAAGCCAAGCACTGAGAGATATACCCCTGAGTCACGCTTTTGTGATATAAGGTCGGTAAGCTCTTCTTCACTTGACAGACCAACGTTCAGATCGCCGTCAGTTGCAAGGATAACTCTGTTGTTGCCGTCCTCTATGAAATACTCCTCTGCAAGCTTGTAAGCTGTGGTAATTCCTGCCGCACCTGCTGTCGAGCCGCCTGCTGACAGGCTGTTAAGTGCTGAAACTATCTCCTCGCTGTTGTCGCCACTTTCGCCCTCAAGAACAACGCTGTCGCTGCCTGCATAAGTGACGATAGAAACTCTGTCATCAGCCCCAAGGTTTTCAGCAAGCATTGAGAAAGCCTGCTGAACAAGAGGAAGCTTATCCTCGTCCTCCATTGAGCCGCTCACGTCTATGAGGAAAACAAGGTTTGTAGGAACGTCCTTGACCTTTGCTTCCCTTGCCTGAAGCCCCACCAGCATAAGCTTTGCTTCACTGTTCCAAGGACAATCAGAAAGCTCGGTATTTATAGACACCGCGCCCTCCGTAGGCTTTTCATAGTCATACTTGAAATAGTTTATGAACTCCTCTGTTCTAACAGCGTCAGGGTCGACCTCCCAGCCATCATTTATCATTCTTCTCACGTTTGTGTAGGAAGCCGTGTCAACGTCTGTGGAAAAGGTGGAAAGCGGTTCGTCTGAAACGAGCTTATAGCCGTTTTCCGTCAGGTGGTTATATTCCTCGGTATTGTAACCCCCTCCTATATTCGCCGTGCCGTCAGTATCTCCGGCTGTAACATTGCTGTATCTGTAGTTTCCCGTAGTTGTTCTTTCATTGTTATAGCTGCCGCTCTTTCTGCTCTCCGAGCCGTCATAACCGCTTCCGCATGAAGCAAGCATTGTCGCCGTCATCATAAGCGACAGAGTCATGGTCAAGTTTCTTTTTATGCTGTTTGAAGTTGTCTTTTTCATAGCTGTCATCTCCCGTAAAATAGCGTGGGCGATATGCCCTTGCGTTGTTAGCTACATAGTCCTCCACTTAGCAAGCAGGTCTTGCAGATCGTTTTTCGAGGAATATCTCATTCGGTCATAGAAATAATCGTTCTTGCTTTTCTGCGAGTCTTTAAGAATACCCGAGTCATCGTCAAGACTTTTCCAGCCGTTTTGAAAAACGATATCCCCGTCAAGAGAAATTTCTATCTGAGGTGCATTTTCAAAGGCCATAGAATAAGTGCCGTTTTCTTTCCTCAGTGGTATGAAATATTCTCTGTTTTCCTGCATGATATAAGGGGTAGAGCTTTCAATGGTGATATTTGTTTTGCTTTCTTCTCCTGTCTTTGATACAAGGCTGTTTATTTTCAGGGTGTAATGTGCGCTGTCGCTGTCGAGCCTTGCTGAAAGCACTGTCACATCTGCAAAGAAGTCTGTATCTTCCAGAACGCTGTCCTCTGTGAAATAATCATCGCCCTTTGGAATGTAGCTGTCCTCATAAGCCTTTGTGTCTGTGTGGCTGAAACTGAGCTGTTCGTATGTCTTTTCTTCTCTGTTTTCAAGCCTAGCCTTGTCAGCCGTTTCTACGCTATGCTTTGAAACACTGTCCGACTCTGAGCGGATATCGGCGTAAAGGCTTACGCCGCCGATAATAAGCACGAGCGAGGCTACTGCCGCTGCAAATTTTCTGTAATTTCTGCGGCTTACTTTTATCTGTGTCTGATCTTTGTCCGTTTTGTTTTCAAGCTGTCCCTCTATCCTGTCCCAGAGCTTTTCCATGTCAGGGGCAGTATCAGAAATATGCTTTTTGTAAAGAAATTTTATGTTCTTAGCCATAGATACTGTCCTCCTTTATGGTCTTTTTTAGTTTGAAAACAGCCTGACGGTATTTCCATGTGACAGTACCCAGCGGCTTCCCCACTGCCCGACTTATCTCACGAAATGTCATATCCATTCCAAGCCTCATGTTCAAGATATCCCTTTCGCCCTCTGAAAGCAGCTTCAAAGCCTCCTCGAAGGTGAGCTTTCCGATCACATCGTCGTCTACCCGCATACTGTCCTGCTGTTCTTTGTGCCCTACTTCATCATCGTCAAGGGTCGGCATTTCGTGCCGCCTTTTTCTGATAAAGTCAAGAGCGAGATTTTTCGCCATTACAGTCAGATATCGCTTATGCCCCGTTCCCTTTCGGTACTGACCTGCGGTGTCCCATAGCTTTAGGAAAAAATCTGATGTGAGGTCCTCAGCGTCCTGAGGACTTTTCACAATGTCAAGCATGATGTTATATATCACCTTGCCGTAGCATTGATAGATCTCCCTAAGCCCGTTTTTGTCATTTTTCAGGATCAGCTCCACCCTGAAATCGAACTCAGTGTCGGTCAAGTCTTTCACACCCCTCGATAACTTATATACGATTCTGCACGGGAGATTTTATGGCAAAATAGTATACAAATTTTACTTTTATTTTTTGTGCATTGATAACAAACTTATGTGCAAACACGATTGTGCCGATAAGATATTTTAGCACATTTAAGCATATCTGTCAAATAAAAGAACACACCCCCGTCCATATGAACGAGGGTGTGTCCTTTGCGTGAAGATCTATGAGAAATTATTTGGAGAGGTCAATATTTCTTACAGCGTCCCTTACCTTAAGAACAAAGGTCGGAGAAACTGAAAGCTCGTCAATGCCCATTCTCAGGAAGGTTTCTGTGAGAGTAGTGTCAGCCGCAAGCTCACCGCATATACCTATCCATGCGCCGTTCTTGTGGGCATTCTCTGCGGACATCTCAATAAGTCTGAGTATAGCCTCATGGTGAGTGTCGCAGAACTGCTCTATATCAGGGTTCTGTCTGTCGCAAGCAAGGGTATACTGAGTGAGGTCGTTAGTGCCAACGCTGAAAAAGTCCACAAGCTTTGCAAGCTTATCGCTTATGATAGCCGCCGCAGGGGTCTCTATCATGATGCCAAGCTCAACGCTGTCAGAAACTGTTATACCCTGTTCTTTAAGCTCAGCCTTGACTTCGCCACACATAGCAAGGGCTTTTTCTACCTCTGAAACGCTTGTTATCATAGGGAACATTATGCCCAGATTGCCGTATACGGAAGCTCTGAAAAGTGCTCTGAGCTGAGTTTTGAATATCTCAGGTCTGGTAAGACAAATTCTTATTGCTCTGTAGCCAAGTGCAGGGTTTTCCTCTTTTTTCAGACCGAAATAATCCACCTGCTTGTCAGCACCGATATCGAGCGTTCTTATGATGACCTTTTTCCCTGCCATGCTCTCAAGAACACGCTTATAAGCATGAAACTGCTGTTCCTCTGTAGGGAAATCTGAGTTTTCAAGATAGAGAAACTCGCTTCTGAAAAGACCTATTCCGCCTGCGTCATTGAGAAGCACAGCACCGATGTTGTCAACGCTTCCGATATTTGCATAAATGTTTATCTTTTTACCGTCCTTTGTGACATTCTCCTTGCCTTTGAGGGTCTGCAAAAGACGCTTTTTCTCCTCGTCTGCTTTCTGCTTTGCGGTAAGCTCAGCGGTGGTCTTTTCATCTGGGTCAACGAATATCTCCCCTGTAAAACCGTCAACGATAGCAAAGTCGCCGTCCTTTATTTCAGACAGAAATTTGCTTCCTACGCCTATTACCGCAGGTATGTTCATATTTCTTGCAAGGATAGCTGTATGTGAATTTGACGAGCCATGTGCAGTAACGAAGGCAAGCACCTTGTCTTTATCAAGAGATATAGTTTCGCTTGGTGCAAGATCATCGGCACAAACTATCATCTTGTCGTCACCTGCTGAGCCGTCGCTGACATTGCCTGTGAGGTTTGCGATGATCCTGTTGGAAATATCCTTTACATCTGCGGCTCTTGCCTGCATATAAGGATCGTCCATAGATGCAAACATCTCCGCAAAGTTGTCTGCCGTCACCGCCACTGCATATTCTGCGTTGACTTTCTGGCTGTCGATGATATTCTCTATAGACTCGTTATAATCATCATCTTCAAGCATCATCATGTGTATCTCAAAGATCTGAGCATTTGTTTCGCCCACCTCCCTGAGTGCCTTGTCATAAATGCTCTGGAGCTGTTCTGTGGCTGCCTGCTTAGCTTTGGCAACTCGCTTCTTTTCTCCCTCGCTGTCTTCTGTGTGAATACGTTTTATAGCGGTATCCTGCTTTTTGAATACTGAGATCTTACCCATTGCTACCGCACCGTAAACGCCTTTTCCTGTATACTTAGTCATAAATATCCGCCCCTTTTCTCATAGATCTTATTATTTTTCATGCTTTTTCCAGCCGATGGGACGCTCCTGCGAACACACCGCAGAAACGTCCCGTCGGCTGGACGGCTTTTACCGCCCAGCTGACAGATAATAATTAAAGTGTTTCCTCAAAAAATGCCTTGAGTGCTTCGGAAGCCTTGTCCTCGTCTGCACCCTCGCAGGTAACAGTAACAGTATCGCCCTGCTTAACGCCAAGACCCATAAGAGCCATAAGCTTTGTGATGTTCACGCTCTTTCCGCCCTTTTCGATAGTGCAAACGCTCTCGAACTCCTTTGCTTTCTTTGCAAGAAGTCCAGCCGGTCTTGCGTGGATACCAACTTCGTCTGTGATAGTGTAGCTAAATGTTTTCATGATGAATACCTCCAAATAATTATTTTATCTTCAAGATCATATCTCCTGCCGAAACGCTGTTTTGTGCAACAGGTTCAACAGACGCAAAATCGTCCGTGTTGCCTATTATCAAAGGCGTTGTCACCTTATAGCCTGCGGCTTTTATCTTATCCATATCAAAGCTTATGAGCAAGTCGCCTTTCTTGACTTCTTGACCGTCACTGACATGGGCTTCAAAATACTGTCCGCCAAGCTTTACAGTGTCGATACCGATATGGAGAAGTATCTCCACTCCATCGTCCGATACCATATTTACGGCATGCTTTGTGTCAAAAACGCTGTCTATTTTTCCGTCGCATGGGGCGTAAAGCTTGCCCTCTGACGGCTCAACGGCTGCGCCCTCGCCCAGTATCTTTTGTGAGAACACCTCGTCCTCAACGTCCTCAAGCTTAACGGCAGTGCCGTTCATGTGGGAGTAAAGCGTTATTGTCTTGCCGTTAGTTTCTGTGTTTTCTGCACCCTCGGTCTGCGGTTTTTCTTCTATTTTATCAGAAGCTTTCTCAGTGCCGATAATGCTGTCAGGATCGTCGCTGTATGGTGAATCGATAAAGTCCTCAAGATCTGATTTTATAACTGAGACCTTTGGTCCGTAAATGACCTGAACGCCGTTGCCCTTGTGGATAACGCCTGAAGCACCGCTGGCTTTGAGCATATCGTCCATGACCTTTGAGGCGTCATTTACTGTAACTCTAAGTCTTGTTGCACAGCAGTCAACGTCTGAAAGATTTTCCTTGCCGCCAAGGCCTTTGAGTATCATTGCACTTACAACGTCTGAAGCCCTCTTGTCTGTGCCCTTTGCCTTTGCCGCCTTAGCCTCGTTCACATCGCTTCTGCGATAAAGCTTAGGTTCAACGTCATCAGGCTCTCTGCCAGGTGTTTTAAGATTCATCTTTGTTATCATAAAGTAGAACACAAAGTAGTAAACAACTGCATAGATAAGCCCCACAACAACTATCCATATCCAGTGGGTCTTTGCGTTGCCCTGCAAAATTCCGAAGAGGGTCATGTCTATAAGACCGCCTGAGAACGTCATTCCAACGCCAACGTTAAGAATGTGCATAAGCATATAGGAAAGTCCTGCCAATACACAATGAACAGCGTACATAAGAGGTGCAACGAACAGGAATGTGAACTCCAAAGGCTCTGTTATACCTGTAATCATTGAAGTAAGAGCCGCTGACAGAAGCAAGCTTCCTACTACCTTTTTCTTTTCAGGACGAGCAGTTTTGTACATTGCAAATGCTGCAGCAGGAAGACCAAATATCATGAACGGGAATTTTCCTGCCATAAATCTTGTTGCCGATACTGAGAAAACTTCTGTTGACTTTGAAGCAAGCTCTGCAAAGAAGATGTTCTGTGCGCCTGCTACCATGTTGCCGTCTATCATCATCGAGCCGCCAAGCTCTGTCTGCCAGAAAGGCATATAGAAAACGTGATGAAGTCCGAACGGGATAAGAGCACGTTCAAGTATTCCATATATCCAAGTGCCTGCATAACCTGAGTTGAGTACAAGCACGCCAAGCTTTGAGATACCAAGCTGTACTACAGGCCACAGATAGAACATTATGATACCAACAATAAGGTATGTGACAGTTGAAACGATAGGAACAAATCTTGTTCCGCCGAAGAATGAGAGCACCTGCGGAAGTTCTGTTTTATAGAACTTGTTGTGCAGTGCCGCAACGCCAAGTCCTACAAGGATACCGCCGAAAACGCCCATTTGCAGCGTGGTAATACCAAGCACTGTCGTTGTGGAATTTTCTGCCATTGCCTCAACGCCGCCCTTTGCGGTGATAAGTGCGCTGATAGTGGTGTTCATTACGATATAGGCGATAGCACCCGAAAGGGCTGCGACTTCTTTTTCCTTCTTTGCCATTCCGATAGCAACGCCCATTGCAAACAGAAGCGCAAGGTTATCGAAAACGGCGCTTCCCGTTTTGCTCATTATGTCAAGTATAGTGTAAAGCACACCGCCCTCATAGATGAATTTGCCAAGATGATAGGTTTCGATAGTTGTGGCGTTGGTGAAAGAACTGCCTATTCCAAGAAGCAGACCCGCCACCGGCAGCAGTGCGATAGGGAGCATGAAAGAGCGTCCCACACGCTGCAATACGCTGAAAATTTTATCCTTCATAATAATAATATCCTCCAAAAAAATTATATCTCAGGCGAATTATCATTATGGTACCGTTAATGATAATACCGCAGCGAATACATTATATATAAGCTGTGGCAACAATGCCTATCCGCTTATTTTCTTCAGATGAATCGAAAGAGTTATCATTTCATCTTCCGATATAGTTTTAGCATAATTCTTCAAAATATGATCCTGCATATGCTTTGCGCATTTATACTGCTTTTTGAATTTCTTTTTTATGATATCAGCGAACTCCTCGTCCCTGCTGAGAACATTAGGAAGCTCCTGAGATTTGAAGAGTCTTTTCGCAAGATATTTTAAATGCACAAGAAATCTTTCATATGCCACCGAGTTCTTGTTTATCTTCCCTGCCAGACAAGCGTCCGCTATCTCAGCACAGCTGTTCACCATTTTAGTGATATCCTGTATCTGTTCCATTTTTGTGCCGAGCCTTGCGTTTATGATGTGCATTGCGATAAAGCCCGCTTCATCACCCCTTAGCTCAACGCCCAAACGCTGATATATCTCCGCCACGCAATATCTTCCAAGAGCAAGCTCCTTCGGGAAGCAGTCGCTTATGGCGTCCATAAGAGGATTATCAAATTCAAGTCCCTGCTTTTTTCTTTCAATGGCAAATGAGATGTGGTCTGAAAGTGTTATTATGAGCGACTCGTTTAGCTGTCCGTCGATATGTGAAGAAATATAGTCCACAAGATCTGCCGTAAGCTTTATATGCTCATATGGTATCTCGGTCAGGCACTCGATAAGTCTTTTTCTAAGCTCTGAGTCTGTGACAAGATACATTTTCTGAATCTTATCCTTATCAGGCTCGTCGCCGTATTTTTTTCCAAAGCCTATTCCCTTGCCTGAGATTATCTGCTCTTTTCCTTTATCGTCTATGACGCTTACGGTGTTATTATTTATCACCTTGATTATTTTCATTAAAAATCCCCCCTATAAAATAAAAAAACCAACCTTAATACGAACTCACACAATATGTTCGTACAAAGTTGGTCATGCCCAGTCTATAAATGAAAGGTAACACTCCAATAAAAGATGTTATGTATCAATTTCACTATAATTATATTAACACACCTGCATTTATTTGTCAACAGCATACATAAAATTTGTTTTCTGAATCTGTTTTTTTAACAAATAAACTCATTTTGTTTTGTATAAAACCTACAATTATCAGCCTGAAAAGCACAAAAAGCCGTGGAAACACTGCTGTCCCCACGGCTTTCGGTATGTTAAGAGAGTATCTGTATAGCTTTATTACTTTGTCATAAGCTCGCAAACAAGGTTTGCAAACTCAACAGGGTTGTCGATAGACATACCCTCGATAAGCAAAGCTTGATCGTAAAGAAGCTTTGTATAGTCTTTCAGCTTGTCCTTATCGTTAGCATAGAGGTCTTTCAGCTTCTCAAAGATAGGGTGATTTGGATTTATCTCCAGTGCCTTTTCAGCCTTTACCTTATTGCCGTCATTCTGAGGCATAGCGTTGAGGACCTTCTCCATTTCGATAGTTATGCTGCCGTCTGATGAAAGACAAACAGGGTGAGTTTTAAGCTTCTTTGAAAGACGAACTGTCTTTACCTTGTCAGCGATAGCTTCCTGCATGAAAGTGAACATATCCTTGTTCTCTTCGTCAAGCTTTTTAGCCTCTTCCTTTTCTTCCTCTGTGTCAAGGTCGAGATCAGCGTCGCTTATGGACTTGAAAGGCTTGCCGTCATAGTTTATCATCACCTTGATAGCGAACTCGTCAACGTCCTGTGTAAAGTAAAGAACTTCATAGCCCTTATCCTTGATCTTTTCAAGCTGAGGGAGCATTTCGATCCTTTCCTTTGTTTCGCCGCAGGCATAGTAGATCTCTTTCTGATCTTCTTTCATTCTTGAAACATACTCTTTGAGTGTAACGTTCTTGCCGTCAAATGAGGACGGGAACATAAGGAGATCTTTCAGAGTTTCGTTTGCAGCGCCGTATGACTGATAAATGCCAAACTTGAACTGAAGCCCGAATACGCTGTAGAACTTCTCATACTTCTCACGATCGTTTTTCAGAAGCTTTGCAAGCTCGTTCTTTATGGACTTTTCAAGGTTCTTTGCGATTATCTTGAGCTGTCTGTCCTGCTGTAAAAGCTCACGGGAGATGTTCAGTGAGAGATCCTCAGAGTCAACAACACCCTTTACAAAGCTGAACCAGTCAGGAAGCAGGTCTGCACACTTTTCCATTATCATTACACCGCTTGAATAAAGCTGGAGTCCCTTTTCATAGTCCTTTGAGTAATAGTCAAAAGGCGCACGGGCAGGTATATAAAGCAGTGCGTCATATGTGGCAACGCCCTCGTTCTTTGAATGGATATGTGCAACAGGTGGCTCATAGTCGCCGAACTTCTCCATATAGAAGTTGTTGTAATCCTCGTCCTTTAGCTCGCTCTTGTTCTTCTTCCAGATAGGGGTCATGCTGTTAAGGGTTTCGATAGCCTTGTGTACCTCAGGCTCTTTACCCTCCTCATTATAATGAGTATGCTCGACTTCCATTCTGATAGGGAATCTGATGTAGTCAGAATATTTCTTTACAAGTGACTGTATCTGATACTGATCAAGATATGTTGAATACTTCTCGTCATCAGTATCGTCCTTGAGTTTAAGTGTGATAGTTGTGCCGACGCCGTCAGGCTTGTCACACTCTTCTATTGTGTAGCCCTCAACACCGTCAGATGTCCACTTGTAAGCCTGATCGCTGCCAAAAGCCTTTGTTACAACGGTAACTTCCTTTGCTACCATAAAAGTAGAATAGAAGCCTACACCGAACTGACCGATGATATCAACATCATCCCCAAGGTCATTGTCTTTCTTGAAAGCGAACGAGCCTGAGTTTGCGATAGTACCAAGGTTGTTTTCAAGATCCTCCTCGGTCATACCGATGCCGTTATCAGAAACTGTAAGCGTTCTGTTTTCCTTGTCGATAGCGATATTGATAGCGAAGTCGCTCTTTTTTATTCCCACAGAAGTGTCTGTCAGGGACTTGAAATACAGCTTATCAATAGCGTCGCTTGCATTTGAGATTATCTCTCTGAGAAAAATCTCCTTATGAGTGTAGATCGAATTGATCATCATATCAAGCAGTCTTTTGGATTCTGCCTTAAATTCTTTTGTCTGCATAAAACCTCGACCTTTCCTTATTTTTTTACTTTTCAGTATTGTTAGCAATATAATTAGCACTCTATCTATTTGAGTGCTAATTATATTATACAACAAGGTTGATAAAATGCAATAGTTATCACAAAATTTCTCTTATTTATTTACAAATCCATAACATTTTATCACATACCTGACAAAATACCATTTGCAAAAGCACCATGTTGTGTGTTATAATATATAGATAAGACCGAACAAGGGAGGAATATTATTTGACTACCAAAAAGTCTGTTTCTCTGCTGACCCCTGAAAAACAGCAGGAAAAGAAACTTCTTACTATAGATTGCGTGAAAATTTCACTTCTGCTCATTTTATACAACCTGCTGAACAGGATATTCGCAGTGTTATTCTTTTACGTTGCATACACTTACCACTCAGGAAAATTCACTCTTAGCTACTCGGCAGTTCTCAGCTATCTGAAAAAGCAGACCGCTTTTATAAGCTCAACTACTTTTTCCATGACGGCAAATTTGTTTATCACTCTTATGAGCGTGCTTGTTTTTGGGATAGTTTTTGCTATACTTTTCCGAAAACGAGAATCAAGCTTCATAAAGCCGAAAAAAGACACGGCAGTAAAAGGGTTAAAATGGTTTTCAGCCTGCTTTGTGATAAACATTCTGCTGTCACAGCTCATATCTATCCTCACGGGTATACTTGGTCAAAACGGAGTGACAGTTCCCACAAGCGATTTTTCCATTCATCAGCCCTCTGCCCTTGCAGTAATAGTGCAGTTCTCATACGTTGTGATAATAGCCCCTATCGTGGAGGAATTTATCTACCGTGGAGCGATCCTCACGGCTCTAAGCCCATACGGAAGGGGTGCACGGAAATATCCCTCAGGCGGCTTCGGCATTCGGCACAGGACTTGTTTACGCTATTATCGCCGCAAAGTGCGGCTCGATACTGCCAACAGTTATAATACACTGTCTAAACAATCTGCTTGCAAACTTCTCGTCCATATCTGATGCAATAGGGCTTGAACACTATGAAACCTTCATGAGCGTTGCTGAGATAGTCATAGGTCTGGTAGGCTTTATGGTTCTTTTCACAAGCCTTAAAAAGCTTATCATTGATGACAGCGAAAACGTGCTTACACCGAAAGAATGTCGCAGATATGTCTTTACAAACCCTGCCACTATAGTATATATGCTCTGCCTTATCATACCGATAATAAAGAGTCTTGTCCAAGCAAACAGCTAAAAATCACAAACAAAAAAAACGGGTGACTGCCAATAACAAATTGACAGCCACCCGATATTTTTTTATCCAAAAAGCCTATTAATAAGCCTTGCCCCAAAGCACCATATGTTTCGCAGGCTTTCCACAGCATACGCAGGTATCTGCTATCTCTTCCTGCTCGAACGGGATACATCTTGAACCTACTCCTGTGAGTTCCTTTACCTTATCCTCGCAAGCTTCATCGCCGCACCACATTGCCTTAACAAAGCCGTCGCCCTTTTCCTCAAGAGCCTTTGTTATCTCGTCAAGTGTCTTGCAAACATAGGTACGTCTTTCTCTGTTTTCAAGTGCCTTCGCATAAAGACCATCATGAACAGCCTGAAGTCTTTCATTTACTGTTTCAACAAGCTCACCAAGCTTGCAGAATACCTTTTCTCTGTTGTGTCTTGTAACAAGCACACACTGATCGTTCTCAATATCCTTTGGACCAATTTCAAGTCTTACAGGAACGCCCTTCATCTCATACTGTGCAAACTTCCAGCCAGGTGACTGCTCTGAATCGTCGAGCTTAACTCTTATGCCTGC
>OMAC01000644.1_pt1 | contig 20469 bp, 9 predicted proteins | sample 1644561 | NCBI WGS metagenome assembly OMAC01 (sample SAMEA103958144, study PRJEB25191) | human gut metagenome
TCAAATGATTCATTGTTGGCGAAATAATAATTGCTCAATGCTTCAAGAAAAGCAAGCTCATCTATGTTGTCATAATCAGAAAGCATATCGTTTATAGTCTGATTAACAGTTGTACATAAAACACCGTCAAAATTGAGATACTCTATATCGTCAAACGAATTGACAATATGATATTCAATGTTATCAAATTGTCCCTCGTTCTGAGCATACACCTGTATCTTAGATTCATTGACATAACCATTGAATAATTCAAGGTACTCAAGTGCCGAAACTCCGCACAGGATTAAATCTGTACCTTGAACCACATCTTGTAACCAATCGACATTAGAAAGATATCGTGTACTTGTAATTGACATCATAAATATCACCACACTTCATTTTCTTTACATATTATCTTATGTCAAAATCGGAAAATTTGCAAGTTTTAAGGACAACAAAAAAGAGCCGTTCAGAGCCGTCTGAACGGCTGCTTTTTAAATTAAATAAAAAATATTTATCTACCGCAAAATCGGAATAAAGAGCTGTTTAAAGCCGTTTCAAGCTATTATAATCACAACTCTTGTTCACTCCTTTTAGGCTCTGATTTCATAACTGTTTTATTCTGTGTTTGGTACGCAAGTAAAACCACGATTATTTATTTCTGTTTGCTTTTAAAAATCTATATAATCAGATTTAACAAAATAAAAATCTATATCCACGCTATTCATTCCTCAATAAAAGGGAGCAACTGCATATAATGCAGTTGCTCCAAAAATCGTTACTTTTTGTCGCATTCTCCTGATATGGTGGTCAGACGGTAGCGAAGCACAACACTAAGATGAGTAACCAACATCGTTCAAATACTATTATATGTTATAACTAAGAAAAAACAAGTGTTTTAAAAAGAAATTCAGAAAAGAATTTCTGATTTTAAAGTGAAGTAACAATATAAAAAGTCACTTTGTCACTTATAAGATTATGAGCTAATAAATTTTGAACGGTTTTTCTGTCAAGTCCACCTGTTCCACACCCAAGTAAAGGTATGGCTACTGAATTTATGTTTAAGTTTTCAGCTACCGCTACTATCTTTGGAATCAGAACTTTAATTTTTTTGATTTTTGCTTTGCTACCCGGAGTACGCATAGTAACTGCGTGTATTATTTTTTTACACTCAAGATTTGGAGCATCAGTCACAAAAACAGTTCCGGGTGAATAACCAAAAAAGGAGTGTGCCTTACATTTTGCTCTTGCAAGCCGTTCAACAGCACCGCAAGATGCAAATTGAATGCTCTCTGCAACTCCTCTATGTAATTCATTAACACATCTTTTACCTCCCATATAACCAAAACCGTTGGATGCATTTACAATAGCATCTACATCAAATTTTGTTATATCGCCTTGTGCGTAAACTATCATAATTCAGGTTCACTCCTTTTAGGTTCTGATTTCATAACTGTTTTATTCTGAATTTGCTTTGAAGATTTGTTCCTGCCGAGGATTTTATCCTTACCAAAGTAATGTGTTTTGGGCTTCGATTCTGTTTTTTGGTGAGCAAGCTCAATGTTCAAAATCTTTGTTAATTCAGACAGGCGTGCTGACTTTTCCTGCAATTCCGCTTCATATTCAAAAGGCTTTTCAAGCAAGGCGACACTTGTTTTGTAATCAAGGTCAAGCTTGTTAAGAGAATTCTGACTGTAATCAAGAACACTTTCGGTTTTGTACAGCAACCCCTCTATTTTACTGAGGTTATGCACAGCAGAAACACCGAGCTGAGCAGAATATGAATATTTACCCTTGATTGTAACTACAATGTCATCATACACATTTCCGTTGTTTATAACGCTTATATCGAATCCGCAAATGTTGCCAATGCCAACCTGCTTCTTTCTGTTGTCGGCTATTCTCACCTGAGCAACAGCAGTTGTAAGAGCTTTGGCAGCGTTTTTTCGTTCCTCATCGTTCTTCAGGTCAAAAGTCTGAGAACCTAAAGTTAATTTGCAAATAAGTTTACCGTCCTTATCGACAAATGACTTAACATTATCGATATCGGATTTTATGTTGCCGATAGTACAAAGGAGTTGCTTGCGTTTTTCGGGATAAGCCGCAACACCATCTTCAAGCTCATATTTTGTATTGTTGTAATCAGCTTTGAGAGAGTTAAGCTCCTTTACTCTGTTATCAAGCGTGAGCTTCTCACGGATACGGTCATCGCCGGTACAGAGAGCCTTAATTTCGCCATATGAAAGAGCCGCTTGGTCAACATCGGCACACTTGCGTGCAGGAGCTTTGTCAGTCATAACCTGACTTATAAATTTTTGCTTGGTTTCGAGGAGCTGATAGCTGTACGCATCAAAAGTGCCTTTGGTAACATATCTGTACAAATGCACTTTTTCGTTAATATTGCCCTGCCTGACCATTCTGCCACGCCTCTGCTCGAGGTCTGCCGGTCGCCACGGAACATCTAAATCGTGCAGAGCAATGATTCTGTCCTGCACATTTGTGCCTGTTCCCATTTTGCCCGTTGAACCGAGTAAAATTCGCACTTCGCCACTTCTAACCTTTGAAAACAATTCAGACTTTTGAGCTTCGGTTTTTGCATTGTGTATATAAGCTATTTCAGACGCAGGAACACCCTTTGCAATGAGCTTGTCCCTTATGTCATCATACACGCAAAACTTGCCTGTTTCCTCAAGAGAGTCGATTTCCGCCACACTCTTGTTATCGTTTTGCTCTTTGGAGGAGTCATTGCCTGTGTTTTTTGACGGCACACCGAGGTCACAAAAAACAATTTGAGTAAGCTTGTCTTTTGCTGTGTCTGTATAAATGTCAAATACATTGTTTACACACACATTCAGCTTTGTATTTGGATTATCCTCAAAATCGGGACTAATAAGTCGGGGGTCAAGACCGAGCTTTCTGCCGTCACCGGTAATTTTGAGCATATTATCCTGTGACGGATCTACGGAGCCTGAATTAACCTCATCTGCTCTGTCGGATAATTCATCGACAAGCTCCTTTTGAAGCTCTGTAGGCTCTACATCAACAATGTGAAGCTCACAATCAGGCACTTTAAGTTTAAGAGTTTCAGCCGTCTTTACATCGGCTACCATCTTAAACATAGACATAAGCTCAGGCAGATTGGAATATTCCGCAATCCTTGTGCGTTCCTTAAACTTGTTTCCTGCCGGAGCTAACTCGTATTCTTTCTTTTGCACACCGAATGCAGAAATCCAATTATCAAAATTCTGCATATTGTTGTGACTTGCAAGAAAATCATAATTAAGGTATCTCATCATTGTGTGAAGCTCTGTAACGCTGTTTGACAACGGTGTACCTGTGGCAAATACAACACCCTTGCCGCCTGTCTTTTCGTCAAGATAACGGCATTTTGCAAACAGCTCTGTTGCCCTCTGAGAAGCTCTTGAAGATATACCCGAAACATTTTGCAGCTTTGTTGCACAGTACAGATTCTTAAATTCGTGAGCTTCGTCAACAAACAATTTGTCAATTCCAAGCTCCTCGAAATATACGGTATTGTCTTTCTTACTTGATTGAAGCTTCTCAAGCTGATTTTCGAGATTCTTTTTTGTACGCTCCATTTCCTTAACGGTAAATTTATTACCGTCCTGAGCTTTCATCTCAGCAAGACCGGCAACAATATCATCAATTTGAGATTGTAAAAAGGCTTCCTGCCTTTCAGGAGATAGGGGCAGCATCTTTAATTGCGTATGTCCGATAATAACGGCATCATAATTGCCAGTTGCAATTTTTGACATTAACATCTTGCGGTTTGATGATTTAAAATCATCCTTTGTTGCAACCAATATGTTTGCGTTGGGATAGAGCTTCAAAAAGTCTGCTCCCACCTGTTCTGTCAGATGATTCGGTACAGCAAACAAGGATTTGTGACACAACCCAAGCCGTTTACATTCCATAGCAGTAGCTATCATTTCAAAGGTTTTTCCTGCACCTACCGAATGAGCAAACAGTGTGTTGCCTCCGTAAATAGCGTGAGCAATGGCATTTTTTTGATGTTCGTGAAGCTGAATGTTTGAATTCATTCCTGGAAAATTAAGGTGTGAACCGTCATACTCTCGTGCGTGGACGCAATTGAATGTGCGATTGTATGTGTCAACAATATCTCTGCGGCGGTTAGCATCTTTAAAAATCCAATTCTTAAATTCACGGCGAATGGCATTGGCTTTTTGCTGTACAACCTGAGTCGCTTCTACATCAAGCACTCTTACAGGCTTATTGTTTTTATCACGCTCAACAACACCGTATTCGTCAACCTTGTCTTTATACACTTTCGGTTCGGATAAATTGAGAACGGATTCAAATATCTGATATGCAGATAATCCGCTTGCACCGTAGGTCTTTACAGTAGTTACCGACAAATCCGCTCTCTTATTCGTGATATTCCATCTGCCGGAATACTCTGAATAGTCAAGCTCTATTCTGTCGGATTTAAAAAATCTTGACACATAATCCGATTTAAGGCTTTGCGGTGTTTCAAAAATCTCATACATAAATTGCTCATAGTATTTTTTATCAATCCAAGTAGCTCCGAGGTTAATATCAATATCGCCGGCTTTCAGAGGAGTAGGCAATACTTCCTTTAAGGCGACAACATTTGATTCATATATGCCGTTGACCGAAGCGTATGCTTTTGCCATGTCAAGCTTTGCATATATATCTCCCGACAAATATTCGGAAGCAGTTTGATATTCGTAGTCCTCATCGCCTGTATATGACGGTACGGCAAATATTTCACCTTTTTCTCTCAGCCCGATTTTCAAATCCTCGGGCGGCACATCCGTAATTTGGCTCATATACTCGAAGTCGATAACACCTTTTTCTGCAACGCAGACAGCAAGAGCTTCTTCAGCCGTATCAACATGATTTATTGTTGCTGTCGGCTTATTTACACGCTCTGTAAATATATCGGACTTCTTAACAAGTAAATTATTATCTTTGGCAAAATCGGCTTCGAGAGAAGCAACAAGCGGATATGCTCCGTCAGAGTTTAACAAGCTGTGATTGTAACTGCTGTGAAGCAAGCCGTACTTACTGTAGAAGCTGTCATAACAGTTGTTGAGCTTTTCCTGCAATTGAGCTATCTCTGAATCCTTGTTATCGTACTGCTGAACATCAAGCAATTCACGCAAAGTGTCACGAATATCAATAAAGGAATTGATGCGTTCGTGATTTAATTTTTTCCCAAGTGCTTTGTCTGCGGAAACATTAACTATTTTACCGCTCTTATCAGAGCCGTAAAAATATATTTCGCCGTTTCGGCGATAAAAGCTTTGTAAACGCAGTTTTAAAGGTTCGGCTGTTAAATGTTCGGAAACCGGAATCAGCTTTTCTGCAGAAGCGGAATATTCAAAATTGATATTCTTTACCGCCGAGGAAAGAAGCTCCGACAATGTTCTGCCGTCATTAAACGGCACGCACATCGTATCGTCTGTTCTGCCGAACATTTTATTGCCTTCAACAACTTCGCCGAGTATCATTTCGGGATGCTCAACAAAATAATTGTTGACGGTTAATCCGTTTTCAAGCTGTCCTGTATGTACCCAAGACGGTTCAATTTCTGACTTTTTTTCTCTTTTTTGGAGGAATATAATGTCAGCTGTAACCTCCGTTCCTGCCGATTTAAAGGCGTTATTCGGCAATCTCACAGCACCTACCAAATCCGCTCTTTCGGCCAAGGTCTTGCGGAAAGAGCTGTCCTTTTTGTCAAGCGTACCTTTGGAAGTTACAAAAGCCACAATGCCGCCGTCACGCACTTTATCAAGTGATTTCAAAAAGAAATAATCGTGAATTTTCAGATGTTTTGAGTTGTATTTAGAATCATTAACACTGAAATCGCCGAAAGGAATGTTTCCGATTGCAACATCGAAGCTGTTGTCATTGAAACGAGTATTCTCAAAGCCGTCAATCGTAATGTCAGCTTGCGGATACAGCTTTTGAGCTATTCTGCCCGATAAGCTGTCTTTTTCGACACCGTACAAATTCACCTTATCACGAAGTTCTTCGGGAAGTCTGCCGAAAAAGTTTCCTACGCCCATTGCAGGCTCAAGTATGTTGCCGTCCTCAAATCCTGCGTTACGAATGACCTCATATATACTGTCAACGATTGCTGTATCTGTGTAGAATGAATCAAGCACAGTTGACCGTGCTGCGGTATATTCTTCATCCGTAAGCAAACCCTTGAGTTCAGAATACTCATTTTTCCATTTATCATTATCAGACTCAAAAGCATTGGCAAGACCGCCCCAACCGCTGTATAAGGAAAGCTGTTTCTGTTCTTCGGGTGTTGCTGTTCTGTATTCAGCTTCGATTTGTTTTAAAACTTTGATAGCGGTTATATTGTTACGGTACTTAGTTTTAGCACCAGTAACAGATTCTCTGTCTTCAAGTACATAGTTTTCGTGAGAGGTGGTTTCATCAGATGAAACATCTGATACAGGCATACTGTCAAACAAGGTGGGTTGAGAAGTTACCGGAGCGTGTTCGTCTGCCGATGTCCAAATAAAATTGTTTTTACCTACAGAAGATTTCTCAGAAGTTGACTTTTCGTCATTTTCAAGCTGCATAGCAAGCTCATCAACACTATGCAACTCTGTATTGTTGTTGATTTCTTCTGCTGCACTCTCTTTTTCAGGATATTCGGCAGCCTGTTCTTCTTTTATACTGTTGAATGTATCGTAGAGATATTTGAAATAGTGTGTACCTAAAGTATCCCAGTTGTAAGCTTGAAAAAACTGACTGTTTTGAATTGACACACCATCACTTGTAATCTGAATTTCATAATCATCTGTAATTTCAGCACTATTAAGATTTGTGTAATGGTTTATGAAATGCTTTGCAAGTTCAACATCAATATTATCACCGTTTCTGTATTTTTCAGCAATTTCAGAAATTCCGTCATCAACATTATGCCACGCCTTTTCATAGTCAAAAAACTCGTTGACTATAGCAACTTGCTCATCAAAAGCAAGTAATGGTTTCAATAACTCATTACTACGATTTTCAAATGCAATATCATCTTTAAGCAATTTCACAACATCTGAGTACTGCGGATACTGTTCAAGAAAATCAATCACACCGCCTATACCGTCACCGATATCCTGCCATTCGGTGTATTTCGTACCGTTCGGCATATTAATAATAAATTTCGTTTTTTCATAACCAAGATGAATATTGTCAAGTTCACCGTTTCTGTATGCTTCTGTAACCGCATTTTCACTGCCGTATTCCTCAATTTCAAGCTGTCTTTGCTCAACCCATTCGTCATCGGCATTTTTCATAAGTTTGTCAAATTCAGAAACAGAGTATGTTTTGCCGTTCTCAAATACCGGACTTTCACTCCAATCACAAGTAATTGTCGGACGAATTATTTCCTGTACAGACTCAGTTTGTTCAGGCTCGTTTATCGGGACGATTTCATTTTCTGAATTAAATTGATTAACGATTTCTTCTGAGCTGACATTCAGAGCACCGGCATAGTTTCTTACCTTGATGTCAAAATTGTTCTGATAAAAATTACGCTCGGCATCGGATTTTGCATTATCAATATGGTATAATGCACGCTTTAAATCCTGTTTAACAACAGAGTTATAATAGTCGTTTTCCGCAAGCGGAACAGCCCCATGCTCTTTCGGCTCTAATTGTGCAAGCTCATCATCAGATAGGTATACAAGGTCATCAAATGATAAAGAGTACAGGCAGTTATCAATCATATCTTTAAGACTTGAATATGTTTTCTCTTTAAACAATTTATCGTCAACATAAGTTTCAAGCCTATAGTCAACAAGATTTACAACAGCTTCAACAGTATGCTTGCTGTCTTCTGTTGTTGTGTATGCCACTCCGACTTTTTTTAAGTCTGAAAAATCCGCTTCCGAATCAAATTCGTCACGGCAGTATGAATTGATAAGCTGCTTTGCATAAGCAAGCACAGAGTCACGAACAATATTGTCAATCGTAGAGTGAGTGTATGTAGCAAAATCAATCTGATTGTTGTGAAGTGTATTTTTTAGTTCATCATCAATTACTATACTTTGTTCCAAGTTGTGTATTCTGCCTTCTTTTTCAAAGGCTGATTTATCTCGTTCAACAAAATAATTGAAATTATCATATAGAGTATAAATTTTCTTAACATTTTCACAATAAGTAACATAATCATTTGTACCTTTATCTTCGTTAAGGTAGGTATTATTAAGCAAAACAGGTGAGTCCGTCAAGATAAAATCGACTTTACCATACAGACGGTTAATACGCTTCACTTGTTCCTTGAGAATATCAAATTGATGTTCATAATGTCCGTCAAGCATAATAAGATTGTTGTCATATACAAGCTCTTTGGCATATTCCTGTACATATTCCGTAACAAATCCTTGCTTTTTCAATTTTTCGGCTACTTCAAGACAAGATGTTGTTTTTCCTGCACCCGGTCCGGCAAAAGCATTGATAACTATTGTATGCTTGTCTGACACATTGCTCGTAATTTTTTTCTGTTCAGATATGAGTTTGTTAAACTCATTCGAGAGATCTACAAGTCCCTCATATTTGATATTCACAGTAAATCCTTGTGTTTTAAGAAGTTCAGTATTATCATTCAGTTTAAAATCAGGGAATCCGACTGTATCAACTGAAGAACCGTTAATGTTTCTTGTTGTAGAAACAAGGTCGAGAATATCTGCAACGGTTTTTGCGTTCTCACCTCTGACTTCATAAAAATCACCGACCTTTATAAGTTCTATTTTCCGTACTTCAGGTAATTTGATTTCGGGAACTACTGCAAGCTCAACGAGCTTGTGCTGAATATCTGCATTAAGACCTTCGGCAAACTCCGTACCGCTGTAAAACTTTTTAACAGCGGTTCTGAAACTTTCGCTGCCGATATCAATTAACCTTTGTTCGCCTGTTGTATCAAGAAAATCAAAGAATCCTGAAAAATCATCTCCGTATTCTTTGTTAGCTTCCGCTATCTGTTTGTAAGATACCTCGGTAATTACAAACTGACCGCCGGAGTATGCGTCAGGATTATAGTACATATATGTAATACTTTCGGCTTCGGACTCTTGAAAATAAAGGGTTTTCTCAAGAGTGTTAAAGTCGGGTAAAGCAGGGGTATATGTACCGTCAGAAATCATACCTTCCACTTCACTTCGTGTAACACCTTTGACCTTAGATACAAGATTTATAAGAGAATCATAATCACTGCGACTGTATGCACCTATGAAAGTTTGCATTTCCGTAAGCGAAAAAGTATAATCAAGCAAATTGATTGTGTCGTAATCTATACCCATATCAACCATATCTCTTATAAGTTCTGACTGGGCATATGAATACCCATGATTTTCAATGAGCTTATCGGCAAGATTTGTGTTGATGAACGACTGCTTAATTTCGTTGAAATCAGCAGTATTCGCAAGAATCAATTCAGAATCCGAAAGGCCTGAGTATGTCTTGACAAAATTCATAGATAACATATTTAACTGTTCAGGCTTAAAGTCAGAAGTATCTTCAAACATCGTACTGAATGTGTCAATCAGCTCCGGATGGTTGTTGAGCAGTTCAACCGTAGAATTCAAAGACTCCAACTGATGTGCTTTATAGTGCAGTACCGAAAGAGCATTAAAAAGATTTTCCGTGTTATCTTCTTTGGAAACTGTCACGCTGTTTTTAACCGTTGCAGACGGTTCGTTTTTTTCGACTGCTTTATCATTGTACAAAAGCTCTCTTTGCTCACGAATTTCGTGAGCAATTGCGTTGATGGCATCTTTGTATATATTGTCAACCGTAATAGTTGTATTTTTACCGAATATTCTGCCCGAAAACGGAATATCCTGCTCTGACAGTCTTTGAGCAACCTTGTAAGCGAAATCAGTATTATATTTGCGATACATCTTATCACCAATATCATTGTATTTGGTTGTTCCGATGATATTGTTTGTTACATATTTCCTGTTGTTGGAATCGACTATTGAATCATAACTGATATTTAACTTTTCAAGATTCGGAACAGTAGCTCTGCCAACCGCAACATATGATTTGTTCTTGTTAATATAGCCACAGTAATTAAGTCCTGCGTTTTCGAGAGCATCGGTTATGCTCTCAAACTGGCTTTCAGAAGCTATAATAACCTTTTTATACTGATTCGGAGTGTTGCTGTTCCATATCTCATTTCCATATAATTTAATCATTTCATTCACCTCTAAAGCAAAAGGAGCCGTTACACTAAATGCAACAGTCCCTAAATAATATTCATAATTCCTGTTCTTTCGATTTAGTGTTGTTAAGCTGTTCGTTATGTGTATGTGCAATTTTGTCCGCATTCTGTTTTATCTGACTGCGAGATATTAACGGCTTAATCTGAGCTTTCGACCTGGGTTCTTCAATCTTCTCAACCCGATTGCCTCTTTTGTCAAGCTCATATCCTGCGGCAAGGTCGTTATAAATATCAATTATCCGTGTCTTACTTGCTGTTATGTACACGGTATCTTCTTCTCTTCCGTCAGGATGATATAAATCACGCTTTTTTTCGCCTGTAACAGCATCGTATGCTTTTGCATTACTTGCTTCAATCGTGTGATTGCTTACACGATAATTCTTACCGTTCAGCATAAAATAATAGCTGTCATTGCGAAGACTTCTGTCAATACCGTTTTTGTTGCAAAAATCTTCAATTTCAGTCATCTTGTTTTTAAACTCTGCCTTTGCGGATTTACTGGGATGCCACTTCCTTTTGTACATATGATCACCTTTCCTGTTTTGCTTCCCGTCCCTGTTCACGATGTTCTGATTTTGCAATCTTGTCCGCATTCTGCTTTATCTGACTGCGAGAAATCAGGGACTTTTTCGGTTGCTTCGGTTGTTTCTCGGCATTATGTTCCTTATTTGGAGTTTTTGCCGCTTTGTCATACTCCTCTTGCTTATTGCCGTTGTTGATAATACCGTCAATGCTGTCATAATCGTCCTCAATCGACATTTCGGCATTTTTTAGGTAGTTTTCTTCGAATACAGCTTTTGCGGCAGATGAAACGATTACATCAGCCTGCTTTTTTAAAGCCTGTGGGTTACTTGTAAACTCATCAACAATGTTCTGACAGCTCTTGCTGATAATATTGTCAGCTTCCTTATCGGGCATAGTTTTAACCGATTCAAACTTATCTGACCACTCATTAAGAGCCTTGAGCTTGTTTATCAGCTTAGCTTTCTTGTTGGTGAGCTTGTCGATTTGTTTTCGCAGTTTGAGTTTTTCGGACATATAATGAGTTTGACCGTATGCTTTTAGTGCAACATCAAGTTTGCTCTGGGTATTATCAAATTTTTCAGAGGTTGTCCTCATTGCCATCGTCCTGTATTCCTGCATACCTTTGACAAAGTTTTCTTTCCTGCCGTCAGGGAATTTCATATTATCAAGAAATTTATTGATTTTTTTGCAGTTATCAGCACGGCTTTGCTGCTTCAAAATCTTCTGCTCATTCGATTTGATGTTCAGCTTATGAGAATGGATTTTCTCATTGATATTTACTATTTTCTGTCGCCTTTCAGCCGACAGAACAGACAATGCTTTATACACAGGCATTGGTACAACATTTCTCATTGATTCAACCGTTGAAACAAATTCAGCACTGCGAACATTTTTTATGTTGAGTTTTTCGATTTTTGCATTGAGCTTATCGTTTTTTAGATTAAGCTCATCAATTTTGAGATTGCACCTGTCATACAGCTTTGCAAAAATCGGTATTGAAAATTCTTTGCTTTTCGTTTGGTCGAGCAATTCAGGTTCGGATTTTATCTGTTCGGGTTGGAGATTGTCATTATTGACTTCTTCATCTCGCTGTTTTCTTTTATCGGTATTTGGATTATTATCAAAATCATTTGTAATATCAGGCATTTTACTTCCTCCTTCGTTTATTTTTTATGGAAACAGCAATTACTAAAATTGCCAAAATTGCGGTTATAACAATTACTGCAATAATAAAATCAAAACTTCTGTTATTGTTGTTTTCGGTTTTTGTTGCCGTATCAGATGCAGTTGTATCCTTTACTCTTTCAGCAGTCACAATAAGTCTGTGACTGTTTACACCGTATGGATAACAAGTTATAAGGCTTAATAAGTCTTTTTCTTCGTCAACTGACAGTAACGATATGTTGTCGGGCTTAACAATGTTTTTTGCTGTTACAGCATAGGTAAGCGTTTCATCAAGTACGGATACCTTGATTTCATCACCGATTTCAAGCTCGTTGAGATTGTCAAAAAACACTTGCGTTGGATAACCCGTATGTGCAGACAAGACAGAATGATTGCCCACACCTCCAATAGGAAACGCTGTATTTGGCAGATGAGCAACACCTTTTTCAAGCACTTTATCCGTATCCCCGTGGTAAATAGGCAGTTTTACATTGATTTTTGAAATATCAATGTAGCCTATAAGACCGTCACCAAAATTGAGAATATCGTCATATCCGTCAATCACGCTGTCTGTATCGTAAGAAAATCCATTGATAAGTTCTGATAAATTGTTGTTATATTCAGCAGCAGCCGACAAGTACTGTGACCTGTCGGCTGCTGAAATGCTGTCAAGAGATGCGGCATAATTGTTAATTGTGGATGCGGCGAAAAAACTATTGACAGCATTTGATACAGAAGGGTACAGCACAAAGCAGAGTGATGCAGTCATAAAAATTATTCCTATTATCAAGGTGCATTTGCTTCTGCATTTTTTCAATGTGCTGTACTCCTTTCTGTTTAATGTGAAATTACTTGTTTGTAGCTTTTACTCTTCTGCGAATGAGCAATGTTGCAATACCGCCCATAGCAAAAGCTGTGCCGAGAATGTAGAACATAACTGTTCCTACACCGCCTGTCTGTGGTACAACAACCTTTGTATCCTTAACATCAACGCTTGCTGTACCGTCTGTCGGGCAGTTTGTGATGTACGAACCGTCAACAAATGTTGCACCGTATGTAACATCAATAGTTACCGGAATAACCTTACCGTAGATGTTGTAGCCTGTAGGAGCTTTTGTTTCGACAATATAATATTTACCGCTTGCAAGTTTGATTTCTTCTTTACTTGTGTTGTAGTAAGTAACCTTGCCTGTCTTGTCTGAAACACCGCTTGCAATGGCATTTGTAAGAGCAGTTGCATCCTCTTCTGTTTTAAAAAGGCTGAATTCTGCACCTTCGAGAGCCTTGCCGGCTGTATCTGTCTTGTTAGTTGTAACTGCAAAAGAGTAAACATAAACTGTATTACCGTTTACTTCTGATTCAACACCGTTCTTGTTAGAATAAACGAGCTTTGTTTCTGTATTTGGGTTGCCTGTCTTTCCTGTTACAGCGTACTTATTGAGCTTTGCTGAATAAGTTACAGATGTATAAGTAACACCCTCTGCATAAAAGTCCTTTTTCTGAAGATAAGCGTTTGTGAGAGCTACATTAAATGTTGTAGCTTTACCATCAACTTCTGATGTTACATTGAGAGCATAATCAGTTGAAGCAAGGTCAGCAACCTTACCGCCCTGTGCGTTGAGAAGTGCAACCTTTACGCTGTCCTTGTCGAGAGTAAGACCGGCTGACATTTCATCATATACGGTATATGATTTAAGTTTCATTTCTGATGATCCGGCAGTTGATGACTTGATTTCAAAATTCACTGTGTCACCAAGGCTTACATCGGTAAAATTAACATTATCCTTTGTGCTGTTAGTGATAGTCTTTCCAGTAACTACATCACCGTCATTAACCTTAGTTGCAAGGTCAATAGCTTTATATGTATATACCCAACCGTTATTGTAATATGGAAGTGATACAACAGAGTTTGTAACGCTTTTAACACCGGCAGGAAAGTTAGTCGCTTTTATGTAGTACAAACCATGAGCAAGGCTTGAAAAAGTCTTTTTTACCGATGTTGCCGATGTAGTAAATGTGCCAACGGTTGAAGCTGTTGACGGAATCGAAGAAAGACCATCAAGAGCTGAGAGAACATTCGATGTCTTACCGCTTAAAATCTCGTCAGAGATTGAAGGAATAAGTGAATCATAGCCTGTCTTGTATGGATTTTCGGTTGTTTTGAGTTCTGCAACCTTGTACACCGTAAAGGTGTAACCCGGCTTTGAACAATTGAGCGTGAATGAAACCTTCTTTGTTTCATCAAGAGCATTTGCGTTGGTTGCAGCACTTGCAAATGGGATTGCAGTTAATACCATCATTACTGCAAGCACCATAGCTGTCATAATTCGTGTGATTTTCTTTTTCATTTTTGATTGTCCTTTCTGTTTTTGAATTTTTTATTTTTACTACCTTTACGGTAGTCATAGAAGAAGATTATTGCCATTGCTCCGAGTGCCACAGAAGCAAAATAAAAGGGAGCAATGCCACCGTCACCTGTCTGTGATAACACAGATTTGTTATCGGCAACGGTTAAAGATATATTAAGTGTGTTTTCATTGTCGGCAGAAATTGTAAATTCAACCTTTTTACCGTATGGCATATAGCCTGACGGAGTTACAGATTCAATAAAATAGTAATCACCTACCGGCAGATTACTGATTGACAAACTACCATTCGTAGCCATATAATCGGTTGCAGTTTTTGCAACTGAATTATACATATAAGTTCCTGAGCCTGTCTGATAACAGCTGATGGGAGTGTCGTCTGACTTATAGAGTTGCCAACCTGATCCGCCAAGAGCTTTTGTGCCGTCTGTTTTTGTCAGCTTAACAGAGCCTGTTTTCAGCGTGTTTTTGATATTTGCAAAAACTACGGTATCTGAATTAAGCGTAACTGTTACGCTTTTTGGCTTGTTGTACTTATACGGTAAAGAATAAGTGCCGTCATCGTTCAGAACACCGAGTTCTGATACCTTATATTTGAGCAATTCGTCATTGCTGTTATAAATCGGTAAGTCTGAAATTTCAGGACTTAAACCTTCAAGGTTTGTGCTTACTTTTTCGTTAAACCCTGTATCAGCACAGCTTATTTCAAAATACAAACCGTCCACAACATCATCTTCAGATGTTTTTTGAACCTGTAACGAACCTGTTTTTACGGTGTTCACACAATCATATGTATAGTTGTATTCATCGGTATCATAGATTGTAAATTCAACTGCATCTTTCAGTTCATAACGGCTCGGAAACTTGTATGTTCCGTCTGACTGTTTAATGCCGATTTCGGTAAGCCTGTAAGTAATTTGAAAACCGTTTAGGTCAACTACATACGGCAGAATACCGTCAATTTTGTTACCGTTGGCATCAAAAAACTGCTCATTGTCTGTACTTGCTTTACCATTTTCATCAGTAGTCAAAACGATACTTGTAATCTCGTTTCCGTCTGCATCATAAGCCATAGGAGTAGGGATAAGGTCATCATCGTATTCTCGCTCATCGTCAAAAGATTCGAGCTTAAAGCTCAAGCCCTCGATAACTCCGTCCTCGGAAGTCTTATTGATGTTAATACTTCCTGTTGCAGGAGCGTTGTACACGGAATAATTAAGAGTAGATGTTGTTCCGTATTTGTTGGCAGTCTTAAACTCTGATTCAGCCTTTTCAAGGTAATTGTCAGGGAAATAATAACTGCTTCCGCCGAGAAAACCTTTTTCAACAACCTTATATTTTATAGGAATACAAATTGCTGAGTTTGGAACGGTTAAACAGCTTTTGAGCTTGTAACCGTATCGGTTGTAATAGTTAGCTGTTCCGGTAGAATCTGTAACAATATCACCATAATATTTGCCGTTTTCGTCCTGTACCTCAAACCAAACTCCAGACACTTTACCGTTGTATGAGGTCTTTTTAACAGTTAAATCTGTTTCAGAAACTGTATTCTGAAAATTAAATGTAACCGTTTTGCTCTCGTCAAGCGTTAATGACTTACCGTTAGCGTTGGATTTTGCTTCTGATGATTTGCCATAGTAGTATCTTGAATAAGCATTCTCACAATTGCTGAATACAGCATTTGAAACACCTTCAAAATATGAACCTTTATAATTGATTGCATTTTCTTTCTTTATCGTCCAAGTGTAACCGCCATAGCTGTGAGATCCTAAAGTAGTCTTAAAACCAAGCTCCTTGACTGTATAGGTTATCTTGTTGCCTTTATCGTCATATACCCTCAAACCTTTAACAGTCGCTTCGCCGTTTTTATCGGTTGAAACTGCGTTGTACTCGTTGCCGAGGCTATCTGATATTGCAAACCAAAGATTTGAAACTATACCGTCTGTTGATGACTTCTTGATTTTGAGGTCAGCTTTTATGGCATCTTCATAAATCGTCTGAATAACGGCTGTTTCAACGGTTGAGTTTTCCTCATTTGCAATGACAGGATAAACAGTATCGTCAAGCTCATAGCCTGTCGGTGCGGTTATTTCTTTGATGTAATATGTTTTGCCGACATCTACCGATTTTGCAAAAGTCCCCTTGCCATCAGCACTTGTTGTGAGCTTGTCATACAAGCTTGCACAAGCTGAATCAGAGTACAAGCCATATACTGCTCCGCCGACACCTATACCTGACTGATTAAGCTTGTTAATGCCCACATATGCCTTTGCCGGCATTTCATCAATCGGTACTTTGATAGGGGTATTTGTGTCCTTCATAATAGCAATTACGCTGTCGGATAAATTACGATAAAAAACAACATTGCTGAGAGAATAGCCGTCAGGGGCTTTGACTTCTCGAATGACAACTGTGCCTATAGGTACAGCAGGATTTGGGTTCTCAGCCGAAGTATAGTAAAACTCATCAGATTTATATCCGTCTGCAAGATACTTAGAAGCAAGCAATGCTTTGCCATCTTCATCAGTCTGAATATACCAAGTTCTTTTAAGGTTTTTGCTGTCAAGTGCAGGAGCGGTTTCATCTGCTTTGACATCGTAGTCCTTGTCAATTTCCTGTGCGTAATATTCAATGCTGAAAACCGCACCGCCAAGACCTTGACTTGTTGTTTCGCCTGTAATTGCATTTTTCTTTTGCAAAACAATACCGACAGGGTCATTAACCGGATTATCCTGTGGCTCGGTTTTTTTGTCAGACAGCTTAACTGCTTTAAAAATTGCATAGCCGTTGCTGTCCTTTTTACCCGAACTCACAAATGTATATACAGTTTTGTCAAGCTCATAGCCTTTTGGTGCTTTTGTTTCTTTTGCATAGTAAGAAGCTGTTGAATCAACATATTTACTGTAACTGCCGTAACCGCTTGCATTTGTTGTAATACTGCCGATTTTTCGGGTACAAGCTTTGTCTGTGTATATGCCATACACAGCTCCCGACAAACTGTAACAACCGTTGCCGGCTGTAAGCTCTGTGTTTGATGATGATTTTTGAAGTTGCAGCTTGACAACATCCGGAAATGTCAACTTAACATATCCGTCTTTAACTGCATAATTAGAACCTCGAGCAAAAGTCTGATATGATGCATAGGTATTACTTGTAATTAAATACAAACTGTTTTTGTTCTTGATTCCATATTCCTTCAAAAAAGAGTTTTTCATTGTCACATTAACTGTCGTACCAAGATTTTTGGAACAGGTAAATGTTATCTTTTTACCGCTAACGCTGACCTTAACATTAGAATTGCTGACAATTACATCGGATGCTTTTGTCACTGATGCAGTCCCGTTAGAATCAGTCAGAGTAATTGAGTACTGTCCGTTGCTGTACGACATCTGATATGATTTAGCCGAGCTAAGTGATGATGCAGTATATGACGGATTTCTCACGGATTTTTTGCACCAAGAAACCATATTGTTGTACGCTGTTGTAACATTCGCAAGCGTAGTTTCTGCCGAACTCGTAGCCGTCATTGTATTTGCAGGTGTAAGTAACGGCTTACCGGTAACCGCTTCAAAAGTTGATGCGTTACGCTTGCCTGCAACAATCTCAAAAATCAAGAGCTGCGTTGCATAGTAATAATGAACCTTCTCTTTCTTTGCAGCTTCAAATCCGCCAAAGCCCCAAGCAAGTATCAGATTAACTGCATTTTGCTGTGCAGTAGTTAGCTGTTTCCAAGCTGCTGATTGAGATGTACTTTTTACAGTAGCAGAACTTGTTAATTCAGATGCTTTATCCGGTTCAATACAGTACGCTCTCTGTGTGTAGTCTGAAAAATTCAAGGTTTTTCCGGATGCAGCAAAAAAATGAACCTTAAAATTTTCCCAACCTTCATAATGCTGACTATGCTTTTTCCCGTTTGCGTCTGTATAAGTATATTCAGCTGTTTTTTTGTATATAAAACCTTTGCCGTCTGCACCACGAGTACCTTTGGTAACCGTGGCAGCACTTACGGAAAACAGACCGACAGACAATGAGCCGATAATTACGGTTAAACATAAAAACACAGACAGCATTTTTTTAATTAACTTCATTCAAATTTTTCTCTCCTTTCATCTAAATATTTAAATATTGAAAAAGAAAAACTACTGTATTCTTTTGGGTGATGCACGAATCATATTTACCTCCGAAAATTTATATTATTAACCACATTAGTGGGAATTGTAGGAGTGCATCAGACAAATTAATGCCCGATGCAAAGAAGAATAACAATGAAAACTTAAAAAGTCTTGCTGTCATCATAAAACAGAAAGTTGTAATAAACTTCCAATGTTTTCGCTAATTCTCTGATATATGCAAAAGTCGGTTCATAATTATCGTTTTCCCATTTGGTATAGGCTGACCGTTCTATATGCACGGCTTCTGCCACTTGTTTCTGAGTCATATGCTTGTTTTTTCGAGCAATAAGCAACTGCTTTCCAAACGACAATTATTTCACCTTCTCAAAAAGTTGTTATCAATTTAAAATGTTAAGGTCATATATGTAGTTAAGGTCAACATTTGTTGATATGCCGTTAATTCTACCGTTATCTGAATACTGCCACACATCACAAGTGATTGACGGCTTTATATACCATTCTGCGTTCCAAATGGAAATGCCGTTATTTTTTAAGGTTTTGCGATTGAGCAGATAGTCATAAACGCTTGCTGAGGAATACACACCCGATTTAAAGCCGTTGCTTTTGAGTTTGTTACAGAAATTGACTGCCATTTTTGTATAATTGCTGTTGCTTGTACTCATTGCAGGCTGATATTCCATATCGTAGTAAACAGGAAGTTCAAACTTTTTACCCCTGATACAACTAAGGCAAGCATCTGCTTCTGCTGTTGCCGTTGACGGTGACATTGCATAACTGAACCAATATGCTCCGACTTTAAGACCGGCGGATTTTGCGTTTTTGTAGTTTGTTTCAAACATATTGTCTTTTTGGCTTTTTTCTTTACCGTAGCCTGCACGGATAATCACATAGTTATAACCGGCTGATTTTACCTTGTTAAAATCTATTGAGCCTTGCCAAGTTGATACATCAATACACTTTGCGACACTTCCCGAAACAGTCAGCTTGCACGATGCGGTTTTTCCGTTGTAGGTTTTGTATGTGATTGTTGCTGTTCCTTGAGATTTAGCGGAGATTTTTCCGGTTGAATTAACCGTTGCAACATATGTATTACTGCTTGTCCAAGTACTGCGATAACTGTATGCGTTATTGTTGAGCGTAGCTTTAAGCGTTTTACTCTGTCCGACTTTAAGGGTTGCAGATTTATCAGAAACAGTTACTCTTGAAGGTGCAGATTTGACTGTTACCTTACAAATCGCTTCCTTGCCATTGCTGAGCTTACATCTTATCGTAGTAGTGCCGGCTGTTTTTGCAGTAACAAGACCGCCTGCCTTTTGGACGGGAGCAATTGCGGTGTTATTCGAGTAATAAAGTCTGTAGTAGGCTGCTGTATTGTTCGGAATACTGCTGTTCAAGTCATATTTTTCACCAACGCCTAAAGTAATACTTGTTTTATTAAGTGTGATACTGTCAGCAAGTTTTTTGACTGTTACGGTACAGCTTGCAGTCTTGCCGTTATATGTTTTGGCTGTAATCTTTGACGTGCCGACACCGACAGCAGTTATTTTTCCGTTTTCATCAACCGTTGCAATTTTTTTATTGCCTGTTGAAAATGTAACCTGAGATAAATTACCATTTGTCACAGTTGTACTTAAAGCATAAGATTCTGTTGTACCTAAGACTATATCCGTTTTATTCAGCTTAATGCCGGTCGGTACAGTAGTAGGCTTTGGAACAGTTGTAGGTTCTGTAACTGCTTCCGTTGTAGGCTCTGTTGTTGATTCTGCTGTTGTCGGATGTTCTTCTGTTGGCTCTTTAATCAGACCTACGATAATCTTCTGTACAAGTGTTGAATCAACAACGGTAATCACACCGTCTTTATTAAGGTCATACAGCTTAATTTGTTTTTCATCAAATGTTGTCATACCTACAACATTCTTCTGAATAAGCGTTGCATCTTCGACTGAAAACTTTTTGTCTGTGCTTACTGCTCCTGCACTAAAGGCACAAAGGCTCACAAGAGTAGTGGCAGTAAGTAAGCCCGAAATAATCTTATTTTTCAGTTTCATAACTTCCTCCT
>OMAC01000686.1_pt1 | contig 19450 bp, 15 predicted proteins | sample 1644561 | NCBI WGS metagenome assembly OMAC01 (sample SAMEA103958144, study PRJEB25191) | human gut metagenome
GCGTAGGTCTTGTTGTTAATCGTCATGTTGCAGCTGTCGCCGACGTTCCATGTGTTGGGAACCGTTTTTGTCTGACAAGCAAGGATAATGTCTGCCCAGCTATTCTCTCCAAAGTTCTCGCTGAGTCCGTTCTGCAAGCCAAGTTCCAGCGCAGAGAGCAGGAAGACCTTTGATTCAACTCCGCTTGTCCCTGCTGAAACTGATGTTCCACTCGCATATGGAATCTTGGCTGTTTGCAGAGCATTCCGAAGATTTGCACTGAGAAGATTGTAGAAATCTCCGTTCAGATAAGAAGCAATCTGGCTTCCAGAATAGATGCTTGTACCGCCGCTTCCATTCCAGACCTGTTGATTGTAGAGCTGCTTCAGCATCAGCCACGTTCCGTTGCAGCTGCTGTCATACAGGCTGCTTTGCTGCGGGACACCTTGGTTGACCACGATGAACTCAAACTCAGCTCCATCTATCGTGTCTTTGACGATGGTGCCGGCTGGAAGATTGTCAATCGTCGTTACGTCTGCAGCTTCCTTCTGCCAATACGGATAGAGCGTCACGCTGGCATCCTGCGTGTATTGGGCTCCAAGACTATAGGCTTTCGCTCCGCCGTCAGTCAGGCTCCACCCGGTCTGTACATAGCCATCACGCGTGAATGTAACCCCACGAAGCGTGATAGCCGTCCCCTCCGTTTTTGTCTGCGTCTGCGTGCTGCCGACACCGTTTGCTCCGGGTGCATATGTAACGGTATAGGTGGCAAGTACAGTGGCCGTTGCTTTGGCTGTCAACGCCAAATTCGAGCTAATACCGGAAACCGTGTACCTTTGAGCGGAGGACACCTTCACGTCAGAGGCGTTGTACCATCCATCAAACGTTACCTGATAGCCAGACTGTGAACTCAGCGTGCAGTCCACCCAGCAAGATGTTTGGGTGTTCCCGTTGTAATCGATAAACGGGATGCCCTGATACTGCCTGGATACGTTTGCAATGTAGTCCCCCGCTATCACGTCGACCGAATACTGATACCACTCGGCCGTCAGCTCAATATCTTCCGGCGTGGTGCCTAACGTCTGTCCTGGGCTAACAGACATTGTGTATCCGCTGGTAAGACCTACGGCGACCCAATTTGCGAAGGTATAGCCCGGCCGGCTCGGAATCGTTGTTGAGATTTGAACGTTTGTGTCTTCTCGCACGGTTTGCGAAGAAGGTGCGCCATATCCCCCGTTTGCGTTGTAGGAAATCGTGTGCGTCGGTACAGTGATCTCCTGCCAGACGCAGTAGAATACGCGGTCTACATATACCGTTGTTGTCTGCCCCGGCTGCCATTGGGCTGAGGTTGCACTGGCTGTGCCAGCATATCCGGCGAAGGTTTTTCCGGGCGGAGCGGAGAACGGACAATCCGGGATGGTGATGGTGGTGCCAAACGGGAACGTATTGCTCACGGATTGGCCGGTCCCATCATTGGCATAAATCGTGACTGTTTTATCCCCCTGCAATGTGGTAACAGGAGTTCCATTTCCTTCGATCTTCCCGCCATTTGCATCATAGAGCGTGCCAGTCAGATAATAACTCTTATTCGCTGTCAGTCCGGTAAACGTGACGGCATAATTATTCGACTTGTCAGAAGTCCTTTGACTTCTGGTCGATTCCCCGTCTGCATTCAGCACCCATTGCAGGTATGCAGCATCTGACGATGATCCGTCCGAAATGCTTTCGTAGTATTCCGCACTGATGGAGTTAGCAGTTGTTTCTAAGATTTTAATGCCCATCTCAATTCACCCTCCCATCAGTACGGCCATGCTCCGTCAGACTTTGTGATGACGATTCTCGCGTCATCCGTACCTCCAACTTCGACCCAGGAAATTTTGGCTGTTTGTGCTTGCGTTGGAGAGTTGTCCATTGTGCTGACCTCAATAGCAGCACTTATCCGGATTCTCAGCAGATCACCCTTCCGGCTCTTCAGAAACAGCGTATTCCTCGTTGTTGACAGCTCCATTATCTCGTTCCGCAGGTTTACAGTGTCAGAATATTTTCCGTCGGAGATCGTTCCAATCAAACTCGTCAGCGTACCGCTCTTGTAGTTGAACGGTGCCGTCTGGACCGTCGGGTACTGTGTGAAGTTCTGCAAGATCTGAGGCGTGTTGTTGTTGCTGATATCCCCACTGGACAGATTCTTTCCGAAGAAGAAAATCTTTTGCGGGTGGAAAACCCCGTTTGCGTCCTTCGTGCATGACAGAACAGACCAATTCCAAATACAGGTTGTGATTTGATTGCTGATAAGAGCAGCCGAGGACGCCGAGTCATTGATTCCGAACGCATAGTACGTATATGCCTCTGCGTTTTTGCTTCCACAGTCAATCACGACGTTGCCGTCCTCCGGACTTGTGTCAAAGACATGCGTAAGGGTCAGACTTCCGGCCAGATAGCGATAAATCGCAAATTTGGTAAACCCGGTGTTTCCAAATCCTCCGCCATTCAGATCTGTGTCAAAGTCTGCGAAGAACTGCCCCGAAACGTCCGTCGGGTGGTATCTCGGTTCTGCCAAGATGTTATTCCGCACTGTGCTGGTCAGCTCGTTTTTACTTACCAATACATAGTCACACGTCTGCGAGCCCTCCATCTGCAGAGAAGTGAGTGAATCAAATGAGAAATCGAGAGGAATTTCTGTTTTACTCACGAAGCCGGAAGACGTATATGCATTGGTGTTATCCACCCAAACAAAGCTTCCGCCGAACGCCAGTTTCACCATCGTTGGGTCGACTGACGAAGATGCCGGGATTGGGCTATCGCACGCAGTCCAGCTGATCCCGTCTTTGCTCTTACCTGCGCTTCCAGCGTAGACTGACAGGAACCAACCTTGTGCGAATATGATGTTTGGCCCAGAGTGCTCATTGCTGTAAACGTCCCATATGATTCCGTCATAGCTGCACAACGTTATCCGTGTTTCGTTGTCGCCGACGATTACAAATCGATCACCGGAAAAACAAATATCATATAGAAATAAGACCGGTGAACTGACGGTATAGTGTGGCGTCAGTTCAACAACGGAAACAACCGTCCAGTTTATTAAATCTTTTGAGTAAGCGATTGCTCCGCCGTTTGGTGCAGTGGCCTGTGGTGCAATCACAACATATACGCCATTGCCATACACAATCTTTCGCCAACCATTGTCAGCCGCAGGCATTGCTGATACAATCTCCCAACTTTCCCCGGTTTCTGAAACTGCAACGACGATGCCGCCGTCATTCATTCCGAAAAGTCCAACGAATTGGTTTTTTGCAAAGAACAAGTCAATCGGCTGTGCATTCGCAACGGCCTCGCTATCTTTCCACGCTTTCCCGTCGGTGGAAACAAAAGAGTGCGTTCCAAATGGGGACACATAGGACAGCGCAACAAATTTTCCACCACCAAAACATGCCGGTTCATAAGGCGTAAAGCTGCCATAGCCGCCCGAGTTCCAGTTAACTCCATCATCGCTGTAAGCACTTTGATTGTACGAAAAGGCAACATACAGACCGTTGCCATATAAGACTTTGCTACTGGCGAACTGCACACTAGATTCGTGCTGTTCCCACGTCAGCTCATCCGCATCTGTCGAAACGACAATTTTCTTTTCTTCGTTGAGATGCAAAACGCTGAGTGTCTGCGTGCTGGAAAGGCTTAATGCTGTTATTACGCCGTCATGCGCATGGATTTGCATCGAAGCCGACGTTGAGTCAGTTCCATACACGTTCGCTGCGCCATATGGCATTAAAAGCAGATTTCCATTACCATAGCATCCAGCCCAGCAAGCATTTCCAAGCGGTATTGCATTCCAAGTCTCACCATCTGTGGAGGTGAAAATGTGGTGCTCCCCTGTGCAGCAAATGAACTGTGCGCCACTATAAAAGACATGTGCCCCATAAGATTCGCTGCTTCGCCCCAAGACATTCTTATAAACCGTCCAGTTCAAGCCGTCAGAGCTGACCATGACGTCCGAGCTATAGCCAACTGCGACGAAAAGCGTTCCGCCGAATGTTATATCGCTGGCGCGGATCATATTCTGAGTTGCAGAATGCCCCCACGACTCTCCATCATACGAATACACAACCGCGCCGTCTCCATGTTGCGGAATAGAAACGTAGATCCCATTCCCAAGAACTGGTGCCGTATAGTCTCCACTAAACACAGTGCTCCAGTTCTCCAAGTCCGAAGAGACGTCAACGGTCCACGCGTTCAGGTTGGACACATAAAACTTACCGTCAATGAACGATACATCGGTAATCGCCCCGATCTTCGTCTTCGATGTCCACGTTGTTCCGTCGCTGCTGGTGGCAATATCACCCGCATAGGAGAATGCGTAGAAGGTCTGGTTCGCATAGATCACGAAACCCCATGCCGAAGATACAGGCAGCGTAGCTGCAGTCCATGTTTTCCCGTCGGTCGAGTAAGCCGCAGAATCTGAGTTATACTGCAGCGTCACATATTTGCCATTTCCGTAGGTGACAGACCGCCATTCCCCCGTGCTCGGCAGCTCTCCGTAAATTCTTGGATTCAGGTCCGGTGCGCTTACCTCAATACCGAGACTGTCGTTCATAGGCTGGTTGACGCTTATAGCAGTTTTGACGATGCCGGTGTCAGATGAAATGAAGAACTTCCCATTCCCATAAAAAACGGAATCGAACACTTCGTTGGAGTATCCAGTGTCTAGTTTAGATGCCATCCAGTTCTTTGCGTCATAGCTGTAGAATGCATAGTTCTGTTTTGAACTGATATTGAACACAACCATGAAGCGGTCTCCACCATAGCAGACGGAGGAACTGCGCAAGTAAAATCTGTCTTCCATATTGGGAAAGAAGTTCCGGAGTTTGACGGTTTCCCAATCCGTTCCATTCACGGATACAAAAAAATCACTGGTCGGATACACAGAGCACAGCAAGTATCTTCCGTTACCGTAGCATAGCGCGCCCATTTGGATTTGCTTTCCAAATCCATGTATCTTCGCCCACGTCTTCCCATCTTCCGACGTGTAAATACTTGTCTCTACCCCCTGCGAAAAGCTCCCATCGTAAGTAGCAAGCATGAACTTCCCGCTTCCAAAGGAAAGACAGGTTATGGATGAACCAGAGTCAATACCAACTGTGACTTCTTCCCACGTCACGCCATCACTGGATACGGCAATTTTATCGCTTCCGTCGATTGCAGCAAAAACATTATTGCCAAAGCAGAGCTGGCTAAGATTATTTGTAATTGTCAGCTCATGCGCCGTCCACGTGGTTCCATCTTCCGATGTTGCAGAATATTTGGTGGAATAACCATTATCCCTAAGCGTGACATATTTGCCTCCGCCATAAGCAACTTCGCCCCACCCGAGGAGATCTTGGCCGTTGTTCTGCGGTGGGTTCGCTTCTGTCCAAGTTGTTCCGTCTTCGCTGTAGTAAATACGGCCGCTTGTTGCGACGAATTTGTCTCCATAGCAGCCATATGTCAGACGCTGGTTAAGTATCTGTTCAAAGGTGAACCGTTCCGCCACTCCGTTTTCTTGGAGGATCATTCCATTGGCATTTCCAAGGCCACGCCACGCCGCGTCGAACGGAGCTTCAAGGTTCATCTGCTCTCCATCTTGTTTTTCCCACTTCACGCTGCTTCCTTCCGGAAGACGGAGGTAACTGTCCGAAACTGTGTATGATCCGCTTGCCTCGCCCGGAATATTTGTGACAGACGGGAACGTCAGTTTGACGCCGCTCCCCTTTTTACTTTGGCAAGCGGTAAGCGTTCCATTCAGCAGCTCAGATTGATATTCAACCGCAAACTCAATCCAGCCCGTAGCGGCCTCAACTCCATTTTCCGTTTGCACAGAACATCTGACAGCATATGTGCTTCCAGTGAAGAATCCATCGTAAGAAAGCTGAAGCTGCGAGACCCCATAGAGTTTTCCAGTATCTTTCAAGACGTCGTATGACGTCGAATTCTTCAGCGCAACTTCCCAACGGACCCAGTTCAGAACGTCCCCTTCTGCCTGCGTGTAGACAGCATAGAACGTGAACATCCGATATGGGACCGGATTTGGAAGTGTGGAGATCGTGAGCTTCGGCGCAGTGCGCGTAATAAACGCGCTTGCGCTGGACTGCGAAACTGAGTTGCTGTCCGACCACCATTGCGTAATGATAAGCTTATAATCATTCCCGTTCGTGATGCCGGCGCTCAAAAGCTGACCAGCGGGAATCACATAGCTGAAGTATTGCACGTTCCCCGCATAGTCCACGCCGTAGAACGGACAACCATCTGTTATCTTTCCGGTTGAAAACCGCTGCGTCGAAGTCGGATTGTTGTCGTATATCACGATCTGGAATGCAGTCAACGGCGAATTGCCGTTGACTTGCCAGCTAACAGTGAGATTCCCGTTGGCATCGACCACACCGTTTCCGAGTGCGCCGGTCATGCTGGGATATACGTTGGTCGGCTGATAAAGCATGTTCTATGTCCTCCGTTTCGTATTAGCTGAAGTTCCCAAGCCCGAGCGCGAGATCTGCAAAGCGCTTGACGCTCATGTTGTTTGCCTGTTGTTCGCTGATTGTCACGCTGCCAAACTGATACGTGTTTCCATTGTGCTGAGTGCCAATGCTATGGTTATCGTAGGAAGCGGTAGAGACCGTTTCAGCCTCGTGTTTCGTACTCAGGCAACTCCGCAGCGCATCCATATTGCGGTCGAAGTTCGCGTCTCTGACAGGCGACAGAAGCCGCTTCTTGAGCAGTTCTGTCACGTCGGGCGGTGTGACACCTTCGTCCTGCATGGTTGCCTTGATGCCGCCCATGCCGTGTAGGATGCCGCCTTGGTCATAAACCGTGTAGTGACGACCGTACCGGTCCGTAATGGAAGTCGTACCATCCGCATTTTTGACCCAGTAAGACTTATCTCCGCCGGTCATGGACGCGCCAGCCGGTTTATTGTTCAGGAAGTCAAGGCCGCTCGCGCTGGAGATCTTGTAGCGCTCTCCCTGCCCATCATCGGGCTCTGCGTAGACAACGCCAGAATACCGTTGACCGCCGTTCGTGGTGTCACCCGTGGTGTCACCGGTGGTCTGGTTGGGATTGACCGTATAGGAAACGCCGTCCTTATCCACAATGGTGACAGTTCCGTCGGGATTCTTTGTCCATGTGGAACCATCGCCGCCGGTCATGGTAGACCCTGCAGTTGCGTTGTTTACGAAATCAATGCCCTTGTCACTACCAATTTCATACTTGCTTCCGTTGGAAGAAAGGCCGTACAGTTTCTTGGCCGTCTCCTTGACCGCATCGGAAAGCTCCGAAACGTCAAAGCCGAACTGCTTGAAAAGCTCTGCGTTTTCCTGAATGATCTTTTTAAGCTCCGGCGTGGCGTTCTTCCAGATATCCTGCAGGATTTCGCCGATTCCACGCGTCTTCTCTTTCAGAGATTTCAGGAAGTTGTTGTAGCTCTTTTCGAGCGCATCGTACTGCGCGTTTATAGCGTCCTTCTTGGCTTCCAGTTCGGCCAGCGCGGCTTCGTAGGCCATGTTTGCCTTGAAGTCTTCGAGATCTTTCTTGGCATCATCCAACGCTTCCTGCGCGTCATCGACTTCCTTCTGGTCCGCCACCCACTCCCACTGACCGGTGCGAGCGTTGTACTGCCGGATGGTTCGCTCATTTTGTGCATTGGCAAGCTTGGCCTGTGCCTGCTGGACAGCGAGGATTTTTTCTTCGAGGTCAAGCTGCTCGTCGCGGGTGTCCTTCTGCTGTTTGAGTGCATCGATCTGCGCGTCGATGGCATCCAGTTCATCTTGCCGCTGGTCAGAGAGGTCGGAGAGTTTGTCGGACATAACGTCCTGCAGCTCGCTTAAGAGGTCATCTGTACTTTTAAGCGTGCCATTGATTTTCTCTTGCCATTCCCACCATTCAGCGGAAAGCGCGTTGATGTCCGCCTGACTGCCGCCGATGGACCGCAGATACTGCGCCTGCGCATGGAGCGCCTGCTGGATCTGCCGCATTTTATCCTTCTGTGTGTCTTCGCTGGCGTTCTGCTTTTCCAGCAGAGTCAGCTCAGATTTCAGAAGTTCGACTTTCTGTTTGTGCGATTCAAGGTTCGCATCGGAAGAACTGCCACCGCCACCACCGGTCGAAGTCCCGGTATAGTCGGAAGTGTACTTTGAAAGCTCCTCCATCTGCTTCTTGTATTCTTCCTGCTGCTTTTTGTAATACTCGGAAGACTTGTTCAGCAGATATTGAGAAGACCATTGCGCATAGTCCTCTGCGTCCTTCTTCCAGTTCTTCCCCGTCTGCTGGTTAAACAGGCGGCGCATATTGAACTCCTGATTCTCAGCCGACCATGTATTTGTGGTCAGTCCCGGAATCAAGCCGATCATCTGCTGAAGCTGCTGAGAAGTAATGATTGCAGAGGAACCGACCGCCTGAATCTGGGCAATCAGATTGTTATAGTTTGCGGTCGCAGCCGCATTTTGCAGTTCAAGTTCCTTCTTTGCAAGATCTGCGAGGGCGGTGTTGGTCGTGAGCGCTTTTTTCGCGTGCTCGGTCAATTTCCCGTTCGCGTCGAACAGAGACTTCGTGAGCTTTGCGGCAGCGGTGTTTTCGTTGTAGGTAGCGACCTCGACTTCTTCGAGAGAATCTGCAAGTTTGCCCGCGCCGTCCGCAGCACCGGTCTCCGCCGTTTTGAGTTTGAGCGTACCGTCTGTGGCGGTCTCCACTTCATTGCTCATCTCGCGGATATTCGGGTTTACCAGCCCGATGTGTTGCGCAAACCTCAGTGCTTCCGCTGCAGAGATTCCCAAGGCATTACCAATAGTGACGACAATCTCCGCAGGATTATCATATTCTTTGAGAGACACGAAAGCTGCGACCATTGATTCAAACGAATCAACGTAGTGCTGCTGCTCGACAGTCAGATCTTTAAGTCCCTTGTAATATTGGTATCTTCCTTCGTCGGCATCGATATATGCTTGATACTGCTCCTGCATATTCGTGCTCATTCTCGTGGAAGACGCTTCCGCCTGAGAAATATACTGTGCAACCCGGTCCATACCAGTTGCCTGAGACTCTGCAAACTCGCTCGCGGAAACCTTGACCGACTTAAAGGTGATGCCCAAGTCTCCAAGAGCAGCTTTCATTTCTGAAAGCGATTTTTCAGTGTTCCCAGACTCGATGTACTCGGCTATCGTTTTACGGCGTGAATCATCGAACAGACTGTCGAAGGCCCGGCTTAACGCGTAGACGGCCTCTTCTTCGTCTTTGTACTCAGCCGTAGCAGCTTTTGCTTGCTCCGGCGAAAGACCGATACCAGATGCCGTAGAGTATGAGCCTGGTACATCCTGCATGAGCCCGCTGACTTTCACCGAGGTAGTTACCTTTGCGTTGAAAGCCTTTTCTGCCGCTTCTGCCTTTTCCTTTTTGCGGAGTTCCAGCAGGTATTCATATGCTTGGATAGTTTGTTCGAGCTCGTCCTTTTCTTTACGCCATTCTTCGCCACGCTCCACATAAGGAGTCTGGTTCAGCTCATCAAGCTTTTTCTTCGCGTCAGCCAGGTTGTCGGATGTTTCTTTTACCTGATCCGACAGGTCATGGAACGACTCAATTAGGTTTTCGTATTTCTGAGACTCAGAATAGTCATAAACTGCCTTCAGCGCTGCGACTACAACGCCGATTGCCGCGCCAATGGCAACAATCGTTCCAAGTGTTGGGCCGCTAAAAAGTGTGAGGGCTCCTGAAGCAAACTTCCCAGAGTTTTTCAAGCCTTCCAATGCTGAAATAGCCTTACCTGCCTTTTCGACGGTGACCATGGCCTTGTACAGGACAGTGAATGCCGCTGCCACCCCAGCTACCGTAGCCATGAACTTTCCGAATCCGCTATCAAGTGCTTCAACAAGCTTAATCAGCCCATCAAGAGCACCTTTTATCAAGTCGGTATCCGTCAGGTGGCTGATGAACTCGGTCCATCTGTTCTTGAGTATATTCGTTTTGCTTTCCCAAGAATTCAGCATAATGCTGACTTCCTTGTCGGCACTGCCAGCAGAGCCCGCAACCTTGTCCAGCATCTCGGCGTACATATCATAGTTTTTGACGAGCGCGTCGAGCTGGTTTGTACGGAGCTTGCCACCAAGGTCGGATTCCAGACTTGCCAATTCTGCTTGGCTCAGAAGGCCGTCTTTATATGCCTTGGAAAGGCTTGCAATAGCCTTCATCGGATCTACAAGAGTTCCGGAAGCCTGTGCAGCCTTCATCGCATCCTCTGCATAAATCCAGAGGGCGTCATTGAGACTGTTTATCTCATCCTTTGTCCAAGAAACACCGTCTTCAATTTCCGTCTCGGTGTCGCCGATGATGTTCAGAATCAGTGCGCGAAGAGCCGTCGCAGCCTTTGTGCCGGACTCCTGGGTAACTGCTGTGATCGTGCCGAGTGCTGCCATGAGTTCATCAATGGACATATTCGCCATCGATGCAACGTTCGCAACAATCGGGAAGCCTTCTGCCATCTTCTGAATGGAAGTGGCATAGTTGTTTTCAATCTCGTTGGCTTTGTCGAGAACATCGTTGAGTTCTTCAACATTGCCCTTCATCTTGTACGCCGCATCGGCCGAAAGAATGAACTGGTTCGCAATATCAGAGGTCACGTCACCAACGAGCTGTGTCTTCGTTGCCAGCTCTGCCATGTCTTCTGACATTTCTTTATAGCCAGCCTTTGCGAATGTACCGACGGATTTCAGATAGTCCGTGACCGCAACGCCGTACTTGGATGCAGCTTCATACGCTGTATTGCCCAGTTTCTCCATTTCGGCGGCAGTGTTGCCCGTGACCTTCTGGATGGCCGTCATCTCGGTATCGACCTGTTTCATCGTCCGAATCGCTTCGACGAAAGACCGTTTTACCGTTGCTACCGCAGCATTGACAACCTGCCAGACGGTGATTTTGCCGACAATGTGGCTGAATGTGTCACCAAGGACATTGGTGGAGTTTGCGAGTTTATCCGTCTCGTTACGGGTTTGCGCGTAGTTCGCACGAAGGTTTTTCAGCGAACTGGAAGCGTTCTTTACGCCGTCGACGAACTCTTTGTCGCTGATGGTTCCGCTCTTCCAACTGTTATACAGTGTTTCAAGTGCAGCGCTTGCCTGTTTCGCATCTGATTGAATGGTATCAAAAGTGCCCGCAGGGTATTTCTCCGCTGCGGATTTCATCTGCAAGCCGAGGTCGGCGAAGCCTTTTCGGAGCGTATCGACCTTGGAAGCTGCGTTTTCGACATCTTGCGCCTGCTTTTGGGCGGCAGCGGTAGACTTTCCAGAAGCATCAGCCCATGCCTGCTCAAAGACCTTTGCGCTTTCTGCCGCGCTCTTGGTAGCGTTGCTAACACCGGTCAGAGCCTCTATTCGCTGCTGCATCGGCGTTGGATTATAGACCGATGCCGCCTTCTGCGCTGCCTGTTCTTCTGTGAGTAGGTACGCTCTCGCCTGACCTGCTGCTTTTTGATTTTGTTCTGCGGCTTTCTGTGCCGCTTTTGCCATCGCATCGTAGTTGGTAGTTGCCTTCGTTTGAACCGTCGTGTATTGCTGCGTTTCTTCGTCCAGAGTACGAATGATTTCAGTTGTGCGGCCAAGGCCCTCGTTGACGGTTTCAATCGTTCTGGTTGGTGCGCCATCTGCTGCACCAGCCCAAACCTTTGTAAACTTTCCGCTCAGGCCATCGATGTTCTGCGTAATAGCCTGCACAGAGGTATTGAATCGATTGATTGCTTCCAGTCCGGAGGAATCAACAGTGAGTTTCAGTTTCTGATCCTTCAGGCCATTTACGTCCTTCACTAGCGAATCGAGCTGCGTGCGGATAACCTCTACCTGAAGTTGAACCTTTTCAAAATCTGCCATTCAATCTTCCTCCTATAACTTGGGGTCGAATCCGTCTTCTTTGAGCTGCGCACGGAGAGCCGCGCCAACGAGGTCTTCCCGTACGGCAATTTTCTGCGCTTCTTTGTGGAACGGACGCGCCTGCTTCGTTTTGTAAATCGTCGACCTTTTCCACTGGTAGCCCTTGCCGCTTTCCACGACAGGCGCGATCAACCGTCCAGTAATGTCGTCACGACTCATGTCCTGAACTTCAAGCGTCATGGTCGACGGGTCATACTTCGACTCCATAACGTTCCAGTCCTGAAGGCCCCCAGTCTTCCCTACCTCGTCTCGGCGTATGTATGGAAGATAATCTCCGCGCTCATAGGCATCGTAGACTTCTGTCTGAACGGCTTCAACAATGGCCGCTTTCACGCTGTCCGTCACAGGACCTTCCATCGCTCTGTGAATGGACTGGTCTAGCGCGGCATTGAATTTAATCACGAAATCTTCAATCGACATGTCTGCCTCCTGAATGCGAAAAATGCGCAAGCCTACCAACATCTCGCTTGCACTGAATATTGATCGGTTTGCGCATTTCCCGGGGGGGATTTCGCCCCCCGGGTAGCAGGTTGTTTAGGTCGAAGTGACCTCGACCTCGCAGGTGTCCTTGAACGTGGACTCGCCTGCGGTATAGCTGACCTCAACCGTGAAGTCACCGGCAGTAGCACCGGCGGTAATCAGGCCAGTGTTTGCACCAACGCTCGTGCCCTCGGGAGCGCCAGTCGCAGAGTAGGTGAAGGTGTTCGCGTCGCCCTTGACCAGCTCGCCATTCTTCATGGCGATACGGGGCTGCATCTGATAGGTGGTGGACGCCTTGAGGGAAATGCCGCCGATGTTGGCAACAACGCCCTCGATCTCTTCCTCACCAGAAGCGCACGGCTGGTAGATGTAGTACGCAAGGTCACTGCCCGCGCCGGTGCATTCGTCGCAGCCATCGGTGATGACGTCCGGGTCATAAGCGATAGCCTGACCAGACAGAGACGTGGTGTCGTTGTTGGTCTGGTCGCCGGTAATGCCGCCGTTTGCGCCAAACTTCAGGGACGGGATGATGATGTACAGCGTGCCAACACGAGTGCCCTCGTTCTGAGAGGAACCAGAAGACGTGGAGAAGACCGCCACAGTCGCAATGAAGTGAACGACCTTCGGGTCCATAGCCGTGGTGATGGTGGCAATCTGCGCAGTGGCCTTGTTGACGAAGTAGAAGACCTTGTAAGTCTTACCCGTAGTCGCGGTGAAACCGGAGACTGTGCCGTCAGTCGGGTTGATGTCATAGGCAACACCACCGGTTGCGACCGGGGATGCAGCACCGACTTCCTGGACATAGCAGAAGATCTTGGAGAAGCCCTTCTGCGCGACCGGCGTGCCTTCCTTGAGATCGATGGACAGCGAAGCAGTTGTAGCCGTGATAGTCTGGCACACCATGACCGGTGCGTTGTGCTGCAGCATTGCGCCCATCTGCGCTGCCTTCGCCCAGAGGTTGAAGTCGGCAGCAGTGAACTCGACGTTGACAGAAGCGTCGGAAGGAAGCGTGGTTGCGATAGCGTTGCCGAGGCCAGCGCGGATTTCGCCGATGGTGACGCTCGGCGTCACGTTACCGGTCTGGAACTTGTTGGAGAAGTAAAGAATCTGGCCGGTAGTCTTGTCCGTACAGATTGCTTCGCCGATGCCCTTCGCGTAAAGGCGGGAGTCAGTAAAACGAATCATTCTTTTGTCACTCCTTTGTGTGTTTCAAAAAGATGTTTGTGTGTTATGTGGTCTTGTTTCCTGCATTCTGGACAGCCCGCATACCAGCTCCTCCAGCGAACGTTGACATATCAATCAATCCGCCGCAGTAGTCGATCTCACGGTCATACAGAGGACTCGGGTACGGGTTTCCATGCTTCCATTTCCCGCCCTGCGACTCTGCAAAACTGCATGTGATATACCCAACGAGCCGCTGCACTGCATCACGTCTGCACATCAGCTTCAAGATCGGCCAGTTTTCCATTTCCGACTCGTCTGCACCGGAGACCGTCGCGATTGTCGCTTTCAGTGCTTTCACGTCGTAGATCAGTTTGGGCGCATTCATCTCCGCAAGGTCTCGTTCCGCCTGCACCAACTCAGGGTTGGCATTCTCAGATACCAGATCAATGCCGTTCTGAGCTGCCAAAATTGGCCGCAGACGCTGAAACTGCATAGGGGTGATTCTTTTGACTTCCCTGCCTGCGAAGACAAGCACGCTTTTCAGACGCATTGGGTCTTTCTCATTCGGTTCAAGCTCCACAAGCTCCATCCGTTTTTCGGCCGTTAAGCCTTCCCCTGCCCGCAGCGCAAGCAGAAGAAACAGGATGCTCTTGTAGAAAAGCCCGCTTCCGGGCTGTCCGTTTGCTGCCGCGTCAAGCTCCATTTGGTAGTACGCCTGCAAAAGAGGCTTAGACAGCAGCGCCACAGGGAGACTCTGCTGCATAAACTCGATGGCTGGCCTTGCCGTTGTGAATTCGTTGATTTCCTTGACGCAGATTGGATATAGGGTCAAGCCTTCGGTCTCGATTGGTTCAAATCGCCGAATGGCCTTTGCCATTTCAGGAGAAAGGTCTTGCATTTTTATTTCCTTGCCTTTCTGACTTCCTCGTTTGAAAAAAGAAAGAGCTGCAAACGCAGTATCTCTGCGCTCACAGCTCCACTAGCTCTTCCGCGCCGCCAATTCGGCGCGGGTCAAATATTGATTTGTGCTATTCTTCTGGCAGATCCATTTCCGAGTCGCACCATTCCACGCTCATGTGCGGCAAACGAAGAACATGGTTTCCGTAGTCGAAGCCGCTCTTACTGCCGTTATCGGCATGGGCATACCGATCAAAGTCGATAACCCCGATGCCTGTAATGTTTACGCCGTGCAGGGCCTCAATGATGCACTGCTCAATGTTGTATGCTTTGGAATAGGCGTCCGTCCGCGTGGTATTCTCCATGTTGACATTCACAAGGATCTCAAATTGCAGGCCGAGGACCGTGTGGAAATTATCTTTTGCAATCGTGCGGCCCATGTAGAGTTTCAGTATCGTGTCCGCCTCTGTATCGCTCTGTCCCCAGACTCTCTGTGGATAGATGCGATATCCCTTCGGATGCCGTTCCTTCTCTTCTTTCGTGTTAAGCACGGGGTTGTCCCCGTCAAACAGCATGGACAACTTTTCGGCCGGCGTCGGCAGTGGATTCGCCAACGGTCTTGCTCCATCGTACCACAGATACTTCATCAGCCGCACGCGGGCGCGGTCGTTGTCATCTACCGGCATGTACCCCGGTAGTGGAAGGTCCATCAGATACTTTAAAATTTTGATGGGGATTTCCTCTGTGCCGCGAAGCCTGTTGAAACCCGGACTGACGCGGCTATAGGGATAAGTGTCCGAGTTTACCGATACTGCCATATCAGGCTCCCTCCGGCTGATTCTTGCGAGTTTCCATGTAGTCGGCAAATGCCTTCTGTGCGTCCTTCAGTTCGTTCAGAGCGCCACTGACGGCCTCTGGCGTGGTTTGCTGCTGCAGCGCCATGATGATGCGCGTGACTGGCTCGTTCATGACCTGTGTGAGACCGTAGATCTCGGTATTCAGCCGCTTTTCAAGATCACGCATATCCGCAACCACGTCAAATGCCTTATCCCGAACCTCGCCGTCATAGCGCTTCAGGCGCTCAATTTGGTTCATGATGTGGCTCGCGGCAAAGCGGTCGAAATCCGGAGTTGACATAATCCAAGGATTCTTCTCGGACTCGAATGCCTCCCCCAAGTAGAGCTTCGCATATGCCGCCATGAGCACACGACTCTTGATTGCTGTGTTTTCCTTGTAAAGCGGCGGCATCGGCATACTTTCCAGCCCGCCGTCAATCTTCAGCTCCACGCGGTCGAAGCACAGATCTGCCGCCTCTTTGACGAACTGCATCTTTTCACGCAGCAAAACATAGTCCGGCATCTGCATGAGTTTTTCCTTCGTAATAACGATCTTTTCCATACTTTCACGACTCCTTCCGGTTGTATGGTTCAGTTAATTGTATGCTAGGTTTTAATCTTGCAGTGGGCTTCTCCATCGGAAACTTCCCACTTTTTTGTCCTCGCGCACAAATATTGATGTGCGCACCAGTCGTGCCTCTCACCTTTTTCCGTCAGATACCGGCAATGCAGGCTGACATCGCCGTTCTTGCGGTAGGCGTATTCGCAATAATGAGGCTCCATGTTTCCTCCCATTCACAGCTGCACGGCATTGGCCTGCAGCCATGCTAATAGTGCGCCTGTTGGCATTTCAGCGAAAGTCACTGTCCGGAATGCCTCTTGCGTCCAGCTCCCGTTGAAATATGCGTACCAAATATCGCCTGGCCCGTAAGAGTAAACAATGCTTGGCCGAGAGCCTGCAGTGATCATGAAGTAGTCAAATTTTTTCCCGTTTGATGTAAAATCAATGGCTTGCTCAAAAACCATTATTTTTGGGGACTCATTTATGATCCACGTCAGCCCGTCGCTGAACTTGACCTCATACGCTGTCCCATTCACCAGCGTTCGACCCCCCCCCGATTTGGTAACTTGTACCAGCAATCAGGTCGGTGCCGCCTTTGATGGCGTAGGATGTGCCGTCTTTCAAAATGTGGTGTGTGCCCATGTGGGTCCTCCTTTATGCTGCCGGGCTGTAGGTGCCGTCGGGGTTTTGAATTACGGGGAAGGTCGAGGGGAGGGTGAAGGCGGGGCGGGAACCGATTACAGCGCGGTAACCGTAGACGCTGAGACTGCCATCGGTCTTCAAGACGCACACGTTGTTGGTAGCGTACGTGTACGGGGTGCGCGTCCACTGCTTGACGGCAGAGCCGTTGCGGTAGGCAATGGCAAGCTGACTGCACACCGAAGAGCTTAGCGCCGTGCCCTCTGTGTTGGCATAGCCTGCGGATTTGCCCAGCTCTGTGACAGACAGCAGGAACACTGCACGCTGGAGTGTAGTCACGGTGTTGTTGCCGTTACCGGGGGTGTAATAGAAATTTGTCTTGCTGATCGCATCCTGAATGTCAGCGTCCAGCAGCTTGAGCCAGGTGTTGTTGAGCCAAGTGTCCATAGAGCTGCCGGAGAAAGCGTCGTTTTTGCTGCTGAAATCGCGTTCGTCGTAGCAGTCCTTCCGCACCAGCAGCGTCCGGCCTGCGCCGTTCAGGCCGCTTTCGTAGTCGTGCTTGGCGATATAAAACGGCACGGGGCTGCCGGATTCGTTCAGATACAGGATCGCGCCAGGGGTGATGGTGTTCAGGGGAATGCCCTTTGAAAACGGTACGGTGAACGCCGTTCCGCCGACAAGCGTTTTACCCCCCCCCATTTGGAATTTCGTTCCATCTATCATCTGTGCCCCGCCCACGACCTCATACGCCGTGCCGGAGATCAGGGTTTTGTGACTCATGTTTTGGCCTCCAAAATGATGGTGTAGTTGACGGATGCAAATTGGCCTGGATCGTATTGGTATGCTTTTCCTATTTTAAGCGTACCGTTTGTCGTCGAATCGATGGACAGTGTAAGTGTACGAATATAGCCGTAATAACAGGCACCATAGCTTACTGCTCCATCATTTTCATATAGAGCATACAGAATCCGCCAGTCACTGTTATTGAAAACTGCGCCTGACTTGCATACGATTGATATTTTCCGTACTTTGTATTTGTCCCAATCGAATCTGTCATCGTTTAAAGTCAAGGTCGATCCAGCGGAGCTGTCTGCGACGCCCGAAACAACGACTGTGTTCTCCACTTCCTTGGTTGTCATGATTGAGTAAACCGTTCCATCAATGAGGGCTTTACCCCCCCCCAACTTGGTAATTAGTACCATTCACAAGTGCATTTGCCATCATGCCACCTCGGTGAAATACTGGCCGATCAGCTCGTGCGGGAGATACTGCAGGGTGATCTTGTCGCCGGCCGTTGCGCCGGTGCGCTCGCAGAGGTAGAGTTTGCTGTCTTCCGGGTCGGTATAGTACAGGCCATAGGTGTATTCCATGCCACGAGATGCCGGTATAGGGTCTTCTTTTGTGCCGGCGTTGGTTTCGTTGATAACTGTAAACAGTGCAGGGGTCTTATCTGGTTCCCAACCTTCCTGAGTGGTGTGACCTTGACCTTCGTTAACACGGAAAAGCTTGTCTACACCATCGACTGCATGTACAAGACGATCTCCCGGCTCGACCACCATTCCGGCGGCCCAGCGGGCATAAAGTTCCTTCGCCTGCAATGCATCAGCATCACTAAGGCTTGCAGCAACCTTGATGATAAATGGACGAAGCGCTCGCGCTCTTTCTGTATATGTACCCATTTACTCCGCCTCCCCAAGAAGAATTTTCGCTGCTGTTTCAGCATCGTTCAGCCGCTCCTGCATCAGCTCAGCATCGGTTTTTTTACCCATCTTGCAGGTGCAAGTGCCGTCGCGGTTGTCGGTGATGCCGCCCGCGACGCAGTAGTCGGCGTTGTCCCATTCTTGGACCTGCTCCTCAGTCTCGCCGGTGGGGTTGCCGTCGGTGTCGTAGACGGGGACAGTATCGCGCTGGACGATGGACCATACAAGCCCGTCCACAAACAGCTGCACGGCGGCAGCGTGGGTCATGGTCAGCGTGATGGACTTGGACTCGCGCCCGCCCCAGTCCCGGTCGGTGACTTTCCCGGCAATGCTGGCTGGGTATTCGGTGTTATTTGTCTTAAAATAAATCATGTTGTCATCCCTTTCTTTTCAGTATGACTGTGCAAATTGTCTTAGATGTGTCGCTAATCGGCCACCCCATGTAGCTTGATCCCAGTGAATATTTGGCGTTTATCGTCAGCTTCCCGTTTACAGTCGCGTTTTCTGTTATTTTAAAAGTGCGGAGTTCATATCCCTGGTTACTAGTAGTGACGTACATTTTGTTAAACCTAATCGAATTTTCTATGGATGTTTTTACGGCTATGAAACGTAAAAATTGTTCTCCGAAAACAAAGTATTCAGCAAGATCGTATTTCGTCCAGTCAAACGCAGCATTTTCGAGCGTCATCACTTCCTTGCTGATCGACGTCGGGTTCATCTCAACAACAACCGTGTCGTTCACCTCGCGGGTAGCCATGATACTGTAGACTGTGCCGTCGATCATGACTTTACCCCCCCCCAACTTGGTAATTCGTACCATTTAAAAGTGCAATGTGTGCCATGCTGATTCCTCCTTTATGCTGGCTCGAAAGATAAAACCTTCACATATGCCCTTGACCGGTTCGAGCACGGATTTATCATGTTGAAATTAGGTCTATAGGTTCCTTCTTTTGTCGCTTGTATAGTAAAAATCATTGATTTATTGTCACTCGCCGTATGATAATCAGTGACACCATCGCCAGTAATGGTATTGCAGTTTCCTGTGACCTGTAATTGCAAAATGCCAGGTGTCATCTGGATTATCATCGAGTTTCTATTTAGATACACGTATTTCGCTACCGAACCAAATGATACGCTCCCCTCCGTGCTCGGGTAAGTGAGCGTAGACATTTGAATGTCTTTAAGGCTGACGTGTTGACTAAGCTCGTATTTCCACGACATATCAATCGTGTACGATCCTTTAGCAAACGGGATATCGAA
>OMAC01000704.1_pt1 | contig 19030 bp, 16 predicted proteins | sample 1644561 | NCBI WGS metagenome assembly OMAC01 (sample SAMEA103958144, study PRJEB25191) | human gut metagenome
TTACAAAAATTGGTTCTGAGTTAGGTTTATCTCCAAAATCACGTTCTGAATTGATGGAACTTAATATGCAAACAAACGAAAATGAAGATGATGGAATGGGGGATTTCTTCGATGAAGATTGATTTAACTCAAACCCATGATGTTATCGGTACATATCATTCGATAAATTATGAAGATATTAGAGAAGAATATCAAGACCCTGCTACAAAATATGCTTTTGATGTCTTAGATGAAAAGTACACAACAGGATATTTAATGCAATTAGCATGTTTTAGGCATTTACAGGACTTAAAAAGGATAGGAAATGAAGATTTTCCTTTTAATTACGAAGTAAAACATGTAAAAAGGTTAATGAAATTCTCTAAAATGGCTCCAAACGTAGATACTATGGAACCGACTAAATTAATGGAGTGGCAGAAGTTTATGCTATCTTTATTAATAGGTTGGAGAAATAAAGAAGGTGGTAAACGTTTCAGTCGTGCAATTATATCTGTAGGACGCGGTCAAGGGAAAACTTATATGTTAGCCATATTAATGGCTTATTCATTTTTTGTAGAAAGTCGTGGTTTAAGTAACCAAGACTTTTTAGTTTCATCAATTAATGCTAAACAAACAGGTAAATTATATGGCTATTTAAAATCGATGATTAATGTTCTTAGAACAATTAATCCATGGAAAAATATAGCTGATAAAACTGACCTGAGTTTACAAGCTGACAAGATTATTATGAGGAATCATAATAATGTCATTCGTCCAATCTCTCATGAAGCTGGACAATATGATTCATATCACTTTACAACAGCTATCTTCGATGAAATAGGCGAAGTAAAAAGCCGTGATAAGATTTCTAAGATTGTATCAGGGCAAGTTAAAGTTCCTAACCGTCAATTTGTTCAAATTTCAACAGCATATCCTGACCCTACAGTTCCCTTTCATGAAGATGAGAAGATGCTGCAACAAGCTATGGAACAAGACTTTTTAAGAGATGCTGATACTTATCTATGTTTAATTTGGAGTAATGATAGTTTAGATGAAACTTATAAGCCAGAAACTTGGGTTAAATCAAACCCTTTATTAGATTTAGCTTCAGAACATGATAACCTCATGCAAGGACTGCTTGATAAGCGTGATAATGATGTACTTACAGGTGCTGTTCATGATTTCCAATGTAAGAATCTTAATATGTGGCTTTCATCAGATATAGACAGTTATTTAAACCTAGCAGATGTTGAAAAAGCGATTGTTCCTGAATTGAATATCTATGGTCAACGATGTTATGTTGGTGTTGACTATTCTATGTCATCAGATAATACAGCAGTTGCTTTTGTTTACCCGTATGTAAGCGAAGAAGGGCAGGCAAAATGGCATGTTGAACAACATTCGTTTATTCCTTTTCAAGCTGCAGGGTCAATTGAAGCCAAAGAAAAGCAAGATGGTATTAACTATAGAGAACTTGAAACTAAAGGATTCTGTACAATCACAAGTCATCAACAAGGATTAATCAATGATGATGAATTCTATGAGTGGATTGTAAATTATATAGAAGAAAATTCACTTGACGTTTTATTTTTTGGATATGATGCAATGGGAGTGACTAAAGTTATTCAAATGCTGCTTAATAATACTGGATTTAATTTGCAACCTATTAGGCAACGGACAGGAGAACTGGCAAAGCCCACTAAATTCTTACAAAAGATATTTGTTGAAGGAACAATTAGCCGTCTGGATGACAAAATAATGGAAAAAGCATTATTAAATGCTGTTTTGCGTGAAGATTCAGTTGGTATTCAAGTAGATAAGCGAAAAGCTACACTTAAAATTGACGTTGTTGATGCAATTATAGATGCTCTATATCAAGGTATGAATCATTTTGAAGATTATGGTATGGCTAATGATAGAAGTTGGCAAGTTGAGCATATGACACCAGAACAAGTAAAAGAATGGGTTACTAGCCAAGAATCTGGCTTATTAGACCTTGATGACGAAATAGATGATGATTGGGGATTTGATGAAGATTTTTAAAAACTTATTTTCTTTAATTTGGAAAATATTTGATGTACTTATGTTTATTGCTTTTGCAGTAACCATAACAGTGACAATGTTTATGTGGAATATAACAGCTGGTGGCGTTGCTTTATCAGTTGTTTTTATTTTAGCCGGATTAGTTTCTGAATCTATAGAAAAGAAGGGAGGTGATTGATTTTGCCAATATTAAACTTTATCAACCAAACAAATGATCCGCCAGAAGTTGGTAGTGTTCAAAGCTATTTTCCAGATGGAAATGATGCTCAAATAATGGAAAGTTTGCTTGGTGATAATAATGAATGGGTTTCAGCTCGGGCAGTATTAAGAAATTCAGACTTATTTTCTATTATCTTGCAACTATCTAGTGATTTAGCAATAGTTAAAATCAATGCTGAAAAGAAAAAGAATCAAGGAATCATTGATAATCCAAGTACCAATGCTAACAAGCATGGATTTTGGCAATCAATGTTTGCACAGTTACTTTTAGGAGGCGAAGCATTCGCTTATCGTTGGAGAAATGCTAATGGCGCTGATATGAAATGGGAATATTTAAGGCCATCTCAAGTAAATACTTATTATTTCGAGTATGAAAACGGAATGTATTATAACATCACTTTTGATGACCCTAAAATAGAGCCTATTTTACAAGCTCCACAGAGCGATTTGATTCATATGAAACTACTATCAATTGATGGTGGTAAAACTGGAATTAGTCCACTTTACTCTTTAAGACGTGAATCAAAAATCCAAAGAGCATCTGATCGATTAACACTTAGTTCATTGAATAGTTCATTAAATGTTCCTGGTGTACTTACTGTTAAAGGTGGTGGACTTCTTAGCGATAAAGATAAAGCATCTCGTTCTCGTTCGTTTATGAAACGTTCAAGAAGTGGTGGTCCTGTAGTATTAGATGACCTTGAAGAATTTACTGCACTAGAAATTAAATCAAATGTAGCTCAATTATTATCACAAACAGATTGGACTTCTAAGCAATATGCTAAAGTATATGGATTATCTGACAGCTTTGTTGGCGGTCAAGGAGACCAACAATCATCAATCCAAATGATGACTGGGCAATACGCAAGCGCATTAAATCGCTTTTTAAGACCTGCCATAAGTGAATTGGAGTATAAGTTAAGCGACCATATAAGCGTTAATATGAGACCGGCTATTGACCCTCTTGGCGATAATTACTTATCTACTATCAGTACTGCTACAAGATGGGGCGCTGTAGCTGAAAATCAAGCTACATATATCTTGCAAGAAGCAGGATATATTCCTAAAGACCTACCAGCCCCTGAAAATACAAATAAAAAGACAACTGGCCAAAGTAATGAGCCAGTACCATAGGAAAGGAGGTGGTCATGGTGATTATTCTTAGAAAGGAGGTAAATGATGACAGTAATCGAAATCAAAGGAACAATTGTTGGTGATGAATATGGCATGATGTATGACTATTTTGGACTAGGAGATTTATTAACTTGGCCCTCAAAGGTTAAAAATATTTTAAACAGTTCCGAAGATGAAGAAGTTATTTTAAACATCTCATCAAATGGCGGTGATGTTTTTTCTGCTTCTGAAATTTATACGAAGCTTAAAAATTCAAATAAAAATGTTGTTGTAAATATTGAAGGAATCGCAGCATCAGCGGCATCAGTAATTGCAATGGCTGGAGATACAGTAAATATTTCTCCCACGGCACAATTGATGATTCATAAAGCTAGTAGTGGCGGTCAAGGGAATGCTGATGACTTTGAGCATGAAGCTAAAGTTTTAAATGGTGTTGACCAATCTATTACTGCAGCTTATGAATTAAAAACTGGTATGAAACAATCTGATTTGTTGCAGTTGATGTCTAATGAAACATGGATGACAGCACAAGAAGCTGTAGATAAAGGATTTGCAGACAATATTATGTTTGTGGATGCTAATAAACCAGTATTTTCTAACTCAATCGGCAATATTCCAACTGCTGATAAACTTAATGAATTTATGAATTTCATGAATTTCAAAAATCGGAATAACCCTCCGAAAGAAGACCCAATTATAGAAAACAAACAAGCCGATTTACGTTCTCGTAAGTTGGCTATTTTATTAGAAAAATAAAGGAGACTCAAATGGGAGTTAAATTAACAGTAAATCAATTGAACGAAGCATGGATTGCTTCAGGAGATAAAGTCACAGACTTTAATGACCAAATCAACATGGCTCTTAATGATGATAATTTTTCAGCAGAGGCTATGTCAGAATTAAAAAATAAACGTGATAATGAAAAAGTTCGCCGCGACGCATTGAGAGAACAACTTGTTGAAGCTCAAGCTGAGCAAGTGGTTAATATGCGTGAAGAAGATAAAGCGCCGCTTACTAAAAAAGAAAATAATCTTAAAGAACAATTTGTTTCAGATTTCGTGAATATGGTTCGTAACCCTATGGCATTTATGAATACTGTATCTTCAAATACAGACAATGGGTCTGATGGAAACGACAGTGCTGCTGGGCTTACTATTCCACAAGATATTCGTACAGCTATCAACACATTGGTTCGCCAATATGATTCATTGCAACAATATGTCCGTGTTGAAAACGTTACTACACTAAGCGGTAGTCGTGTATATGAAAAATGGACTGATGTTACTCCGTTGACCAGAATGGATACAGAAGATGGAAAAATTCCTGATCTTGATAATCCACGTTTGACAATCATTAAATACTTGATTGGTCGCTATGCAGGTATTATCACAGCTACAAACTCTTTGCTTAAAGATACTGCTGAAAATATTCTTGCTTGGTTATCTTCTTGGATCGCTAAGAAGGTAGTTGTTTCTCGCAATAAAGAAATTATTGCATTGATGGGTGCAGTTCCTAAAAAAGCAACAATCGCCAAGTTTGATGATTTGATTGATTTGGCAATCACAGGAGTTGATCCTGCAATTGTTGCCACTTCATTTTTCTTGACAAATGTTTCAGGATGCAATGAAATCTGTAAAGTCAAAGATGCTTTAGGAAATTATCTTGTTCTGCCAGACCCTAAACAACCAGACCAAATGGTGATTAAAGGCAAACGAATCGTTGTAATTGCAGATCGCTGGCTTCCAAATGGTGGAACAACAAATGCTCCAGTTTATCCACTTTATTATGGAGATATGTCACAAGCTATTACATTGTTTGACCGTGAAAACATGTCATTACTTCCAACAAATATTGGTGCTGGTGCATTTGAAACTGATACTACTAAAATTCGTGTAATCGATCGCTTCGATGTTAAAGCCACTGACTCAGAAGCTTTAGTTGCTGGTTCATTTACTACAATTGCTGACCAAGTAGGAAACTTCAAAACTACAACAACTACTGCCGGATAATCAGGAGGGATTTAAATGAGCGTAACTGTTGATGACTTACTAGATCAGTTATCAGAAGATGATGATCGCAAACCACAACTTCAAATTTATTTTGATACAGCAACAGCATATGTGAAAAATGCAGTGAGTTCTGATACAGTTGACGCTCCATTTTTCAGTGTAGAAAATGTTTCTCCGATTTATGATGTAGCTGTTCTTAGTTATTCAATGGATTTGTGGATTAATCGTTCTACAACTATGCCGCCTACTACTGCTGTAGATCATATGGTTGGGCAGTTGAGAGGTCTTTATTCTTCATGGAAGGAGGTGCAGGATGGTCAAAACTTACAAACCTAATGATTTTAATAGAAAGTGCCAGATTGGAGTTACTAAAACAGTAACTACTCCTACTGGAGGTAAGGTTGAAAAAATTGACCCAGCAACGGTTTTAAATGTTCGATTCGCAGCTAAAATGAGATCACTTGCGCTTCAATTTCAGATAATTGGTACAACTACGGCTGATACATTCGACATTGCAATTAGACATAATAAGCTAGTTACAAAGAAAATGTGTGTTCAAATAGATGATGTTCTTTACAGCATTATTAATATTTCTTCAGATGAATCTGCAAAGCTTATTAAATTTGATATTTTGACTCTTCAAGCGAAGAAGAAAGGAGCTTAATATGGCTACTTTTGAGGAAGCAATGCAACTAATCATTAATCAAGCAGAATCATTAAGCACAAAGATGACTGTAGAAGATAAAGCCGAAGTTACTAAAGCTGGCGCTAAAGTATTTGAGCAAGCATTAGCTTATGAAGTTAGAAATAGACACTACCGTCATCGTGATACTGGAGAAGACCCACATTTAGCAGATAGTATTGTTATGAAAAATAAGAATATTGACGGAGTTAAAGATGGTCAAAGTGTTGTAGGATGGGAAAGAAGTACGGAAAAAGGCACTCATACAAAAGGCTATATCGCTAATATCATTAATAATGGTAGTCGTTTTCCTCAGTTTACAACACGTTCTGGAAGAAAATATAAAAAGCCTGGTGAAGTTGCAGTTCATGCAGATCATTTTATTGAAGAAACAAGAAAAAATCCTATTGTTCAGCAAGGAATATTAAAAGCTGAAGCTGAAGCAATGAGGAAAATAATTAATAGAAAAAAGAAGGAGAATAACTTATGAAAAGACCAGTTGAAATTGTTCAAGATATAATTGCAGCCAGCGGCTTTCCATACAACGAAATCTTTCTTGATTCTATTCCTAGTGAAAAATTAGATTCTAGTAATGAAACGCAAGTTTTATTGACAGAATCTGATAATGGACCAAGTGATTATGGTAACTCAGATTTTATTTCACTCATGTATGGTGTTTATATTCAAATCTTTTACTCGAACGCTGAAGATTCAGATATAAATATTGTTCAAAGCGAAATTAATCTGATGAAATCATTTATAAATAATGATTGGCTTATTGCACAGTCAAAAAGTCACTATATAGACCCTGACACAGGTCAAATTATTAAAAATTTAACGGTGCAACGCATCATGACGTTAAGCGAGATAGCAAATAGCTAACTCGTTTTTTATTTAAGAAAGGAAATTAAAATGGCAACAAAAGGTTTGAAAATGGTAACTCTCGCTCTTTTAGATGATACTGGAACGATTGTAAAAGGAGCTGGCGGTTTATCAACTGATGGTACTTTCCCAATCACTGATGAAATGTTAGGTACAAAGACTGCAAATATCACTAATGTATCAAGTGCTCCAACAATGATTTATGGTAATGATGGTCAAGTAGATGCAGATATTGCAAAAGGCACTCCTTCTGTAGCATTCGACTTCAATGGTTTGCCTTTTGATATCAAACAAAAACTCCTTGGACGAGTTAATGATACTAAGGGTGGATATACTCAAGGTCCTGTTCCTAAAGTTGCGGCTTTGATTCAAACGACAACAATTGGTTCAGCCTCTCCTCAATATATTGGATTTGCTGCAGGTAAAATGAATGAAACTGCATTGAACTTACAAACAAATACCAATGCGGTTGTACGTGTGGATGATGCATTGACATTTACTGCATTCTCTGTAAGCCGTTGGGGTGGAGAAGCTATCAAATTCTTTGATGGTGGAGATGCTAAATTTACTGAAGCTGCAATGTTAGCAGATGTATTTAACGGTTATACTGCTCCGACTACTGGCGGTTCAGGTTCAGTAACTGGTGGACAATAATAATTAAAGGCGGAGCAATCCGCTTTTTATATGGAATAGATAGAAGGTCTATTATATTAGGTTCGATACCTGACTATTCCTTTACAAAAAGTAAAATAGAGGAGAGTTACAATGAAATTATCATTACCAGAAATTAGAGAAGAATCATTTGAAGTTAAAACTTCAATTAAGAACATTAAAAAAATGCATGCCTACCAATTGGAACTAGCAAAAAGCCAAGAAAAACTTGCTTCAGTTCAGGATGGAACACTAGAAGAATTAACAAAAGCAATCGCTCTTGATGATATGTCAGTAATTAATAATGCCGAAAAATTTATTACTGAAATTCTAGGTTTAAATAAAAAAGAAGTAGATAAGTTAGAAGAATTTGACCGTGGGCAATTTATGAATTTACAATCTAAACTTGTTCTTTCAATTCAAGGGTATGATGATGATCAAATCGATACTATGTTTACTGAGGAGGTTGACTCTGCCGAAAAAAAAGTTCAAGCATTGAAGAACGAAAAGTCTACCACCACAACCAATTAATAGATTTACAACTATTTGAAAAAAATATTATCGAAAATTGGCACTGGACATTAGAACAAGTAGATAATCATGATTATTATGACTTAATTGATGTGTTTAAAGCGAATGAAGATAATAAGATGGCTTCGTTTGATGATTTGAAGAAGATGTTTGGACAATAATATTCATGTCAATACCTAATGTTTAGGTATTTTTTTATACTCAAAAATTAGAAAGGAGTAAAAATGGCAGATATAATGGTTGATTCAGTCACCACAGGGATTGACTTGAATGAGACAAAAGCTGTTGAGGCTATTAACCGCTTAAAATCAGCAGTTAAAGATAGTACTCGTGAATGGCAGATTAATGAAACTTATGCAAAATCAGCAGGGGAAACAGTTTCTGCAGCTAAAATTCGTTATGAAGGTTTAAGCGATGCTATTAATAAACAAGAAAAATATATAGCAGATTTGAGCAAGGGCTTAGAATCTATTAATAGAAATAGTGAACAAGGCGAAAAATCTTACCAAAAATACAATAAGCAGTTACTCGATGCATCTAGAAATTTAACATCAATGAATGCACAATTAAATCGTGCTAAATCAGCTTATGAGTATCAACAAACAGGTATTGAAGATTTAAATAAATCTCTCAGTGCTAATGACAAACTCATGCAGTCTCAAATTGATTTATATGAGAAGACTCGTAATAAAATGGGAGCTGCTAAAGCCGAAGTTTCTGGTCTATCTACTTCATACGCAAAGCAAACTGAGATTTATAGGGCCCAAGTAACTGAGCTTAAACGATTAGAAGCTGCCGAGGGTACAAGTTCAGAAACGCTTGTTAAGCAAAAAACAAGGGTAAATGAAGCTGCTTCGTCATTATTAAACTATAGAAATAAACTCTTAGAAGCTAACTTGGCAGTTACAAAGATGCAGCCGTTTAATTCTGAGTCTCTCATTGGTAAAGGTTTAAATACTGTTTATCAAACAACTGAGAAAGCTACCGATGTAATGGCAGCAGGATATCAGAAAGTAAAAAGTGCAGCTTATCAAAGTGCTTTTGGGATTGCTGCAATTGGTGCAGCTGCAGTTAAGGGGGCACAAATGGCCTCTGAACTTCAAAACCAATATAAAACAACTTTTAACTTATTAGTAACTGGTGGCGAACAAGCTAAAGAAGCTCAAGAAAATGTTAATAAAATGCAAGAGCAAGGTTCGGAACTTTCTGTTAAGTATGGTAAAACTCAAAAAGAAATAGCAGATGGATATCAAGAACTTGTAAAACGTGGATATACGAGTGCTCAAGCTCTTGGTGCTTTGCCCACCATGTTGCAAGCTTCGGTAGCTTCTGGTGATGATTTTACTGATGTTGTACATAACTCAACAGCAGCGCTTGAAAGTTTTGGTAAACGAGCTGATGATGTTACTGGAATGACAAAAAATACAAAAGAAGTTGTTAACCAGATGGCCTATGCAGCAGATATGACAGCAACTGATTTCCAAAGCATGGGTGTAGCAATGGAATATGTAGGGGCATCGGCTCATCAAAGCAAATTAAGCTTGTCAGAAACAGCATCTGCAATTGGTATTCTTTCTAATAATGGTCTTGAAGCTGATAAAGCGGGTACTGGACTTAGAAAAGTGATTGTTTCGCTACAATCTCCAAGTAAAGATGCTGCTGAAGCACTAGCTGGAATTGGTTTAAGCACAAAAGATTTTGTAGACCAAAACGGAAATATGAAGTCAATGACGGAAATTTTCGGATTGTTAAACCAACATACAGAAAAACTAAGTTCATTCCAAAAAGGACAAATCTTCCATGCTTTATTTGGAACTACTGGTCAACAAGCGGGTGCAATTCTTTCTGAAAACGTTAAGCAGTTAGGCGAACTCGATGATAAGGTGAAAAAATCAGCTGATGGCCAAGGGTATGTTGTTAATCTTGCAAATAAGAATATGCAATCTACTCAAAACGAATTAAAACAATTTAAAGCAGCCGGAGAGGCTGTTTTAATTATGATTGGTCAAAGGTTCTTGCCAGTTCTATCTGATGCAGCCACTTCAATGGCTAAGGCATTTAATTCTAAAGAAGGTAAGCAAGGCCTTGAAGAAATAGCTAAATGGATTGCGGAAATATTCCAAAAGCTCGTTGATACTGTCAAATTTATCGGGGAACATAAAGATTTTGTTGTAAATACAGCTAAAGTTTTCGCTAGTATTTGGGCAGTTAATAAAATCGGCGATGCTCTAGCGATGGTTAAAAAAATTAATAATGAGCTTAAAATAATGTCAGGTATGAATGCTTTATCTGATGCTTTATCTGGAGGAGGCATTAAATCTTCTGTAGGTAAAGGTGTTGTATCTGAAGCTGGAACAGTTGCTTCAACAGTAACAAAAGGTAGCGTAGCTGCTGAAGGTGAAGCGCTTGTTGCCTCTGGCGGTTTATCAAAAGCAACTTCCTTAATTCCAAGATTATTAGGGATCATTGGATCTGTTGGCGGAAGTACAGTCTTGTCTGGCGGAATAAATGCAGGAGCTGAATTACTCAGTAAAGATAGTACAGCTCAGAAAACTGGCGGAGTTGCTGGCTCACTCGGTGGAGCAGCAGTAGGTGCAGCTATTGGTTCTCTTATCGCTCCTGGTATCGGTACAGCAATTGGTGCAGCTATTGGCGGGATGGGTGGTAAAAACTTAGGCAAAAAACTTGGAGATTTGATTAATGATGGTTTAAAAGAATCTTCATTAAAAAGCGAAAAGTTACCAGTTGTTAAGTTCGACCCTAAAGCACCAACAAAAGATATGAAAGAGTTCTCTAAGGACTACCAAGGCTTCTTGGATAAAATCAAAAAATCAGCAACTATTGATATTGTAGATGAGAAATCACTTGAAAAAGCTAAGAAAGCAACTGCTGATGCTTATGCGAAGATGTCCAAAGATATTGATAAGTTTTATCAAAATCAAGAAAAGGATTCTAAAAAGCAAGTTGACCTTCTAGTTAAAAACGGTGTATTGAGCCAAGCACAGGCTGACAAATTAAACAAAGGCCAAAAAGATTCAGATGAGAAACAAAAAAATGCTCAGAAGAAGAATCTTGATGAGATGAAGAAAAATACTGATAATTACTATGCTAGTGTTTCTAAAGAGCAAAAAAGAGCTAATGACGCTAATACAAGATTAACTAAAGATCATGATGCTGAAATTAAAAAAATTAAATCAGGAAGTACCGATGCTCTTTTAGCATTGGAAAAGAAATACGGAAAAAATTCTCCTCAATATCAAAAAGAGATGATGGCTGAAATTTTAAGAGCAACAAATTCTTTTGATAATAAGCAAGAGCAAAATAAAAAAGAGCATAGTAACAATATGAATAAGATTGAAAAAGACTATGCTAAAACGCAAACTAAAGCTGAAGAGCAGATGAATAATCAAATCAATACTGCTACTAAAATCGCTCAAAATAAACAGCTTGATTTACTTGATGATTTAAAAAATAAAAAAGGAAAATTAAATCAAAAACAATTAATTGATACCCTTGAAAAGGCTGATGATGAATATAAAGGAGTTAAGGATAAGGCTCAAAAACAAAAAGATGATGTTGTAAAAGCAGCAAATGAACAATATAAAAAATCCGTTGCAGCAATTGATAAACAACGTGCAGAAAATAGTTCTATAACAAAAGCTCAATATGATGAAATGATAAAAACTGCTAAAAAGCAACGTGATGATTCAATTGGTCATGCTAATGAACAATATAAAGGCGTAGTAGATAAGGCACAAAAAACTCATAAAGAAACAATTGACTTTGCTAATGATAAGGCTGACAAAAATGTAAAAGCTGCTGCAGGAGAACAAAAACAAACGGTAGAACAGTATACAAAAGGATTTAGAGATTCAAGAGACTTAATTAACTCATTTGTTGACGGGATTAATGGCGTTCTTAACTTCCTGCACAAAGGGTGGGGGAATATCGGTCACGTTAGCCTTAAAGGATATGCTGTAGGTACTCGTGGATTAGCTCAAGATGAAACAGCTCTAGTTGGTGAAGAAGGATTTGAACTTGCTCACCATCCAAACCATGGTATTTTTGCGGTTGGCCAACAAGGACCTGAAATCCGTAATCTGAAAGCTGGAACTTCAATTCTCCCTCACTCAATGTCAAAAGAGTTTCTATCATTAACAGCTAATTTGCCAGCTCATGCTGACGGTGTATCTGGCTTCTTATCAGATGCACTTGGATGGGTAAAATCAACATACAAGGATGTTACTAGCGTTATTTCAAAAGGACCTAAAGGTGTTGTAGAAGCTATTTATAATGGCTTAGGATTAGATAATTTAGAAAATGACTTTCCGCCAGTTGTAACTAGGATGGCAAAAGGTTCTGCTCAAACTGCTGAAGATAATTTTATTAAATTCTTACAATCATTCTTCAAAAAAGCTGAATCAGATGCAGGAGGTTCACAAGGTTCGCCATCTGGTTCTGGTGTTCAACGTTGGGCTGGGCAAGTTAAACAGGCGCTTGCGGCTAACGGATTGAGTACAAGCCAAGACATGGTTGACCGTGTCCTTCGCCAAATAGCTACAGAATCAAGCGGTAATGAAAAAGCTGTACAAGGAAATATTGGAGATATTAATAATATTACTGGTGATCTTGCCAAAGGATTGATGCAAACAATTTCAGCAACATTTAACGCATATAAATTCCCTGGACATGGCGATATTTTTAATGGATATGATAACTTATTAGCTGCTCTTAATTATGCTAAAAGCCGTTATGGTTCAAGCTTATCATTCTTAGGAAATGGGCATGGTTATGAAAATGGCGGAGTCATTGATGCACATGGATTTTATGAAATAGCTGAAGGAAATCGTCCTGAAATGGTTATTCCGCTTGATCCTCAAAAGAAGTCAAGAGCGAGTCAACTTTTGAACCAAGCAAATAGAACTATTAACGCTAATAATTATGAAAAAAATTCTAATAGTAATATGGAATTAGCTTTAACTCAAGCTGTTAATCTACTTTCTCAAGTTCTAGGAGCGACAAAAGAACAAACAACAGCTCTTAAAAATCAACCTGCACCAATTATTGATGAAAATAGTTTCTTTAAAGGTGCAGCTCCAACAATTAAAAAAACACAGGATTCATACCAAAATAGAAAAAATAGATTAGGAGGTATTATGATTTGACATTTACGATAAGTTTTAATGGTCAAAATATTTCCGACTTGGTAGATGGATTTACTTCAATCGAACGAAATTTTGGCTCAACATGGACAAATAATCTTGGACCAGAAGGAACTACAAGATATGGTCAAGAATTTATTAATAATTATATTAATGCGAAAACAATTACAATTTCTTTCATTAAAGATGGTATTCCGAAAGATTGGGTTAATATTCGCCAACAAATTGCTAGTGTTTTAGATGTTTCAACTCCTTCACCATTAATTTTTAGTGATGAGCCAAATAAAGTTTGGTATGCATTGCCTGATCAATTACCTACTTTTTCTGAAGATATATCTTCTTTAAGGGCAACAGGAACTTTAACATTTATTGTACCGTCAGGTGTTGCTATCTCAAGCTATACACAAGAATTGAATTCAAATAATTCAGGAGGAACAAATGGTTCCATTATAGTTAATTCAGATAACTCAGTAGATGTTTTGATTAATAATCAAGGGACTATTCCTGCATATCCTACGTTTAAATTTACTCATAAATCTGATAATGCATTTATAGGTATTGCAGGTCAAAATGGAGTTGTTGGATTGGGAAGTCAGGATCAAACTTTGATTGACTCAAAAACAACTGAAACAACAAGAGTAGAATCTCAATGGCTTTTAAACCCATCTGGTATAAGCCAAAATAGTAATTTTAGTGGACATTTTAATGTGGCTAATGATGTTGGCAACCCTCAAAATGGTCAATTATTAACTGCAGGAAATCTTGTTTTTAAAAATGATGGATTAAGATTACAAGATGGTGGTGATCCTCCGTCTAGCGGAACATGGTCAATGCAAGGGGCTATGCAAGTCTATAATGTTCCAGCTGATAAAATAGGAAATGTTGGAACAGCTAATTTTACTTCAACTTTTAATATTTGGGCGCAAGCAACAAAAATGGGGCAAACTGGGCTAATACAAGTTTTATTTTGTGATTCTAACAATAAACTTATGGCTGGATTAGGAATATATAAAGATGATACAAGAGGAAATAGCTTTAGAACTCAACTTTATATTGGTGGTAATCATCCCAGAACATGGAAAACATTTGGGCCAGGAGGACAAGAATTAAATAATGGTGGTCATGGAGATGGAAAAGTTCCTAATCCAAACTTATATTTTAATTCTACAACTGGATATTTTACAATTCAAAAGAAAGATAGAGTTTTCAATTTTACATTTGGCAATAGAGGAGGAAATTACCCTATTACTATTCCAGAGCTTGGAAGTACTAAATGTACAAAAGTATTTGTATATATGGGTCAATTAAAAGGAAGAGATGTCAACACACAATATATAACAAATCTATCGCTTAGAATGTTTAATTTTCAAAAGAATGATGTTACCAAAACAATTGATAGCAATACAGATGTTACAACATTTATTCCAGCAGACAATCATCATTATGGTAATAGTGAAGTTGTTGTGGTAAATATGAGCAGTTCAAAAATATATAGAAGAGAAGGACTTACAATTGCTAATGATGAGATGATTACTGGTTCAGAACCATTTTCAGTTCCTCCGGGTCAATCAATTGTTAATTGCTCATTTGGAGATAATACAGTGCCTCCTGATATTGATGTAACTTGGAAAGAAAGGTATCTATAATGCAATTAAACATTCATGACTCAACATTAAAAAGAATTGGTTTTATCAATAATGATCTACCAGATGCACTTCACTATTTTAATGATAATTGGCATCGTTATTTAGCGGAGGGAACATCTACTTTTGACTTTTCTGTTAATAAGGTAAATCCTGATTATGCCTTGTTGACTTTACAAAGCTATATAAGCTTTAGTTACGATGATGAAGATTATTTATTTAATATAATTAATATTCAACAAGATCATTATTCAATGCAATTACAATGCGAAAATTTAAATCTTGAACTGATTAGTGAGGATGTAGAACCATATAATAATAATCTTCGCCATAGTATTGTTTGGTATCTTAAAAATGCAGCTAAAATTACAGATAATGTTGTTGAAATAGGTAATAATCCTTTTTCAACTATTGATGAGGATACATCTAATCCAATACTCTCTTTTGATAGTACCGAAACAAAACTAGCTCGTATAATTTCTATTTGTAATAGTTTTAAGGCTGAATTTCAATTTAAAACAAATCTAAAAGATGACGGAACACTTCAAAATATAACATTAGATTTATATCAAACTGGAGGAGTTGGGCAATTAAGAAAAGATGTAACGTTATATTATGGTAAAAATATTGATGGTATAACCTCAACTGGAGATAGAACATCTACATTTTTTAATTCAACTACTGTTACTGATTCAAACAACAAATATAATTGGTTATCAATAGAAGGAAAATATTATAATTCTGATGGTCAATTAGAATTTTATAAAGATGCTGGTAGTAATACAGCATATGCTCCTTTATCAAGAGATATGTTTCCTTCTCAAATCCTATCTCCATCTTCAGATCAATATACTAATAAAAATATTCAAACATCCGCAAGTTCAAATGATGATTTATGGGATTATGCTGTAAGTCAGTTTAAACTTTATGCTTATCCTCAAATGACTTATGAAGTAATAGTATCAGTAAATGCTGTTACAAGTGCTCTTGGAAATAACAAAAAGCTAAATATTGGGGATACAATAATTGTTCAAGACTCAACTTTTGACAAGTCAGATGGTGGATTAATTTTATCAGCAAGAGTATCTGAACAAGAAATAAGTTTTACTAATCCTTTAAATAATAAAATTACTTTTACTAATTTTGTTAAATTAAAAAGTGATATCTCTGCCGATTTATATGGCAGAATGAAAGAGTTGATTGACCAAAGCACTCCATATAGATCGGATTTAGAAACTACTAATGGGGTACAGTTTAAGAATGGTACGGGATCAACTGATTTGTCAGCTCATATCTATTTTGGCTCAGATACCACTGAAACTATTGCAGACAGTTATGAATGGTCGAAAGATGGAACAGTTGTCGCTCCAACACAGACTATTACAGTTGATGCAAGTGGAGTTGCGGATAAAGCAGTCTATAGCTTTAAAGCAACAATTGCGGGTAAAGTAGTCGCAAGTCAGTCGGTTACTATCACTAATGTGGATGATGGAACTAGCCCGATTAATCTAGTTATTGATTCATCTAATGGCTATCAATTTAAAAATAATATCATTAATACAACTTTCACTGCGATACTTTATCAAAATAATAAAGAAATTGATAGTGAGGGAACAAAATTTGCTTATATATGGTCTAAAACTAACTCTGATGGAACAGTAGATACCGCTTGGAATCTTGCTCATCAAACAAGTCAGAAATCAATTACAATCACAAATAGTGATGTTTGGCAGAGAGCTACATTTGATTGCACTGCAGAACCACTTAATTAATAGGAGGAACAAAATATGTCAATTGTCTCAAGTGGACAAATCACAATCACAGATTTATCAGATGGGATGCAACTCAATGCTTTCATCACAGCGAGTGGGGTGACTACTCAAACTTATGATGCAACAGCTCAAACATGGTCACCAAGTTATGCGACTACTCCACAAGTTTTAACGCTCAACCTTACTAAAGCAGGGAGTACAACTTCTGTTATTAGTGGGATTTCAGGAACTATTACTTGGACACGATCAGATGGAACCACAACAACAACTATCACTTCAACTACTAATACTGACACTCAATATATGAGCGGAACTTCAAATAGTGTGTTGACAACAAAAGTCAATGTTCCAATTGCTAACTCAGCATCACGATTCACTGCTTCTGGATTATGGGTTGACCCTAATACAGGTTTAAACGTTCCATTCTCAGCTGTTTTAGATTTAACGGTTGTGCAACTTGCTAAATCAGCAGTCCTTGCAAATGTTTATGCTGGAAATGGTGGAGCATTCTATAATTCTAAACCTGCAAGCTTAACAGTTAACGCTGATTTGTATAAAGGGGGGCAACTTTCTGCAGGGAACAAGCAAATATTCTTCGGTTATGCAGATAGTACTGTAACTACAACTGGTTCAACTGGTTATAACTCAAACCTTGGATTAGGTTGGCATTTATGTACTTCATCTACAACTGGTCAAACTCCTAATGTAGCAGCAGGAACAAATACTACTTCTCAAGGGATATTAACAGTTCTACCAACAGCTGTTACCAACTCACAAACTTTTAAGGCAGTAATCATTGACCAAGTAGGTGGTACAGCAGGAACTGCAGTTAGTGGCATCGTTACACTTCTTGATTATACAGACCCATTAACTTGTACGATTGATAGTACAGCAGGTAGCATTTTTAAAAATGGTTCTGGTACAACAACACTTACTTGCCGAGTATTTCAATCTGGTGCTGAAATTGATACAGCTGGAACAACCTATACTTATAAATGGTCTCAACGTGACCAAAATGGCGTATTAAATGCTAATTTTGGCGGTACAGGAAATCAATATAAAACTGGTAAAACAATTAGCGTTGCGGCGACTGATATCAATGTCAAAGCTCAATATACATGCGAGGTGAATCAATAATGAAAAGTACATTTTATGCCAATATCGAACTTGGGGGAGAAATCACACAAGTTAGCTTTGAAGCAACAAGCGCAAGTGATGTGATTGAACAAATCTGGCGGACTTATGGTATCTCCACTCCAATTATTGAAATTTGGGCGGAGGTAACTGATGACGATAGTAGCAAGCAATAGCACCACTGTAAGTAACGTTTACGATGGGACAATAACTCATTATGCATATGCTTATAGTGCTGATGGAACAGATAGATTTACGACTGTTTATCCTAACTTGAATTTGTTAGTTAATAGTTCTGCTAAGACCAAAGCTGGATTCTTTAAAAACTTTGACAAAGTAGAAAATGACTATGGTGAAATGACAATAAAGGGTACTAATACCTATGTCAGCAGAGACCTTTGGGATGGTTTCTCTATTTTACCTAGGGATTATAAACCAGGTGATAAATATACAATGAGTATGGATGTCATGTTTACAAGCTGGAATCTTCCTGCTGGAACGACTCTTACAGAATTTTGGTTTGGTCAGCGATACCTTGGTCCAATATGGAAAACAATATGTTCTATAGATTTACCTAAAGACCCTAGTCAAATGCTGAATCAGTGGATAAGAATAACACAAACTTCAACGATACCTCCTTATCCAGACCCATCCGTAAATGCACAAGCCATCTTTCAGACTAGATTCACTGGTGCAAGTGAGGGTAGTTTTACATTTAGAGTTAGAAAACCGAAACAAGAACCAGGTTCAACCGCAACTCCATACATGCAATCAGCTACAGAAGTCACAACTGCTGACTGGCCAAGCTATATCGGTCAGTACACAGACTTTACATCTACAGCATCCACAGACCCTGCTAAATATGCACCTTGGACTGTATTTAAGGGAAATGACGGTAAAGATGGCGCAGATGGTAAAGACGGAATAGCAGGTAAGGACGGTGTTGGACTAAAAACCACTGTTATCACTTACGCTATTTCAACAAGTGGAACGACAGCACCAACTACTGGTTGGACGAGTTCTGTTCCCAGTCTTATAAAAGGTCAGTATCTCTGGACGAAAACAGTATGGAACTACACGGACAACTCATCTGAAACAGGTTACTCAGTAACTTATATTTCTAAAGATGGGAATAACGGTAATGATGGAATTGCTGGTAAAGATGGTACTGGTATCAAAACTACGACCA
>OMAC01000718.1_pt1 | contig 18624 bp, 18 predicted proteins | sample 1644561 | NCBI WGS metagenome assembly OMAC01 (sample SAMEA103958144, study PRJEB25191) | human gut metagenome
GTGCTCCAGCCTGCGCTGCTCGCGCCGGACGGCCTCGTATTTCTCCGCGACGGCCTGTGCCTGTTCGGCGGGGATGAGGCCGATGCGATAGCCGATGGGCGTGAGCCGCTCGTCGGCGTTGTCCTGCCGGAGATACAGGCGGTATTCGCTGCGGCTCGTCATCATGCGGTAAGGGTCCAGCACGCCCTTCGTCACAAGGTCGTCCACCAGCGTGCCGATATAGCTTTCCTGCCGTTTAAGCACAATGCCCGGCCTGCCCTGTACCGCGCGCGTCGCGTTGAGGCCCGCCAGCAGGCCCTGAGCCGCCGCTTCCTCGTAGCCGGATGTGCCGTTGAACTGGCCCGCACCGTACAGGCCGCGTATCTCCTTGAACTCCAGCGTGGGTGCAAGCGCCGTAGGGTCAGCACAATCATACTCGATGGCGTAAGCCGGGCGCATGATCTCCAAATGCTCGAAGCCCTCTATGGTACGGTACATTTCATTCTGCACAGCCTCGGGCAGGCTGGAGCTCATACCCTGCAGGTACATTTCCTCGGTGTCCAGCCCGCACGGCTCCACAAATATCTGGTGCCGCGGCTTTTCCGCAAAGCGCACTACCTTGTCCTCAATAGACGGACAATATCGCGGGCCGACGCCCTCGATCTTTCCGCCGTACAACGGGCTGCGGTGCAGGTTCGCATGGATAACACGATGCGTCTCCTCATTGGTGAAGGCTATATAGCAATCCACCTTATTTTTCATCTCGCTCTTTGTCAGAAAGGAAAAAGGCTGGATGCTCTCGTCCCCGGGCTGGCGGGTGAGCTTTGAAAAATCGATGCTGCGCCGGTGTACCCGGGCCGGCGTTCCGGTCTTGAAACGGCGCAGCGGCACGCCCGCGGCGCGCAGGCTCTCTGTCAGCGCGCAGGCGGCATGCTGGCCGTCCGGCCCGCTGGCATAGCTGGCCTCGCCCACAAAAATACGGCCGCCCAGATAAGTTCCTGTCGCAACGATCACGGCGTCAGCCCTGTAATATCCGCCCAGATGCGTGCACACTCCGCACACCGCGTCGTCCCGGATGTCCACAGCCGTGATCTCGGCCTGCTTGACTTCCAGATTCTGCGTCTTTTCCAGCAGCTGCTTCATATAGGCGTGGTATTTGCGCCTGTCCGTTTGCACGCGCAGGGAATGGACGGCCGGCCCTTTTCCCATGTTCAGCATGCGGCTCTGCAAAAAAGTGGCGTCCGCCGCAATCCCCATCACACCGCCCAGCGCGTCGATCTCCCGCACAAGATGCCCCTTGGCCGTGCCTCCGATGGACGGATTGCAGGGCAGATTCCCGATGCCGTCCAGCGTGAGCGTGAACAGCGCCGTCTTCGCACCCAGCTTCGCCGCGGCGCAGGCGGCTTCTATTCCCGCGTGCCCTGCACCGATGACCACAACTTCATAACCGCCTAAAATATCCAATGTCCGTTTGCCCCGTTTCTTTGTCCGGCCTGCCGCTCAGCCCTTTAAGCCGCGCGCCTGCCGGTCCATATCCTCCACCACGATATCGAAAATTTCCCCCAGTCTCGCACAATATTCCAGTACCTGCCAGGGTTCGTTTGTGTGAAAATGTATTTTGATGAGATTTTCATCCCCCACGGCCAGCAGGCAGTCGCCTTTAAAGTGCCGGGTGAAATGGTCGTGCACCGTGTCCTCATCCAGGTTTTCGCCCTCGATCAGGAGCTGTGTGTCATACCGAAATTCCGTCATACTGCAGCTCTCCTGTTTTATTCTTTCGCTTTCTGCCCGCCGGCCCTTTTCTCATACAGCTCTTTCACGGCTGCAAGGCCGTCCAAAACCTCCTGACGGGAAAAATCAGCCGCTTCCAGCGCCGCGTCCGTCCAATGCTGCAAATCGGCATAGAACTGCACAGCCACCTGCAAATATGCCGGGTCGGGATGAGCTTCCACTTCGTCAAACAGCAGATTTTCCGCGCTGTTTGCATCGCCCTCCTCCAGCATGGAACACAGGCGCTTATAAAGCAAACCGCTCTCCAGTACATTGCCCTGTTCGTCGAACAACGGAATCGTCTCTTCGGTTTTGACGAACAGCACTTTTCCCAAAAAACGAGCCATATCCTCAATCTGACGCATCAGATAATCATTCGCCGCCATACCGGTCCTCCCTTTGGATGGGCCTGCCGATGCCCAGCGCGCGCCGCCACTCCGGCGCGGGGCCGTCATCGCCCCAATATTCATCCAGGCGGACGATTTTTCCGTGCCGGAACGTAAAAAATGACGCGGCGTGGAAAGAAGTTCCATCCGGACCGTATACCCGCACGGCTGTTGCCGCCGCATCCGCCAGTGCATGGACACGTTCTATCTCTATCCGCCAGTTCCCGGGATATTCACGGTTGGCCCGCACAAATTCCTCTGCGGTGAAGCACTCGTCGGTGTTATGCCAGAAAATCAGCGCACCAGGCAGGAAATATGCGGCCAGCGCATCCCACCGCTGCGCGCCGATATCCGCCCACAATGCCTGTGCCAACGCAGCAGAATCCATTTTTCCATTCCTTTCCGAAAGGTCGTCTTTCCGTGCGCTTTGTTTTCTTGTAAAGAAACGACCAAAATATAATACAATTTGTAATATTATAATATAATTTCAATTATTGTACTTTATTTACCGACACAAAACCTGGAAAATACTTCGTCGATCACATCATCCCCGGCATTTTCCCCAGTCAATTCGTACAGCGCACGCAGAGCGTCATCCACGCATACGCCCGCTGCGTCCAGCGTGTATCCGCCGTTTACAGCCTCCAGCGCGTCCGCAAGCGCAGCCTGTGCTGTGCGGGCGGCAGCGAGCTGGCGCTCATTTGCCAGAAGCCCTGCGTCGGGGTCCGCTTCCGCCAAATGAAGCGCGTCTGTGACCGCCTGCTCCACCGCCGGAAGAAACGCCGCGTCCTTCGCGCTGATGTTCACCACCGTGCTGAAATAAGGCCGCAAACTTTCTTCATCCGCCTGCTGCGGCAGGTCCGTTTTATTGAGGATCGCCACGGCCGGCCGGCCCGCGCACTTTTCCGCCAGCGAAAGATCGGCGGGGGAGAGAGGCGCGGAGCCGTCGAACACTGCAAGGACCAGGCCGGCGCGTTCCAAGTGGCGGTAGCTGCGGCGGATGCCTTCCGCCTCCACCAGATCGTCGGTGTCCCGGATACCCGCCGTATCCGCCAGAAGCAGACGAACCCCGGCCAGCTGGATCTCCTGCTCCACCACGTCCCGTGTGGTACCCGCCACGGGTGTAACGATGGCACGCTCAAAACCGGAGAGCAGGTTCAGCAGCGTGCTTTTGCCCACGTTTGGGCTGCCGATGATGGCTGTGTCCACGCCGCGGCGCAGCACCGCGCCCGCATCATAGCCCGCAATCAGCTTATCCAGCGCTGCCTTCGCGCACCCGAGGGAAGCTTCCAGCGCCCCCATCGAAAGCTCCGGTACATCTTCCTCCGGATAATCCGTATAGGCGGCGATATGTCCGGCGAGCGACACAAGGTTTTCCTGCACAGATTTTATCTTTGCGTACAGCGCTCCTTCCATGGCGGCAGCGGCGGCAGCGGCGGCCTGCCGGGAGGTAGCGTTGATCAGATCCATTACAGCTTCCGCCTGTGTGAGCGAGATACGCCCGGACAAAAACGCGCGTTTTGTAAATTCGCCCGGCCCGGCCGGAGCTGCGCCAGCCGCACAGCAGGCGCGCAGCAGGCGCGCGCTCACGGCGCTGCCGCCGTGGCAGGAAAGCTCCACCACATCCTCGCCCGTATAGCTGTGAGGCGCGCGGAAGCAAAGCGCTACCACCTCGTCGCACAGCGCCCCGTCCTCCACAAAATGGCCGAACAGCGCTGTATAACCCGACGCGGCACGCAGGCTTTTATTCGGATTTTTGGGCCGGAATACCGCTTCGGCCACGCTGTAAGCCCCGCTGCCGGAAATACGCACGACGGCGATGCCCCCCACGCCCGGCGGCGTAGCAATGGCCGCGATGGTCCCATTCTGCTGCACCAAAGCCCGCATGCCCCTTTCTTTTCAAATTCGTTTAATTGTAGCACAAATGTGAATGGTTCTCAAGATAGAACATATCTTCAGGCAGCTCAAATATTTTAGAACAGCCAATACACAAACCCAGCTGAAAATTCCAGACCCAGCTTTTTCTGCAGCTCCATAGAAGCCGTATTGCCCTCAATGACTTGACAATAGGGGATAGCGCCCTCCTTCAGTGCGCGGCGGATGGCTCCCGCCTCCAGGGCGTAGCCAAGGCCGCGCCGCCGATAAGCCGGCAGGACCTCCAGCATACCGATGCTGCCTTCCTCGTGGATGCCGATGAAGCCCGCCAGCACGCCATCCAAAAATGCGCCCGTCATTGCGCCCGCGGCAAGGCGTTCCGCTACATAATCCCGGCCCGGCGCCATGTGATAGTGTTCAAACACAAGGTCTGTATGGCTTTCATCCAGAATGCGCAGTTCCACGCCCGGCACGGGCGCGGGCGGCACAGGCCGCAAATACCGTGCCTGACGGCACTTTTGTCCGCCTGTACAGCCTGTTTCCTCCCGAAGAAGGCGGGCACACAACGCACCGTGGGCCACATAAAGCCCGGTGCGGGGCAGATGTTCCAGCGCCGCGCGCGCCTCCCGCTCTGTTTCGGCGCAAAGCACCGCCGCGCCGCTGACACGCTCATGCATGGCCAGCGCGTGCTGTGTGCAGTATAAAACATCCGCCGTGCCCCGGCGCAGCATCTCCAAAAGATCTGCATTGCCCACAGGCTCCGAGGCAAGGTACTCCGCCGCTGTCACGATACGGCCTCCTTTGATCCGAATAAAACAGGGAAAGCCGTCCGGGCGGGAGAGAAGCGCTCCTCTCCGCGCACGGGCGGCCGTATGTCGCTTTTTTGCGCCCTCTTACCGCTTCGTGCCCTTGAAGATTTCCACTTCAGTGGCGGGCAGATCGCTTTTAAAGCTGTGCTCGTCGCGGCGCAGGTTTCCGCAAAGGCAGGTCTCCTCGCCCTTGGCATCCAGAGGCATGTAATAGCCGCACTGCACACAGCGCGCATACAGGCCCGGCTTACGTTTAAACTGCTTTGCCATAAAGCCCGTGGCTTTTGGGCCGTGGCCCACATAAGCAAAATTCATGCTTTTTTTCAGTGCCTCCTGCTGGGCGGCGATCTGTGTTTTGTCTACATTCCAGTTTTTCATATCCATAGGACGCTTCTCCTTTTACTGTTTCTCGCCGCCGTCCAGTTCTTCGGCGCCGATGTTTTCTTCAAAGGCGGAAACCGCCTGTTCCACTTCTTTTTCCATGGTTTCCTTGTCCAGGCTCATCGCCTCGGCCGCCTCCTGGAGCACTTCTTTCAGCTCCGACGGCTCGCCGGGCTTTTTCGGCGCCGTTACGGCAAACCCGACGGCCAGCACCAGCAGCACCACCTTCGCCGCCATGCCGAGATAGCCCGGCGTCAAACCATTCGCCAATTCCTGCCCGAGGGTGGACAGGCCGGAAAGGATCAGATTGACCTCCAGATCATAGTACACCGCAATAAACAGCAGATAGAACAGCGCGCTGCCCGCAAGCACCTTTTTGCCCACGGGAGAAAGCACGCCGTCCCGGCTGAACAGCCACACGCAAGCGGCCGCAAAAACGGGTGCGGCCGCGATCTCCGCCAAAACCATAATGGGCACGCCCGTGAGCGCGGCATTGTTCATCATGTACCGCACAATGAACATCTGAAATACGGCCAAAACTCCGAACAGCACCGCTGAGATCTGTTTTCCCTGTTTCAAAAAGCAACCCTTCCATCCTTATTTTTTCCCCGGCCGGGGGACGGTTCCTTGCTGCGGCTGCTTTTCAGCCGGGCTCTTTTCTGCCGGAGCGGAAAGCTTACTCGCCGTCCTCCGGCGCCGCGTCCTCTTCGCCGGCGGCATTCTGCGCTTCCTCAGCCTCCAGAGCCGCCAGCTCTTCGGCGGAAAGCTCCTCCTCGGCGCCGTCGTCCTCGGGCTTTGCGGTCTCCTCCTCGTCGGAATGCTCGGTGCGGGCAACCGTCACCACGCGGTCGCCCTCGCCCAGGCGCATTACGCGCACACCCGAACCATAGCGGCTCTGCACGTTGATATCCTCCACATGCATGCGGATGATGATGCCCTCCAGGCTGATGAGAATGATATCGTCGGTGTCGTCGATGACCTTAAGCCCCGCGACGTGGCCTTTGCTGCCGTAGTTCCGGATTCCCAGGCCGCCGCGGTACTGGGTTCGGTAATCCCGCACGTCCGTGCGCCGCCCCTTGCCTTCTTCCGTAACGGTGAGCACCGTTGCGCCCTCGCGTACAACACCCACGCCCACAACGCTGTCGCCCTCTTTCAGGCGGATGGCGCGGACGCCTGTGGCCGTGCGGCCCAGCGGACGGGCATCGTTCTCACTGATGCGGATGGCCATGCCGTTCCGCGTCGCAACGATCAGCTCGTCTTCGCCGCTGGTGATACGAGTCCACGCAAGGGAGTCTCCCTCGTTCAGGTTGATGGCGATAAGTCCGTTTTTGCGGATGTTGCTGTAATTTGCCAGAGCCGTGCGCTTGATGACGCCCGCTTTTGTGACCATCGTCAAATAGCCTTCGGCGTTGTCGCCGCCGGGCACGCGCAGCATGCTTGTCACCTGTTCGCCGTCCTGCAGAGGCAGCAGGTTCACAATGTTCACGCCGCGGCTGGTACGGCTGCCCTCGTACACCTGGTATCCTTTCAGCCGGTACACGCGGCCCATATCCGTTACAAACAGGATATAGTCATGCGTAGAGGCAAGGAACAGCTCTTCCACAAAATCTTCATCCTTGCGGGACAAGGCTGTGATGCCGCGGCCGCCGCGGCGCTGCGCCTGATACGTATCCGACGGCTGCCGCTTGATGTAGCCTGCGTGCGTCAACGTGAACACGCTTTCCTCCTCGGGGATGAGATCCTCAATATCCACTTCGCCGGAGACATGGGCAATCTCGGTACGGCGGTCATCGCCGTACTTTTCACGCATGGCGTTCAGCTCATCCTCCACCACCTGCAGCACCTTTGCATCGTCGGCCAGAATGCCGCGCCAGTCGTCGATCTTCGTATGCAGGTCGCCCAATTCGTTCTCTATTTTCAAAATCTCAAGGCCCGCCAACTGGCCCAGTTGGAAATTGACGATGGCTGTTGCCTGCGGGTCGTCAAAACCGAATTTTTCCATGATGGCGGATTTTGCCTCGGGCTTGCCGCCCTTGCACGCGCGAATCGCGGCGATGATCTCATCCACGATGTCCACGGCGCGGCGCAGGCCCTCCAGAATATGAGCGCGCTCCTCGGCCTTCTTCAGGTCGAACTGGGTGCGCCTGCGGATGACCTCATCCTGAAACGCCAGATATTTCTGAAGCATCTCTTTGAGCGTCATTACCTTGGGCACGCCCTTGTCCAGCGCCAGCATGATAACGCCAACGGTGTCCTGCAATTGAGTAAAGCGGTACAATTGGTTGAGCACCACCTGGGGGTTCGCCTCGCGCTTGAGTTCCACCACCACGCGCATGCCTTCGCGGTTGGATTCGTCGTTCAGGTCGGAAATGCCGTCGATCCGCTTTTCTTTCACAAGGTCCGCGATGTTTTCGATCATGCGCGCTTTGTTCACCATATAGGGGATCTCGGTGATGATGATCTGAAAACGCCCGTTGGATTTTTCTTCGATGGCAGCACGGCCGCGCAGCGTGATCTTGCCGCGGCCCGTGGCATATGCGGCACGGATGCCGCTGCGGCCCATAATGACGCCGCCGGTGGGGAAGTCCGGCCCCTTGATGTGCTCCATCAGGCCGGCCAGGTCGATGTCCGGGTCATGGATCAGCGCGACGATGCCGTCGATGACCTCCCGCATGTTGTGGGGCGGAATATTGGTGGCCATACCCACGGCAATGCCGCTGGAGCCGTTGATGAGCAGGTTCGGCACGCGGCAGGGCAGCACGCTGGGTTCCTGCTTGGACTCGTCGAAGTTCGGCACGAAATCCACGGTATCCTTTTCGATATCGCGCATGAGGTCCACGCTCATCTTGCTCATGCGGGCCTCAGTGTAACGGTAGGCGGCAGGGGGGTCGCCGTCCACAGAACCGAAGTTTCCCTGTCCCTCCACAAGCGGGTACCGCATGGAGAAATCCTGCGCCAGACGCACCATCGCGTCATATACGGATGCGTCGCCGTGGGGATGGTACGAGCCCAGCACCGCGCCGACCGTATCGGCGGACTTTTTGGTGGGATGAGACGGGTCGTTGCCGCGCTCGTGCATCGTGTACAGAATACGCCGGTGCACGGGCTTCAGGCCGTCGCGCACGTCAGGCAGCGCGCGGGCCGTGATGACGGACATCGAATAGTCGATGAAGGCGGACTCCATTTCCTCCTTGATGTCCCGGACGATGAGCCTCGTCCCTTCGGTTATCGTGTTATCAATCATGTTATCTTCCTATCTTTCAAAGGCACTTGTGCGCCGTGCTGCCCTGCAGCCGTGCGCTTTTTATACGGCATTGTCCGACGGGCCACGCCGTCAGACATCCAGATTCGCGTACTGGGCGTTCCTTTCAATGAACTCTTTGCGCGGCTCCACCTTGTCGCCCATCAGGATTGTGAACGCCTCGTCGGCGGCCATCGCGTCCTCGATGGTGATCTGCACGATCACACGGTGCTCCGGGTCCATCGTGGTCTCCCAAAGCTGCTCGGGATTCATTTCGCCAAGGCCTTTGTAACGGCTCACCTTGGTGCCCTGGCCCATCTCGGCGGAGATCTGGCTCATTTCAGGCTCGTTGTACGCGTAGCGTACCTGCTTGCCCTTCTGCAGCTTGAACAGCGGCGGCTGTGCGATATACACATAACCTCCTTCAATGAGCGGACGCATATACCGGAAGAAGAACGTGAGCAGCAGCGTGCAGATATGGCTGCCGTCCACGTCGGCATCGGCCATGATGAATACCTTGTGGTAGCGCAGCTTGGAGACGTCGAACTCCTCGCCCAGGCCGCAGCCCAGCGCCGTCACAACGGGAGTAAGCTTGTCGTTGCCGTAAATTTTATCGGCGCGGGCCTTTTCCACGTTCAGCATCTTGCCCCACAGCGGCAGAATGGCCTGAATGGCAGAGTCGCGTCCCATCTTGGCAGAGCCGCCTGCAGAGTCGCCCTCGACGATGAAGATCTCAGTACGGCTGGGGTCTTTTTCGCGGCAGTCTGCCAGCTTGCCGGGCATACGGCTGTTTTCCAGCGCAGACTTGCGGCGCACCAGCTCGCGCGCTTTTTTGGCGGCCTCGCGGGCACGGGCGGCCTGCATGGCTTTTTCATAAATGGCCTTTGCCACCGCCGGATTTTCTTCAAAAAATTCCTTCAGCTTGTCGTACACGATGCCGGAGACAAGGCCCCTTATCTCGGTATTGCCCAGCTTCGCCTTTGTCTGTCCTTCGAACTGCGCCTCCGTCAGCTTCACGCTGATGACGGCTGTCAGGCCTTCGCGCACGTCCGAGCCGGAAAGGTTGTCGTCCTTCTCCTTGATATAACCCTTTTCACGGCCGAAATCGTTGAACACACGGGTGAGCGCGGATTTAAAGCCCTCCTCATGGGTACCGCCGTCCGGAGTGTTTACATTGTTTGCAAAGGAAAGGATCAGCTCGTTGTAGCTGTTGTTATACTGAAGCGCCACTTCGGCGATGGAGTCGTTAAGCTGCCCCTTCAGATATATTACGTCCGGGTGCAGCACCTCAAGCTGCCGCTTTTGGTGGATGTGGTCCACAAAGCTGCGGATGCCGCCCTCGTAGCACATGCTCTCCTGCTTTTCCTGCCCGGCGCGCTCGTCCGTCAGCGTGATGCGCACGCCGGCATTCAAGAACGCCTCTTCGCGCAGGCGTGTGTTCAGAGTGTCATAATCGTAGTCCAGCACCTCGAACATCTCAGGGTCCGGCTTGAACGTGACCGTCGTTCCGTCCGGTTCGTCCGTGGGGCCCAGATTCTGCAGGTCGGCGTCAGCCACACCGCGCTTAAAACTCTGTTTGTATGCCACGCCGTCCTTGCGCACCACGACATTGAGCCATTCGCTCAGCGCGTTAACGACGCTGGCGCCCACGCCGTGCAGACCGCCGGCGACCTTGTACCCGGAATTGTCACCGCCAAATTTGCCGCCCGCGTGCAGGATGGTGAATACCACGGTAACGGCCGGGATGCCCAATTTCGGCTGGATATCCACAGGGATGCCGCGGCCGTTGTCCGTTACGCGGATGATATTGCCCTCCCGGATATTGACCTCGATATGGTCGCAGAAGCCGGCGAGCGCCTCGTCGATGGCGTTGTCCACGATTTCGTACACCAGATGGTGCAGGCCGCGCGGCCCGGTGGAGCCGATATACATGCCCGGGCGCTTGCGGACGGCCTCGAGGCCCTCCAGCACCTGGATCTGGCTGCCGTCGTATTCATGCTGCGGATGTTGCTGTTCTGACATGACACATTCTCCAAACTTATAATTTTTCCGCCGTCCGCCACAGGGGGCGGGCGGGGAAAGAGGTGGTATTTCAAACGCGGCGCGGGCTTTACACGAAGAAAGCCGCGGCGGCGCGGAACCTGGGAGCCGCTCTATTTTCCGGCGGCTCCCTATTTTTCGATGTTGCTGATGCCGTCCACATACCCGCTGCGCTTTTTCAGCGTGCCCGCGGAGATCTGGCTGATGTATACGGCGGGCGATTCTCCCGTAGTTACGATAAAGCTTTTGGGCAGCTCGCCCGTCACAGTTACCACACGGCCTGCTTTCTCGGCGGCCGCAAGATAATCGCGGGTGTGCCGGGAAAGCGAAGCAGTGTCCAAATCGAATATCCCGAGGATGTCCCGGGTGCGCACGATGCTCTCCTGTCCGAGATGAAGATACATAAAAACCTCCGTTTTTGGGTGATGCGTTTTTGTGCTGCAGCCGCGCTTTTACAGCGCGTGCAGTATGCCGCCCTCCATGCGGTATACCCGGCCGCTGGTTCTGCGGAACAGATCCGGATCACAGGCGGTAACGATGGTCTGGCGGTGCTCCATTCGGCTGAGCAGGTAAGACTGTCGCGTTTCATCCAGCTCGGAAAGCACGTCGTCCAGCAGCATCACAGGATGCTCGCCCGTGATTTTTTGCGCGCCCGCAGCCTCGGCCAGCTTCAGGCTGAGCACAGCGCTGCGCTGCTGCCCCTGGCTGGCGAAAACCTTTGCCGCCCGGCCGTCGATGGAAATGGAAAAATCCTCCCGGTGAGGTCCCGCCGTACAGAAGCCTGCCGCGATGTCCCGCGCCCGGCTTTCCCGCAGCACGGGCGCAAGGCCCTTTTCCGGCTCGAAAGACGGCTCGTACTGAATGGCCAGCGTTTCGCTGCCGCTGGCGATGTCCCGGTATGTCCCCGTGATCTCCGGCTCGATGAGCGCAAGATATTCCTGTCTTTTTGCGCTGACAGCCGCACCGCTCTCGGCCAGCTTTTCGTCGAACACATCCAGCAGACCGTTCGCATCCGGCGTCTGCCAGTAGCTTTTCAAAAGGGCGTTCTTTTGCGTCACCAGCCGGGAATACCGGCGCAGAAGCGTCACATAGCCCGGATAAAGCTGACATAACGCTGCATCCAGAAAACGCCGCCGTCCCTCCGGACTTCCCTTCACGAGGCTCAGGTGGCCGGGGTCGAACACAACGGCCGTGAATGTTCCCACCGCGTTGGCCGCGCGCCCGTAATCCACGCCGTTGACGTGCACAGTGCGCGCCTTGCGCGCGCCCGGCTGCCCGCCCACAAAAACGCGGATGCGGCTCTCTTTGCCAAAGCCCTGCGTTTCGCCCTCCGCTACGGCGTATCCGGCATTTTCGCGAATTAGTTCCGCATCCTTTGCGCCGCGGAAGCTTTTGCCTCCGGTCAGCAGCCACACAGCCTCCAGCAGATTTGTCTTGCCTTGGCCGTTTTTTCCGCAGATGACGGTCAGCTCCCGGCCCGGCTCAAAACGCGCCGCCGGAATGTTGCGGTAATTTTCGACCTCCAGAGCTTTCAGGATCACGCGCCAGCTACCTCGATTTCACTTCCGCCGAAGGAGACGCGGTCGCCCGGGCGTATTTTTTTGCCGCGCATGGTGCAGGCCTCGCCGTTCACACAGACGAGCCCCTCCTGTACCACGGACTTGGCTTCGCCGCCCGTTTCACACAGGCCCGCGTATTTCAGCAGCGCGTCCAGCTTGATGAACTCGGTATGGATGACGATACGGTCAGTCATTTTTGAACCTCACAGGCAGAACGAGGAACAAAAAGTCGCCGCCGTCCTTGGGCAGTACTTTTACAGGCGAGAGCGGACCGCTCACCTCAAACACCAGCTTGTCGCAGCGGGAATACCGCAGTGCATCCAGCAGGTAACGGTTGTTGAAGCCGATCTCCACAGGTTCACCCTCAATTTCTGCATCCAGTTCGTCGACAACCTTGCCCAGCGTTGTCTGACATCGCACGGTGATGTTGCCGTCGAAGGTGATGCGCAGCGGGTTTTTCAGACGCTCGGTGATGATGAGGCTTGCGCGCTCGATGGAATTTGAAAAATCACGCACGTCCACGGTAACACGGGTGTGATAGCCCTCGGGGATGACGCGCTTGTAATCGAGAAAATCCCCTTCGATCAGTCGGCTGATGACCGTGTAGGTGCGGGAAGAAAACACCACAAAACGGCGGTTGGCCGCAATGTGGACCACCTCGTCGTCGTCGGTGAACAGCTTGATGGCTTCCGCCAGCGTTTTGGCCGGGATGATGATACTGATGTCTTTTGCGGCCTTTACGGGTTTTTCGATGATGGCCAGCCGGTAGCCGTCCAGCGCGACGACTGTCAGCTTATCCGGTTCTATGGCGAACAGTTCGCCGGTGTGGGCGGGTTTTTTGTCGTCTTGGGAAACGGCGAACAGTGTGGTCTCCACCATTTCGCGGAAAGTGGGTGTTTCCAGGTCCAGCGTATGGTCCGCGCCGGGGCTGGGCAGCTCGGGGAAGTCGCCGGGGTTCATACCCATGATATCGAATTCCGTAATGCCGCCCTTGATGGTGGTGGCGTTTGTTTCGGTGGCGGTTATCTCCACTTCGCTGCTGGACAGGCGGCGCACCATGTCGCCCAGCAGTTTGGCTGAAAGCACGACCTCGCCCGGCTCCAGTACGTTTGCCTCGATGCTTGTGGTGATGCCCATTTCCAGGTCGTAGCCGGTAAGCGTCAGGCTGAAGCCCTCGGCTTTCATCAGGATGCCTTCCAGCACCGGAATGGAGCTGCGCTGGGTGACGGCTTTGGACACGCCTGCCACGGCGTTGGCCAGCAGGGTGCGGTCACAGATCATTTTCATGAGGAAGTTCTCCTTTGTTTGGATTTTTGAAAAATAAGCCTAAAAGAGAAATATGTGAATAGACGTAGTAATAGGGGCTGTGGATTTGTTGAATGTGTTTGATACATGCGCATTCCGCCGCGGTTTTTTCCAGGTTTTTGGGGCGTGAAAACGGTGTTGAATTTTTGTTGGATTTCAACACGGAGAATTTTAGGGTTTTGAAAGCCGTGGAAAACGATTGTTGAAAGTTGAAAACTATGTTGAAAACTTATCCGACCCGGCAGCTCTGATTTTACGTCAGGTCCGCACGTTTTTGATGATGTCCTCCACGGTCTCCCGCAGGCGGGTATCCGTTTCCAGCTTTTTCTGCATATCGTTGATGGAATACACAACGGTGGAGTGGTCCCGCCCGCCGAATTCGCTGCCGATGTCCTCCATGCTCATGCCGGTGATCTCCCGCACTACATACATGCTCACCTTGCGGGCGCTGGAAACATTGGAGCGCCGGGACGGCCCGCGCAGCATGTCGGCCGTCGTATTGTAAGTGCGCGCCACCTCGGACAATATTTTCTCCACGGTGATGGGAACGGGCTGTGTTTCGTTCAGGATATCCTTGATGGCGTTTTGAGCCGCGCCGATGACGGGCTGGATGCCTTCCAGCTTACGGTAGGCGTTCAGCTTTTTCACCGCGCCCTCCAGCTGACGGATGTTGTTTTTCAATCGGTTGGCGATGTACTCGGCCACTTCGTCCGGCATTTCCAGGCCCAGCAGATCAGCCTTGCGGCGGATGATGGCCACGCGCGTCTCAAAATCCGGCGGCTGGATGTCGGCGGTCAGGCCCCACTCAAAGCGGGTGCGCAGACGCTCCTCCAGGCTCTTGATCTCCTTGGCGGGGCGATCGGAGGCGATGACGATCTGCTTGTGGGCATCGTGCAGGGAGTTGAAGGTGTGGAAGAACTCCTCCTGCGTGGACTCCTTGCCGGCGATGAACTGGATATCGTCCACCAGCAGCACGTCGGCCGCGCGGTATTTGTTGTGAAATTCCGCCGTGGTGTTGTCGTGGATGGCGCTGATGATCTCGTTGGTAAATTTTTCACCGTCCACGTATACGATGTTATAATCCGGGAAATTTTTATGGATTTCAAACTGGATGGCGCCGAGAAGGTGCGTTTTGCCCAGGCCCGAACCGCCCCAGATGAACAGCGGGTTATAAGCGCCGGATGGGTTCGCCGCAACGGCCTGCGCGGCTGCGTGGGCAAACTTGTTGGTGGAGCCGACGATGAAGTTTTCAAACGTAAATTCATAATTGCCGCCGCCGGGCACCTCGGCGGGCGCCTGTTCGACAGGCGCCGGGATGGTGAGCTCCACATCGATGTCAAAACCCAGCAATTCCTTGAACGCCTCACGCAAAAGGTCCTTATAGCGCGTCTCCACGATGCCCTTTACAAAATCCGAGCGCACGGAAAGCGTGGCCACACTGCCCTCAAAGGACACTGGCTCGATGCCGTCGATGAAAAGATTGTAAGTCGCCAGCACAAGGCGTTCCTTGCAGTACTCCTTTACAGCGGCGAAAACCTCGTCGAATGAACTCATAGTATGAAAAACAACTCCCAAACAATTCAATGCAATATTGATAAGATTATATCACATTTTTTCATACAGAACAATTCTTTCCTCTACATTACTTTATTTACAATATAGAATACCCTGATAGCGTTGCCGCACGCGGTCTGTTTGAAACATGCGGACGGAAAAAACCGCGCGTGTCCCCCGGCGGCGGATGCAGGCGGGTGGAAAAAGGCAGAAAAGTGTTGACACAGAGCCGCTTTTTCGGTTATACTCTTATGTTGCAAGGCTGTCTCTGCCAGCAGAGACGGCTTTCTAGACAAGAGCAGAGACGGTACTACAAGATGTTGTGGTTCCATCAGGGAGGAGCTTTTTTTATGAAACGTACATTCCAGCCCAAGAAGCGCCACCGCGCCACAAAGCACGGCTTTTTGGCCCGCAGCAAGAGCAGCAACGGCCGCAAGGTCCTGGCCGCCCGCCGCGCCAAAGGCCGCGCGAAGCTGGCTGCCTGAGAAGGCGGCGCTCAGCAGCGTTCGGGCCGGCGTTTCTGCCGGCCCGCGCAAATGCGTCTGCGTCCCGGCCGGGATGCGGAAAAAAGAAAACGGCGCGCCCTGCGGCGCCGCCGTGAAGCAAGGCCACTGGCAGGTGGCCTTTTTGCGTATACCATGAAATGAAAGGGCCTTACCCATGCGTTATCATCCCCTGACACGCAACAATGAGTTCGCGCGCGCATACACGCGCGGAAAATCGTTCGTGCACCCGCATGTGGTGCTGTATGTGAACAAAAATCGTCTGGGCCGCACGCGCGTGGGCATCACCGCAAGCAAAAAAATAGGCAACGCCGTAACGCGCAACCGCGCGCGCCGCGTTCTGCGGGCCGCGCTGTACGAGGTGCTGCCGCCGGACGTGGGCGGGTACGACCTGGTGCTGGTGGCCCGCGGCCAGACACCGCGCCTGAAAAGCACACAGGTGGCGAAAACACTGGAAAGGCAGCTGCGCGCCGCCGGCCTTGTGCAGGAATGAGTTTATGGTGAAGCGCTTTCTCATTTTTCTGATAAAAGGCTATCAAAAATTTATTTCGCCGCTTTTGGGTGATAACTGCCGTTTTTATCCCACCTGCTCGGCTTATGCCATCGAAGCGCTGCGGGTGCACGGCGCGCTCAAAGGCAGCCTTTTGGCAGCCTGGCGCATTCTGCGCTGCAACCCCTTCGGCAGGCCGGGGCTGGACCCGGTTCCCCCAAAGGGAAAATGGCGCAATGACCCGCCCACTCCGCTGCGGCCCGGACAGGCTCCGGCTGAGGATGGTGGGGAGAGGGAATAAGGAATGAGGCTGCGCCGCTTTCCGCACGGACACCGAAATACGCGCCGCATGCGCACGGCGCGTCCCACTTCACATAAAAAAACGCCCGGGCGCAGGGCAGAATAGGACAGCGAATATGAATTTCTTAGGTTTCCTCGCACCCCTTCTCGGCATCATTATGGAATGGATCTACAAGCTGATCCCGAGCTACGGCTGGACGCTCATCATCTTCACGCTGCTCACGAAGATACTGATGTTCCCGCTCAGCGTCAAGCAGCAGAAGAGCACGGCCCGGATGTCGGCATATCAGCCCATGATGCAGGAGATACAGAAAAAATGGGCCAATGACAAGAACCGCCAGCAGGAGGAACTGATGAAGTTCCAGCAGGAGACGGGCATGTCCATGACGGCGGGCTGCCTGCCCATGGCTGTGAACTTTCTGGTGCTTTTCGGCCTCATCGAAGTTGTTTACCGTCCGCTGCAGTACATCCTGCGTGTGCCAAAGGAACTGATCGACAAAGCCGTGGAGCTTGCGAACAGCGCACTGGGCATGAACCTGATGGCAAACAATTTTACGGTTCAGAACGACATCATCAACGCGGTCAAATCCTCGCCGGACGTGTTTTCCAGCGTGTTCAGCGCGGACCAGATCGCCAGCATCAGCGATTTTAACTTTATGTTCCTGGGCATCGACCTTTCCCGGGTGCCCCATTTTGCTTTTGACGCGGCCAGCCTGATGCTGATGATCATCCCCATCCTCTCGGTGGTGACGATGATCCTTTCCCAGATCATCACCATGAAGATGAGCGGACAGGAGATGCAGGGCGCCATGAAGTGGATGCCCTGGATGATGAGCCTGATGTTCGTGTACTTTGGCTTTACGGTGCCGGTCGGCTTCTCTCTGTACTACACCGCTTCCAACGTTGTGATGCTCGTACAGTCCATTATCCTGAAGAAAATGTACGACCCTGAAGAGATGAAAAAGCAGGTCCAGGCGGAAATAGAAGCAAAACGCGCGGAAAAGAAGAAAAAGAAACAGGTAAAAGTGACCACAGACGACGGCAGGGAACAGGTAAAGGAAGTAAGCGAAGCAGAGCTTGCGCGCATCCGCCTTGCCCGCGCCCGTGAGTTGGACGAAGAACGCTACAAAGACGAATAAGCCCCCGGGCTTTCAAGGAGGGATATTTCCATGCGTGAAGTGATCAAAACAGGCAGAACGGTGGAGGACGCCACCGAGCTGGCGCTGGCCGAGTTGGGCGTAAGCGCCGAAGAGGCGGGCATTGAAGTGCTGGAGCTGCCCCAGCGCAGGCTGTTCAAGAGCATCCCGGCCAAGGTGCGCGCCTATGTGGAGGATGAGGAAGTCCCTGAGGCGCCTGCGCCCAAGGAAGAAAAGCCTTTGCCAAAGGCCGCGCCGAAAGCAGCCGAGTCGCCGGACGCCCCCAAGGCCGAGGCCCCTGCCGCGCAGCCGGAGCAAGCACAGCCCGCTGCAGGGCCTGTTGAGGAGCCCATCGACCTGGAGCAGAACCCTAAGGCCCGCGAAGCGGTGGAGTATCTGAAGGAGATCTGCGTAAAAATGGGCGCGCAGGGCCTGACCATCACGCCCGTCAAACAGGGCGAGGCCACCATCCTGAAGGTTGAGGGCGAGAGCGCCGGTACGCTGATCGGCCACCGGGGCGAAGTGATGGAAGCGCTGAGCTACCTGACAAGCCTTGTGGCAAACCGCGCGGGCGGCGACTACATGAAGATCGGTCTGGACATCAACCATTACCGCTCCAAGCGCGAGGCAAACCTGACAGCGCTGGCAAAGCGCATCGGCGCGAAGGTGGCCCGCACGGGCCGCGGCCACACGCTGGAGCCCATGAATCCCTATGAGCGCCGCATCATCCATTCCGCCATCAGCGAGATGGAGGGTGTAAAGAGCGAGTCCATCGGTGAGGGCGCAAACCGCCGTGTTGTTATTTCCAGCACCAATCCCAGCGCCCGCCCCCCGCGGGATAACCGCGGCGGCAAAGGCGGCAAGGGCGGCCGCCCCGCAGGACGCGGCGGCCGTGACGGCGCGCGCGGCCCGCGCCCGCCCCGCAGAGACGGGGAATACGCGGCCCGCACCAGCACTCCGGCCCGTGAATTTGCGGACCGCCCGCGCGACCCAAGCGCCGCGCCCACGGTACCCAAGCGCACTGAGACCATCAACGACGGCGCGGATCTGCCTCTGTACGGCAAAATCGAACTGTAAGCGCATATAACTGCCATCGGCGCTCCTTTCTGTTTTCAGGAAGGAGCGTTTTTTCGTACCGGGAAGGTTTTCCACACAGCAGCGGCCGCATGTTGAAAACTTTCGTTTTTCCGCGTCCGCCGGACACGGAAACAAACTCAGGCCATCGTCGCTGAAACTGAAAATTTTTTCTTCCCAAAAGACCGCGCTCGTTTGTGAAACAGACAAGGCTTTTTTATT